>Ga0214919_10002005_pt1 | contig 32505 bp, 31 predicted proteins | sample LL1503_MetaG_FD_177994 | JGI IMG/M metagenome (GOLD analysis project Ga0214919, IMG submission 177994) | Freshwater microbial communities from Lake Lanier, Atlanta, Georgia, United States - LL-1503 | ecosystem: Environmental > Aquatic > Freshwater > Lake | place: USA: Georgia | collected... | reverse complement strand
AGTCTTAAAAATACCTGAAAAAGCGGAATTTAAATTCAAATCGGCACCAAAATAAATTGTCTGGAAAGGCTCATAAATACTGGATTTCGTCTAAAATTAAATCAATTAAACCGGACAGCAGTGATTTGGTTATTAAGTATAAATTACATGAGCTTACCAGTATTTTTTGCAAATAATTTGTATTAATTTCTAAAAAATAACATTGAAAATTAGTGTGTTGAATACTAATTTTCAATGTTAAAAAATTCAAATGGAAATATTAAATACTTCACATTGGGTACCTCGAAGGCTTGAAGCATTGGTACTTGCCCGCTTAAAAGCGATGCCAGCGGTAGCAATAATGGGTCCTCGCCAAGTTGGTAAAACGCGTTTAGCTAGAAAAATTGCTAAAAATTATTCAGGCGCTATTTTTTTGGACCTTGAAACGATCAAGGATCGACAATTGCTTGGAGAGCCGGAGCTATTTTTTTCTGCCCACCGTCATCGTTTAATTGTTTTGGATGAAGTGCAAATGATGCCAGAAATATTTCAAGCATTACGACCTGAAATTGATAATCATCGTACTTCAGGACGTTTTTTGATTCTTGGATCAGCCACTGAAAGTCATTAAAGTAAAGTTCTGAATCCTTGGCTGGTAGGGTTAGCTATGTAGAATTGAGTCCATTATTAGCCAATGAAATTAATCTTCTTGAGCAGAGTCAAGAACAGGATTCAGGACAGGAGCTTTTTGAGATTCAGCAATTATGGCTAAAGGGGGGGCTATCCTAGGAGTTATATCGATACAAGCGATGAGATTTCTTATTCGTGGAGAGCTGATTTGATTAAAACGCTTTTACAACGCGATTTCCCTAGTTTGGGTATAAAAACAGCATCTGAAAGCTTAAGTCGATTTTGGAGAATGCTTGCTAATTTGCACAGTCAACTATTGAACTCATCAATGCTAGCAAGATCTTTAGGGTATGGGTCTCCAAAAACCGCTGATCACTATTTAGACTTTTTTGTTGATTCGATGATGGTCAGGAGGCTACAACCTTACTTAACCAATTTACCAAAGAGGTTCGTTAAATCTCCTAAGATATATCTTAGGGATAGCGGCATTTTACATGCCTTATTAAATATCGAATCTATTCAAGATTTACAAGGGCATCCAATTGTTGGCGCTTCCTGGGAAGGTTTTGTGATCGAGCAGATTGCTTGTAATCTACCGAGTGGGGCACAAATTAGTTTTTATAGAACGCAGGTGGGTTCAAAGCTAGATTTGGTGATCGAAAAAGGTAGACACCGATTGGGTATCGAAATCAAATTCTCAATGAGTCCAAAAGTAAGTAGAGGATTTTGGCAAGCGCTAAAAGACATTCAGGCTTCTGCAGCATATATTATTGCCCCGGTTCCAATGCAATATTCATATAAAGAGAATGTTCAACTGATGTCAGTGCAGGACTTTATTCGGGATGTGGTGCCATTACTGTGATATTGCGTTACGTAATCAACAATGATTTGGAAACAAAAACCTTCTGATAGAGATTGAGATATGACTGCAAATAGCACTAACTAGTCAATAGAAAATCTTATATCGTGAGATGCTAAAACAATGGGCTTTAGTTTTTTGATGTTGCATTTATTTGAACTAGTTGGTGGTCTGGATCCAAAGACATGGCACTGAGTTTTCTACCCCAGACACACCCAGTATCGAGTCCGAAGGCGTTATTTTTTTGGACTAAGCCAAGGGTAGACCAGTGGCCAAAGAAAATTGGAACATGTGCTGTTTTTCTTTTAGGCGCGGCAAACCAGGGATAGTAATTCGTCGGGGCCGCATCAATACCTTCTTTACTGGTAAAGTCTAGATCACCCTTGCTAGAGCAAAAGCGCATTCGGGTAAGTGCGTTAGTTATAAATCGCAAGCGCTCATCACCCTTTAGTCGGTTAGACCAGCGCACTGGCGTATTACCGTACATATTTTTAATAAAGTTGAGGTAATTTTTTTTCTGGAGAGCTTTTTCAACCTCCCTAGCGAGTTCCATCGTTTGTTGGATATCCCACTGCGGGACAATTCCTGCATGCACAAGGAGGTTTTTACCATCAAAGAGAGCTAGCGGACGACGCCTTAACCAATCGATCAATTCCTGCCGATCCGGAGCTTTCAATATATCCTCGAGGGTATCTAAAGATTTAGGCCCACGAATATTGCCAGCTCTGGCAAGCAGATGCAAGTCATGGTTCCCAAGAATAGACTCTGCAAAGCCTTGTTCTTGCCATGATTTAATGCGTCTGAGGACTCCTAAAGAGTCAGGACCGCGATTCACTAAATCTCCTAAGCAAACAATTCTGGAGTTTTTTGGTAGACGACAAATTAACTGATCCAGTTCTAAAGAGCAACCTTGGATATCGCCAATTGCAAAAATTTTACGCATCTAATTATTTTAGATCGAATTATAAAAAGATGTAATGAATCAATCTGCAGGAGTGCTTCTGGACTTTGGGACCTAGTCCTGCGGGAACGTCACTGGTTATCTGCGGTTGTTTTAACTACGCTATAACGCATTAAAGTTGCTACTCGAGCTTGATCATGTTGCACAATCGGCAAGGGGTAATCTTGCCCAAGCCTTACTTTGGCCATATTCAATTCTATGGAGCCAGCTAACCACGGCGCATGAATTGATTGATTGGAGAGCAATTCGAGCTCGGGACAGTATTTACGAATAAACTTACCTTCGCTATCAAATTTTTTGGATTGGGTTATTGGATTAAATATTCGAAAATAGGGTTGTGCATCACAACCACTCGAGGACGCCCATTGCCAGCCACCGTTATTCGCAGATAAATCAAAATCATTTAATAAATCGGCAAAGTACTTTTCACCCCAACGCCAATCAATTCCTAAATCTTTAATTAAAAAGCAGGCAGCAACCATACGAAGTCGGTTATGCATATAACCTGTCGAATTGAGTTGTCGCATAGCCGCGTCAACTAAAGGGTAACCCGTCTTGCCAGCGCACCAAGCCTTAAATAATTTTTTGGCTGCTGGGCCAGTTTCCCACCTAATTTGATCATATGCTGGCTTGAAAGAGGCCCCATTTGCTATTCTTGGATGGTTAGCTAAAATCATCATATAAAAATCTCGCCAAATGAGTTCGGATAGCCAAGTAGTCGCACCCAAATCGCCTCTTAACATCCGTTGATGAGCCTCGCGTGCTAAGGCGCGAATTGAAATCGTACCAAAGCGTAGATGGGTAGAGAGATAACTAGGGCCTTTTACAGATGGATAGTCTCTCGAAGATTGATAGTGATTAATCCGCGTCAAAAATTCTTTTAATAGTTGTTTTGCTCCAGAGGCTCCCATCGGAAAAAATGTTGCAATATCGCTTGGCGTAAAGCCCATGGATTCTAATGAAGGGATATTCTTTTGAAAAATAGCAGGTATAGGCGCTAATTTTTCTACTTGATTAGACTTTTGAAAACACACACGTGGCGCAAGATCTTCGGGGCTGAGTTTTTTGAGCCAGGCATTTTTGTAGGGAGTAAATACGGAAAAAATACCGGACTGTCCAGTAAGGACTTCTTTTTTTTCAAAGATCACCTGATCTTTGTAGGATAAGAACTCAATCCCTTTCCTTAGTAATGCCTCTTGGACCTGGGCATCTCGTGCAATTGCTAAGGGCTCATAATCATCATTTACAAAGACAGACTGAATTTGCAAATCAACCGCAAGATTGGGGATCAGCTCTGTTGATATGCCGTGTAAGGCAATTACGCCGCTTTTTGGAGAAAGTGCTTTGAGTTCATGATTGATCTCTTGGAGAGCATGCCAGATAAATTCAACACGCCTGTCTGTAATCATCTTTGAAGTAGAGCTTGATTGTTCAGAGTCTTGGAGATGCGTGCGCTGATCATCTTTGAGCGGATCTAGAATTGTTTGATCAAAAATAAAGGCTAAGAAAACTTGCTCGCATGATTGCAGTGCTGCACTGAGCGCCGCATGGTCATGGATGCGTAAATCTCTTCTTAGCCAAACAAGCCCGCGTTTCATAATTACTCCTAGTCTAGTTGATTGTAATTTATCAGGGATTTCGGAGTTTTGACGAAGAATAACTGTGAAATACATCGCTAGCGATGATAAGTATTCCATATCATGAAATTGATACCAAAGAAAATCAGGATGATAGCTAAAAATTGAGGAAACGATCAGGTAGATCTACGATAAGATAGCGGCATGAACTTTTTTACTGAAGATGTATCGCATTTAGCCAATCAATTATTAATTGCCATGCCTGGCATGCTGGATGACCAATTTGCTGGCACAGTCGTGTATTTGTGTGAGCATAATAGTCAAGGCGCCATGGGACTAGTGATTAATCGACCAACGAATATCGATTTGAAAGATCTGTTTGAAAAGATTGAGCTGAAATTAGACATTTCTCCCTTACAAAAGCTACCCGTCTATCTAGGCGGCCCGGTGCAGACAGAGCGCGGGTTTGTGTTGCATCTGCAGGCTGATGATCTGCGCTATAGTTCCTCCTTAACCGTTCCGGGGGGGCTAGCGATGACCACATCCAAAGACGTCTTGGAGGCGGTCGCTCTTGGTCAAGGCCCAGGCCAATTTATGATGACGCTTGGATATGCCGGTTGGAATCCGGGTCAATTAGAAGATGAAATTTCTAGAAATGGCTGGTTGAATGTGTCGACAAATTTAGAACAAATCACCAATATTATTTTTGAGACACCCTTTGCACAGCGCTATCAAAAGGTGATGGGGATTCTAGGAATCGACCCGCATTTGCTCAGCGGTGAAGTTGGCCATGCGTAATGGCGCTGGGTATCTGTGGTTCGAATTTAGAAGCATCGGTTCATTGGGCGTTGATGCGCATAGTGAGAGAATAGGATGAGTCAACCTTCAAGGCAACTGCAGGGGCAATTAAATGAGCAACTGCCTGAGCAAGCGCAGGGGCAGGTAAACGAGCAACTGCAGGAGCAGGCGCATCAGCAACTGGTTGAGACTATCTTAGCGGTTGACTTTGGTACTAAAAAAATTGGTCTAGCACTGGGCAACTCCTTGCTGCGCGTGGCGCGGCCACTCAAGACGATAGCGCACCGCAGTAACGATTCCACCTTCCAAGAGATTCAACAATTCATTCAGGCCTGGGAGATTACGCTACTCGTTGTGGGCCTTCCCAGGCATCCAGATGGCACTGCCCATGCAATGACCCACCGGTGTACGCGTTTTGGAAATCAATTGCACGGACGATTTCAGTTGCCAGTGGTTTGGATCGATGAGCGTTATACCTCGGCGACTGCGCATGATTCGCGGGGCGATATCGATGCGCAAGCGGCGGTAATGATCTTGGAGCAGTATTTCGCGTCCACACCCAGTGAGACAATGAATGCATCCGTTGTGCGGGGTAACAAGTAAAAATTGATTGCATGGTTCAATGTCTTAGCAGTAGCCAAGTAGACCCGTTTTTTTCATAGCTTGGTATGCAATCGTGAGACCTGTTGATCAGGCGCCTCTTGCGTATCCCATTTTTCGTCTTGGAAGATGATCAGAAGCATGCCCCACGCTGATAATGCCTTGATGACGCACTTTAGAATGCATTTTGCCTTTTTCACGGCGCAAAAATTCTGCGATAATAAATCATGAGTGCAAATATCCCCGACGATATCCCTTCATCTCTGCCAGACGCGGAAAAGCTATACCATGATCTACTCGGCCAATTAAAGACGGCTTTACGCGGCGATCCGAAGATGCAAATTGTGGGTCTAGCAAGTGGCGGCGCCTGGTTGGCAAAAAGACTGGCTGCGGACTTGGGGCTGCAGTATTTTGGTGTGATTAACGTGAGTTTTCACCGTGATGATTATCAAGATAAGGGTGTCAGGGCGATCCAGCGAGCCGAGTTGATGTCTACTAACTTGCCCTTTGACGTCGACGGTGCCAGGATTGTGCTTGTCGATGATGTATTAGATACCGGCAGAACGGTGCGCGCTGCGCTCAATGAATTATTTGATTATGGCAGACCCCAAAAAGTCGATTTGGCGGTGCTTGCCGATCGCCATCGCCGTGAACTACCAGTTGATGCGACGTTTAAGGGCGCAAAGGTTGACCTCGGTGCCAACCAAATATTAGTGCTTGAGCAATTACCGGACGGTCGTTTTGAATTTACTACAGAAAGTAAAAAAGTGAGCTAGGTAGATCGAGCGCGTTTTGAGCGAAGCCGTGGTTAGTAGAGCTGGATGTGGCTAGCAGTAAAACTGGATAGTCCAGTCGTGCAGTAAGGTAATAAATTAAATTTGTGAGTGACAGTCGGAAGTGAAGTTCGCAAGTGAAGTTCGTAAATGCAGTTCGCAAGTGCAGCGGGAAGTAGGAAGTACACGTGCAGATGGGCGGATTTAAGTAGACGAGCCAAGTCACTAGATGATGAAAAAATAACAACGGAAAAAGAGATCATGACCTCGAATGGACCTCGCTTAGAGGAAGAATCGGTTAATTTAGGTGCGCAGACTCAGTTCAATGAGCAGGGTAACTTGCAACACCTACTGACCCTAGAGGGACTGCCCAAAGAAACATTGCTGCATATTCTAGATACGGCGGAGCAGTTTGTGAGTGTGACGAGTTTGCAGCGGGAAGTCAAAAAAGTGCCGCTGCTGCGCGGAAAGAGTGTCTTTAATCTCTTTTTTGAAAACTCCACGAGAACGAGAACGACTTTTGAGATCGCCGCTAAACGGCTGTCTGCAGACGTGATTAATCTGGATATTCAGACATCATCTACGGCCAAGGGCGAAAGCGTTCTAGACACGATTGATAATCTGGTGGCGATGCAGGCTGACATCTTTGTCATGCGCCATAAAACTTCGGGCGCGTCGGCAAATATCGCCAAGCATGTTCCGCCCCATGTGCATGTGATTAATGCGGGGGATGGCACTAATCAGCATCCGACGCAAGGCTTACTTGACTTGTTTACCATGCGGCATTTTAAGCAGGATATTAGCCAGTTAAAGGTAGCGATCATTGGTGATGTCATCCACAGCCGGGTAGCTAAGTCGAATATCCATGGGCTGGTGACTCTGGGTTGTACCGATATTCGAGTCATTGGTCCGCAGAGCTTATTGCCGAGTAAGATCGATCTGCAGGGTGTTCGGGTGTTCCATGATCTGGATGAGGGGCTGGCAGGGGCGGATGTGGTGATGACCCTGCGGATTCAGAAGGAGCGCATGGCGCAGGGACAGATTCCTGAAGGAGAGGCTTTTTTTAAAGAGTGGGGACTTACTTCAGAGCGGTTAGCGCGAGCCGATGCCAAGGCAATGGTGATGCATCCAGGGCCGATGAATCGCGGCATTGAAATCGCTAGTGAGGTAGCGGATGGCCCTCAGTCGGTTATTCTTAAGCAGGTTACCTTTGGGATTGCGGTGCGTATGGCGGTCATGTCCATTATTGCGGGAAATTAAAGCCATGGATTTTTATCGCGAGAATTAAAAATCTAATAAAAAGATCGCCTTCGTTTATTAAGGCAAGTTAATACTGAAAGTTGACGAATGATTGCTTAAACTTTCGAAAAATGATGTCGTTTAATTTTTAGATAGAGTTTTTTAAAGTATGCTCTTTGGGAGTGCTCTCAGGTTGGTCGAATAAACCATTTAGATTAAAAATGAACAAATCAACCTTTACTTTTAAAAATATTTTTGTAGTCCAATTCCTAAGCGCAGATTATTGAGTCTTTGATTACCCTGAGAGGATCCTTGATCAAATTTGATAAATGTAATCTCTGGACTAAGTGTAAAGTCCTTCAAATCAATTTTTTGATTTGCAGTAAAGCCAATCAAGCCACCATGAGGAGCTACTAAACTAGGATTATATGCCCCAACAGAGGTGCTGGTTTGCCCATTAAAAACTTTTATAGAGCGCCTTTCTTTGGCGTCTAACCAGCCCAAAGTAAGAACACGCGCATCTGCGCCAAAACTACTACCTAGCCAACGCGACCCATTTGTTTCGCCTTGAGGATATGCCCAATTGGTATAAGCACAACCGGCGGCTTTATTATCACCTGGCCATGAGTTGCAATAGCTTTGCATAAATTCGACAAAATATCTGTGCCTACCGTTTTTGCTCCATGACTCTAAGCCGGATAAGCTTAAAAATCGATTGGGCCATGGTAATTTGTTACCACCCGAGCCGTCTTCTCCTTGGGACTCGAAATACAGGTTACACCCCATCTTGTAAGGGCAGGAAATCCTTGCATCAAACCCAGCAATACTATTTGCGCTATCTTCGGCTAAAAATGCAGAACCATCAGCATTAGGGTTGGTTGGGTGATTACCCTGGCCAAGTACATTTTTTAAATAAGAATTGAGGCCATAATTAGTACCTGCCCCACCCGATTGCATACCCTTAGAGGCAGCTATTTCAAGCCATCTAAAGGGTTTAGCTGTAAAACGCATACCGGTATAGTAAAAATTATTGAGTTGCCCACTAACTACAGTCGGATCTTGCGCGCGCGCAACAAACCATTCAGCGTTCCAAGGGCCTAGCCAAGATAGCCAGGGCGAAGTTGACGGCGTAACCTGACTCCTTTGGATGCCAATTCCTGTCCAGGGTGGTGAGTTGTTGCTATTAGTTAGGGTGGACTGCCAACTGGGTCCCCACCATATTTGATGCGCAAAAACTTGAAAATTCATTCCCCAATTTTCAATAACCAAAGCACTATCGTCAGGCCTTATTTGGGGTGATGAGTCACTGCCAGAACCAAATCCAGCGAAATCTGTTTTCAGAGAATTAGGATTTTGCTCAATTTTAAAACCTAATTTGCTGACAACTTCATAACTGTCCCCTCCCAGCACAGGAGTACTTGCTTTAAAAGAATTACCTGGTGTGTAGTTTTCTCCAAATGCAACAGGGCCGTCAGCTTTAGTACGCAGTTGTAAGTCTATGCGAGAGTTAGAGCGAAATCTTTTCAGGTCTAATACGACCATATCTCTTAAATCCTCAAGATGGTCGGGTAACTGTTTAGGAAGTTTATCTAACGCATCTTGAACGGCATACATTGGCAAGGGCCAATGTGATGTTGTAATAGGCAAATTAGCTTCATCAGATAGAACTGCAAGAGCATGACGTACTTCCCAACTCGGCATATAGGGCACCGATGGAGTAGCCCACCCAAGATGGACAAAAATTAATGGTAAAGACAATAATAAGGACTGAAAAAATCTGCTATAGTATAATTTTAATTTTAATTTTATAAAGAGATTACTCTGGCATGATTTTTCATTAATACTCTTGAAGTCAAGTTTTGGCATTAATTATGATAACGCGGCTTTTTTATTTGCGGTAGCATTGCCTAATCTGCTGAAAATGTGTTTAACCCAATACAAAGCATATAAAACCCATGCAATGGTAACATAATAGCATATCATACTTTTGTGGTCAAAATTAGCGTCTGATTACTGTACAATTAATAAAAGTGAATTTTTAAACGAATTTTCTGTTTTTAAACACTTTTCGAAGCTTACTTGCGTTATATTTTTTAAAATATTGTATTGGATATTGTTCTATGGCTTTGAATCGGGAACTTTGGCAATTTTTAAAAAACATTGAGTTATCTTTGCAGTCAAGACAACAACTAAAGCAAGTTCTCGCCAGTATGTTGCTCGGCAGTTTTTTTTGGCAAGTAGCATTTGCCCAAGGTCTCAATCCGAATGCGGCCCTCTTCATGCAAGGCTTAGCCGCTAGTGGCGGGGGGATGAATCCAGCCACTGCAAATAGTCTGAGTCCAAGTGCACTGCCTAACCTAAAGGCGCCATTGCCAGATAACCCAGATTTAAATACGACTGAAGTTAAAAAAACCAAAGATGCAGAAGCAAGACTAGCAAAGAATAAAGAGCCTATCCCTTTAAATACTTTTCAAACCTATTTATTACAGACAATTGGTAAAACTTTTCCAATCTACGGTCAAAAATTATTTCAACTTGATAATCCCTATGCAACGATCGAGACAGCGAATATTTCAATCGATTATGTGCTTGGGCCTGGGGATGAGTTGCAAGTCAAAATTTATAGCTCTGCCATTGATCTAGATCAGCGTTTTGTGATTAATCGGGACGGCATGATTGTCTTACCCAAGTTAGGGCCACTGGCTTTGGCGGGGGTGCGCGTGGGTGATGTGGAAAACCACTTAAAGGCGCGACTTAGCCAGTCTCTGACGGACTTTAATGTGTATGTCTCAATTGGACAGCTTCGGGGTATTGAGGTATATCTTACTGGCCAGGCAAGGATTCCGGGCAAACATAATTTAAGTAGCGTGAGCACTCTCATCAGCGCCTTATTTGCCACAGGTGGACCAGCAAGTAACGGCTCTATGCGCGAGATTCAATTACTGCGCGGTGGTAAGCAGGTTGGGAGTATCGATTTATATGACTTTATCCAAAAAGGCAACAAAGGAATTGATGCGCGTCTATTGCCAGGTGACGTTATCCATATACCGTCGATTGGTCCCCAAGTTGTCTTGATGGGCGCCATTCCAACCCAAGCTATTTTTGAATTACCGCGTAAAAAAATGTCGAGTATCGACGATGTACTGAGCTTGGCCGGGGGCTTAACCGCATTCACCAATACCTTTGAAGCGTTTTTAGAGCGGGTCGATACAACCAAGTCTACTGCATTGTCGGTTCAAAGTATTCAGCTGGATGCCAATGGACTCAAAACGATTTTGCGGGATGGTGATATTTTAAATTTGCAAGCCGTCAAGCCGAGTTTTAGTAATGCCGTCTCCTTAAGAATTCTGAACGCCCCATTGAAGCGCCTTCCTATCCCCAAAGAAAATGCAAGGATCACTGATATCATTCCTAGCAAAGAGTCCTTACTAACAGCGGATTATTTTTATCGCCGATTTAACTTTGGGTTTGATCCAATGGCAACGGGTGAGCTACTTTACCCCAATAACCCCAATAACCCCCATAACCCCAATAACCCCAATAACCCCAATAACCCCAATAACCCCAATAACCCCAATAACCCCAATAACCCCAATAACCCCAATAACCCACTCTTGAAAAACGATTTTGAGCGGATTAAAGATAACGCACTACTGGATCAAATTAATTTTGAAAGTGTCACGATTGAGCGGATCGAGGCCGGTACTTTGAAGTCGCAATTAATTAGTTTTAATTTAGAGCGGGCGATTGCAAATCCGCAGGCAAGCGATAACATCCAACTGTTCCCTGGGGATACCATTACTATTTTTAATCAAAAAGATGTGTTGGTGCCCTTGGAGCGACAAATGCGGGTTGTCCGTATTCAAGGAGAGGTGAATGCCCCTGGGATTTATCAAACGAATGGGAATGAAACTTTGCGTGATGTCATTAAAAAAGCAGGCGGGTTTACATCCAATGCTTATCTCTATGGCACAGAGTTAACGCGTCAGTCTATTAAACAAACGCAAAAGAAAAACCTAGAGACTGTCATCAAAAGGCTAGAGGATCAGGCGTCTCTCGAGTTAAGACAGTCATCGACTAATCTACAAACAGATCAGGCCGCTTTACAAGCACTGAGAACACAAAACCAAGTTCGGCTTAGAGAGCGAATTACCCTATTACGTAATGCCATACCAACAGGTCGACTTGCATTAGAGCTTGATCCAAAACATACGCAGTTGCCGGATGTGGCTCTTGAAAACGGTGATGAAGTATTGATCCCATCAACTCCCAGTAGCGTGGCTGTCTTAGGCGCTGTCTATAATGAGAGTGCCCTTCTCTATCGTTCCGGAAGAAGTGTGGCCGAGTATCTCAAGTCTGCAGGCGTAAATCAAAATGCAGACCGTGAAGCTATTTTTGTGGTGCGCGCAGACGGCACCCTGCAATTACCAGACTTAGAAGCGTTCTTTAAAACTAAGCTTGATAAGATAGATTTAAATCCCGGGGATACCATTGTTGTTCCCGAAAAGATCATTAGCGAGAGTGGATATTCAGTATTTATGCGTGGCCTGAAAGATTGGACGCAGGTCTTATTTCAGTTGGGCTTGAGCGCGGCAGCTATTAAAGTGATTAAATAATCAAAGATGGCCAAGATGAACTAAGTATTCGTAGCTTATAAACCGAAAAAAATGGACCTAGTCAGATTTTCATGTTTAAATTAATGTGCACTAATAAAATAGCTATTTTAAAAAACAATACTTGTATTGCCGTATATATTTAACTCACATCAAGGTATTAACTGACAAGTAGCCTAATTTAAGAAGTAACAATTTTTTACAAAGTTAGATGAACCAACCACAAAACTTACCAAGTCAGCAAGAAATCGTAGTTTCTGATGTCAATGAAGATGAAATCGATCTCCTTAGATTGGTCCAAACATTAGGTGAAGAAAAGTGGCTATTATTGGGACTGCCTTTTCTTTTTTCTTGTCTTGCAGCAGCTTTTAGCTTATATCTCCCGCCGATCTATGTTGCGAAGGCAACTTTTGTTGTGCCTGATAAGCAGTCCAGCCCAGCGTCATCCGTCCTGGATCAATTAGGCGGACTGAGTGGGTTAGCCGGTAGCCTCAGTAAGAGCCCCATCGAAATGTATGTAGCGTTTATGCAAAGCAATACCGTGCAAGATGAGATCATTGCCGAGATGAATCTCATGCAATACTATCAGACTAAATTCCTTGAAGATGCGCGTAAAACACTCTCAAGTCAAGTAAAAATTACCACAGATAAGAAATCAGGCTTGATTATGATCGATGCTCAAGACAAGTCTCCTGATATTGCTGCAAAATTAGCTAATGCCTATTTAAAACCTTTTCGGGCATTTTTAAACCGGATATCTCTAGAAGAGGCGCATCAGCGTAGAGATTTTTTCGCTCGGCAAGTTGCAGTTATTGCTCAGCGGCCCTTTCGAGATCCATTTGCTCAGTCAACTCTCATGAGTAGCATGATTAAGCAGTATGAGGCTGCTCGCATTGATGAGGCGAGGGAGGTGCAGATTTTGTTTCCGGTAGATATTGCTAAAATTCCCGAGAGAAGAGCTTCACCAAAAAGGGCGCAGTTAGTGGTCACTGCCGGCTTCGTAGCCTTTTTTCTTACGGCATTATGGATTTTTATCAAAAGAGTATTCCGGCATGCACAGCATGACCCGGCCACATCCCAAAAATGGGCAATGATAAAAAAAGCATGGAAACTGCGTAGCTAAAGCTACTCTGGGATTTGATTCTGAAAGCGCATTTACTCCTTTAGAGATACATTATCAAAAATTCCTATCTTTGGAAGTGGTTATAAAAATTATGTCGGATCAGTTGCTCTGAATTAGCTATTTACTACAAATAAGTAAGTAAGTGCTTTTGAAAAGTTACAAAGCCTTGGTCTATTTGTGTAGTCCAAGAGCGAGTCTAAATATTTTTTAAGAGTTAAACACGTATTTTAAACTTCTACTATTTAATCCTTTCTACAAACCATTAAAAAAATATGAAAATTTTGCGCCAATTCTTAGGAAAACAACTTAGAAGTATGGGATGGGAGCGAGTCAATCCCATGTTTTTGAGTAGTGTTTTTGGAAATAAAATTTTTCCAGCTGAACTAGGAGCGATATATATATAAAAAATACCAATATCAAAACATTAGTGATTATAAATTTGGAGATTTAGGAATTGTAAATTTACTAATTCAAGGTGCGACCGTTGTTGATGTAGGAGCCAATGTTGGCCTTTATTCAATGCTATTTGCAAGCCAGGTCGGGCCCAGCGGAAAAGTTTATTCATTTGAGCCTGGACCGGTTAGTTATGCACTTATGTGTCGAAATATAAATATGAATGGATATGAAAATATTATCCCAGTTAATGTGGGCGTATCTAATACAAATCAAAAAGGAAGATTTTTTTTATGTAGAAGCGGCGAGAGCGATAATGACTGAATATTGATTTAGATCCCAACGAAGAGAGAGATGAAATTGAGATTGATTTGATTACTTTGGACGACTGGATTGGTGATCAGAAGGTTGATTTCATGAAAATCGATGTTCAAGGGTCGTAATACTTAGTTATTCAGGGTGCAAAAAAGATATTAACTAACAATATAAATATAATGGTTTTGATGGAGTTTGCACCAACTTGTTTAGAACAAGCAAAAGTCTCAATCTCGGACCTATTATTTTTTATAAGATCATTCGGCTTTAATATTTACCTACTTTATGAGGATAGGGAAATGGAGTTAGTGACCGATCAGCAATTGCTAAGACTAGTCGGTAAAGGAAAAAAATATTCCTATGTAGACTTGCTTTTGAGGCGAGATAAATAATCTCTATCGGCAGTTTTTATAAATGGGCGGCTTCAAGGTTGAAGTGCAAAAATTGCTGCATGATGTTGCTTAAAATCAAATGCCTAATGAGTAAACAACTCGGTAGGATCTTTGTATCCTAACGATTTGCGTGGTCTCGTGTTGAGCTGCTAAGCAATCCAATCTAATTCCAGTTGGCTAAAAATACTCAAATCTTCAACCTTTGGCAAGTATTGTCTTAATAATCCATTCGTGTTTTCATTAATGCCTCGTTGCCATGGACTGTGGGGATCAGTAAATATACTTTGACCTCTGTGAACTGGGCATGCCTAGACATTTCTTTTCCCGGATCATAGGTCATTGATAGGCATTTATGCCTTTCGATGCAGTTGAGAACATGACTAAACCCAGTGACCGCAGACTCCACTATTGCTTTTTGCATCTTGACTAAAACGGTAAATAAGGTCGTTCTTTCTACAATCGTACATACCGCAGTGCGGTTACTTTACCTTTCATTAAATCACCCTCCCAGTGCCCTGGAACCAGTCGTTCAACAACCTCAGGTGGGCGATCATGGATGCTTACTATCGCAGGGATCTGTCCACGGCAATCTTCACCACGTGCTCTAGGCCTCCGTTTAGCATGATCAAACCTTAGCCAGCCAATTACTTCAGTCCGTAGCTCGCCACGGAGCATTAAGTAAACAGCGCTATAAATCGTCTCGTGCGATACGTGTAAGTTGAGATAGTCTGCGCTCACAGTCTTGAGTGTGCCAGCAATTTGTACTGGTGAGTATCCTTGTTTTAAATAATTCACGACCACTTTCCAAAGGTCATTCCCAGCTGGTAAACGTCGAGCTACTCGTGGTACCGCAGAAATGCGCTGAGCTGGGTCTTGCGCTAAAACAGCTCGATATTTACCAGCAATGGCAGGTCTTCCACTGATTACTGCTCCTGTCGGGGTTACCCAACTATTTCTTTTTTAATTCCCAGGTAATCGTTGAAACGGACCTCCCTAAGCTTAACGAAATCCAACTAGGTTTGAATCCCAAAGTTAACTACGATTGAATTAAACTAAGTTCTTTCATACTTAACTGTTTATATTTTTTCATGAAACATTTTCTACCTAAAATTCTTGCACTTCACTTTTGAGCGCCCCATGCCAAAAAAGATACAAATATGGAAATAAAAAATAATCACCATAAAAGTAACTACAAAAGTTTTGTTTCCAGTTATGTAAAAATTTGGAAAATTCTAAATAATAAAGAAAGGTACAAAGCTTCTTTATTATTTATCTTGTTACTAATTGGGTCTGCATTTGAGGCAATTGGCGTAGGTTTGATATTACCAATTTTATCTATATTAAGTGGGGGAGCATTAGTCAATAATATTGCATTGGAGCTATCCCATATAAGTCCAACCTTAAGCTTTTCCAATACTAATATTGTTCTGGTCTTTGTATGTACATTATTAGGGTTCTATTTTTTCAAAACATTTTATTTAAGTTACTTATCAATTAGGCAGTCCGAATTTATTTTTAATTTACTTGCAGATTTATCTCAAAGGCTCTATTTGGGCTACTTAAAAAAACCTTACTCCTTTCATCTGAAAAGAAATTCTGGTGAGTTGGTAAGAAACATATTAAGTGAGGTCGGACAATTTATTACTGCATTAAGTTCATTAATTACATTATTTTCAGAATTAATTGTGATGTTTGGTATAGGGTTGCTTTTAGTTGTTATTGAACCAGTGGGCTCTACTATTTCGATCTGCTTTTTGATTTTGATTGGTTCCCTGTTCTATTATTTTACAAAAGGTAGAGTTCTTCAATGGGGTAAGGCGCGTCATCATCATGAGGGGTTGAGAATTCAACATCTTCAACAGGGATTGGGGGGGGTAAGAGAGGTTAAGTTAAATCGCAGTGAAAATTATTTTCTTTGGGAGTATGCCCAGCATGATAATGCGAGCGCCCATGCTGGAAAATGCCAGGCAATATTTTTATCTTTGCCAAGATTGTGGCTTGAATTATTTGCGGTATTTGGAATTACAATAATCTGTCTTGTTCTCACATTTCAGGGTAAACCAGTCGAAGCATTAATTCCTGTTATTGGAATGTTTGCGGCAGCAGGATTTCGCGTTATGCCTTCAATTAATAGGGTATTAGGAGCGTTACAAAGCTTGCAGTATTTGGGGCCAACAGTAAATACTCTACATCATGAGTTATCAGAGCTTGTAGACTCCATAGAGGCTGATGAAGCATCAAAAGTAGCTTTTTTAAACAACATAGTTATTGAAAAATTATCATATAGTTATGAAAACTCTAGTTCTGTAGTGTTAGATAACATTAATTTGACAATTAATCGTGGTGAGATGGTCGGATTTGTCGGTGAAAGTGGCGCAGGGAAAAGTACGTTAATAGATCTTATTTTGGGTTTGCTATCCCCCACGTCCGGATTGGTTCTAGTTGACAACAAAGATATAAGTGACAACCTACGGGCTTGGCAAAGTAAAATTGGATACGTGCCGCAATGTGTTTATTTGACTGATGACACTCTAAGAAAAAATATTGCATTTGGAATTCCATTAGATCAAATTAACAACAGTATGGTACTGCACGCAGTTAGGCAAGCCCAGTTATCTAAATTTATTGAAAATCTTCCAAATGGATTGGATACCATGGTCGGGGAGCGAGGTGTTAGATTATCAGGAGGTCAACTTCAGCGCATTGGAATAGCAAGGGCTCTCTATTCTGAGCCAGAAGTTTTAATTTTCGATGAAGCAACAAGTGCCTTAGATTTGGCAACTGAAGCAAACCTTATGGACGGTGTTTACAGTCTTAAAAAGAGTAAGACAATTATCGTAATTGCACATCGGTCAAGTGCCCTCAAGAATTGCGATAGAACTTACACCATTAAAAGTGGTGGAGTATTTCCGATTAATTGATATTATTTTTCACAGCTCTTTATGAACGCCGCACAATAATTATCGTAATCTAATTTAAATTACTAATAGTGATAAGATATACTCGTAATATGCTTGCAAAACTTTTATGTCGCTAAGTTATGGTTATTACTAGAACTCCTTTTAGGATATCTTTTTTGGGAGGAGGAACTGATTATCCCGCCTGGTTCCGGGAGAATGGTGGGGCAGTCTTAGCTACAACGATTGATAAGTATTGCTACGTTTCCTGCCGCCATTTGCCCCCATTTTTTTCACATAAACACCGTTTGGTTTATTCTAAAATAGAAAATGTACGTGAAATTTCGCAAATAGAACACCCCGCTGCTCGCGCAATATTTGATTGGGCAAAAATTGATGGTGGCTTGGAAGTTCATCATGATGGTGATTTGCCGGCTCGTTCTGGATTGGGTTCAAGCTCTTCTTTTACAGTTGGCTTGGTGCACGCATTTAATGCCTTAAAGGGGCAGATGTCTTCCAAGGAGCGGTTGGCTAAAGATGCTATTCATATTGAGCAAAATTTAATTGGAGAAAGTGTTGGTTCTCAAGATCAAATCTCTGCGGCCTACGGAGGATTTAATTTTATTAAATTCTATCAAGATAGCAGTTTTTCTGTGGTGCCGATTATTTTGACGGAAGAAAGAAGATCTGAATTGCAGTCTCACTTAATGTTATTTTTTACAGGTTTTTCTCGAATTGCTAATGAGATTGCTAAGTCTAAAATTAACAATTTTAAGCAACGTATTCATGAGCTAAACAATATTCGCCAGATGGTGGATGAAGGTTTAGCAATATTGTGTGATCGAAACGCCCCGATTGAGCGTTTTGGGCAACTACTTGATGATTCTTGGCAGCTGAAGCGCCAATTGTCAGAAAAAGTCTCTTCTCCAGAAATCGATCAAATTTATAGTATTGCTATTAGAGCAGGAGCTTTAGGGGGTAAGATTTTAGGAGCGGGTGGAGGTGGTTTTATGCTGCTTTTTGCACCTCCTGAAAGGCAGCATGCTATACGAGAGAGTTTAAAAAACCTAGTTCACGTGAGTTTTCGATTTGATGAATCTGGGAGTAAGGTTGTGTTGTATCAGCCAAATGAATAATTTAATAGGACAAGTCTAAATTGGATTTAATAGAGAGATCAAATTGGGTTTGGCGCGAAACTCTAGCTATACATAGGCGGGCTCCAGAAACCCGTCTTGCATCTTCATTGTCATCAATTGATATTTTTGTGGCCCTCTACTATGGGGGCGTTTTGCGATTTGATCCAGTTAACCCTTTGGCAGTTGAACGGGACCGCTGCATTATTAGTAAGGGTCATGGCTCAATATGCATGTATCCGATTTTGGCTGATTTAGGGTATTTTTCGGTAGACGAGTTATTTAAAATTTGCCAAGCGGGGGGAATTTTAGGAGGTATTCCAGACCCTATTATCCCCGGATACGAAACTATTAATGGTTCTTTGGGCCATGGCTTGGGTGTAGCTGCAGGGATGGCTTTTGGGATTAGTAGAAAACCCAGCGATCAGAGTGTCTTTGTGGTTACTGGCGACGGGGAGCTGCATGAGGGCTCAAACTGGGAAGCTATTATGTTTGCATCTCATCATCATTTGGATAATCTAAATCTTATTATAGACAACAATCAAATTAGTATGCTCGATTACACCGACGAGATCGTTACCCATCAATCCTTAGTTGAGCGTTTAGTAAGTTTTGGATGGGATTGTATGGAAGTAGAAGGCCATGATGTTGTTGCAGTCCAAAATTCGCTATTAAATATGAAAGAGATACGATCTGGAAAACCGAAGGCATTAATTGCTAGAACCATCAAAGGACATGGGGTACCTGGCTTAGAAAATGAGCCACTATCACATATCATTAATCCTAGACCTGAATTGTTAGACTCTTTGCTAGAGCAGGGCAAACGATGGTAAAAGCTTTAGCAATGCGGGATGCTTTATTGAAGCGTATTTGGGCGGGGATGAAGTCTGATCCTAATATTTTTTTTGCAAGCGCTGATTTTGGCTCTCCCGTATTAGATAGAATTCGTGCTGATTTCCCTCGACGTTTCGTTAATGTGGGGATTGCAGAACAAAATTTGATTAATGTCTCAGCTGGCTTAGCTCTGGAGGGCTACACTGTTTTTGCATATGCAATTGCACCTTTTATTACTATGCGGTGCTACGAGCAAATTCGTGTTAGTTTGGCTTTACTTTCTGAAGTACGAGCAATGAATGTCAATTTGATTGGTGTGGGAGCTGGCTACAGTTATGTCGTTTCTGGTCCAACGCACCAGTGCTATGAGGACATTACCATAATGCGAGCCTTGCCTAACTTTCGAGTATTATCACCTGCTGATCATATTTCAGCTGGGGCGATGTTTGATCAATGCATTGAACATATTGGACCAAAGTACCTTCGCCTTGATGCGCAGGTACTTCCTGTCATGTACGAAAATCAGATACCTGATATGCGGCTAGGTTTTTTTGTTCATCAATCGCATGGGAGCGTTTGCCTTATTGCCACGGGTTATATGTTACATACTGCTTTCAAAGTAGTAAAAGAGTTTGAAAAACAAGGTCGTCAAGTGGCAGTAATCGATTTATTTGATTTGGCTAAATTTGATCTGCTACGCCTGAAAGAAGTGCTTTCACAATATCGTGCCATTGTGAGTATGGAGGAAGGTTTTAGCGGTCGTGGTGGAGTGGATGCTTTATTGTTTGATTTCATTGCTAACCAAGGCTTGAATATTCCAATCCTTAATATTGGCGTTGAAGGTGCCTACCGCTTTGAACTTGGTACTCGCGAAGATTTGCATGAGAAAGTTGGGATCGGGCCTAACGTTTCAATGAAAAGAATAGAAAATTTTTTGCAGTCTAAATCTCTTTAAATAGGTGAGGTAAAAGATGAAATTTCCATTGATGCGAAATAATATATTAAGAGAAGACTTAGATGTGGTAATTGATTATCTTAAACAAGATGATCCACTTTTAACTAACGGAGCAAATGTTCGTGGGTTTGAATCCGATTGGTCTCAGTGGCTTGGTGTAAAATATAGCGTGTTTGTTAACTCGGGTGCTTCTGCAAATTTATTGACTATAGCTATTCTTAAGATTCGTCATCCTGAGGGTGGAGAAGTTATCGTACCGCCGTTGACCTGGGTTTCAGACATAGCCTCAGTAATGCAAAATGGATTTACTCCAGTTTTTGCTGATATTGACCCGGCCACTTTAGCAATGGATCCCCAAGAAATTCTCAATAAGATTAATGATAAAACTAGAGCTGTTTTTTTAACTCACGTTCAAGGGTTTGATGGCTTAACTGATGAGCTCTTGGCAGAGCTAGAGCGACGTAAAATTCCTCTTATTGAAGATGTGTGTGAGTCACACGGCGCCACCCATAATGGTAAGCGTCTTGGGAGTATTGGATGGATTTCGAATTTTTCATTTTACTACGCCCACCATTTGAGCACTATTGAAGGAGGAATGGTTTGCACAAATGATCCTAAAGTGTACCAGCAGGCCCGAATGCTACGCTCTCATGGAATGGTAAGAGAAGCAAGCGATCCACAATTAAAGGCGGCCTATCAGGCAAATAATCCGGAGTTAAATCCCGATTTTATTTTTGCCTACCCAGCTTACAATACACGAAATACTGAAATTGGTGGGATTATGGGGCGTAGTCAGCTAAAGCGCTTGGATCGGATAGTGGAGAGGCGCACAGAGAATTTGTTACGTTTTCTGGACAGGATTGATGCTACCAAATATCGAACCGATTTTAAGTTAGAGGGCTCAAGTAATTACGCATTTAATTTAATTTTAAAAGAAGCTGACAACGAGTTAGTGGATAGACTTATGACAAAAATGCGTATTTGTGGAGTAGAGTTTAGGAGAGGCAGTGCTGGGGGTGGAAATCAAATCAGACAACCTTATTTGAAGGGGATTGTTTCAAAGAATTACCACTTAGAGTTTCCACAAACAGAGCATGTTCACTTCTACGGTTTTTACATCGGCAACTTTCCTGATTTGACCAATCAGGAAATTGATGATATTTGCGATATTGTTAATGCTGCCTAATTGATGGTAAATACCGCAATTATTTTGGCGGGAGGACGCGGTACTCGCTTAAAAAGTGTGTTGCCAGATATACCTAAGCCAATGGCTCCAGTTGCTGGCCGACCATTTTTGGAGTGGCAAATGGATTATTGGATTGGGCAAGGGATTAATCACTTTATTTTGTCGGTAGGTTATCGGCACGAATTCATACAGAAACATTTTGGTGACGCTTATAGAACAGCAATAATAGAATATGTTATCGAAAGCTCTGCTTTGGGAACAGGGGGAGGGTTTCTATTGGCCATGAAAGCTTTGCAGTCTTCATCGCCTTTTTTGCTTCTTAATGGCGATACATATTTTGAGGTTAACTTAACAGAATTAGATAGATTTGCAACTACACAGCAAGCAGATTGGTGCTTTTCCTTATTCAGTGCCAACGACTCTGATCGCTACATGGGAATGGAGATCGATTCAGTAGATGGAAAGTTGATAGCATTTGAATCAGGCAATGAACGTATTGGGCGATTAACTAACGGTGGCGTTTATTGGGTTAACCCTAAACAATTAACCATATTAGATTTTCAAATAGGCTATGCATATTCTCTAGAAAATGAGGTGTTTGCACAATTTCAAAAAAATAATCAGAGAATATACGGCCTCGAATTCAAGGGCTGCTTTATTGATATTGGCGTACCAAGTGATTATACGCGGGCTCAGACTATTATAATTTCATAATAAGGGCATTTTTTACTAATAGAAAAACTTAATATAAGGATAAATACATGAGATACAACATATTAGTTACAGGTGGGGCAGGATACCTTGGTTCTACTATGGTTCCAGATTTACTTGATGCGGGTCACAAAGTTACCGTTTTGGATAATTTCATGTTTGATCAGTCCAGCTTGAATCATGTATGCAATAATCCAAATTTTTCAATTATAAAAGGCGATATTCGTATTGAAAGCGTTTTAAGCCCATTATTAAAAGCGTCCGACGTTGTTATACCTTTAGCGGCATTGGTTGGAGCCCCACTTTGCAATTTGGACCCTATAGGGGCAACAACAATTAATCATGATGCCATTACGCTTATGATTAAATTACTATCCAAAGATCAAATAGTATTAATGCCGACTACAAATAGCGCTTACGGAACTGGTGATGAAAATAATTTTTGTACTGAAGAGTCTCCCTTGCGACCAATATCACAATACGCAATTGAAAAAGTGGCTATTGAAAAAGAATTAATGCAAAGAGAGAATGCCATCAGCTTTCGCTTAGCAACTGTATTTGGCATGTCGCCGAGGATGAGAATAGATCTTTTAGTAAATGATTTTACATATCGTGCTGTGAACGATAGTTTTGTTGTGCTATTCGAGAGTCAATTTAAAAGAAATTATATTCATGTTCGGGATGTGTCTAGGGCATTTCAGCACTCGCTTTTGAATTTTGATGAAATGAGAGGGCAAATTTATAACGTTGGCCTTACTGAAGCAAACGTTTCAAAGAAAGAATTGTGTGAGGAGATTAAAAAATTAGTGCCGCACTTTACATTTATTGATGCCCCAGTGGGAAAGGATCCTGATCAGCGAAATTACATCGTGTCGAATGCAAAAATAGAGTCTACGGGTTACAAGCCAGTTTTTTCCCTTCAGGATGGTATTTCTGAGTTAATTAAAGGTTATCGTATGCTTAAAAATTCAAGATATGGAAATGCTTAAAGTGGTTATACAGCAAGACCTTTTAAAATTATTAACAATACTAATACCAACTAGAAACAGAGCCGATTTTATTATTCGCTTATTGGAATATTATGAGCTATTAAATTTTTCTGGAGTAGTATTTATTGGGGATTCTAGTGATATAACTAATTATTATCAAATCCAATACAAAATAAAAAAAATAAAAAAATATAAAGTTATTATTCATCACTATCCTGAAAAAAGTATAAGAGAGGTCATGGAGTTGATGAGTAAAAAGATAACAACGTCTTATGCTATGTTTTCAGGAGATGATGACCTCATAATTCCTTCTGGCGCAGTTAAGGCAGTTCACTTTTTGCAAAAAAATAATGACTATATTGCAGCTCATGGTGCCGGCTATGTTTTTAATGTAAAAAATAACGGCCCCTATGGTGAAATGACCCTTATTTCTAGATATCCACAGCCGGGATTAGAGAATTCTAGCCCCTTGGAGCGGGTTGAGGGACTATTTAATAGTTATTGGGTTCCATTATTTAGCATTTTTAGAACTAGTAATTTTTTGTCAATTTGGAGGGGAGTATCTGCAATTGATGACATTACATTGGGTAGCGAGCTTATCCCAGCTGCACGAGCTTCAATTTTAGGGAAAAATAAGTTTATCAGTACTGTAAGCCTTCTACGACAGGCGCACGATAGCCACCACCATTTACCTATCTTTTCAGAATTAACCGCTCGAAAAGGGGAGGGCAATTTGTGTGAGTTATTTGTAGATGAATGTAAGCAATGCATGGCTGAATTAGGCGTACCGATAGATATTAGTAGGCAATGTCTTTTAAGGGCATTTAAATCATATATGTTGAATTCTTGTCGTTATGAACATATTAAAAACAACAAGTTTTCCATTTATATAAGGGGGTTAAAAATTATTAACTACTTGCGGATAATTCGAAAATATCTGAATATCTTAATATTAAATAATTATTTAATATTAAGATATTCAGATATAAAAACAGTTTTTAAATTAATTGAAAAATCATAATGTTGATGTATAAATTGATATGGGATTTATTATGAAGGTATGTATTTTTGGCGCTGGAAGAATGGGTAGGCGCCATATTAAATCTATTGGAGCATTGGGCCTGCATTTAGGAGCATTATATGATATCAATCCAATCTCTTTGGCAGATTCTAAAAAAGAATTTAATTTAGGTGATAATTTGTTATTTAATGATTTAGATAGCCTATATGCAAATGTAAAGCCTGATTTAGTTATTATTTCAACTAATGCGGATTCACACTGTGCGCTTGTTCGTATCGCCGCTATTAATAATGCCAAGTATATTTTTGTTGAAAAACCCATGGCGACTTCTATATCTGAATGCGAGCAAATGATAGAGGTTTGTAAGAAAAATCAAGTTAAGCTTTCGGTTAATCATCAGATGAGATTTATGGAGCAATACAGTTTGCCAAAAAAGCTGCTTGAATCCGAGGCACATGGCGGGCTTAAAAGCATGACAGTTATAGCGGGTAATTGCGGCTTATCTATGAACGGAGTTCATTATTTTGAAGCATTTAACTATCTTACTGGCGAGAGTATAGATAGGGTGAGTGCATGGTTTTCAAAAGAAATAGTACCTAATCCCAGGGGGCAACAATATCAGGATAGAGCTGGATGTATCCGGGCTGAAACAAGATCAGGAGTTCGTCTATATATGGATATTAGTGCGGATCAAGGTCATGGTGTTCAGGTTACGTATTCAAGTAGTTTAGGATTTATAACTGTTAATGAATTAAATGGTGATATGGTAGTTTGCGAGAGGAATGAAGTGTATCGAAACTTGCCATCTAATCGATATGGGATGCCATCAAATAATTATCAGATAAAAATTGATCCAGTTGATATTATTTCTAGTAGTGCAAGTGTTTTAAATGCATTATTGGATGGTCGGGATATTGTTTCTGGTGAGGATGGGAGTTTGGCCCTTAAAGTCTTGGTTGCGGCATATGAATCTGCGGAGAATGGATCTAATTGGGTTTCAATTTCAAATGGCTTGAACAAGGATAGACTTTTTCCATGGGCATAAAATGTAATGTAGCTATCATTGGGGCGGGGTATATGGCTAGAGAGCACATACGCGCTTTTCAAGATATCTCCGGTGTGGTAGTGACGGGTCTTTATACCAGAACCCTTGTAAGAGGGATGAGTTTAGCTGAAGAATTTAACATAAAAATAGTCAGTAACTCAATTGCTGACTTATACAAGCGAGCTAATGCTGATCTTGTTGTTGTATGTGTGCCTGAGCTTTCAGCAGAGGAGGTTTTGCAGGAGTGCTTCAACTATTCATGGCATGTACTTGCAGAAAAACCAATAGGTTATAACTTACACCAAGCAGAGGCACTTACTCAGCTTGCTATAAATAAAAATAGAAATGTTTATGTTGCCTTGAATAGGAGACATTACGCGAGTACCGTAGCTATGTTGAACGATATTCAAGGAGATAATGGAGCTCGTTTTATTAAAATTCAAGATCAAGAGAGTCCGCGCTTGGCCTTGGTGGCGGGACAGCCTGATCTTGTAGTTCAGAACTGGATGTATGCGAATTCAATTCATTTGATTGATTTTTTCACCATATTAGGACGCGGTCAAATTATTGAAGTCGTTCCTATAATTCCTTGGAATAAGAATAAGCCAAGTACTGTGATTGCAAAGATAATATTTGACTCCGGTGATATTGGGTTGTATGAGGCTACATGGGATGCTCCCGGGCCTTGGGCTGTTAGTGTAAACACAGAGAGAGTAAGGTGGGAATTAAGACCTATTGAGGTTGCCACATATCAACAATATGGACAGAGGGCAAGCCAACAGGTCCCTATAAATCAATTGGATGAAAAATTTAAACCTGGATTACGCAGACAGGCTGAGTTGGCAATTGAACGGGTCTCAGGAAAAGCGAATGATTTACCCACTATAAGCCAGTCGCTTAATACTATGCGCTTAATCGATAGAATATATAACAATACAGAGTGCTTATAGGCCATGATACATTCAAGCCAGAAAATAGATGAGATTTTAGGGGCCATTAAAAAGGTGGTTGGTGATAATAAAGTTTCATTACATGAGCCAAATTTTTCGGGAAATGAGTGGTATTACGTTAAGCAATGTTTGGACTCAACATATGTGTCTTCGGTGGGTAAGTTTGTGGATCAATTTGAGTCTGATTTAGCTCATTTTACAGGTGCAAAGCATGTAATAGCAGTTGTAAATGGGACTTCTGGTTTGCATATTGCCTTATTAATAAATGGCGTTAAGCCAAATGACGAGGTTATGATACCAGCACTTACTTTTGCAGCAACTGCTGCTGCCGTAAAATACTGCGGAGCAATTCCTCACCTAGTTGAAAGCGAAAAAAAAACTTTGGGGGTGGACGCTAAGTTGTTACGGGAATACTTGTTGGCGAATACGGAAATACGAAATGGTCAGTGTATTAATCTATTAACAAATAGAGTTATTAGAGCGATTGTTCCAATGCATACATTTGGGCATCCTGTAAATGTTGAGGAACTATTGAGTGTCGCGCACGATTTTCAATTAAGGCTTATTGAGGATGCTGCAGAATCTTTGGGAAGTTTATATGATGGAAAGCATACTGGGACATTTGGCCTTGCTGGTGTTCTAAGTTTTAACGGAAATAAAATAATTACTACTGGCGGTGGCGGGGCAATCCTCACAAACGACACTTCTTTAGCTCGTATGGCAAAACATTTGAGCACAACTGCAAAACTCCCTCATAGATGGGAATATGCTCATGATGAAGTGGGCTATAATTACAGAATGCCAAATATTAATGCCGCTCTTGGCTGCGCTCAGCTCGAGCAATTGGCAGATTTTTTAAGTCAAAAGCGCATGGTATTTCAATCCTATAAAGAAGCTTTTTCTAAAATTTTGGATGTATCTATTTTTGAAGAAAGTAGTAGGTGTAAGAGTAATTATTGGCTTAATGCACTTATATTAGATGAATCATTGGTACCTATAAGGGATGGTATTTTAGAGGCCACCAATAGGGTTGATATTATTACTCGCCCTATCTGGAAGTTGGTTCATCATTTGCTACCATATTCCCAATGCCCTAGAATGAACCTTGACATTGCAGAGTCGCTGGAGAGAAGAATCATCAATTTACCTAGCAGTTCTATTTTGTCCAATAAGTAATGACAAAGAAATTTATCATACTAATTGGAGCGGGTGGGCATGCGCGATCTTGCATCGACGTTATCAAAAGTCGAAAAGAATATACTATTCATGGATTGATAGGACTTATTTCGGAGCTCGACTCAGAAATAAGTGGCCAAAGAGTCATTGGCACCGAGGATAATCTAGAAGAGGTGGTTAAATCTTGCAGTAATGCAGTAGTCGCGATTGGGCAAATTAAGTCCCCAAATTTGCGGGCTAGAATTTTCGAGGAACTTAAGGAGATTGGGTTTCAAATGCCCGTTCTTATTTCACCTTATGCATATGTTTCCCCTGATTCCATAATAGGGGAGGGAACGATAATTATGCATGGTGCGATTGTGAATGCAGGAGCTAAAATAGGATCAAATTGCATACTAAATAGCTCCTCTTTAGTAGAGCATGATGTAGTTGTGGGGGATAACTGCCATATTTCAACATCTGTGGTTCTAAACGGCGGCGCTCATATTAGATCAGGAAGTTTTATTGGAAGTGGATCTATAGTTCAAGAACATGCAGAAATTGCTAGTTTTAGTGTAATTCCTATGGGTGCTCATATATTTAGAGAGGCTAAAACACGAAAAGTATGAAAACATTGATTATTGCTGAGGCTGGGGTTAATCATAATGGGGACATTAATTTAGCCAAAAAACTTGTAACTGTTGCTGCAGAAGCAGGAGCGGATGTGATTAAGTTTCAAACTTTTACTGCTGATAATTTAGTTACTAAGGGAGCTCACAAGGCTCATTATCAGACCTTAACTACAAACTCAAGCGAAAGTCAGCATGCGATGATTCATAATCTTGAATTATCGCATTCTATGCATCAAGAATTGATAGATTATTGCGCTAAATATGAAATTGAATTTCTATCATCGGGATTTGACATCAAAAGCGTTAATCTACTTATTAAGTTGGGGTTGAGCAGATTTAAGATTCCATCCGGTGAAATAACGAATTTACCATATCTGCGGCACATTGGAGCGCAAGGAAAAGAAATAATCCTCTCTACTGGTATGGCAAATTTAGAAGAAATTCGAGATGCTATAGAAATTTTAGAGTCGGCAGGAGCGTCGCGGAATAAAATTACCGTTTTACACTGTAATACAGACTATCCAACACCATTGATTGACGTGAATCTAAGAGCAATGATCACTATTAAAAATGTTTTTGATGTCAAGATTGGGTATTCTGATCATACCTTGGGGTCTGACGTGGCAATTGCTGCAGTTTCAATGGGGGCAACTATAATAGAAAAACATATCACACTCGACGCAAAGATGCCTGGCCCTGATCATAAAGCTAGTATGGAGCCTCAGCAATTTAAGGATATGGTTGCTGCTATAAGGGGGATTGAGCTGGCAATGGGAGATGGTTTTAAAAAGCCTAGCCCAAGTGAATTAAAAAATATTCAAATAGTTAGAAAATCTTTAGTTGCTGCTTGTTTGATCAATGAAGGAGAGATATTTAATTCATTAAATATTGCAGTGAAAAGGCCTGGGACTGGGATATCCCCAATGTTATGGGATGAAGTTATCGGGAAAAAGGCTATAAAAAAATTTATGCCTGATGATCTTATTGAAATATGAAAAAAAAAATATGTATAGTGACCGGTAGTCGTGCTGAGTACGGTTTATTAAGATGGGTAATGTACGGAGTCACCAATTCAATTAATTTAGAATTGCAATTAGTTGTTACTGGAATGCATCTTTCACCAGAATTTGGATTTACTTTTAAAGAAATAATAGCCGATGGATTTACTATAGACCGAAAAGTTGAAATGTTGATGAGTTCAAATAACAACATAGGAATTGCAAAATCTATTGGTGTTGGAATGCTTGGATTTGGAGATGTTTGGGCAGATTTGAAGCCAGATTTAATATTAGTTTTAGGTGATAGATTTGAGATATTTGCAGCAGTAGCTTCTGCGATGGTCTCGCAGATTCCCATTGCGCACGTTCATGGCGGCGAAAAGACAGAGGGTTCGATTGATGAGTTGATGAGACACTCTATTACTAAAATGTCTCATTTGCATTTTGTTGCTACGGATGAATACAGGAATCGAGTTATACAGCTTGGTGAAATTCCTTCAAGGGTATTTAATGTCGGAGGTCTTGGCATCGATGGAATTAAAAAATTAAAACTATTAAGTGCCCATGAGCTAGAAAACTCTTTAGGTATAAAGTTTGGACATAAGAATCTTTTGGTTACTTTTCACCCAGAAGCAGTAGATGATGAAGAAACTCTAAGGCATGTAAAAGAGCTTCTTCAAGCATTCAATACATTAAACGATACCCATTTGTTTTTCACAATGCCAAATGCAGACGCGGGTAGTTGGATCATTAAGAATGAAATAGAGTTGTTTAAGAAAACTTATAAACACTGTTGGTTGTTTACTTCAATGGGCCAACTTAATTATTTTTCAATGATTCAAATTGTTGATGGGGTGATAGGAAATTCATCAAGTGGAATTTTAGAAGTTCCAACATTTTTCAAGGGCTCCATTAACATTGGCCATAGGCAGAAGGGGAGATTACGATCTTCTAGCGTCATTGATTGTGCAACGAATAAGACTTCAATTATCGAGGCGCTCAGTATCCTTTACTCTAAAGACTTTCAATCCAGTCTTTCTCAATCTGTAAATCCATATGGTAATGGTGGAGCAAGTGAGAGAATAGTTAGTACTCTTAGTTCTTACCCTCTAAAGAATTTGATAGGAAAAGTATTTCATGATATTTAAAATCATGAGAAAGTTTAATAAATGTTAAATAATAACAAGGGAATATCTAAACAATTTGGGGACGATGAAAAATGGCGCTTAGCCTTAGTCTTAGAAACCGCAGTCCTGCAAGAAGCAGTTCTAAGTATGAACCGGTCAGCATTACAAATAGTGCTTATAGTAACCTCTGAGGGAAAATTGGTGGGATCAATTACGGATGGGGATATTAGACGTGGACTTCTGCGAGGCATTACATTGCAAGACTGTGTAGACATGGTAATGTTTCGGCATCCATTAGTGGTGCCCTCAGACTTTGGGCCTGAGGCAGTTCTGCAGATAATGAGTACAAATAAAATTCATCAACTGCCTATAGTAGATATAAATCGTAATGTGGTGGGATTACATCTATGGGAAAATCTCAAATCTTATGGTAACCGGCGAGACAATGTTATTGTAATAATGGCTGGTGGAACTGGGACACGTTTACGCCCATATACAAATGACTGTCCAAAGCCGTTGTTGCGTGTTGGGGATAAGCCCATAATGCATCATATTATTGAACGAGCAAAAAGCGAGGGTTTTTATAAGTTTTTAATATCAATAAATTATTTAGGCAAAATGATTGAGGATTATTTTGGTGATGGAAGTAAATTTCATGTTGAAATTTCTTATCTAAGGGAGGAAGAGCCATTGGGTACGGCTGGTGCACTGAGTTTACTTAAGGGGGTATCTGGAGCACCCTACCTAATTACGAATGGAGATGTGCTAACTGATCTAAGGTATGGCGAGTTGATTGAATTTCACGAGGAACATAACTCATTCGCAACCATGGCAGTGAGACAATATGAATGGCAGAACCCTTTTGGCGTCGTTCATCTGAGTGGTATTGAAATGATTAGATTTGAAGAAAAACCGATATATCGAACGCATATTAATGCTGGTATTTATGTCCTTTCCCCGCAAGTTTTTGAATTTTTAAATCCAAATGAAAAATGTGACATGCCCACATTTCTTCAGCGCCTGAAACACAATTCATTAAAGACAATCGTTTATCCAATGCATGAGTCATGGGTAGATATTGGACGTCCTCAAGATTTACATTCGGCGCAAAAAATCATTTAGTATTAATTAATGTCAATAAGGAAAATATGGAAATCATAAGATATCCAAATGAGGTCGACTTCAATCAATTTTTGAAAACGGGTGAAAATTTTAAGGCACTATATGGGCTGCCGATTGATGTTGTTTATTGTAAAAAATGTGTAATTTCAAATCAAAGGCCTAACTCTACTGTTGAATATAAAAATACACCAGACTCTAAAAAGGCAACCATCCACTTTGATGATAACGGTATTTGCGATGCATGTAACTTCACTTACAGAAAAAAAAATATAATTGATTGGAGCGAGAAAGAGAAAAAACTAAAAGACCTCTGCGATCGACATCGAAAAACTGATGGAAGTTACGATTGTATTGTCCCAGGTTCCGGAGGAAAGGATAGTTTTTACGCATCTCATATACTTAAAAATAAATATGGAATGCATCCTCTTACTGTTACTTGGGCGCCTCATATTTATACAGAGTGGGGATGGAAAAATTTTCAGTCTTGGATTCATTCTGGACAAGATAATTATCTCATGACACCAAATGGAAGAGTTCATAGGTTACTCACACGTCTATCAACTGAGTTGCTGCTACATCCATTCCAGGCATTTATGTTTGGTCAAAAGTCATTAGCACCTAAAATGGCATTGCTGTTCAATATTCCGCTAGTATTTTATGGCGAAAATGAGGTTGAGTATGGTAATCCAAGTGAGGATGCAAATGCAGCGCAGCGTGACTCAGCATATTTCTCATCCAATGAGGAGGCTGAAATATTTTTAGCTGGAGTATCAACCAAAGAGCTTGAGAAAAATTTTGGATTAGATAAAAATGATCTCCTGCCATATTTACCGGCAGATCATGGCCAACTGATTGAGAAAAACATTGAGGTTCATTATTTGGGCTATTACTTAAAGTGGCATCCTCAGGGCTGCTATTACTATTCTGTGGAAAATGGTGGATTTGAAGCATCACCTGAAAGAACTCCTGGGACCTACAGTAAATACAATAGCATTGATGACCGTATCGATGATTTTCACTATTACACAACAGGTATTAAGTTTGGAATAGGTAGGGCAAGTTACGATGCTGCTCAAGAAATAAGATCCGGAGATATTAATAGAGAAGAAGGTATTGCATTAGTTAATAGATTTGATCATGAGTATCCGTCTCGTTTTTCCGATGAAATTTTCAAATATTTAAGTATCCCTAATGATAAGTATCCGATAGCTAGCAAGATGTTTGAGCAGCCACTTATGGATAAAGAATATTTTAGAATGTTGGTTAATAAATTTAGATCCCCACATCTATGGTTTTATGAAGATGGTAAGTGGTGTCTAAGGCATCAAATTAGATAATGTTATAAAAGTAATTTTAGACAACTAAATAGTCAGGTGGATTCAACTACGAAGTGCAACTTTGAACAACTAGGTAAGGAGGCTAAGGATGTTTTAGTATCCAAAGCTTCTAGACCTCCAAGTCAAAGTAGCCATGACCTATCAACACCTTAGCCAAGAAG
>Ga0214919_10002004_pt1 | contig 32515 bp, 36 predicted proteins | sample LL1503_MetaG_FD_177994 | JGI IMG/M metagenome (GOLD analysis project Ga0214919, IMG submission 177994) | Freshwater microbial communities from Lake Lanier, Atlanta, Georgia, United States - LL-1503 | ecosystem: Environmental > Aquatic > Freshwater > Lake | place: USA: Georgia | collected... | reverse complement strand
AATTTTGCAATACAACCAAATAATAGAATAAAAGTTTTTGATCCAAGCTTCGCAACAAAACCAAATGAAGTATTGTTGCATAGAAAAGTAAATAGTCATATCTATACTGTAGAAAACAGCCCCAAATGGGTTGCAGAAGATAGTGATAGTTATGAATATAAAATAGAGGAAATAAAAAGTGAATAAAACAATAAACATAACAGAAAGAAACATTTTTGAAGGAGAAAAAGCTAATCCTCAAAATTGTGCAATCGCCAGAGCAATCAAAAAGAACATGAAAGGTAAAGTCACTAGCATTTCAGTTCTTCCTTCTCATGTTAATATGAAAATCAAAAATAAAGAATATACTGCAACTATGCCAAAAATTGGTGCGAGCTTTATTAAAAGATTTGATGGTGGTCAAGCTGTAAATTCTTTTGTTTTAGAATTAAATTTTAAACCTGGCTATTCGCTAATTTAAAGTTTTTTATTTTTTTAAAAGAATATTAATTCAAATTAATACAATTGGGGTGTAATTATTTGTAGTAAGTACAATGTCTAAAAAACATAAACAAAAAGAAGACAAGTCGGTTCCTGTTCCTCAAAGAGATAAAATTGAAGGCTTCTTAACTATTCGCGAATTACAATGGACTGAAAATCAAAAGAAATTTATTCAACTTCTGCAAGATAAAAATACTAAGATGGTATTTTGTAAAGGTCCAGCAGGAACAGCAAAAAGTTTACTTAGCGTCTATGCAGCTCTAAATGCTATAAATCAGAAAAAAATTGGTGAAATATTTTATGTTAGAAATCCTGTAGAAAGTTCAACTCATAACCTTGGCTTTCTTAAAGGAGATCTTCATAGTAAACTTGATCCTTATCTTCAACCTTTAATGGATAAACTTCATGAGTTATTACCAAAAGGACAAGTCGAAATGTTATTAAAGCAAGAACGAGTTAAAGGCTTGCCAGTTGGATTTCTTAGAGGATTAAGCATAAATGCTAGTTATATTATTTGCGACGAAGCACAAAATTTAAGTGTTCATGATTTATTACTTATTACTACTAGAATGGGCAAATTTAGTAAATTAATATTAATTGGAGATATACGTCAATCAGATATTAAAAATAGTGGATTTGAAAAGATATATAATCTTTTTGACGATAAGAAAAGCAAAGATAAGGGAATATGCACTTTTAAGTTTGGACGAGAAGATATCATGAGAAATGATATATTAGCTTATATTATTGAGAGATTTGAGGAATTAGATAACAAGAAATAATAGTCTATTGCTGTGTAATAGATTATATGTCTAAATATTTTTTCAGAGATAGTGGTTTTGAAGCAGAAGCTTTATCTGCAAATATAACTGGAAATGGAGTAATCTTAAATGCTCCATCAAATAATAATAGCATATATATTTTAGGAATAAGTTGTCATAGTAATACAATTTTAAAACAAGATAATAATTCTGGAGAAATAGTAATGAATGTTGGGGCGGGAAATTATAATTTACCAGCAACAGTAAGAGTTGGAAATGGGAAAGCTTTATATGTAAGCTCTTCTAGTCCAGTTTCAGTAATATATCATACAAATTAATTTTATGGCAAATATTTACGATCCTAACTTTAATAAGAACGTTGTAGAGGTTTACACAGAAGAGCCTGGATTTACTGGATACAAAGGTTTAGATTGGACAAAGTTAGATAGCATAGAGGATATTTTAACTGGCGTAGGTGGAACTGGACCAAATTATTATCTAAGCGGAATCAAACATGATACAGCCAGCATGGATAGTAAATTATTCGTTACTGGCGATCCATTTCCAGCTGGTGTTCAAGGCACAATAGTTTTTCAAGCAGATTTAAGTTCGCAATTTGATAATGTTGATATTAGCGGAACAGCAGGAACTAATATTAATGAAATTAAAAATAATTTAGCAGATGGGGTAGATGTTAATGTAACAAATTTTGCATCTCAATCAGCTTATGTTGATGCATTTGGTAGACAAAGAATTTCTAATCCATTTACTCTTGCTGACTATTCTCATGTTTATGGAGAAGAAACAGAATTATTAACTAAAACTAGTGGTACAAATTCTAATATAACATTTGTAATTGGTCAAGCAAAAGCAGTACTACAAGTTGGAACTGGAGCTAATGATTTTACTATTCACCAAAGCAGAATGTATCATCATTACATGCCAGGAAAAAGTCAATTAACTTTTCAAAGTTTTAATTTTACAGGATATAGAGCTGGCACAAATAAAAGAATTGGTCTTTTTGATGATTATAATGGCATATTCTTTGAACAAAGTGGAGATGGCGCTTTATCTTTTGTTTTAAGAAATAATGTTTCTGGATACGTATACGATCAAAGAGTTACTCAAAATAATTGGAATTTAGATAAATGTAATGGAACTGGAGTTTCTCAATTTAATATAGATATAACAAAAACACAATTATTTACTGCAGATTTTCAATGGTTAGGAGTAGGCAGAGTACGAGCTGGTTTTGTACATGATGGTGAAGCAGTAATTGCTCATGAATTCTATAATAGCAATAATAAATCAACTGTTTATTGGAGCAATCCAAATTTACCTATTCGTTGCGAAATTAGAAATTACGCCACAGCAGTTGGAACAGATACTATGGATCAAATTTGTGCCACAGTTATTAGTGAAGGTGGGTACAACGAAGCTGGTATTGATTTTAGCGCAAGAAATAATAATCCAATATCAGTAAATAAAACATCAAAAATACCAGTATTAGCCATTGCATTAAAAACTGGTTATTATGGAAAACCAAATAGAAGCGTTGTTAGACCACTTAATGTAAATGCAACTACATTAGACGCTCCTATAGTTTATGAATTTTGGCGTTTACCAAGCACAGGATCAATTACTGGTGGAAATTGGATTAGTGCAGGTGATGAAAGTGTCGTGCAATATAATGCTAATCCTAGTAGCGTAAATTATACAAGTGGGATAATGATAAACGATGGTTTTGTAATTGCTGGTGGACAAGGAGCAGGAAAATTTTCAAGTCAATCATCTAATCCAGCTATCGGAAGTGCAAAACGAGGTTACATTAGTCAAAATATAGATAGCATAGATAGTAATATTTTCCTTATTGTTACATCAGGAATTGATCCAACTGCAACATATCCTACAAGTACTTTTGCCTCAATTCAATGGCGAGAAACTAGATAATTTATAATATATATTTTAATTTTAAGGTGTAATAATATTTATGGCAAATATTTATGACCCAAATTTCAATAAAAATGTAGTTGAAGTCTACACAGAAGAACCTGGATTTACAGGTTACAAAGGATTAGACTGGACAAAACTTGATAGTATAGAAGATATATTAACTGGAGTTGGTGGAACTGGGCCAAATACTTATTTAAGTGGAATAAAAAATGATACAACTTCTATTAATAGCAAATTATTCGTTACTGGCGATCCATTTCCAGCTGGAGTGCAGGGCACAATAGTATTCCAAGCAGATTTAAATCAACAATTCGATGCAGTAACTACTTTTCCAGAACAAAGCACAGGAATTAGTAATTTTGCTCCAAGTGGAAGTAATGGCGCAATATTAGCAGCAAATTCTTTTCGTAGAGAATTATATGTTCAAAACTTAGATACTGGGGTACTTTATGTTAAATATGGTTTAGCTGCAAATGCTAGTAGTTTTAATTTTATACTTGCTGCAAATAGTTCAATAAATGCTGGTGACGGTGGAACTTTGAATGATCAAGGTTATTTTGGACCAGTTAGCGTTAGTGGATTATCTAACCCAAGATATATTAGTTGGGAAAGAACAAATATAGATAAAACTCCATTGATTTAATATGGAAATTGATTTTTCAAAAGAGATAGTTGCAAAAAAAGGCAAAGCACCTTTAAATAAACCATTCCGCCTTCCTTCTGGAAGCAAAAAGAAATTTGGAGTTTACGTTAAGAACGATAAGGGTAATATCGTAATGGTAAAATTTGGTGATCCAAATATGACAATTAAAAGAGATAATCCAGAAAGACGCAAAGCTTATAGAGCAAGACATGGTTGTGATACTGGAAAATTAGGACCAAAGTGGAAAGCTAATTATTGGTCTTGTAAAATGTGGGAAGCTAAAAAATCTGTAACAGATTATACAAAAGGCGAAGAAATAACTTTAGAAGCAGAAGTCCAAGGAAAAAATAAAGGACTTTGGTACAACATTCAACAAAAGAAAAAAAGAATGGGGAAAAATTATCGTCCAGCAAAACCAGGATCTCCAGATCGCCCAACTAAAGATGCATTTAAAAAAGCTCAAGCACAAGACTATACTAATGAAGAATACGAATGGGATGGTGAAACAGAATTTGATCAAAATGAATTAATGACAGCAGAATTAAACAACGCACAAGAAATAGAATCTCCAGAAGAAGAATTACAAGAATATAAAGATGATTTTTATGGAATGATCGTTGGTTCTATTAATTCTATTCAAGTTCATGCTCAAAATATTTTAAATAAATTAAATGATCCGATGGTTAAAGAAAATCTTACTGAACCATTCTTACAACAAATGGTAGCACTTGCAGAAGATTATATGATTACAATTCATAATTATGTAATGTTTAATAAAGAAGAAGCTCAAGCACAACAAATTATGCATCAACCAATGGATCATCATTGTATGTTTAATGTTGGAGATAAAGTAAGAAATATTAATGCTATGTGCAAGCATTATGGTAGTGAAGGAGTTGTAAAAGAAATTCGTACTCTACCAGAAGATATGGGTTATGGAGTAGTTTATTCTTGTACAAATAGTGGACCTACATGGAGCGTAGGTGATCTTTTAGGCAAAACAGAGATTCAATTAAAGAAGATATAGTTTTATGGCAAACGAAGGTCTTATCTTTCCAAAGCTTAATGAAAGACAAAAAGATCTTTATCTTAAAGTAATTACTAATCTACAAACTTATGGATATTTTGATAGAGGCAATGGTTCTAATGGAATTCAATATTTAAGTGCCGAACAAAATCCTTTTAAAGAACAAAATCTTGAATGTGAATATTGCGTGTTCTATTATTTAGAAGGCGATAAACCAAGATGCGAATTAATTCAAGGCGATATAGATAATGAAGGATGGTGCAAATTTTGGATAATTTCTGACGAAGATATTAAGAAAGAATCTCAAGCAGCTTTTAAAGTTTTAAATAAAAAAAATAAAACTATTGAAGTAACATACAGATTGGATGAGAAACAAACTAAATAACCTTTGGAATTGGAAATCGAAAACAATATCTGTTGGGTTAGCATTAATCGTATCTTGGATCGCTTGTTTAAAAATTGGTTTTGAATTAAAAAAATACAACTCAATAACAAATCTTCCAAATTCTTGTTTTGTTGATTCAATGATTTATGCTTCTAGATGTAATCTTCTTTTAATAAGTAGTTCTGATTGTTGGAATAGTGTTTATGGTTTTACCTTTGGTTATAAAGACGACAAAGAAGCTATTCTTGGTCATGCAGTTTGTGTTTTCGAGTATAACAATAATTTATGGATGTACGATCCGAATTGGGGCACATCTCCTGTATGCAAAATTGGAGATAGAAAACAATACAAAGAAAAAATAAAGTTGTATATAAACAAAACTTACCCTATAATAGTAATAGAGGATTTTATGTTAAATGATTGGACATATGTTCAAAAAACAAAGAAAAATAAAATGAACAAAACTTATCAAGAGGTGTCTATACATTTAGATGAAGACAAGAAGGAGTAAACTAATATCATGAAAATAAACCTAACAAAAAGGTTACTAAAAAGCACAGCCGCAAAATTAATTGCGGCTTTTTTAATGCTCAATAGCACACAAGCAGCAACTTATTACTTTCAAGGTAATTCAGGTGGCTCACTTGGTACAGCAGGTAATTGGACAACTAATGCATCCATATTTGTTGGAGGTGCTGTAGTACCTGGCGCTGCAGATGATGTGTACTTTAATGTTGCTACTGCTAATAATACTACTAACAGCCCCACTATTTATTATTCATTAGCATCTGCAAACAGAATATTCAATTCTATTACCATGCTAAATGCAGGCCCTACCACATTTTACAGATCATCTACCCTAACCAACTCATCCAATACATTGGAAATAGGGTCTGGAGGTTTCACAGTAGCAGCAGGAGCTGGGCCTGTGACCATTGGTACAGTGACTTCTTCAACTAATTTTGGTGGTGTTACTTTAAGAACTGCTGTTAACACAACCATTGCAAACAATTCATCTAGTTTGTTGACTCTACAAAACACTTTAGGTAGCACAGCAGTTAATAATGGTAATATTGCCATGGTAACGTTTGGCGGCACAGGTACAGGTGGTTATGTGTTGGCAAGTGGAGCAGATAACAAAGCTTCTTCAAATACTAACAACGTGCAATTGGGCATCACCATGAACAATGCACTAGCTACTCTAGCTATTAATGCTACAGGCAATTATTCTGGTGGTACCATTTTAAATGCTGGTATACTCTCTGTGGGTAACAATTCAGCTCTTGGTTTGGGTACAGTAACTCTTAATGGAGGTACCATGGCTTCTGCTACCATAACCAGAACATTGGCTAACAATTTTATATTTGGTGGTGACTTTACTCTAGGTGGATATGGTAGTGCCATTATATTAACAGGTGGTATTGATCTTAACAATGGAACCAGAGCTATCACATTAGCAAACTCTGCAACTTTTAATGGAAACATAGTTAATGGTACTGGCTTAAATGTTAATTCATCTTCTACTACCAGATCATTAACCCTTGCAGGTAATAATACCTACACAGGTGACACCATAGTTAATAATGCTATTTTAAATGTGAATGGCAGTTTGTTGAGCGCAGTAGTAGCAAGTACAAACAGTACTGTAAATATTGCAGGTACGGTAACAAAATCTACTGTGTCAGGAGGAACTTTATTAGTATCTGGTAATGGAGGTGAGACCATAGTTAACACAGGAACAGCCACTGTGAACAGTGGAGGTATAATTGGCACAACAACTATTAATGGCAGTTTGTTATCTGTAAATGGTACAGCTGGCAATGTATTGGTTAATGCAGGTGGTACATTAAGCGGTTCAGGGACTGTTGGTAATGTATTGCTCAATGGTGGTACCATAGCGCCTGGTAATAGTCCTGGCTTACTAACTGCTGCAAACTTGAATGCATCCAATGGTAGCTTTGTTTTTGAATTAGGTGCACCCACCACTAGAGGTGTAACATATGATGCTATTAATGTAACGAATTTATTAACTCTAGGAACCAACACTGCATGGATATTTCAAGTTAATGGAGGGTATGCATTTCAGCAAAACGATACATATGATTTGTTTAATTGGTCGTCAATTGATACTACTGGATTTGATGTTTCTGTTCTACAAGCAGCACTTCCTAATTTAGATACACCCAATACAAACCTTGCATGGGATGTTAACAAATTTACCACAGATGGTACAATAAGTGTCATTCCTGAACCTCATACAAGTACCCTAGCTTCAGTTGCATTATTTCTTGCATTTAGAAAGAGGAAAAAATAAAATTTATGAAAAAACTAATAACAACAATACTAACAACAGCACTATTAACTATAGCTAATAATTCCCAAGCAGTAGTTTTCTTGTGGAATAATACTGGCACAAATTGGACATCACCAGCTAGCTGGACAAATGGAATACAACCTTCTGCAACAAGCTCAAGTACTACGACAGATGAAATTCAGTTTGGTAATTTTGGAGCCAATAATAATGCTGTTGTACTAACATCAACCAGAGCTGCACAGAACATAACATTCTTAGCCAATGCAAATCCATATATAATTAATAGCTTCAATGGTGCACAAACATTATCATCTAGAGCAGGAATTACAAATAATTCTACTGCCATTCAAACATTTAACATATTAGTGGAAAATGCTAACAACAGTAACACTTGGTTTCAAGCAACAGGTGGTACATTAGTATTCAATAATGTGGCTTCTCTTACAACTGCATCTTCTAGTACATCCAGAACATTAACTCTGGCAGGAGATGGCGCATTCACATTCAACAATGAATTGAAACAAGGAGGGACAGCTACTGCTGGTATAGTTAAACACATAGGAGCAGGTACTGTCACAATGAATGGCACCAACACACTGGCTGGTGGTTTTGAAATAACAGGTGGAGGCACAGTCATTGTGAATGGTGGCACTGGGGTGGGTCAAGGTTTAGTGACCATGTCAAATGGCACTTCAAAACTAGTAGTCAATTCAGTTGTAGGGTTATCTGTTCTTAATAGTTTCAAAGGGTCTAGCAGTCTCGCCAACATGAGCACTGTGGATCTGGCAGGATCTAATTCTGTTGCTGCTACCACTTATGTTGTGAATCAATATCAAGGTGGCAATATGACTTTCACCAATCATGGTGGATATGCAACATTGTTACAATTTACTAATGCTGCAAACATACTCACTGCATCTGCAGGTACCAGTGGTGGCAGAAGATTGTTCAACAACAGCGCCAATCTAACTTTACAGTTTGATGGCACCATGGACATTGGAGGCACCACAGCAGATAATAGTCTTGTGGGTGGTGTAGGTGATTTTATTTTCAAAGGTTCACTGTTTAACACAGCTGCTGCACTCAGAGGTTTAACCAAGTCAGGAACTGGAACAGCAACCTTGCAAGCAATCAATGCTTACAATGGAGAAACTACTATACAAGAGGGCACATTTGTTGTTGATACTGCTGGCTCTATTGCTTCTAGTGCTGCTGTAGTGTCAGGAGGTACTTTGAGAGTTAAAGGTACAGCTGGTACAGTAGCTGCTAATAGCGGAAGATTGATAGTTGATAGTACTGGAACTATTGGTAATTTTTCTATTGGTGTTACTACTATAGCATCAGTAGATGGAACAGCAGGAACAGTAACGCAAGGTGGTGGTACTTTTGATTTAAGAGGAACTGCTAGCGCTTTTTCTATGTCCGCAGGAACCGCTACAGTTTATAGTGGTGGTTTTCTTGGCAACTCTACTCTAACAGGAGGAAGCTTACTTAATAGTGGTACAGTAGGAGAGACAACTATTGCTAGTGGAAGTACGTTTGATGTTAAAACAGGTGGTACTTCTTCCAAAGCTACTGTTGATGGTGGTACTTTATTAGTATCAGGTTCTGTAGGACAGACTGTTATAAATTCTGGTACAGCTACTGTAAATTTTGGAGGAAATTCTGGCGCTACAACTATTAATGGTAGTACATTAGATATATATGGAAGAACTGGTATATCAACAGTTAATACTGGTGGTAGACTCAATGTAAAATCAGGCGGTAGTCTCTTAGGTACTAGTACTGTTAGTGGTGGTACTTTATTAGTAGAAGGAACAGCTGGAACTGTTATAGTTAATTCTGGCATAGCAACAGTTAATACTGGTGGTGTTATTGGTAGCACTACTGTCAATGGAAGTTTACTATCAGTAAATGGAAGTGCAGGAGATGTTTTAGTAAATACAGGAGGTACATTAGGTGGCTCTGGTAGTGTGCAGGGCTTAACTCTAAATGGTGGTACTGTGGCCCCTGGCAATAGTCCTGGTCTGCTAACTGCTTATGAGTTAAATGGAAGTAACGGAACATTCCAATTCCAATTAGCTGCACCAACTACCAGAGGTACTACCTATGATGCAATTAATGTAACTAGCTTGTTAACATTAGGAGCAAATACAGCATTTACATTTGAGACATTAGATAATTATACATATGCAGATGGAAATACATATGATTTATTTGATTGGGGTTTAGCTGACATGAGCACATTTGATGTAGCAGTATTAGAAGCTGCTCTTCCTAATTTGAATACTCCTAGTACAGATCTTAAGTGGAATGTTAGTAACTTCACTACAGATGGTACAATTGGTGTTATACCAGAACCTTCAACAGGTTCTCTTATGACATTTGCAATTACTTCCTTATTAGCACTTAGAGTAATAAGGAGAAAAAATGCAAAAACTAAATTGAATCTGATACAAAAACAAGATAATATAAAGAATGGATAATCAATTGAAAAATATGTTATTAAATAATTACGAAAAGAGCCTTCCATCCAAAAGGGATACAGAAGACTTTATAAGTAATTTTCACCAATATAGGGCCAAAAAGAAAGCCCAAGAAAAAACACATTATGGATTAGTTTTTGCTTGCGTTTTAGTATTAACTATGATAGGATCAATTGTGGCTAAACAAACTAAAAATAATTTAGATATACAAACAGCAGCTGGTCAAGTCCAAAAAAAGTGAAGTCATTCATAAGATCAGAGGTCTTACTTTATTTATTATTATTTCCAATAGGTACAGTTTGTGCGTTTTTCTATACAAAAAATGTTGGACCTATAAAGCAATATAATCTTGGTCTTGATTTTGAATATGTGCCAGTTGATGAAGGCTCATCTTTTATATGCAAAGCAGAACCAATAGGTGAAAATAGTCAACCTTGGATGTTAAGCTTACAACCAAAACCCAAAACAGTTATAGACACAAATGAGCATTATATATGCGTAGGTTATATGAGAAAAAGAATAAGATTAAAAACAAATTTATGCACAAATTAAATCTAATGAATTTTAACTTCACCTGTCTAATAGATTATGAGAACATTAATTTATCTAGCTATATTAGCATTATCAACTCATAGTGCTTCTGCATCATTTGTATCATTTTTAAAAAATAACGTATATACAGTTCAAAACACAAACAAAGTCTCAGCAGTTTTAAATGATAAAATAGAATCAGATGCTCAAGTTGGAACTGGCGAGCAGAGCATGTGCGAATTATCATTAGATGATAAATCAGTAACTCGCATAGGTGCAAATGCTTTATTTTCATTCGTTAAACAAGAGAGATTAGTAAAATGTGATAAAGGGACATTTCTTGTTTCAAAAGATCCAGAAACAGAAACTATAACTGTAACAACAGGAAGCGTTACTGCTGCGATAAGTGGTAGTACTGTAATGTTTGATGTAAAAGGTGATGCCACTCATATTGCTGTTGCTGAAACAACTACTGGAGTTGTTGTAACAGATAAAAACGGCAAATCAATGACATTACAATCTGGCGAAGGGATTTCTGCAACACCAAATGGAATGACATCTTCAAGTCCAAAGAGTGTTGATGTAAAAGATCTAGTATCTTCATCACCTTTGTTTACTGAAAAAGGATTAGCACCACTTGCTAATGATGCTTTAATCAAAGGTGTTGCTAGCGCACAAGAAACTGCAAAAGCACAAGGCATATCTTTCGCTAGTGAAATAAATGATGTAGTATCTGGTAGAATTGATAGTGCAACTGCTTTAGGTAAAGTTGATGGAGGTGATGTTCCAGATATTGATACTGCTGCTGGTTCTGAAGCGCCAGTAGGTAGTGGAGCAGGAGCAATTTCTGGTTCTCAACAATTCAATCCTCAATTTAATCCTTTACTAAATCCCAATCTTGTGCCACCTGTAACTTCGTCGCCTAATCCATCACTAGCCACACCAATAGGAAGCGATCTTGGTCCACCTATGACCAGATAAGATGTGTAAGCCTATGTATGGTAATTAAAATTAAGAATTGGTGGGCTAATTTAAAAACTTATGATAAGTTCTTTTTTATCACCTTCATTCCTGCGATACTTTTTACGCTTTGGGGGCTAAGTGACCTTTATATTAATTACTTTGATTTATTAAGTAAAGAAGATCACCTTCAATTCTTTCTTAGGATATTCTTTCCAGTATCAATAGCCACTTTAATAACAGTATTAGAACGAAATAAAAGACAAAAATTAATAAAAGATATTAAAGATTACTTAAATAAATAGAGTGTAATACTATTTATGATATATAACCCAGGTAAAGGTAATTTAGTAAATACAAATAGAGATCAAACTATCGGTGGAACTAAAAATTTTATAAATTTATCTATTCCTTCTGGGGCGATAATAAGCGGAATAAATAGTTATTATATGTTTCCAACAGACACTCAAACAACTGGAGCAAGTTCTACGGTTGTTTCATTTTTCTTAGAAGGTGGAAAAATTTATAGATGTGAAAACTTTTTTAGATTTACGCCTGGCGGAGCAAATTCATTCTCAGATGTTCTCAAAACACCAGCTTTTTCTGTTTATGCAGATGGATATAGACAATCATTTAATAATCAAATAACAGTTGGCGGTGGTCCACTTTCGGGAACTCTTGTAGCAGGATTTGATAATGGTAATGGTAGTTTTTGGGGACCACTTAGTGGAACAAATAATCACGTAAGAAAAGCTATATTAAGACCATCCCAAGACGCAAAAATTATATTTACATATGGAAGCCATAATGGTGCAACTACTACATTTGTTTCTGGAAGCTTTGTTCTTCTTGAAAAGATCGGTGTCCAAAACTAGTTAAAATTATAGATTGATTAAATTTTATTTTAATCTTTCAATAAGATAAAACATATAAACAAATACTGCCAAGCAAATTAATCCAGTTGCAATTGTCATATAAAAGCATTACACTGAAGAGGTAATTGGTGTAATCATATAGATGAATAAAAAGAGCAATATATTCGAATTTGAAATAACAAAAGCATCTATTACTCAAAAAAATGCTCTTGAACAATTAAAAGCTGGAAATACCCGTTTTATTACTGGAAGAGCAGTCGCTCATACTTGGCAAAGAGAAAAAGTAGTTAAAACTGGTGAATATGGTCAAGCTCCTCAAATTGGAGTTTTAGGTTGTGCAGATTCCAGGGTGCCAGTTGAAATGATTTTTGATATGGGAGTCGGTGATTTATTCGTTGTTCGTGATGCAGGTAATTTTGATAGTGAAGAAGGTAGCGCAACATTTGAATATGGAGCAGCAGTTCTTGGAGTTCATACAATTCTTGTATTAGGTCACACAAAATGTGGCGCAGTTGAAGCGACTCTTGCTGGAAAACCAGTTCCTGGAAATATTGGCAAACTTGCTAAAATACTTATGAAAGCTTTAAAACCATTTGTTGAAATGGCAAAAGCTAAAGTAGATGAAGATTTATTAAATCAAGCAATTGAAGCAAACGTAAGATATCAAATGAAAGCAGTTTTAGATAATAGTGAATTATTAAATTCATTAAATAAAGAAGGTAAATTACAGATTCTTGGTGGAGTTTATGATGTAGAAACTGGCGAAGTAAAATTTTTAAATTAAGTGTAATAACATATATGCCAATGCCAAAACCAAAAAAAGGTGAAAAACAAAACGATTATATGGGTCGTTGCATGCATAAAATCAATAAAGACAATCCAGAAATGGAAAATAAACAACAAGTCGCTATTTGTTTAAATAGTTTTAAACCTAAAAAAAGCAAAGCAAATGAAATTGAAGTAGATTTTTCAGAAGATATCAAAAAAATGAATAAAGTACAAGAAATTAAAGTAGAGGAAGCCCCAAAAATCGAAGCCAAGGTAGAGGAAGCAAATAATACAGCAGTAACTGCTCCCGCCCCAGAAGTTAAAGCAGAGATTAAAACCGAAGAAACTACAGCTTCTTGTGGCAAACCAAATTGTGGATCAGTACAAGAAGTAGAAGAAGTTAAAACTGAAGTCAAGGCAGAAGTTGATGGCAAAGGCGAAGTTATTCAAACAACCTTAATGCAAATGCAAAATCAATATAAAATTTTACATTGGCAAACAATGTCATTTTCACAACATAAATCATTTGACGAAATCGTAAGTAGTCTAACGGAAAATATTGATGAATTTATTGAAACTTATATGGGTAAATATGGCAGAGTAATTGCTGCTGGTACATTTAATATTACTCTTGCAAATTACAAAGATGCAGATTTCGTAACGCTAACAGATTCTTATATTAATTTTATGATTAGTTTAAGTAGTATACTAGATGCCTCTAAAGATTCAGATTTATTAAATATTAGAGACGAAATTCTTGGTTCGCTAAATCAACTAAAATATCTATTAACGCTAGTTTAATATTAAATAATTATTTTAATTGGATTTAAATTAATATTTAATATATAATTATATTAAATGAAAAGATATTGTACTTCTTGTGGATCTCCAACAGATTATTCTTTAAAAAAACCCCAATTTTGCTGTAATTGTGGTAAATCATTTGATGGTAATCAAACTGTTCAAGATAAACCTGTTATAGCTAATAATACGACTAATCGTAGTCGCCCTACTCTAAATCAAAAATTAAGAAATTTCAAAAATATTGAAAATCATAATGAAGAAAATTACGATAATGATGATTATGATAATGGAGTTAATCATGTTCCTAATATAGATCATTTAGAGGTAGAAACTTTTGCAGAAAAACCTAGAGGAGAAAAAATAGGAGATTTAATAAAAAATCCATCAAAATCAAGCAAAAGAAATGGTGGCAAGGCAAAAGCTCAAAAAATTTCAAATAAAAAAATCTTAGAAGATTTCAAAAAAGAAGCTGGATCTATCAGAAGATCAAAGTAATGAGCAAAAAGAAGGCTAAGTTTGAGGAAAAAATTTCTGAAATAGATCAAGAAATCTATAAGAGGAAAAATAAATGGAATCTAACTGCGCTTGCTTGGATGGATTTTAATGATGTTTCTCAAATTTTAAGAATACATATAAATAATAAATGGGCACTTTACGACCAAAAGCAACCACTTGCTCCTTGGGTCAATAGAATCATAAGCAATCAAATTAAAAATTTGATTCGCAATAATTATGGAAATTATTCTAGACCTTGTTTAAAATGTTCAGCAGCAGAAGGTGAAGATCTATGCAAAATATATGGTAAACAATGCGGATCATGCTCTATTTATAAAAAGTGGGAAAAAAGAAAAAAATCAGCTTACGATATAAAACTTCCAGTAGCCCTAGAAAATCACACTCAAGAAGTTCACAATATGGTGCATGATAATATCAATATTGAAAAAAGCGCAGAAAATATTCATAATAAAATGTCTAAAATACTTAAACTTTCTGAATGGAAATTTTATGAATTAGTTTATGTTCAACATAAAACAGAAGAAGAAGCTGCCAAAATAATGGGTTATAGAACTACGGAAAAAAATAGATCTGCTGGATACAAACAAATTAAAAATCTAAAAAAATCAATTATACAAAAAGTTAAGAAATATATTTATAGCGGCGAAATAGATATACGTTAATATGTCAGACGATATACTAATACTAACAGAAGAGCAACAATTAAAACTCTTAAAAGAGTGGAATGATAGACCAAGTAATCCTCCATCTTTAGCAGAACTAGTAAAATTAGCTTTTGATAGAGATGATTTAGATGGAAGAAGTAAAGAAGGAAAAGCTGTTAAACAATTTTTAGCTTCAAGACAAATTAAACCAAAAAAAAGCCATGAATACGAAGCTAAAGGTTTAATAGAATTAACAATAGAACAAAAAGAATACATCAGTAATAATTGTCATACTATGACTGGTTTAGAAATGGCAAAGATTTTATTTAAAAACGAATCATTAACGAATCTATGCCAAGAAACAAGAAGTGTTCTTGAGCAGATGAAAAATATACCAAGTAATATTAAATTCAATAATACTGAAAATGAAAACGCCTCTACAGAAGGATATAAGCCTCCTCGTAGTGAAGAAAGAACAATAGCAAAAATTAATAAATATGTTTTAGATGGAATTGATAAAAATAAACTTACCCATAAACATAAAAAAGAAATTAATGCATTAATTGGTTATATGAATACTCATAGATTTACTCATCAAATGAATATTTATGATAATGAGCCAGATAGAGAATTATTTGAAAGTAGTTTCGTAAGATATACTTACGATAAAGGAGATCTTTCTCAAGAAGAAGTAGATCAATATATTGTACTCTGCACAGAGGTTGTTATATCTTCTAATATTCAACAAACAATTAATGTTTTACAACATCAAATAGAATTATCTATGCAAGAAGATGGTAAAATCCCAATGGCTCTTGTAGAAGCAAGTAGCACGGCTCGCAAGGAATATAATGATTGCGTTAATCGTCAGCAAAAATTAAATAATGATCTTAAAGTAAAAAGAAGTGATAAATTAAGTAAACAAGTTAAAGAAACCGCTTCTATTATCAATCTTGTACAAATGTGGAAAGAAGAAGAGAGTAGGGCGAAATTATTAAAAATGGCAGAGATGAGAAAAAAGACTATCGAAAAAGAAATAGATAGACTCTCAACAATGGATGAAATAAAATGTAAAATTTTGGGGATCTCAAAGGATGAGATTTTAAATGGATGAGCGTAATATGTAAAGTTGATGGTAAAGAGTTCAAAGACGAAAAAAGTCTTCATTTCGCGCTTAGAGGTTATGGTTTAAATAAAGAAAAATACTATCATACATATTATCCCAAGAAAGATCTTCTTACAGGAGAAACAATTAATTTCAAAACAAAAGATCAATATCTAAACAGCGACTTTAACGATAAGAATAATATGAAAAAATGGTTGAAAGAACAATCATTAGATAAGGCTCAAGAATATTGCAAGAATCTTTTAATTAAAAGAAAAAAAGATAAAAACTTAATATATTCTCCAACACAAATAGAGTTGAGAACTATAATGAGTCCTTCTATTATTTTTTACAATAAAATATTTAATGATTATTATGATATATGTTCTAGCATAGGATTAGAAAATAAGTTTATTCACCCAAATAATATCACCTCTCAATTTCAAAATAAATTAACAACTAAAGATACCATATACGTAGATACAAGAGAACAGAGCTGGTTAAAGTTTGATATTCCTTTTGAAATTAAGACGCTTTCATTTGGAGATTATTCTTGCAGTAATGAAAATTGTAATTGTTATATAGAAAGAAAAAGTCTAAGCGACTTCATAAGCACGTTGAGTATTAAGAATTTTGATAGGTTTAAAAATGAAATTGAAAAAGCTCAAAAGAATAATTCATATTTAATAGTTATCGTTGAAGAGAAACTTGCCAGCGCTTTAAGCTTTCAATATCTACCTCATATTAGTAAAAAAATAAAAGCTACGCCAGAGTATATATTTCATAATGTTAGATCTTTAATTCAAGAGTATAGTAATCTACAATTTTTATTTGTTGATGGCAGAAATGAAATGAAAAGAGTAATTGAATCTATATTTGCAAGTAAATGTTTTTATAGCAGAGTAGATTTGCAATTAGCTTATGATATGAAACTTTTATGATATATTGTCCAGATAAATATATAAGAGAAGTGAAAGACATAAATGCTGAATTAGCAGAATTAAAGGGCTATCTCAATGACAAAGAAGCTAAAATATCTCTTGCTAAATTTCTTAGAGCTAATCTTGGATTTACAACTGAATTGATTAGCGGAGTTAAATTAGCTGCATATCAAGAAATTCATCTCAAAGCATTAATGAATAGAAATTTTAATATGTGCGTATTTGGTCGTGGTTGCGGAAAATCTTTCATGGCAGCCGTATTTTGTTTTCTTCAATGCGTATTTGAACCTAATACTAAAATACTTATAGCTGGACCAACATTTAGAACTGCAAGATTTATATTTAATAATTTAGAAAAAATCGTAGATAGTCCAGGGGCAGAATTATTAGCCCAATGCTTTGGAGCAAAAGCTAAAAGAAATGATCAATTTGAATGGCAGATTAATGGAGGAAGTATTGTAGCTATCCCATTGAATGGTGAAAAAATCCGAGGATTTCGCGCTAATGTTCTAGTCCTTGACGAGTTTCTACTTCTTCCAGAAGAGATTATTAAAAATGTGTTGATGCCATTCTTAGTCGCTCCACAAAATATGAAAGAGCGAATGGAAATAAGAGAATACGAAGATAAACTTATCTCAGAAGGAATCATGAAGCCAGAAGAAAGAATGGTATTTGAGAATACAAGTAAAATGATAGCTCTATCATCGGCAAGTTATACATTCGAAAATCTTTATAAGACTTATAATGAATGGTGTGATAAAATTTTAGAAAAAGATAAAAGTGAAGCCAAGTATTTCGTTAGTCAATTAAGTTACGAAGCTTTACCAGAAGAAATGATAGATAAAACAATCATTGAAGAAGCTCAGGCTGGTGGATCAAGTCATAGTAGTTTTTTAAGAGAATATTGCGCTAGATTTACAGATGGTAGTGATAGTTATTTTAATGCTAAAAAAATGGAAGATTGCACAATTAAAAATGGAGAAAGTCCACATACTTTAATGAAAGGTCAACCAAATAAAAAATATATTCTTGGAATCGACCCTAATATGAGTGATAGTCCAAATGCAGATTATTTCGCTATGGCAGTTTTAGAAATAGATGAAACCACTAGACAAGGAACTTTAGTTCACACTTATGCTGGATTAGGAAATTTAAAAAATCATGTTAATTATTTTTATTATTTATTGACTAATTTTGATATTCATTTAATTGTTATGGATAATGCGGGAGCAGATGTATTCTTAGCTTCAGCAAATCAATCAGAGCTATTCAAAAATAATAAACTTGAAATAAATTGTTTCAACTTTGATTCAGATTTAGAAGGCGAAGATTATAATCAAATGCTAAGAAAAGCTAAAAATGAATATAATTTAGAAAATAAAAGAATATGTTTTAATCAAGTATTTACTAGTAATTTCATAAGAAGAGCAAACGAACATCTTCAAGCATGTATAGATTATAAAAAAGTTTGGTTTGCAAGCAAAACTTCAGCTTCAGATGATTTCTTTAATTCTCAATTTTCATTAAGATTACCAATGGAATTATTAAAAACTGAAGATAAAAAAGACTGGGAAATGCTTGATTTTATAGAACATCAAGATGATTTCATTTATCAAACTAAAAAACAATGCGTATTAATTGAACATTCTGCTACTAGTAGAGGTACTCAATCGTTTGATTTACCTCAACATTTAAAAAGAAGCGCCTCCGCTAATAAAGCTAGAAAAGATAATTATTCTGCATTTATGTTAGCCAATTGGGGTTTAAAGTCTTATAATGACTTAATGACGCAGCAAAAAGAACAAATATCCAACACTTTTTCTCCGATAATGATTAAATAAGTGTAAATATTTTAAATATAAATCAAAAATGAGTAAAAAATCTAAAAAAATGGAAGTTTCAAATGCTTCAGAAATAACACCTTTAATGGTAGAAGCCTCTAATAAGAAAAGCTTGAATTTTTCAGAATCAAGAGCCTCAACTGGCTTAAGAAGAAATGCTGCAGCAGATATAGAAAGAACTAATAGATTTACAAATATTGATAGCGGACTAATACCATTTAGATTTAGCCCAAATATTCAAAATTTGTCTACTTTAGACGTTAGAGATGCAATTGTTTTATGTCAAAAAGCATATTATAATGTTGGAATATTTAGAAATACAATTGATTTAATGACTGAATTCTCAACAAGCCCAATATACTTAACTGGTGGAAGTCAAAAATCAAGAGAATTCTTTGAAGCGTATTTTAGAAAAATTAATTTAGCCAGTTTTCAAGATCAATTTTTTAGAGAATACTATAGAAGTGGAAATGTATTCACTTATAGATTCGACACCGAGTTATCATTAGAAGATAGTTTAAAAATTGTTCAAGTTTTTGGATCAAGAATTAAAGCAGCAAAAAATATTAAAATTCCAGCTAGATATACAATATTAAATCCAGCAGATATTTACGTTGGAGGATCTGTAAATTATAATTTCAATATTTATTATAAACTACTAAGTGATTATGAGTTGGAAAGACTAAGAGATCCAAAGACAGATGAAGATATAGAAGTGTTAAATTCCTTACCACAACCTATCCAAGAAAAAGTAAAAAATAAAAGTAATAGATATATTCTAGTTCCACTTGATGCTACAAAATTAGCAGCAGTTTTTTATAAGAAACAAGATTACGAGCCATTATCTATTCCAATGGGATTCCCAGTTCTTGATGATATTAACTGGAAATTAGAAATGAAAAAAATGGATATGGCAGTCACAAGAACAACTCAGCAAGCTATCCTACTAGTAACAATGGGAACAGATCCAGAAAAAGGTGGAGTTAATCAAAAAAATTTACAAGCTATGCAAACTCTTTTTGAAAATCAAAGCGTTGGAAGAGTGCTTATTGCCGACTATACAACAAAAGCCCAATTTGTTATTCCAGATATTGGAAGTCTAATCGGTCCAGAAAAATATGAAGTTGTAGATAGAGATATTCAAATTGGTTTAAATAATATTCTTATTGGGAGTGAAAAATTTGCAAATCAAAGTATTAAAGTACAAGTGTTTATCGAAAGATTAAAACAAGGTAGAGAAGTTTTTCTTAATGAATTTTTAATACCAGAAATTAGAAGAATTAGTAAAGATTTAGGATTTAAAAACTTTCCCAAACCATCATTTGAAGATATTAGTTTGAAAGATGACGTTCAATATTCTAGAATATATAATCGCCTTATCGAACTTGGAATTCTTACGCCAGAAGAAGGAGTGCAAGCTATTCAAACTGGAAGACTTCCAACCTCAGAAGAGTCAATTGAATCTCAACAAAAACTTAAAAACTTTAAAGATCAAGGATTTTATCAACCAATTATTGGTGGTGGTAGTGGACAATCTGGTAGGCCATCTGGATCAACTGGAATTCCTCAATCAACAAAAAATGTTAAACCAGTAGGAACAAACGCTAATTTCTCAGTATCTAAAATTAAAGAAAATATATTAGCCGCACAAAATCTAGAAGAAGAGATTAAATCTGCTTTTAGAAAAAAGCTAAATGTTAAAAAATTAAGCAACCAACAAAAAGAAGATGCAGAAAAAATTTCTGAGATTATTATAGCTAATGAAACTCCAGCAGATTGGAATAATAAGCTTCAAGATTATATTGAAAAACCTTTTGATCAAAACCTAGAACAAGTAAATAATGTTCAAAAAATTGCACTAGAACATCAAGTTACCAATTATATAGCTAGCCTTTTATATCATAGTAAAGTTTAATTTAAAAAATTAAACTGGCGTTAGGGTATTTATCCCTTAATTCATTCAAATTAGAAGATTCTTCTATTTCTGTAGATATTAAATTGTCGTCTTTTAATTCTTTTTTAATTAAAATAAATTTATCTTCTTTTCTTGATATTAAATATGTTACTTTTTCCATTATACTATCATTTACACGTAGTTTATATATTTTATGTGTAAATTAGATCATGCGTACATTTAATGGTCTTCAGATATTTACAGAACAATTGACTAATAGTGGTCAATTAGATTTACGCTATGTTCGACTAACTGGTAATAATAATGTTATTAATATAAATAATGGACTTATCATGAATCAATATGGTAGACCAACTGGAAAATTTTCACCAGGTTATAGTGGACAAATAGCTATAGATCAAAATAATTTATATATTTGTACGAGTGGAAACGGAGCAAATGGACAATGGAAATATTTATCTTTAATTGATTATATTCCATTTAATCCTAATCCTCAAGGAGTATAATAATTTATGGCAAGTTTAAAAGATGTATATTTTTTAATTTTAAATGAAGCAGGAAACCCACAAGGTGGAACATCAATGGTTGGAGCAAGTGGGTTCGGAATACTCTTAGGAGCAACTGGTAGTGTTAATTTTGGAAATTCTACTCAATTCTTTTCTGGATACTCTTCTCCAGGATCACTTCCTAGTCCAGATCCTTTTGGATCTAGTATTTTAGGTGGAGATCGAAATGCAATAAGTGGAGCAACTCTTTCTACTATAGTTGGCGGACAATGCAATAGAGTCCAAGGTTATTACAATGTTATAGCAGGAGGAGTTGGACATTTAATGTCTGGAGGCTCTAATTTCATTGGAGGTGGTCAATTTAATAGAATAGATGGTCTTGTAGGAAACGGAATGATAGTTGGTGGCGATAATCAGAGAATTTATGGATGGAAATCTGCTATAGTAGGTGGAGAAGAGAATCGAGCTTGTTCTTATCTTTCTTGGGTTGGTGGAGGAAGACAAAACACCGCTGGAGATAATAATACTCTTGGTGGTGGCCTTGGAGGAGGTTGGTATTCAGTTGTGGTTGGTGGAGCATATAATCATGCTGCAGGATTTATGTCGTCTGTTTTTCATGGAACATGCAATCTAGTTTCTGGAGAAAACTCTTTTATTGGAGCTGGAAGTTTTAATATAATTTCAGGAATAGGGCCAAGAGGCTGCGACAATTCAATCGTAGGAGGATATGTTAATAGAATAATTACTGAAACTGGTAGTTCAGCAAGTCGTTCCAATCAAAGTTCTATACTCGGAGGCTTTGTTAATTCTATACGCGGATACTCTTCATTTTCTACAGTATTAGGTGGCCAAGGCAATGGAATTACAAATACTCTTTATGCTTTAATGGGTGGTGGATTTAGTAATTTAATAGATAAAAATTTAGGCGGTAGTAGCACGATTATTGGTGGTGCAGTTAACACAATAGATGGCGCGCAAAGTTCTGGAATAGCAGCTTATAATTCTATAATAAATGGCTATTCGTCTTGTATCCTCGGATCTCGAAGGTCTTCTATATTAAATAGTACTGATTCTCGAATTTGTTATGCGGACTATGCTACTATTTTAGGAGGATCTAACGCTATAATTAGTTCTGGTCATACTGGAGCAATGATATTAGCTGACAATACAACAGTTAATATTTTTTCTTCTGGTAGAGATACTTTATTACTAGATTTTAACAATGGAGTTTATTTTAATAAAACAGGAGTATTTGGATTAATTAATTTTTCTACTAGACCACGGGTTAATGGAACTGGAATTTTACTAAGTGGCGAAGTTGTTCAAGTCGATATTAGTACAACAGTAAGAACAACTGGAAATCAAACTATTTCTGGCTCTAAAACTTTTAATACTAGACCAAATGTAAATGGCACTGGCGTATTATTAATAGGAGAAGGAAGTAATATTTCAGTAGAAAATATTGTATATACAACAGGAAATCAAGAAATAGATGGAATTAAAACCTTTACTTCTATACCGACAGTAAATGGTGACAATCTTGCGCTTGAATATAATATTGTTGATTTATTCACTGATCAATATATTGAAGGAGTTAAAACTTTTTCAACAACTCCAAAAGTTGTCCTGACGCCAGTTGCTCTTTCAGATAATGTAGTTGATTTATCGAGTAACCAAAACGTAAATGGAACTAAAAATTTCTTAACAACTCCAATAGTTAACGGGAATTACGTCGCTCTCTCAAATGACGTAGTTGATTTATCGAGTAACCAAAACGTAAATGGAACTAAAAATTTCTCTTCTAGACCAACAGTTAACAACGTTGGAGTATTACTAATTGGTGAAGCAGGTGGAGCAGGACAAGATGTAGTTTATACAACAGGAGATCAAATTATTACTGGAAATAAAACTTTTGATCATGGTTCTACAACGACAATATCAAACTTAGCTTTCCGATCAACTTCAGGACAACTTAAAACTTTTTCTTTTGTTCAACAAAGTGGTACATTAACACAACAAATCGATTATATTAATGATAATTTATGGATAACAAGAGGACCTGCTTTTGGAATTTATAATGCTAAATTTGAAGAAGATTGGAATAGTTCAGTTTCTCCTCAAGGAACATTGTGGAATCTAGATGGTTGGAATGATCTTTCAAATTTAGACTCTAGAAATTATAGCGGTTTTAAAGCTGTAAATAATAATCATATTGGCAATAACGTTACAGGCAAAAACTTTATCATGAAGGATGTTTTATCTGACAGATATTACAAAATTCGTTTTACAGGTTGGGAAGTACAGCAAGGATATGAACCTGGATATAGAGGTTTTGGTTATACTAGACAAGAAGTAGGACCACGAGCAGGAGCCTTACTTTCTGGCCAAGCAGTATTTGATCAACGTCCAATCGTAAGTGGAAAATCTGTACTTATCGAAGGAGATATTCAAGGTGGTGGACTTGTATCAACCACAGGAGACCAAGCTATATCTGGGCTCAAGAACTTTTTCTCTAGACCTACTGTTAATAATTCAGGAGTCTTATTGTTTGGCGAAGCTAATCCATCACCAATTGCGATATTTGGTAACGGATCAAGTCAAGGAAATGCTGCTTCACTTAACTTCGCAGGAGGAGGAATCTCTGTCAATACAGTTGGATCTCAAGCCACAATCACAGTTAGTAGCAGTACCCAAACCACAACAGTTCCAATATCTTCAAATTCTGCTGGTGTAAGTGGTGCATTTTCTTTTGATAAAAATTATCTTTACTATTGTATAGAAAACAATAAATGGATTAGAACAGCATTATCAACTTGGTAATTATTAGTGATTTAGTGTAAATCACTAGATGCGCACATTTAATGGTTTACAGATTTTTACAGAACAATTAACTAATTCTGGACAATTAGATCTTAGATATCCTAGAATTACTGGAAATATTTCAGAAGTAAATCTTAATGCAGGAGTTAGAATTGGTTCTAACAATCCTCCATTAGCAGCCAATAGCGCGGGATATAGTGGTCAAGTCGCATGGGATAATCAATATTTTTATATATGTTCTAGCGGAAATGGAACACAAGGAAATTGGTATGCTATACCAATTTTAACCGATTGGAGCAAAGTATAATTTATGGCAGATTTAGATACATTATATCTTATACAAAAAAATTCGAATGGAACGAAAGCAGAAGTTCCAGCTACAACAGCTAATTTTTTAATTGGAAATTCTGGAAGTGTAAATTTTGGATCTGCTTCAACTGTTGGCCCAGCTTTTGGTTGGAGCGCACCAGGTGGATCAATTTTAGGTGGTTATGGACACTTTGCGCAGGGAGGTTATTCTAGTATTGTTCAAGGTTATTTTAATAAAGTTTCTGCATATGCAGGTACTATAGCTGGTGGAAGTTTTAATATTGTAAGTGGAAACACAGACAACTCTAGTATTGGCGGTGGACAGAGAAATGGAATACTTGTATCAAGTTGTACAGCGGTAATAGCTGGTGGATATCTTAATCAAATAATAAAATCAAGTAGTTCAACTGTGGCAGGTGGAATGAATAATATGATAAGCGGTGAAAATGGCGGACTTAATCAAGATTTTAATTTTATTGGTGGTGGATATGGCAATATCTTAAGAAATAAAAATGGATGGTCATTAATTGTTGGTGGAAGATCTAATAACATATGTGGATCAACTAATAACGAAGCTTTTTATAATACTATCGTAGGTGGATGGGCAAATTCAATTGTTGACACAACTAATACGGAGAATAATGGACCAATTAATGCATCTACTATTTTAGGTGGGCAAAATAATAAAATTACTGGAGATGGTTCTTATTCTCAAATATTAGGTGGATATCAGAATAAAATTTCTACAGATTATTCTGTTGTTTTGGGTGGAATTTGTAATAAAACAGATAATTGCCTTGGTGCATTTGGTTCAAATAGTCAATTAAATTTAATTTACGGATCGAACAATGCAACAGTTGGTGGTTCAAACGTTATATTAGGTGGAACTTATAACACTGGATCAAATGGTGCATTTATAGCTGGAGGATCTTATAATACTGCTATGCCATTAGGATATATATGTCAAAACGCATCTATAATCAATGGAAGGTTCAATACAACTTCTGGAGCAGATAGTTTTATAGCTGGGGGATCTTATAACTCAATTACTTCTAATAGTAGTAATGCAATTATATTAGGTTCATACGCTTCAATAATCGATCATGAAGGAGCAATGATTCTAGCCGATTCTCAAAATCGTAATAAATTTTCATCTGGACCAAATACTTTAACTTTAGATTTTGCTAGTGGAGTTTATGTAAGTGGAGGATTTTATTTAAATGGAAGACAATTGCTAATATCAGCACTTGGAACTGTTTATTCTCCAACAGTAACAGCAGGATAATTTTATGGCAGATATCTCATTAATAACAGGAAATTTAACAATACTTGGATCTACAACTCTAAGTGGATCAGCATATTTACCTTCTGGATATACAAATAATGCATTCGTACCATCTAGTCCAGTGCAAACATATCTACTATCTAACGGAGCACAATCTGGAGTTCCATTTGGTCCTGGTGGAGTTTATGCTACTGGATTTAAATTTAATTTTAGATTTTCAAGTGACGCTGATTTAAATCGTCATATAAATACTCAAAAATGGTATATATTAACAGGATCAACCATAAATGGAAGAATTCAAGGTGATAATACTATTCAAATAAATAAAACTGGAGTAACAATACCTTTTCCAGTTCCAAATCCTCCTGGTTTTTATAGTCAAGCGGTATTAACAAGTTATACAATTGATGAAAGATTTAATCACATAGAACAAAGCGGAATTTTTGCTTTGCAAAATGGACAAAAAATAGGTTTTGGTACATTTGATCCGCAAGAAAAAATTCATGTATCTGGCGGAAATTTACGAGTAGATAATACAGGATTTTTTAATGATATTTATTTAGGCACACAACGACTAAATGTTGATACAGTAAATTTAAATGGTAATCAAACAATAAGTGGTATTAAAACTTTTAATGTTCCTCCAATTGTTAGTGGTAATCCATTAATTACTGGAAACCTATCTCTTTATGCAACAACAATAAATCTTGCAAGCACGGGATCAACTTTAGTTAATAGCATTAACTCCTTAAGTGGAACACTTACAGGTAATTATGTTACAAAATCTAGTGGACAATTCACTAATCGCCCAACCGTAAATGGTACTGGAGTTCTTTTAAGTGGCGAAGTTGTTCAAGTCGATATTAGTACAACAGTAAGAACAACTGGAAATCAAACTATTTCTGGACTAAAGACTTTCGGAGCAGTACCACAATATGTTGGTGGTATACCTTTCCTTCTGTTGGGTCAAGCTGTTGATTTAGTTAACTATCAAACTATTTCTGCAGTTAAAAATTTCCTTTACACGCCAACAGTTAATGGTGTTGAAGTATTATTAAGTGGCGATCTTAATACAACAGTAAGAACAACTGGAAATCAAAATGTATCTGGAGTCAAAAACTTCTTTTCTAGAGTACAAGTTAATGGAACTGGAGTCCTCCTCAGTGGAGAAGGAATTCCTTCACCAATAGCAATATTTAATAATGGATCTTCACAAGGTAATGCATCATCATTAAATTTTGCGGGAGCTGGAATTTCTGTTAATACAGCTGGTGCTCAAGCAACAATTACTGTTACTAGTAGTACTCAAACCACAACAATTCCAACTTCTTCAAATTCTGCTGGAGTAAGTGGCTCTTTTGCTATTTCTGATGATTATTTTTATTTTTGTAAAAGACCTAATAAATGGGTAAGAACTGCTCTTTCTGAATGGTAAATATAGTGTAATCCTATATAAGGATTAAGGTAAATGGCTAGAAATAGAATAATCTATAATGTACAAGGTTTATTTGTTGGTCCATATAGTGGCGAACAAAATCCAACCACAGACTATTATTTAAGCGGCTATCAAATATTAAAAAGAATAGAAAAAGTTCAAAATTTTAATTATGGTATAGATAATAATAGAATTAATCTAGAAGGTTTTGCTAGCAAGAAAAATATTTTTAGAGGACTAGCTTCTCAACCAACTGTTAATTTTACTTTTAGCTATACCCCAGATGGTTTTACTAACGAAAATAGATTAAATTTTAATACAGCAAATTTTCTATCTTCAATTCAAGCTCCAATGTTTTCTGGTTTATGCCAAGACAATTCAATTGTTGATAAAAAAGATTTTTATCTTGTTATAAATAATAACGATAATGATCTTTTAGGTAATTATCCATTAACAGATTATTTTATAAATCCAAATGGAGTTAATGATGTTATAGATCCAAATTCTCCTAATTATTCTTTGTTGTATTTTCAAAATTCTTATTTAACAAAATATTCATTTTCTGTTAATGTAGGAGAAGTTCCAAGTGTTGAGCAAGCTTATATTGCTGACAATATAAATTTCTATATAAGTGGTAGTGGAGTAAATTATACAACATTAAATGTTCAATCTGGAAATCAAAATATAGAAAATACAAAATTAATAATTCCTAAAAGTATTAATCCATCTGGATATAGTGGACAAAATATTCTTTTGCCAGGAGACGCAAGTGTTACTTTTTATAGAAATCCAAGTCATGATTCAACTAATATTATTAATTTAATTCCTGAAAATATAACCGCAACAACTATGAGTAAGGTTGGAAATGTATTTACTAAAATTCCGCCTGGAACTGCTACTTGGGGAGACGCTCAAGCTTATTCTAGTATAGGATACAATAATAATATGTATGCTGAGGCAAACAACATAACTTCTAGAAGTATTTTTGGATTAAATACTGATCCAACAGGAAATGCAAGTTTCGATAGTTTAGATTATGGTTTGTTTTTTGACAATGTGGGTTTTATGATTTATGAAAACGGAAATTTCATTGGCAATTTTGGAACTTATACAAATTCAACGAAATTAAGAATAGAATACGATGGAAAAACTATTACTTATTTTAAAGATGGTGTTTCTATTAGATCAGTTAATGTACCAATCCCAAACGCAACGTATTATTTTGATTCAGCCTTTTATGACGTAGGCTCATCAATAAATGCTAATTATGGAACTCTTTCTAATATTCAATACTACAACGATACAATTCAAAGCTTAGACTACTCTTTATCATTTGATAGACAAAATTTAAGATCATTAAACTATAAATTCCCTCAAGGAAGAAATATTAATTTTCCAGTAAATTGTGATTTAAATATGTCTTTTATTGCTGAAGAAAATTTTGAAGGTTCATTTTTTGATACATTGAATAGAGATGATGATTATAATATAGTTGTTGATTTTAATAATTGTAGAAATGGCGTTTTCCCAAGTAAATTTATTTTTAGTGGTGCAAGATTTAATAATATTAATTACAATTCTTCTATAGGCACTAATAAAACTGCTAATTTAAGTTTTAATTTTGATATTGATCCAGATTTTGGAAATAGAGGAATATTTGCTAGTGGAAACGCTTTATACGTATCAACCACGGGGTTATTGGGCTTAGAATCTAATATAAATTATCTTTTAAGTGGTACAGAAGGTGGAATTCAATATGATTTATTATCTAATGGGAAAACTATACTTAATTATTAAGTGTAAATAAATAGTATGCCTAGCAAAAATGTAAATTCTTTTCTTACGGTAAATAGTTTAGATTTAAGCACAGCTTCTATTCTAGCTATAGTAGGCGGCGAACTTAAAAGATTTACAGGACAAACTATTGTTATCGATTCAAGTGGGAATGTTGGTGTGGGAACTAACAGCCCCAGCGTTGCAAGCGGCCTTGGATTAGTTTTGAATGGTGGTGCATCACAAACAAGACTGGCCTTTAAGAATACATATACAGGCGATACATCTAATGATGGCGTTCAGTTTGCATTGCTAGCCGCCTCCAGTGGGTTTATTTTTCAAAATAGAGAATCTGACGGTAGCTTTGCTTTTGAAACGGCTGGAACAGAACGCCTCCGCATTGATTCGAGTGGGAATGTTGGGATTGGAATTACTACTCCTTTAGTTAAAACTCATATAAGATATGCTAGAAGTGGTGGAGTAGCAAGCGATACAATTGCAGGATTATTTTTAGATGCGTATTATGGTGAACCAACTGCTCCCACAGTAGGCTCTTCGATATATTTACGAAGCTCAAGATCCGCTACATTAGGAACTCAAGCTGTGTCCGTCAACGGCGATGATTCTAGAATTAGATTCTATTTTAGCGATGGAACTAATTTTGTTCCAGCAGCAGCAGTTAATGGTTCTGTAGATGGCGCTCCAGCTGCTGGAAGTGTAGCAGGAAAATTACTATTTCTTACAACATCAGCAGCAGCAACTGCTCCATCAACAAAAATGACAATCGATAAAGCTGGAATAGTTACTATCACTAATTTAGGAACTGGTACAGTAAGCTCTACTGCAGGAGTTTTATCAGCAGCTTCAGATGCAAGAATGAAAATATCAGATGGAGAAATTGAAAACGCAATAAATAAAATTCAAAATTTAAAACCAAAATATTTTTATTGGAAAGATGAAAACAATAATAAAGACGAATCAAAAGGAAGACAATTAGGATTTTTCGCTCAAGAAGTAAATGAGCAAGTTCCAGAAGCTGCTCCAGGATTAAATGATCAATGGGGTATTTACGATAGATCATTAATTGCAGTATTAGTTAAAGCTGTTCAAGAGCTAAAAGTTGAGATAGATATTCTTAAAAATAAGTAAAAAAACTTTACATTTGATACATTATTCTATATAATATAAATATGATATTTAATAAAAAATTAAGCACTTCTTTTGGAGTAGAAGCTTCATTATGGGAAATAGTAGAAACGGTCATTAATACAAAAACAAAAACTATCACAGTCATACTAGCTGGATATTTCGATGAGCAAGCTTATAATGACAAGAAAAATCCTCTTGAAGGAAAAGCTTTTTCTAATAGAGTAAACAAAGAAAATAAAACAAAAGAAGAAACTCAAATCGAGTCGGATATATTCGACTCTTTAAAAGTAGATAAATTACCAGTAAAAGAAGTAGCTACCAACTTTATTAATAAATATATAAAAGATTTCGCTTAATATTATAGTGTAATATCTTATGAAAGCTATGCTATCTAAAATCTTTGGCGCAAATTGGAGATCTTCCACTTCTGGAGTCACCACAGTAATAGCAATTACTACTGCAATAGCAATTCACTCTGATCCTTCATTGGTTTATTTTCTTCCAGACGTAGCAGAAGTTTATATCATAGGAATTTCAAAATTGGTTGCTGTTGTGTCTGGTATAATTTTCGCATTAACAGTAAAAGACTCAGCAGTTACTGGTGGAACAGTAGCTCAAACAATCGAAGCAGAAAAAAGAACTGGAGAAAATATATGAATAAATTACAATTAGCCGCAGTTGCTCTTTTGAGCATATTTCTTGGTGCTTGCGCTACAACACAAACTGGAAAAGTCGATGTTGAAACAAGTGTTTCGAATGCTCTTCCTTACGTTAAACCAGCAGTAGTATTAGCTTGTACAGTAGTTCTTGATCAAGCCGTTTCTGGTAATGATAGGATTGAAAAAGCTAAAATGATTAATCATGTAGCAGCTATTGTAGAAGGATTAACTAGTGGAAATGCTCCAACTCCAGATCAACTTCAAAAAGCTTTAAATGATTATCTTCCAACAGAAAAAACTCATTGGGTAAATTATGTTAGTGTTATTAAAGATATTTATGCTCAACAATTTGCAAGATTAGATGGAAATACTGCTCTAGCAATTAAGGTACTTAACGCTATTGCATCTGGATGTAAAGACGCGACAGCAAGTTACGTAGAGTAATCATGCCAACTGGAATACTCCAAGCTTTACTTTCAGCAGTATCTGGAATATTCTCAGCAATCAATAATGTATTCGGCGCAAAGAATACAAAAGAAATGAAAGAGCGTCAAGAAGCTCAAAAAGAAGTCAACCATCAAAGTGATATAGAAAAAGAAGTACAGGAGAAAAATCTTGAAGAAATTCGCAAGCGTATTAGTTCTTAATCTTTTTTTTGTTGGTTGTGCGACTGTAACGCCAAATAAAATACAAGATGAAAAATCATCTTACGACGCAACTACCCCAAAACAATATGACAAAGATAATGGTGGATTAATTTCTTTTGTTGGTGATGATGCTTTAATTACAAGTCAAGCTAGAGAGCGCTATAACAATTTAATATCAATGTATAGAATCAAATTTAAAAAAGAAAAAGCAATTGATCTAGTTGAAGATTCTGGTATTAAGGCCTATAAAGATAATTTTGGTAACGAACTATTTTTGATTGATAGCGAACATCTTGTTTATTTTGGAGTTTTAAACTCTTGGCTCAAAGAAAAAGTCCCAGCAGATAATATCATAGATAAAACAATAGATAAAATAAATAATTAAATGCCATTCAATAATAGCAATTTCGTATATAATGGGGCAGGTTATACTTTAGTTAACGCATGTGGAGATGAAAATGTAGTTGTACCCTCGACTTGGAATGGAACAAATGGACTTCTTCCTGTGACACAAATTGGAGAAGAAGCATTTTTTGAATGTCAATCTTTAAAAAGTATCACTTTGCCAGGGTCTATAGTATATATTGGTGACGGTGCATTTGATTCATGTACAGGTTTATTTAATATTGATATTCCAGCAGCGACAACTGGAATAGCATCAAATGCTTTTTTTTCTTGCTCTAATTTAACTGGTATTAATATAAGTCCCTTTAATAATAATTTACTAAGCGTAAGTGGGGTTGTTTTTTCAAAACCTCCGACAATATTAAAAATATTTTCTCCTGGCATAACTGGAGATTATACTATTCAAAATAATACAACCTCAATTGGTCCAAGTGCTTTTTTCACCTCTAATTTAACAAATATTAATCTTCCATCTACTATAACTAGTGATAATTCATTATCTGGCTTACAAGTGAATAGTATTCAAAATATTAATGTAGATTCAAATAATACTATAATTAAAAGTATAAGTGGCGTTG
>Ga0214919_10002003_pt1 | contig 32534 bp, 30 predicted proteins | sample LL1503_MetaG_FD_177994 | JGI IMG/M metagenome (GOLD analysis project Ga0214919, IMG submission 177994) | Freshwater microbial communities from Lake Lanier, Atlanta, Georgia, United States - LL-1503 | ecosystem: Environmental > Aquatic > Freshwater > Lake | place: USA: Georgia | collected... | reverse complement strand
ATTACCTTTTGGTCTGCTTTAAAAATATTTGCAACTTTAGGATTAGTATTTTTATTTACAATATAACGTGCATTTAATGCTTTAATAATATAATTATAAGTAGCCATTTCTCCTTTGATAGGTATAAAATGGTTTATTAATTTATGCAATGCTTGATGGCGTTCTTCTTTGCTTTTTGTTTCTACATCGTGGTATCCATATTCACTTAGATAATGGTCATCTTCATCAATATAGATTTTTGTAGTTGGTTCTCCATGAATACGGGTAGATTTACCTCTTTTTGTAATGCATCCTGGAGCTACTAATGCGTTTTTTACATGAGATCCCAATTTACGATTATATGATTTGCGTGTATAACCTTTTCGCAATATTTGTCCTTTACTGCATTTACTTCTAATTTTTAATCCGCGTTTTAAACTCATTCTACTAGCTTTATTTGATCTGGCTCTAGATGCTTTAAAACTGCGTTCTGCTCTTTCTGAACTTTTTCCTTTAAGTAATCCAGTTTTACGAACGCACCTAGATGGTGAGCATTTACCAGAAGCTGTTTTATATGAATCTCGAAGAGTGTAATTTTTTGGACATGATGGTTTTAATGAAATAGGCATTTTTAATTATTTTATTTATGATAAGTTTTATTTATGATAAGTTTTTATTTATGATAAGTTTTTATTTATTATTATATTGTAAGTTTTTTATTTATTTATTATATAAAAAATATATTTATAAATAATAAGATAAATACTAATAAAAAAATAAGTAGTTCTAGAATCTTAAACATGAGTAAATCTAATAAATCTAATAAATCTAGTAAATCAAATACTGCAAATAATGCGAATGATGCCAAAGCTCTAAATGAATGCAAAACCCATTATTGTGATAAAGTCCATCCTATATATGTGAAAAAAATGGTTGATTCTATTAAAAAATCTTTTACAAAAAAAATGTCTCCAGATGAAAAGAAAAAATTTATTGCTAATATGGATAAAACAATGAAAAAAAATTCAAATAAAAAAAAAGATAAAGAATCTTGTATTAAAGTATATTGTAATAAAGGATGCAAAGGAACTATTTTAGAAGATGGTAAGGACTTTCCAAAATCAGTAGAATTGCAATTTGCAGATAAAAAAATATACAAGGATAAAAAATTTGCAAAAACTATGCTAGATTTTGCAAAAGATTCTAGGAAAAATTTATTCAAAAATGGTAAAACTACAGTATTGAAAGACAATTTTTATGAAAAAACAAAAAGAACTAGAGTTGTCCAATTAAAAAAAGATAAAGCTATTTCTGGTTGTGCTATTATGATGCTGTAATATTTTATAATGCTATTAAAAATAGGCACCGTTTTCTTGCGCCTGATACATAGGTGGTATTTCTTCTGGTAAGGGTCTAATCCAATATTCATTCATATATTCTTGTAGAAATGGATTCTTATTAAATGATGGTTCCCATCGGTGTCCATATACACCAAACATCATTTGCAGACCTCCGCCCAAATGGAATGCATTTTTCTTTTTTATTCTTTTAATATAATCACATAATAATATACTATATGCTCCTGTTCCTATTAATGCAATATCAAAATTGCCTATTTCATATATTTCATTTTGATATTTTTGCATTAATAATTCTAGAGTCTTTGGATATTTTTCTTTATCTTCTAGACTAGAAATATAATAAGGGTGTGCAAACTTTATATATTTGAAAGTTATATTCTTTGACCAGAATCCTGACCATTTACCTGACCATACTTTATCGCGTTTAGATAAGTCTAATTGTGTTTGGATAGATTGTGTGAATGGTGTTATTACTAAAATAGTTTTATTTTCATATAGATTTTGCCACCAATATTGAGGTTCTGTATAAAATGATTCTAGAGTAGTAAGTTCCACTAAACCTACAGTTTCATTTACGGATTCATTTATTGATGCATCTAATTTACTCTTAATACTATAATTATTCCAAACATATTCTTCTATTCCTAATATATTATCATTCCAGCTTGCCATAATATTCATACTTTTTATTGCTTCTAGATATGCTTTTACAAATATTATGAAACCTTCCTTTGATGGTGGAAAAATACCTGCAGTTAAACATCCCTCCTTTTTTACAGATGGTGAAAAATCTATATAATCTATAAGTTGATTTTGCATAACACCACCTATATATTGATAAATTATTAATAATTCATTTGCTCCAATTTTACCAATCATTAATGGATTTGTATTGGTTTTATTAGTAGATTCATTAGTAGATTCATTTATAGATTCTTTAATTGAATTATAAAGAAATTTATATCCTTCGATATTGCATTTTCTAGATGATTTATATTCGTTAGACATTTTGCAGAAGTATATAATATTATAATTTATACTATAATTTATATTATAAATAAAAATATTTTTATATTCAATTTTTATATTGCATTTTTATATTTTTTAATAACTTATATTTTTATATTCAAGAATATTATCTATATAAATATGTTTATCCATCATAAATACTAAATAATAATACATTTGTATGGAGTGTACAGATACACTCACCAAAATATATATTATAATACAATCCGCAAAATACATTTTATAATTATTTATTAATTATTTAATTATTTAATTATTTATAATTATTTAATTATTTTTTCAATTTTTATTATATATTTTTTGAATTTTATTATTTATTTATAAAAATGTTATTATTAATTAGTATAAAATGAATAAGAATTTAATGAATAAAAAAAAGAAAGTATCTAGAGTTAATTCTAAAACTAATAAGAATATTAGTAAAAAACAATATATTGGAGGTGGTAGTAATAGCAGCGGAAGTAATAATAAGACCGAATTTCTTAAAATATTTTACAATGATGTAATTATTGTTGATGATCTTAATATTACTGGAAAAGATTATAAATCTGAGCCAACCGTAGTAGTCAATAATGCAGATCCTAAAAAGATATATATGATTACTATGACTGATCCTGATGCACCAAATGGTGAAGAAGAAAAAGATAAAACTATAAATAGAACATATACACATTGGGTATATATTCAAACTGAAAACAAAAAAATAATATTTGTACCATATTCTCCACCTACACCTCCACACGGAACTCATAGATACATATTTAATTTATATGATATAACTAATAAAACTGAAAATAATAAAACTGAAAAATTATCTAGTAGTGATTTGACACCATTAAGATTAACTAATGAACAATTACAAGTTCCAAAATTTAGAAAACGTTATAATAAAAAAATAAAAGCATTTTTAAAGCTAAATTTTAAGAAACTATTTAAAATTCAATTCAAAGTAAATAGCGATGATGTGAAATCTGTTAATCCTAAAAATTTAACAAGTATAGCATCTATACAAAATATAATAAAAACAAAAAAAACAAATCCTGCAAATTCTGCAAATAATAAAAAAATAACAAAGCAAATGCAATTGCAACAACAGAAATTTCAACAACAACAGCAATTGCAACAACAACAATTTCAACAGCAACAACAGCAGCAACAGCAGCAGCAAATTCAGCAATTACAAAAAGATCAAGCCAATAGACCTGGTTTTGGTACTTTTTTAGCTGCAGATATAGTAGCTAATATATTATTTTAAGTTATAGTTTTTTGTATTAAGTTATAGTTTTTTGTATTAAATTATATTTTTTTGTATTAAGTTATTATAATTAACTATTATTGAACTACTATAAATAGGTCTCCATTTAAATTACGCCGCAATTCATCCTCACTAAATTTGCATTCTTTCATAAATTTTTTTACTTTATCCATATCCATTCTATATATAATAGGTGTGCATTCGTGATAATAACGATGAAATGCTACATTAAGACTATATTTTTTAGGAAAATATATATTCATTGGGCATTTAGGGTCTAATAATTTATGTGCCGCATCTTTAACTATTAATGACCGACTAGCAAAAGGTATTACCGTAAATAACAATGTTTGTTGATCAATAGGTGTAGATTTTTTAAAATTAAATATTTTATTGGATGAAGTAGCATTAATATTTTTATGTTTTACTAATTCATCATAAACATCGTTAAATGTGGGTGAATATGAATATGGATAATACCAGTCCCACGAAGGGCATTCATCAAAATAATATAGAAAATTATATACAAGTGTTTTTAAATATGATTGACATATCATCGAAACATTTTCTGGTGTATTTTCCATATTAAAGCATATTTTATAATAGCGTTGCTGCCAATTGGGTTTATTGGGTTCTATTGCTTGTTCTATACATAATTTATCTGGTTGTAGAGGATAAAAATCTGCTAACATTTGTTGTCTCTCTCTTTCCGACATATCTGGCTTAATATAAATTTTTGCTTTTTTCCTTTTTTCGAATAATTTGCAAATGGCATCTTGTTCAGTACCTTTAATAAGAAACCAAATATCGCATAGAAACTCAGTATTTATTTGCAATGATACAGAATCTACTAAAAATATTTCTCTATGATTATAAATTTGAAAATAACAACTTAGTATTTTATCTAAACCACCTTCATATATACTATACCAATGATTTTTTGGCATAAAATCGTTACCTAATAGCATGCATAAAAATACATAATCATCTATAAAACGGTTTTGCATATCTTTGTTAAGAATTGGATTATATTTTTTAAAACTGTCAAATATAGCATTGTTCATATTTGATATATCCATAAACAGAAATTTTTTACCTTGGTGAATACTAGCTAAATTACCATATTCATTGGCTTCACGAAATAAATAAATATTATCAATCTTTAAAATAGTGCTTAAAAATATTAGATCACCGTCGAGTCCATATATAATAATATTATGTTCTGTACTATATAATAATTTTTCACTATCAGTGCCATCTATTGCTAAATGCTTTGCTAATTTAATATGTTGCAATATCTTATGCTCCCCTTCACCTACAATTGAGCTATCACTAAATATTATAGTTTTGTTTGAAAATGCTTTATTAGTTTTAATTGCCTTTTTTATAGCTGATGATAACTGATACATAAATGCAGTTCCTGGTGTAAAAATATTAGTATCAATATTATTATTAATTTTTGTTTTATCTATATCAGTACCAAATACTTCATTAATTTTATTTGATCTATTTTTTTTGCATACAGAATGATATCTTCTATCTTTTTGCTGAACAACTTTTGCAAATGGTGGGCATCCATCAATTGCTATATAAATAAATGATAAATAGGGTATTACATTACATAATGTTTCTAGATACTCTATTATATGTAAAATTAGAGTTTCTTCTGTTTTAATACCAGAATCCGAATAAAGCGCTGTATATAATGCACAATTAAAATCCAAGTAAAAATGATTTAATAATTCATTATCTATTTGTTTTTTTATTATTTCATACTCTTCATTATTATGTTCTCTTATTATTGAACTAAATAGACCTGGAACACCCATTTTCAAATTTGTATTTGTATTTTTATTTGTACTGTGGGTGTTTTTTATTTTATATAATAATATTATTTATCTTTATGTTTATATTTATAATAATCAATTTTATATTTTATAATATAATTAAAAAAAAATTATTCATATTTATTATTCATATTTATTATTCATATTTTAATCAACATCTTCAATATTTATTCTATTGTCGTTTTCATTTGATTGAATAGAAGAAGAGCATATATTTTTATGTTTAAGATTCCAATCGCGATTTTGGCAAGCAATGCTACAATATCTAACACAATTACATATTGAGCATTTTTTTAGATTTTTTTTCGGCTTATAAATATTACAATATTCACAAAAGTATTTAGAAAGTTGTGTATTTTGCACATTATCATCTATATCCATTTTTAATTTCTCTGGATACTTTATTTGAGATTCTATACAATTATTGTAAAATTCTTTGTTAAATAATAGTGTATCTAGAATTTCATATATAATATTACCTTCTATATCTATAATATCATATAAACTTTGTAAATATTGAACGGTATTAATTATAGCATTTAGATCTATTTCTAAATCATAACCACCGTTATTTTCATAATTTTTATAAAATTCTTGCCAACCATAATTATTTTTTTTAGTTAATAAATTAATATCGTTTTTTGATAATCTAATAACCATATCATATATAGACCAAATATGTTCTATATTATTAGCAATTTGATATTGAGCAATTTTATTATTAGTAATTATATTTACCTTATCAATAACATCTGAAGTTTTTAATCCTCCAAATGCTGTTGGAATAGCTTCATATCCATCTAAATATTCAAAATATCCACACCCATATTTATAATCATAAGTTTCTGCACAAATATAGCATAATCCTATCAATATTTTAGATTTAGGTTCAACTGCAAATTTAAGACAATTATTACATTCTAAACAAGTGCCCTTTTTACCCCAAATTAATTCTAAAGGTATAGTACTAATACATTTAATACCTCTATATGTTATTATTTTTATATCTTGTAATGCTGATATATAATTATTCATTTTTTTCTTTTCTAGATAGATTGTGGTTTATTAATTGTATATAATTTAATTAAAAATTAATAAAAAATCAATTTTATTATATTATTTAAATTATTTTTATTATTTATTTTTATATTACTATTTTTTTACTATTTTTTTACTATTTTTTACTATTTTTATGAATTTACAAAAATATCCAAAAAATATCCAAAAAATATTTTTTTGTAAATCTAAATAAAAAATTGATTTTTATTATTATAAAGTTATTATTATATTTAAATTAATAAGCAATATTTACGATATAAAGCTATATTACATATTTAACATAATGTCTTCTGCATCTAAAGCTAGTTCTAAATCATCTAAAACATCTAAATCCGATTCTGATTCAGAAATGGAAAAGCAAGATAAGCATAGCGTTTTTAATGGAGATATTAAGAAAAATACGGCAGTTGCTAAGTTTTTCCTAAAATTTATTAATGGTATTACTAATGATTTACTTGATAAAGATAGTGTAGATATTATTTTAACTTATGCATTGGGAGAACCCATTGAATCATTAGAGAAATTAGTTAAAGATAATGATTCTAAGACTAAAAAAGAAAATAAAAAGAAAGAAACTGTTTTTGAAGCAGTTGGTTTAACTAAACCCAGTAAAGCTATTGATATTTTTGGTAAAAAGTTTTCACTTGAATCAAAAGAAAAAGGTATTAAATTTTCTAAAGATAATGATTATTTAAGCAATAAAATTGCTGCTTGGAATGCTCTAAGTGATAAAGAAAAAGAAAAGTATCAAAAGCAATCTTTAAAAGAAAAGGAAACTTTTGCAATTGAATATGAAAAACAAAAAGCTGAAGCAATTAAAAATGGTCTATTTCGTGAAGATGAAATTAAAGGTCCTTGTACTGCATATTTTCAATTTCTTGCAGAGGTTAGACCTAAACTAAATGAGAAATTTTCTGGTAAAGAAGTTAATACAGAAGCAAGCAAAATGTGGAAATTATTGTCTGATAAAGATAAAGAAAAATATATTAATGCTTACAAAAAAGAGAAAGCTGAATATGATATCAAAAAAGCAAAATGGAATGAAACTGAAAAACTACGAGTAGAAAAACAAAGTGGTAATCCAGTTGATATTAAAATTGAAAGCTCTGGTAGCAATAAATCTACTAAATCTGCTAAATCTGCAAAATCTAGCACTACTAAAGATGTAGTGTCTGAAGCCGAAGATGTCGAAGAAGTTGAGGAAGCTGAAGAAGAAGAAGATATTGTACCTGAAATTAAAATTTCTAAGAAATCTGAGAGTAAGAAATCTGAGAGCAAGAAAACCGAAGGTAAGAAAACTGATAGCAAAAAATCAGAAGATAAGAAATCTGAGAGCAAAAAAAGTAAAGATGCTGTTTCTGATGCTGAAGAAGCTGAAGAAATTGTAAAAGTTCTTAAGAAACCTTCTAGTAAGAAATCTAAAAAAGATGCTTCTTCTGATGCTGAAGAAACTGAAGAACCCGTTAAGGTTACTGAAGTTAAAGCACCTAAGAAATCTGAAGGTAAGAAAAAACCTATTAAAATTGCATCATCTGATGATGATGAATAAATATATATTCTTAATAAAATTATAATTTATATAATTTATTTTTTTAAATTTTTACATTATTTTAATATATAAAAATATCATTTATTATATTATTTAATATTTAATTATAAAAATGATATATTACATTATGAATTACAATAATTCTTACAATAATTCTTACAATAATTCTGATTATAATTCTATTTTATATAAAAGCACTATTATAAGTTATGTTATATTTTCAATATTATTATTATTTATATGTTCAGTCATATTCATATGCAAAATAGGTAATTTAGCTAATTATAAAAAAAAATTAAATAATACAGAAATGGATGAAAATATTAGTATATTAAATAAAAAACCGCCTTCATATAATTCAATAAATGAATATGAAAATGAAAACGAAAGTGAAAGTGAAAGTGAAAATGAAAATTAAAATTAGATTTATTATTTATTATTATATATATTTTAGAATACGCGATTAAATATATTATTTATTTTCATAATTTATATTAAATATAATAAAAAATTATATAATGACTGCTAAAGATAATTTAATACATTATATGAATAAATTAAACTATTCATTTACTAAATTAACAAATGATTATAATTATATATCTTCAAATATTACAAAACTATTAAATAATGATGTAATACCTTATGAACATTTAACTGATTTAGATATTTCTATGAATGATTTATCTATCAATATACAAACTATATTAATAATAATTGAAAATACTAAAAATACTGAAAATATTGAAAATATTGACAATACAAGGGAGCTCGAGGGGCTGAAGCCCTCGCAAAGGGAGCTCGAGGGCTTTGATCCCTCGGAATTAGAATATGAAAAACAAAAAAAAACTGATCTATTAGTTAAAAATACATTAACTAGAATGCTACCTATTTTTTTATTATATTTAATGTTGTATGATAATGAATCTATATTAAATTCTAAAACTTTTGGTAAAAATAACGATGAAACATTAAATGGTATTCCTAATTTAAATATAATACCTGAATTAAATTATGATGTTTATAATCCTGAGTTAGATTGATTATATTGCTGCAAAAATTAAACCAAGTAATGCTATTATAATAAAGATCCATAGAGATACTATTGTAATTTTACCAACTATTGTTTCATTTTTGCCAAGTGTATAAATAACTTTACCAGTTGGTTCATGTATAGTGACCTTAGGTAAAGCAGCAAGCTCTTCTGTTTTCATAACAGCTGTATATGTAGTAGTTATGGGTTTACTTTCAACATATTTTTTAAGAACTGCATCTTGTTCTTCTTTAGGTACTGTATCATTTGAAAGATTAAATATACCATGTGTTACGAAGCCTAAACCTACTAGAATTAATATAAAATAACCTAACAATATAAATCCAACAATATATTCAATCATTTTATATTTTTATTATTATTAATATTTTAAAGTTTTGAAATTTATTTGATAATATGTATCTTATTATATAATATGAAAAAAAATTTATGAAAATATGAAAAATATATAAATAATTATTTTAATTTTATTTTGAAAAATAAAAAATTAAAAAAATATTAAAATATTAAAATATGAAAATATATTAAAAATATATTTACTTACTATTAAGACTAACCATAATAACACCCAATAGAGCTACAATAAGAGCACCTACTAGAACATATCTCCACAAATAGAGAAAATAATGCATATTTTTCTGTTTATCAATAGCACACATACATTTAGTTTTATCAAGATCACCAATATATGTATATAGACACCATATATTAATCAATGCAGCAACCATGAGTATATTTTTTAATAGCATAACAAATTTACTTTTACTAGCAATTAAACCAAATGCAATAGTAATAAATCCCCACATAATAAGAGCAATGCTATAATATTTAATAAAATCGTGGCGCCAATCAGTGATACATCCACACTTTTTATCCTCTAGAGATACAATATAGCTTACAACCAAAATATTATACAAAACCGCGATAACTGCACCGCTAATATGAGCATTTTTCATAGCTTCTTCTGTACTAGATACAGGTTTATTTAGACTATTTTTAATACTTGCTTTTAGAGACATTTTTATTTAGTATTTAATTATTTAATATTAAATAATGTTATTTATTTATAATATTTTTGTTAAATATAACTTAATATATAATATGAAATTATTTTTTCTGAAATATAAAAAATTTATTTATTTTAATTTATTTTATTTTAATTTTTTTTAATTTTTTTTAATTTTTTTAATTTTTAAATTTTTTAAATTTTTAATAAAATGAATAAATAATAAAATATTTAATTATTGAAAAAATATAAAAAATTAACTACTGAGATTTATTACAAGTTGAGAAATATCTTTATTTTTATAAAGTTTTTCTCCTTTATTTTTTTCTTTTATTAACATTGTAATAAATATTTCAATTACTTTGCTATATGTATTCTTATAAGTATCTAAAACATTTAAATTATTAATTATGCTTTGTAATCCTTTATAATCTTCAATTTGTAATTTAGTATCTAGCAATTTAAAAAAATTCTTACCACTATCACCTGGAGTATTTTCATTACTTTGTTTTTCTAAAATTAATATTAACTTTAATTGTCGTGGAGTATATTCTATAATACTATTTTTATTATCAGATTCTTGGTCTTGAACTTGGTCTTGAACTTGAACTTGGTCTTGAACTTGATTTTGAATTATTGCTTGGACTATTGTATCTTGTATTATCGTATCTTGGATAAGTTCTTTAATAGGTACTTGAACATTATTAACTAAACTAACTGTTTTCGTATTACCTTTATTAAATACAAAAGTAAAACTATCCCCTAGATTAGTATTTGTAATTGAATTTATATCTGTTTTGCTTAAATACGGATCGGCTAAATGAACTTTAGATACTTCTTTATTTTGTAGTTTTTCAATATTATTATATCCAATATTATTTAAATGATTCATTGTAAATAGATGTTTTTTATAGTCATTTACATTTACTAATGTTTCATTACATATTTTACAATAAGTTATCTCATCTTCTGAATAACACAATTGTTGTATTGTATGCTTATCATACAATAGTTTAGATTTAAATGTTTTTGAACAATGGTCACACTCTGCATTAAATTCTTCTTTTTTTATTTTATTTTTTTTTATTTTAATATCATTTTTTATTATTGGAATATCTTGATTAGCTGGTGTTTGTATATCTTCATTAGCTGGTGTTGGTATTTGTGTTGTTGATGGTGTGGTTGTATCTTCATTATGTTGTATAATTGCATTGTCATTCATTTTTATAGTTTATTATAATTTATTATAATTTATTATAGTTTATTATAGTTTATTATAGTTTATTATATAATCTTTATATTATTTTTTTTGTAAAAAATTTATAGTTATTATTAATAAGTGTGTTTGCATCTTTATTTTGTGAAGGTTTATAAGTTATTTTATCATGTAAATTACAATTTAAATCTGATAATGTATAAGCTACACAACTTGGATCTGTTTGACAAAGTTCTGAACATTTTGCATCAATATTACTAATATTTATAATATTACATATTATATTATCTTTTTGTTCTCCATTTACTGATGTAAAATTTGTATTATCAATAATATTATTTTTATATTCTGAACAACAAGCTTTATTTTTATCAGCACATGTAGCAAGTAGTTCTGACTTTGATAAATTTGGAGTTGCCATACATTTATCATATTCTTTTTTACATGATAATACTATTGGATTTTTACAAAAACAACTATTCTTCATAGTACCGCTACAACAATTATCATATTTTAAACAATATCCATAAACGTCAGTACCTGCTTTACATCCTTCAATACTATCTTTTATTGTCTCATCTTTACTTAATACTTTTATTTCTTGTGGTGTTTTGGTATTTGGTGGTATTATAGTTAAATCATCAAAATTGAGTTTATTTTTGTATTTTATATGTGTATTTTCATTATTTAATATATAAAAATTATTTAATTCATGTAAATAATTTATAACAAAACAAAGTATAAATAATATTATTATTAGAAAAATTATATTAATAAATGTAATTTTATTATTTTTATCCATATAGATTATATATAGACTATATATAGATTATAAATTATATATGATAAAAATAAAAAAATATTTCTATTTAATATTTAATATTTGATAATTGATATTTAATATATTTATATATTAAAAATTTTCAAAAAATGTAACTATTTCTTTATATTCTTTATCATCTTTTAATATATATATTATACGTTTGCATATTAAATTATATATATCAATATCTGTATTAGCTATTGCAAAATTTAATAAGTTTTGTTTAACAGTATTTAAATTTAATTCAGTATTACCTTGATTAACCTTTCCATCACCTGCATCATTATTCCAAAGCTTGCATTGTGCCCCTGGGTCTGATAATTCGTGCCCTGAAAAATGCCAATATTTAGTATTATTCTTATAATAAAGTTTCATATTACATAAATAACAAGTCATAGAATCGCATTTTGGACACATCATTAGATTGCATCCTTCTTCTTTAATATATATACTACCGCAAGTACTACAGCAATGGGTTAATGATTTTGTAATAATTTCTTGTAACATATGATCAATTACTTCTATTTTTTTTTCATTTGTTTCATTATTATAAAATATGAGTTGATAGCAAGATCTATCTTCGTGAGATTTACGCTTACAAAAATTGCACCATGAATCTCCACATTTACCACAAGGTATATAAAATTTTCCTTGATAACCAGGAGGAGTTTCAAATATACAGCCCCATTTACAACAAAGAGGACAAACAACATAATCATCGCAAATGCTGGCCATTTTCATAATAATACTAATATTCACAAGTTCATCCCATTGAGATTGTTTGGAAGGATTATTTATAATTTTTGCAATATCATTTTCTTTATAATTACCGCCGCATTTATCACTGTTATTAAACATACATGTATATGACCCTAATCCGTCATTTATTAAAGTATCAATATGTCTAGATAGACAATTATTACAAACTAAATGCTCATTTGTCGAATTAGCTTTACAGCAACGAATTAATTCACTATTATTAATGACACTATCACAACAAACTTTACAAGTAGTAATAGAATTAAATCTTTCAATTTCTTTTATTATTTTATCTAATTTATCTTTTTCTATTTTGTCCTTTATGTTTTGTATTTCTATTTTAGTGTCGATTTCATTTGTAAAAGGTATTTTTGACCATACATTATTGTTATTTATACTAGAATCTAATATAACAGCAACATATTTAGGTTTATATCTTTTATGAATACTGCAAAATATGCTATTATTTCTATTATTTGATTTACACCGAGTATGTTCAGAATTTTTTATTATACCATAACATCTATTTTTAAAAATATCATTGACAACATTGACATCATTGACAATATTATTGTCATTATTGTCATTATCCATTATTACAAATTACAAAGTTATATTTAATATTATAAAATAAAATTATAATTTTAAAATCAATTTTTTATAAAACTATTGATATGATGGATTATAAATTACATATAAAAAATAAAATATAAAGATTACTTTTTATAGATAATATAATATAAATATACAGCTTTGCGTATTTTATATATTAAATAGATATTAAATAGATATTAAATAGATAGTAGATATATAATAGATAATAGATAGATAATAGATAATATTATATTGCATAAAAATGAAAAATATTATTATAGTTCCTTATAGAAACAGAGCAGTGCATCTAGATATATTTATAAAAAATGCTGTTCCTTTATTTGAAAAATATTTAAAACCATTTAAAGTTGTTATTGTAGAACAAGTAGATGGTAAATTATTCAATCGTGGTGCTCTTCTTAATATTGGTTTTAATGAATATAAGTTACAATCAGAATATTTTTTTAATCATGATGTAGATATTATTCCAAAAGAGAATTGCATAATAGAGTTATATAATAAACCTCTTACTGTAAAAAATAATACGATTATGGGTATATTGACACCTGATTGCAATACATTGGGAACTATTATTAAATTCGACACTGAGTCTTTTTTAAAAACAAATGGATATCCTAATAATATGTGGGGTTGGGGTGTTGAAGATAAGAGTTTGCAAAATCGTGCAGAACTAATGAATGTTAATGTAGAAAAAAACATTTTGAATTCAAAAAATAATTCATTAGTAAATGCAAATTTTTTTATTAAAGATGATATAGATGATAGACATCTTGATAGAGATTTTGATTCTAGAACGGATTTTGAATATAATAAATTTAAATATTTGAATTTAGAAACAAAAAAAATGCATATTATAGCATCAGGATTAAATAATCTAAACTATACAATATTAAGTAGAAAAGAAATATATCCTAATGTTGAAATGATTACAGTTAGTGTATAGAGAGCTCTATGTTCAATTTTGTATATCTTCTAATAAAATAAATTACTATACAATTTTATAATAAATAATAAATATAATACATTTATAATAAAATTAAAACCAATAGATGATATATTTTTTATTCCATTCAAATATCTATATTCGTTAGAATACATTATAATAGTTTCTAGAGTTTCTTCTTTTGTATAATCAATTGAAATTATACCGTGAGCAGTAGGATACATACTATCATTCATATTTGCAATTTCATATGCTTCAGTTTTAGATGTTAGCCATAATAAATTATTTATATCGTAATTTTTTTTAAAATTTTTAATAGATTTACGATAATTTTCTGGATATTCAGAATTTATAATAGTATATTTAATAAGTGTATTATAATTTTGTTTGAAAACAAACTTAATAACACCGATGAAACTATCTTCGCTCATTTTACAGAATGATTTTTAGTTTGATATGTATTATGTATTATGTATTATGTATTATATATTTAATGTGTATGGTATAATAAAAAAAATCAATTTTTTAATTATTTTGCAATTATTTTGCAATTATTTTGCAATTATTTTATAATATTGGTTCTAATAATTCCTTAAATAGGATCATTATCTTTTCAGGTTCTTCATCAAATACGGCTCGCAACGTATCAAATGATTCTTCTAGAACCATCATTTTTTTTTCAAAATCTTTTTTGTTTTGCAACTCATTAAGCAATATATTTAGTATTTTATATTCTAACATTCCTTGATTGTAAAAATCCATTATAAAATGGAAATGCAAAACTAAGTATATAATACTTTGTAATACTTTATAGGTTTGGAAGTTCCTTATTATTTTTTCAATTTTATTGCAAAATATAGAAAAAAACTGTTTTTATATATTTTGTAATAAAATTATTTTTTGATTACAAAATATTTTTTAATTACAAAATATTTTTAATTACAATTTAATTAGAATTTATGGAACATGGAACATATATTTCAAATAAATCCCAAGTAATTGTCCTCCAAGCTACATTATTTTTATTTGTTCTAGATGTTGTGTAATGCAATTTAATTTCCGAATTATCATCATGAAATAAATTATTTATATTTTTGATAATACCATTACTACAATCGATACTATAATGTTGCATTGTACCTATATTGAATTTACCATTAATAAAATAATTATATATTTGTTCTAGAGTATAAGTTTTATTAATATCAATTAAATCACTACATATATCTGCAATTATATATATATCTGCACCTTCAACAGTTTGAAATTTTAATACAGGAGTATATTGTCTATAATATTTATCATTTTCTATATTATTTGGTAATATAAGGTCACCTTCTAAAGATACATAAGCTTTATTAAATTTAATATATTCAGGTTCATCATTATATTTAAATTTTTTATAGGCTGGTTCATAGTTTTCATAAGACTCATCATAAGATTTTGACATTTTAATGAATTTGAATTAATATTTTGAAATATATTTATTTTTAATTTTAATTATTTATAAAATTATTTTCAATTTTTTACTTGTTATCAAGGTTTTTATATATTTTATCTATTTTATCTATTTTGATGGTATTTCAATGCTTGATGTATGGTTGCACTATTATGGTGCTATTGTGGTGCAATGCTTGAAATATACTCATCAATATGTATTTTACACTCTTATAGTGATTATAAAATATTGTAATTATTAATTTTGCGTTTATCAAATCTAATTTATATATCATCAAACTTTAAAATTAATATATTATTATAATTTAAAACTAATAATATTATTAAATATAATTAGGAAACATAATTACAAAATAAAATGAATGATAGAAAATGTATTAAATGTGAAAAAATTTTTAAATTTCCAAGTTATTATAAAAGACACATACAATCATCATCAAGATGCAAAATAATTATAGAAGATACAAATAATGAAATATCTTCAATTATTCCAGAAGTAAATAATATAGAAATAATAGAAATAATAGAAAGTTTAAATAATATAGACACATCTTCAAATACATCTATTATTAATCAAGAACCTGTTATTTTAACAGAAACAAAATATTTCTGTGATACTTGCAATAAGGAATTTACAAGAAAAAGTTCATTAAATAGACATAAAAAAGAATCTAAATGCAAGAATATTGTTAATAATAATAGTGTAACTAATAATAGTATAACTAATAATAATAATGATAATCGTATAATAAATAATAATATAACTATAAATAATATTACATTACCTCAGATAATATATCCATTTGGATATGAAAATATTAATTTTCTAAATGATTCTGAGATGCTAGAAATATTAAAAAGTCCAAATGGTGCTATCATAGCTATGGAGAAAGTATATTCAAAATTAGAAAATAGAAATTTTTATAAACAGAATATTGGTAAAGATAATATTAGTTATTTAGATAGTAATCTAGATATACAAATATATAAAGAAAAAGATTTCCATGATAAATTATTATATCAAAGTGTAGAATTTATGTATAGAATATGCTTTAAATGTCGAGATAAGTTATCTTTAGAAGATCAAATAGTTATTATGAAAAATATTAATATAATTGAAAAAACTCTGGATATGAAGAATGATGTTGCAAACTTAGTATCAGTTATGTTAGAAAGAGATTTTATGAATGTTTCTAGAAGAGATTTAATCCAGAAATTTAACTATAAATTGCAAAATGATTTATCGTTTAAGGATGATAAAGTTAAATTTTTAAAAGAAATTAAAAAAGAATTAAATAGTTATTATGTAAGTAAAACTAATACCACTATAAGTGATAATCTCTTAAAAAATGAAGCTTGGTCAAAGAAAGAAGAGACTGAACCAAACATTAGGAAAGAAGATATTTATAATAATCTAAATATGTATTATATAAATGATACTCCTAGATATAATTTTTTCGAAGAAATGAAACAAGATGAAATAAATTATTTACAAGAGCATGGCTTTACAATTGCAGATATTAAAGAATTAATTAATATACATTCTGAAAGAAATAAAGAAGAATTAGCTTATATAGATAGCACTTATGATAAAGATAGATCAGAAAATATTAGAGAAACTTTAAAAACTTTAGAACAACAAAATATTATAGATAAATTAGCTAATATAAGTTTGAATACTTTAATAGAAAATTAGAGTTTTTATTTTTATTATATTTTTTCTATTATTTTTAGTATTTTTTATTAATTTTTATTAATTTTTATTAATTTTTATTAAAATTTATTTTTCAAAAAATGATCAAAAAATACATAACCCGATTTTTCAAAATTCTTCGTGTATACGCCGAGTTGACTCAGACTTTGTTTTTTGAAATTTTCTCTCTCTGGGTGCAGTGGTGGTGCAAGAACTTGAAATGCACTCGTCAATGGCTATTATCCACTTGTCTATGTGCTATTTTTCTTGTTTTTTTGTGTCTATACTATCATCAAATGCGTTTTTGCACTCATCAAGGTTGTTTGTTTTGTGTTTTTTTGATAAAAAAATGTTTTTTTTTGAAAAAAATGCAAAAAAATTGTAAAATTTTGTATTTTAAAAATAAATCCACCCAAAGTTGAAAAAAGCTCTCGTGTATACGTGAACTCATTTTTTACGATTTTTAAATTTCAAAATATATAGTAAACAATAAAACTAAAAATAAAGTAAACATAAAAACATAAAAATAATAAAAAAATAAATATTTCAGATTTTAGATATTATTATTATTGTCTTTCAAAATTATAATAACTCAAAAAAATATAAAATACATAGATTGCATAATAAAAATTAAATTTATAAAAATGGAATTATAATTTTTGTATTGTATATAAGTCTTGTAGTAGTGTGTTTTTAATATTTGTATTTTTTAAAATTTATTCAAAAAATAGTGAAAAAAAACACAACCCGTTTTCACTTTTTTTCTCGTGTATACGCCGAGTTGACTCAGACTTTGTTTTTCAAATTTTTCTCTCTCTGGGTGCAGTGGTGGTGCAAGAACTTGAAATGCGCTCATCAATGGCTATTATCCACTCGTCTATGCTCTAAATTTCGTATATTTTCATGTGTTTGTGATCATCAAATGCGATTTTGCACTCATCAAAGTTTTTTATTTTGCGTTTTTTTTGATAAAATATGTTTTTTTTTGAAAAAAATTGCAAAAAATGACAAATTTTCAAAATTAAAAAATAAATCCACCCAAAGTTAAAAAAAGCTCTCGTGTATACGTGAACTCATTTTTTACGATTTTTAAATTTCAAAAAATATAGTAAACAATAAAACTAAAAATAAAGTAAACATGAAAACATAAAAATAATAAAAATAATAAAAATAATAAAAATAATAAAATAATAATATAATAATATAATAAAATAAAAAAATAAAAAAATATATAAGAATTTATAAAAATACATAAGATCTAAAATAAAAATAAAATAAATAAAAATATAAAAATAATAAATGTATTGATAAATAGGCTTGATTAAATGTATTTATAATAATTCTATTTTTAAAATAATATAATAAAAAACGTGAAAAAAAACATAACCCGTTTTTTCAAAATTCTTCGTGTATACGCCGAGTTGACTCAGACTTTGTTTTTTGAAATTTTCTCTCTCTGGGTGCAGTGGTGGTGCAAGAACTTGAAATGCGCTCATCAATGGCTATTATCCACTCGTCTATGTGCTATTTTTCTTGATTTTTCGTGTCTATACTATCATCAAATGCGTTTTTGCACTCATCAAAGTTTTTAATATTCTATTTTTTTAGTAATTTTTTGTTTTTTTTTGAAAAAAATCTTAAAAAATGTCAAAAATTTGTATTTTAAAAATAAATCCACCCAAAGTTGAAAAAAGCTCTCGTGTATACGTGAACTCATTTTTTACGATTTTTAAATTTCAAAATATATAGTACACAATAAAACTAAAAATAAAGTAAACATGAAAACATGAAAATAATAAAAAATAAATATTTCAGATTTTAGATATTATTATTATTGTCTTTCAAAAATATAATAACTCAAAAAAAAATAAAATACATATGTTACAAAATAAAAATTAAATTAATTTAAAACAAGTTAATATATTTGTATGATTAAATAGCTTGATACAGTGCATTTATAATATTTATATTTTCTAAAAATTATTCTAAAAATCGTGAAAAAAAACATAACCCGTTTTTACTTTTTTTCTCGTGTATACGCCGAGTTGACTCAGACTTTGTTTTTCAAATTTTTCTCTCTCTGGGTGCAGTGGTGGTGCAAGAACTTGAAATGCGCTCATCAATGGCTATTATCCACTCGTCTATGTGCTATTTTTCTTGTTTTTTTGTGTATATACTATCATCAAATGCGATTTTACACTCATCAAAGTTTTTTGGTTTGCGTTTTTTTGCTAAATTTATCTTTTTTTTTGAAAAAATTTGCAAAAAATGACAAATTTTCAAAATTAAAAATTAAATCCACCCAAAGTTGAAAAAAACTCTCGTGTATACGTGAACTCATTTTTTACGATTTTTAAATTTCAAAATATATAGTACACAATAAAACTAAAAATAAAGTAAACATAAAAACATAAAAATAATAAAAATAATAAAAATACTAAAATACTAAAATAATAAAATAATAAAATAATAAAATACTAAAATAATAAAATACTAAAATACTAAAATACTAAAATAAAAAAATATTAAAATCATAAAAATATAAAAAATAAATATTTCAGATTTTAGATATTATTATGATTGTCTTCCAAAATTATAATAACTCATAAAAATGTAAAATACATAGGTTACAAAATAAAAATTAATTAAATAAAAAAGGAAAAAATAATTTTGTTAAAGAAATTAAGTTGATATTTTCAATTACTATCTGTATATAATTAATTTTTACTAAAAAATCGTGTTTTCATAATGTATTTCTCTGGGTGCAGTGGTGCAGTGATTATGTTAAAACTATAAAATATCATATTTTTACACTACTAAAAGGTATTTTTGCATTCAATGGGCGATAATCGAATTATATAATAAATATCACTCATTTAACACTGTATTAAAAGCAATATTAACTCAAAATAGATTTTTGACAAAACATATTATATTTTTTCATTTTTTATTTGAAATCAATACATAATAACATAATTGTCATACAATGGCAATTTTATTAAATCCCATTATATGTATTATTTATGTTTATGTATGTAATTAACAAATATTTTTATAATTCAAAACTATAAAAAAACGTGAAAAAAAACATAACCCGTTTTTACTTTTTTTCTCGTGTATACGCCGAGTTGACTCAGACTTTGTTTTTCAAATTTTTCTCTCTCTGGGTGCAGTGGTGGTGCAAGAACTTGAAATGCGCTCATCAACAGCTATTATCCACTCGTCTATGTGCTATTTATCGTATATTTTTACGTGTTTGTGATCATCAAATGCGTTTTTACACTCATCAAATATTTTTAGTTTGTGTTTTTTTGTTAATTTTTTGTTTTTTTTTGAAAAAAATGCAAAAAAAATATCAAATTTTCAATTTTAAAAAAAAATCCACCCAAAGTTGAAAAAAGCTCTCGTGTATACGTGAACTCATTTTTTACGATTTTTATTTTTTAAAATATATAGTACACAATAAAACTAAAAATAAAGTAAACATGAAAACATAAAAATATAAAAACATAAAAATAATAAAAATAAAAAATGAAAAGATAATAAAAAATGAGAAGATAATAAAAAATGAGAAGAGAATAAAAAATGAGAAGAGAATAAAAAATGAGAAGAGAATAAAAAATGAGAAGAGAATAAAAAATGAGAAGAGAATAAAAAATATAGAAACAAAAAAAAATAACTATAATTACATGATAAAAGCGTATTTTTAATCTAGGTTTTATTGTCTTTCTAATTCCAAAATGCCAATAGCTTCTTGCCGTATTTGGCATCGGTGTGTAATCATACCTAATGTCGATATGCTAGCTCCACAACGATAGCAAAAATGAGCACCGCATCCAGGAGTAGGGCAAGTCATATGATCACAAAACTCAGTCTTCAAAACACCGGCCTTACATCCAGGGCACATTTGCATACCAAGTTTCACAAGAGAAGCAACGGTTTCTTCGTCCATATGGGTGTTTAGATAACCAAGACAGGGCTTATTGTAGTGATAATCATCGCCTTGCAAATCACAAATATTGCATATTAATGAATAACAATGAATGCATTCTAATTTATGATAGTTAGATTTATTCATAATGATCATCCCTTCTTTGCCTAAGCATCTTTCATTTTTGCAAAACTTGAGTTTTTCAGGACAACAGGATCTTAAAGCCTGCAAAGAATATTTAGTTTGAATGTTTTTTATAAATTGTTTATCATCTTGAGTAACTTTATGCCCAGAAGCAGAAAGGTATTGATAATACAAAGTTACCAATTTTCGCCATGGTATCATAGTTTTGCATTGAAATCCGGAACACATTATCTCCAAGCATTTGTACATATTTTCAATCATACCAATGCTTTCGAATTGGATTTTATTTATACCCAACATCTCAGTATTTATGTTTTCAATATAGGCTTTTAAATCTCCAAAAGATATACCGCACCCACATAAGACAAAAGTTTTTTTATCAGATGTGATGTCTTCTGATGTAATATGCAGAAGATTCTTTTGAAGCTCGGGATCTTCTAATGCAGTTTTGGTATCTACAATAAGCGCCTCCTTAAAGCCTTCCGACAAAACATCAACCGAATCTTTAAAATTCAAGCCTAGATCGTCGGTTGTTGGCAGTTTTTCCAATACATTCATGGTTGGGATTTTATTTTTCTTTACCAATTTAGCTTCATAATGAAATATTTTGTTGTAAATGTTACAGACTCCAGAAGCTTTTAAAGTATCTGGAACCGCTGCAACAGCAACTATTTCTGGCATATAGTCCGCATTGTCGTGAATAGACCTAATTTCGTTATAGTACTTTAGCTGAGCATTAACATATCCGACAGATGAGCAAGATTTGCTCAGTTTGCTCAAAATTGGGTTTAAATGCTTTTTATAGCGATCATTTTTAGCCAATGCTATATTGTCAGGACCAAAATAATAGTAATGCAAATCATTGAATAAATTAGTCCATTCCCCAAGTGCAGAGATTTCAACTCCAAGCTCGTTTGCTTTATCCAACGTTTGTTGAGAGATATTGTCTCTATTTTCGCTGGAGAGGATTATTAGATCCTGTATTTTTGTTTTGTTGTCTAAAAGACATACGATAGGAATTAATCCCATTGTTTGATGTCCAGTGACATATGATATTGCTTCTTGTGTCATTTCGCGAGATTTAAATTTCGACTTATTTTTTGCTCGAGCAGGAGACATTTGATGAGGATAACGGTGATCGCGGGGAGGAACGTGACGAGCATTAGCGCGTAACATTTTCAAAGCTGTTGCCTGGTTATTCTTATTAACGCAGGTAATAGAAAAAAATATGAAAAATAAAATTCAATTTTTATAAAAAAACACTAAAAATACTGTTTTTTATAAAAAAATACAAAATATTAAAATTTATAATTTACCTGCAATTCAAATAAATAGATATTATTTACATGCAGGTTTAAGCGCCGCCATAACACACCTTAATTAACTTTAGATAGTAACATTAGAAAATACATAATATTATCCAATATTATTCAATATTATCCAATATTATCCATCATTAGGTTTTTTGATCCCTTTAAAGCCTTTTTCAGACAGTCCTTCGATTTTACCGGTATCGAAAGCAACACGAGAGCATTATGAACACTATCATAACCTCTCAGGGATAATAATTATATTACAAACAAAAAAATTCAATTTTTTTTTATTTATGTATATTTTTCCTATTTTTTCCTATTTTTTCCTATTTTTCATATTTCATGTATAAAATAAAAAATATTACATTTATAAATCTATAATCATAAATCTATAATCATAAATCTATAATCATAAATCTATAATCATAAATCTATATTTTCATAAAACTTTTGTACCTGATTAAAATAATCAGGTTCCTCAATATCATTAAGAACAATTTCTTTATTAATTATATTTTTTTTTATTAATTTTTGATTATTTACATATTTTTTAGTTTTTCTATTATTTTCTTTATTCTTTACTTTACATTTTACTTCCTTTTTTTTAGGTTGATATTTATAGTTAGGATATTTGAGTCTATGTTCATATTTTAAGTCATTAGCCTTATTTCTATATTGTAATTTAAATTTATCAGGCATAGAAGACCATATCTTACCAAGCATTATTGATGTATCTGCATTATTATTAGACCTAAAACTTTTTCCAATTTCCTTGCGTTTTTCTTGCGCCCATACCATAAAACAGTTAGGTGGTCTAGGTGGTTGCATAGACAATTGTGATTGTTCTTTTGTATATTCTAGAACCATAATAAATTATATTATATATATATAAATGTATATTATGATGATTTTTTGTTTATTATTTATTATTTATTAATAAAAATTCAATTTTATGTTTAATATTTCATTTTTTGTGTATCTAGATACATTATTAAATTTTATTAAAATTTATTTTTTATTTTTAGTTTGATATAAAAATAAAAATAATAATAAATATATAAATATATAAAAATATAAAATTGAATAAAAATAATTAATTATAATAAACTATAAATATACTTATATCTATATAAAATGTCAAAAAATAATAATGATAATACTAATACTATTAAATTAGGTCAGTATTTTACTACTAATAATGAACTCAAAGAAAAAGTATTTAGTTTTATATTAAATAAACCAAAAACTATTTTAGAACCATCTATAGGTCAAGGTGATTTGGTTATCCATGTTACTGATAAAATAAAAAATATAAAGTTTGATATGTATGAGATTGATAAAGATATTAAAATATTAGATGCTATGGTAAAGAAGGAAGACAATATTGGTAAAGTTATATATGGTGATTTTATGATTCAAGACATTAGTAAAAAATATGCTACTATCATTGGTAATCCTCCATATATAAGAACTAAAAAAGGTAATCTCTATATTGATTTTACTAATAAATGTTATAATTTGTTAGATACTAATGGTGAAATAATATTCATAGTACCATCTGATTTTCTTAAATTAACTAGTGCATCCAAACTATTGAATGAAATGATGAGCAATGGCACATTTACTCATATCTATCATCCTCATAATGAGAATCTGTTTGAAAATGCTGCGATTGATGTTATAGTATTTAGATATTGTAAAAACAATTCATTAGAAAAGAAGGTCTTATATAATGATAACATAATGTATATTACAAATAGTTCTGGACTAATAACTTTTAATGAAGAACAAAATGAAAATAATATTATGTTTAAAGATAAATTTGATATCTATGTTGGTATTGTTAGTGGTAAAGAAGAAGTATATAAAAATGCGGAAATTGGTAATATTGAAGTATTAAATGGTAAGGATAAAAAAGAAAAATATATTTATATTGAAAAATATCCTTGTGAAAATGAAGATATTAATAATTATTTATTAGAAAATAAGCCAGTGTTGCTAGAAAGAGCTATAAAAAAATTTAATGATAATAATTGGTTTGAGTGGGGAGCTCCGCGAAATATTACATCAATCAGAGCAAATATCAATAAAGATTGTATTTATATTTATAATTTAACTAGACAAAATAATGTTGCATTTATAGGTAAAGTGGGTTATTTTGGTGGTAGCTTAATTATGCTTAAACCAAAAGATGGATGCAATATGAATGAAACTAAACTGATTAAAATAATAGAATATTTAAATAGTAATACATTTAAAAAAAATTTTATATTTTCTGGTAGATTCAAATTAGGTCATCGCCAGATAAGTAATTCTTATATTCCTAATGAATTATTATAATTCTATAGTTCTAATATTGCTCATGAACTTTTCACCCCAACTGGGTTTAGGTTTTTGCAAACATTGAATAAATAATTCTATTTTTTTATTTATAGGTTCATAATGAAATACTTTATTTTTATTCCAACATATTTGATATGGTAAATTATTAAGATTAGATGTTAGTGTAGTTAAGCCTTTAACACTATTAACAATTATATCAGAGGGATTAGTCTTATTCAATACTAAGAAGTAATAATCTTTCTTATTAATTTTATTATAATTTTTATCTTTTAATTTATTGAATAATATAATGCTCATTTTACCGTTTGCATAGGTTTGTTTTCTATTTAGATCCAGTTTTTCATCAGTGTATGCATAAACACACATTGCCAAATTACCAACATTGTCATTTTTTGTCATAGTAGTGGTCTTAATATTTATAGGAATCCAACCATACATATTATCATATGCTGAAATATCATACCAATATCTAATGCTGGCTGGTTTAATTCTTTTACCGAATTTTTCAATTAAGAATTTAACAATATTTTGTTCATCAACGCAGCTATTTATTCGTCCATCATCATTTTGTGATGAAAATGTGAAAACAAGAGTTTTTATATATTTTTGTATTTTATACATAATTAATGGTAAATGTTTTAATCTATATATGCAACCTCTAAACCAACTTTGTATTTTTATTATTTTTTTAATTTTATTACTATATCTAGTATCATGATTATTAGTATCATGATTATTAGTTTTAGTGACTTTTAATGAAGATAATGAAGATGTTAATGTATCAATTTGTGCATCCATTTTAGAGTATTTTATTATATTTGATTATATTTTATTATAATTGGTTATATTTTATTATAATTGGTTATATTTAATTCATTTTTATTCAATTTTTTGTTGAATAATTGGTGAGCAATTATCTATAAAACTATTTAATGGGGTTACATAGTTTTCATAAAACTCTGTACGCTACATAGTTATCTATAAAACTATTTAACAATATTTATATTACAATTTTTTAATAAAAAATATAAATATTAATAATATAAAAATTAAAAATATATATATAATATAATAATAATTAAGTATCTAGAAACATATTTATAAAATGTTAAATTTTTTAGAAGTATCTATACCTAATAATGTTAAAATGCATAATGAGCCATCAATATTGAAATATTGGATTGAAGGTAAATTATCACCTTGTATTAAGGAAAAGAATATAAAAATAATAATTAATGAAGATAAAAAAAAGAGTAAAGATAAGAAGTAAAATATGTGTAACATGTGTAACATGTAATTAGTTATATTTCAATTATCCCAATCATCAGGGATTTCTTCAATTTGTTTTTCATCAATTTTAGTTTTATCTTCATCAATAGTTTTTTCTATTAATTCATTATCATTTTTACTACTAGAATCAATTTTAGCTTCAATTATTGTAGATGGTGTAGATAGTGTAGTTGGTATAGATACAATCGGTTCAAAATCATCTTTATCCCATTCATCATCTCCGGATTCTTCATCATTATTAACTTGTTTTAGTTCTGGTATAGGTAAAGGTAAATGCAAAGGCAAAGGCTTATTGTTTATAGATGATTCTAGAATATTTTTATATTTTTTATTTAATAATAATTCTAATAATGTAATCATTGGAAAAATATCAGTACAATCTTTTTTTTTACCATCAGGACATGGGACATCAAGAGAATCTATTATAATTGCAAAAAGTTGTATAAATAATTGGTGACCTTCATACATTATAATATCAGCTTCATTAGATTTTTTAAATCTATTAAATAGGATTAATAATTGTTTTCTTGTTTCTTTTAGTATAGGATTATAAGATATATATTCATAACTTCTAGATATATATGTAACTTTTTTACTTATTACACAACGCCCTTTAGTACCATCCAGTTTATTTAGAGCATGCTTAATTACCGATTCTTCATTTGTAAGAATTTTAGATATGTTATTAAGTTCTAAATATACTGTAGGATTTGATTTATATGTGTTAATTATTTTATTGAAATTTAAAATTAATTCTTCTATAGTTATTGGAATAGTTTCTGCAAGAATATTGGTTGGGTCCGGTTTGTCGGTACCATATTTGTCACAATGGTCTTTAGAATAATTACGACCACTAAAAATTGTTATTCGTTTATCCAAAAAGCCTTTTGGGTATTCTACATTATGAATAGCCATTTGTCTTATTTATTTAATAAAATGTATAAAAATAAAAAAAAATCAATTTTATTATAATATTTTGTATGTTTTTGTTTATTATATGAGGTTTTCTTTAAGTAGGATAATTTTGTAAATTAATTGATTTTATTTATCCAATTGGTTAAAGTTTTATAATCTTCTGGATATTTTTTTTCACATATTTCGAATTTATCATTAATAGATTTAAAATATCCACTAGTAAAAAGCATAAATCCGTCAAGTGTATTAGTAGATAAAGTTATAATATATGTATTATTTTTCATTTCGATAGTTCTAATTTTTGATGTATTTATAAGTAGAGTATTGAATTTAATAAAATTACTCATTCTAGATATATTATGAAGGTTTTTGTAATTATATAATAGTTTATTTTTAGATAGTATTATTTTATAAATAAATTAAAACTAATTAAAAAATGTTTATAGATACATTATATAAAATTTTAAGAAAGTAAAGGATTTGGTGTTAAATTATTTACTACTAAAATATATTCTTTTGGAATATCTAAAATAGTATCATTATGATCTGCAATATAATAATCTATTTTCCAATTATAGTTTATTTCTAACCAAGTCCAAAAATTTACTTCCCATACAATAATACCATGTTGTTTTATAAAAATTGGCAATATTTTTAGAATTAGATTATGCATATTGATAATCGAGTTTTTATCACCAATAAAAAAACCACCACAAAAACGCCATAATATTGATGATAATATACAATGAATACGTTTTTTTGTAAATTCAATAGACCAACAACAAGGAAATAATAACATTTTTTCTTTTAATTTATTATATCCAATTAATTGTAATTGAGATATTGTTTTATCTATATTTTTTATAATATGAAATATATTAAAATCAATCCAAGCAAAATGTTCTGTATTAAATGGATTTACTAATAAAATATTATATAAAAATTCAATTTTACAATTCATAAGAATTATAAAATTCATAGTATCCTTAATATGATTTATACCTAATGGATTTTTAGGATTAAGATTATTTATTAATTTATATATTTCTAAATCTTCTAGATTAGTAATTGGCATTAATTTAACATTTTTAAATTCATTTTCTAAGTATTTACCAATAATTTCATATTTAGAAGAAACATATAAACAAATTGCTACACCACTTTTTGCAATATTTTTAAATAATTTAATACGAGTTTCTGGAGATTTATCTCTAATTATATCTTCATTTAAATCTATAAATGCTGTAACAAATGTAACTGTGGGATTATTCATTTTTATTAATCTTATAAAAATTATGTTTATATATGGTAATTAAAATAATAAATAATATTATTATTATATTATCAAAATTTATTTATTAATTTAAAAATATAATAAAAATATAATAAAAATACTACTCTAAAATTATATTAATAATTATTATATAACATATGTTAATTGCTATTCTTTATACAGGTGAATTAAGAACCTGTTTTAAAACTATTGAATATACAAAAAAAAATATTTTATTAAATGATGATGTACATGTATTTGCAACAATACAAAATGCAGATACAATTGAATGTAATGAATTTATAAAAACACATATTGGTTCTAATTTAAAAAGTTTAAGATATTTTAATAAAACAGATATATTATGGAATTCTATACAAGATGAATTATTAAATAAAATGTCAATAAATCCAAGAATTTATAAATATTTAAAAACAGGCGGTTCGATGATTGAAAATTATCAATCATATTTATCATATAAATCATTATTAGAATATGAAAAGACACAAAATATAAAATATGATTATATTGTAAGATTACGAACAGATATAATTTATACTCAACCATTAACTTTTAATTTTACAAAATTAACAATATTAGATATAAAAGATAATTTACAATTAATTAATAATATAACCAAAGAAACTAATTTATTATCTTTAAAAAATATTAAATTATTTTTTAATAATTTATTATTTGAAAAAAATAAAATTTTAAGAAATAGTGCTAACTATTTAAATATTGATATTCATTCTAATTCTAATAATTTTACTAATATTTTAAATTATATTATAAATGAAAATGAAAATGAAAATAATATTTTAGAAAGTATTCATAGATTTTTAAATGATGGTAAATATATAATTACATTAAGAAAAAATGTATTTTTTTTAATTAAACGAGATTTTTTTTCAGAAATTGTAAATTTAGGTATTACTTACGGTATATATAAAAATAATATTGATGAATATTGGTGGAATTCTGAATCTCAATTACAAGAAATATGCAAACAAAATAATATAACTATTTTTGATTCAGCTACATTATTAGAAGATAAAAGTTTATATGAGTATAATAATGATAATTATTTTAATCAAAATTGTAATTTACACAAAGATTTACATTGTTTATTCTTTATATGTCGTAAATAAATATTATTATTAATCTTATCGTTTTATCATCTCCCTGACCATACCTTTATTAAAGGTAAATGTTTAAAGTTATCTTTTTCATCAAATGTAATACCCCATCTAACATATTTATGTATATTTCCTAATAATGATTCTATTTTATTATTTTGTTTTTCTTTTTGTAATAAACAAGCTATTACTCTTTCAAAAGCAGAACGATTATTTCTAGTTAATACACAATTTAATAATTTACTAATATTATATTTATTATTAATAATATTTAAATAATCAAATGTAATAATAGTCATACCTCCAAAACATCCATTCCATAATTTTTTATTTTCATAAAAATTAAATAATTCATTATCATTAAATAATTTTATCATATATGATTCATCTTCTATTAAATCCCAATAATGTTCAAAATCCCATATCATCTTATATTTATCAACATTAAAATCTATATATTTATTTATAAAAACTGTATCATGAATTATCACCGCAGTATCAAATAATTTATTATGTAAATAATAATAATAAGGCAATAATTCACCTCTTCTATGATATTCACTATTTATAATTGTAGTTTTATATAAATTTATATCTGATATATATTTATAATCACTATTATCATCTATAATAAGTATAAGATTTTCTGTATAATATTTTCGTATGCATTCATAACAATAAATCCAATATTTATTTGTTATTTCATCTTTTACGTATCTTAATAGAATAAAACCTATAGAATTAGAATTTATTTGTTTTGAATTCATATTCATATTATTTTAATTAATATTTTTATAATAATAATTTATTATATTTGATAAAAATAGTTTTAAGTTTTAAGTTATAAAATATTGATAATAAAAAAATTATAAAATTAAAAAGTGTTTCTAGATACATTATTTATTATTATTTATTATTTATTAATAATATTGACATTAATATTAATGCTGTTCCAGATAGATTATCATAAGTTATAGGTTCTTTGCTTAAAATATATCCCCATAGATAAGAAAATATAACACCGACAAATATTAAACTATTAAATAATAGAGTGGATAGGCGAGGTATCATAATAAATCTGAGTAAATAACCAACAAAGCCTACAATAGTATTAAATAGTATTATTGTTATCCAAAAATGGTAATCTAAATTAATATGGTTTAGATTTTTTATTAAATAAATGATGGATAATATACCACCAAGTAAATATGTTTTTAATAATTGTATAAAAGGTGATGCACTTACTACGTCATCTTTTACCATAAAATAAATAATGCTTTCAGTAAGAGCTGAAACTATACCTGCTATTAAACCTATATTGTTATTTTTAATATTTAGATTATTGATAATATAATCGATTAGATTATTTTCATGTTGTTTTTCAGTATTGTTTTCATTTTTATTTTGTAATGGTTCTAGAACAGTATTTGAATTTTTTTTATAAATTAGATATACTCCTATAATTGCTATAATAATGTATATATAATTTATTATATTTATTTTTTCATTATAGATTAATGTTCTAACAAGTAAGTTAAAAATCGGATAAATATAGAATATTGAATAACCTACTCCAGAAGATAATATATTAAAACACATATAAGAACTAATTATATGTATAATATTTACTATACCCATAAATATACCAGATGTTAATGAAAATATGTTTGTAGAGGAGGTGGTATCGGTTTTTGCGGATAGTATAGTTTTATTATTAGTAGTTATATAATATCCTATAATGGCTAATATTGAATATGTAATACATCTTACTGCAACTTGGACTTCAATAGATGTAGGGATTAATTTAATAAGCTGAGGATATAGCGATAATGCGATTTCAGATCCTAATAAAGGTAGAAATTTTATATCCATTATTTAGAATTGATTTTTGTATTGTTATTAGTTACATATTACATATATATTATAAAAATATAAATATAAATATAAAAGTATAAAAAATAAAATGTATCTAGATACAATATATAAAATAAATAATTATAATATTAATTATAACCGGGTAATGGATATTCTGTAGAACCAGAAAAATTAATTACTGGTAAATTATATTCAGTTGCTAATTTGTTTTCAACAGTCAATTTATAACTTGTACTAGCATTTATTATTGCAACAGTTCCACTTTTAATTATATATCGTCCTAATTCTATATGTTTTGAACCATAAAAATCTTGTTTCCATCCTATTCTGTCAATAGTTTTATAAAATATAATTTCTAATTTACCAATTTCTTCTGGAACATTATTAAAATATAATATAGTAATGGCATATCTAGGATAATTATAATCATCTTCTATATAAGGTTGAATTAAAGATTTAGTTAAATAATTGTGTTTTCGTTTTTTGTTATCTTTATGATATATATGACCTTTTTTGCAAATATAATCTTCTATTTGTATAAATACAAATAAATCTTTAGGAAATTTATTGTCTATTATTGTGTAAGGAAATATAGTATCATTAATTTTATAGCATTTTTTAAGAAACTCAATATATTCATTTGGTATATATTTATTATTATTTTT
>Ga0214919_10002001_pt1 | contig 32565 bp, 25 predicted proteins | sample LL1503_MetaG_FD_177994 | JGI IMG/M metagenome (GOLD analysis project Ga0214919, IMG submission 177994) | Freshwater microbial communities from Lake Lanier, Atlanta, Georgia, United States - LL-1503 | ecosystem: Environmental > Aquatic > Freshwater > Lake | place: USA: Georgia | collected... | reverse complement strand
TGGTTCTCTGTTGTGCAAGTGGAGGAAGAAGTGGGCATGCTGCTCAATTTCTATCACACCATGGAATCGATTGTTTCAATGCTGGCTCTTGGTTGGATGTGAATTAATCTTTACCTTTGTAATAGCAGCGGAAACTCTTCTGCCTACTTTCTAATTTTGTTCGGGAAAGTCTATTTATTTAATTGATTTTTAAACTAAAAAACAACATGAAAACTCAAAAATTAATTGGTCTTTCTTTTATACTATGCGTTCTAACTATTTCCTTTTTCTCTTGTGAAAAAGAAGGCAGGTGCGGCGTGACTAACATTAGTGCTTCAGGGAGCAACAAAAGTCATAACAACGGACAAAATTGTATGCAGTGCCATACAAATGGCGGCGAGGGAGAGGGATGCTTTACTGTGGCAGGAAGCGTTTATAATAGTGCCCTGACGTCACCGGTAAGTAGTGGAAAAGTAGAGTTTTTTACACAAGCGAATGGAGCGGGGCAGTTAATGTATACCATCCAAATTGATTCCTATGGAAACTTTTACACCACTGCAGACATGAATGTTGCCGGATTATTTCCTAGAGTTACGGGGCCAACAGGCACGCAACAAGCTATGTCGAGCAGTTTGAGTTCTGGAAAATGCAATTCCTGCCATAATGCTTCAACAGCAAAGATTTGGGCTGACTGATAGCAGACACTGCTTTTGATTGTTATTAATTCTAATCAGAATACCCCTTCAATAATTAGGGGGAAGGAAAGGTGAATTAAAAATAAAGGAAACAAATTGAACTTTTTAAAAAGGTAGGTGTATTTTTGAAGACCAAAACGGCTGCCTACATTCCATGAATTTATATCCCTTTCTACTGCTATTTGTTTCCCACATCGCCTTGTCACAAAACGATTGTGAATTCAAGTACCAGAATAAAAAAGGCGGTAACTATCTTTTCTCTATTTACTACGAAACGGATTTAAAAACGCCTTTAAATGGCACGTGTGAACGAAGATACAACGACAATCGAATCTTTGAAAAACGGACTTTTATAGACGGAAAATTGATGGAGGAAATCCTGAACTATGAAAGTGGAAGTTCAAAAACAACTGTCAATTCTGGGTGGAATCCACTCGATACCGTCATTGCAACGATGGAACTCCTTTGGGAAAATGGAAATCGGAAACAAACGAATATTTATTATTGGGACAAATCACATCGGCGCTGCGAAAAATACACCGATTATCATCTCAATGGAAAAATACGATTTGTAAATTTTAACGCCTTTGCGAGATTGTCTGAAATCAATGAATACGACATCAAAGACTATCCGCCTTACACGATTGATTACGATGGTTATACCACCTTGCGCGTTCCTTTTGGTTTAGCCTTGGAATACGATGATACAGGAGTGTTAAAATCGAAAACGACCCACAAAATGATCTTGAATGGGGGTCATGAGCATGCCTCAAGGGAAGGGTTGTATGAAGACTATCAACACAATGGCAAACTCAAAACAAAAGGAAACTACAAGGAAGGAGATCCAGATGGAAATTGGATAATCTATAATTTTTTAGGTAAAAAAATTGAAGAGCAATTCTACCAACGCAACATGAAAGTGGGTGCGTGGAAAGGCTGGCACGACAATGGGAAACCGCGTTTTGAATACGTTTACGACACCCTTTCGAATTTTATTTTTCACGCCAATAAGAAAGAATGGAACGAAGTTGGTTTGCTAGTTTTTGAACGTTTCATCGACCGAAAAGGAACGGGATTTGAGAAAAAATGGTCGGACAATGGTACGCTTATTCAACTCCTCGAATTGGTGAATAACACGAAAATAGAAGGCTCTGAGAAAAATTGGTATCCCAACGGTCAATTGAAATCGTATTTGAATAATCAACGAAATGCTGATACCACGTATGTGAGCTACTTCGAAAATGGGAAAATGGAGGAAATTCATTTGAAAACCAAAATCGAGTTGGACCAAGTACTTTCTACTAAAAAATGGAACGAAAAAGGAATTCTAATATCAGAAGTAAACAAGAAATCACGTCCTGAAAATGAGTTTATTGAATTGTATGAATTTTGGGCAACAGGGAAAACAAAATCACACATTTACCAATTGAATGAAACAAGATTGGAAGAAAACTATTTTCAGAATGGAGGTTTGAAATCGGGAGTTCGCTTTTTAAATTCAAAATTAGGTGGCAAAACCCAACATTTTGATAGTTTAGGAACTTTGTTATTAGAAAATAATTACACCAATAATCTACGAAATGGCTGGTGCAAACGCTTCGATAAATCGGGTAAATTGCTTTTTGCGCAATACTACGAAAATGGTTGTCCGAAAAAGATGACGGGTGAATTGCCAGCCAAAAAACGAAACTTTGAAGAACTTTCTAAAGACGAAAGAGAATCATTTGTTAGCATTATTTACAACAACTTAAGTCAATACGTTTCGCCAAATGAAACACTGTTATACTACACGAAAAAACAGGTGGATTCCATAGCTACCTATTACCTATATTTGTTTGACACCTGGTCAAAATACGCTCCTTTTCCATTTCCTACTCATGAAATTACAAGTCAAATAATCAGTTTTCGGTTGCCTGGAGTTTACTTGACAGAACTCACAAAAAAAGACACGACAAACAAATACGTAAAAGAAATTCTAACTGCCTTTGAGAAAAATGGCTGGCTTACCTCTCATTTAAAATTAGAAAGTGGCTATTACAATTGGGATTTAAAGGTAGAAGGGTTTTATACCCAAAAGTTTATTCAAAAACACTTTCCTTTACTTCAATCCTTTATTTATATTTTACCTCAATCAAAAAACGTCGAGCCACTAGAAACATACAACAAAGTACGTCATTCGCGTCCGCTAACAATTGCCCCTTATTCAGATTGTGTTGCGATTGCCTCCTCCAGTTCGTATGAAAGAACGTTTCGATTTTTAATTTACTCCGATGGGGAAGTAGATTTAATGAACGGAATCTCGTGGGAAGACATCAACGACATCAACGATTTTTCAAGAGAATTACCCTATGATTAAAATCAAATATTGCCTGCTATTACTGATTTTCTCGCTTAGTTTTTTTTTTGGCAAAAGCCGACTTGCGTCCTTGAAAATGATGTAAAACGAGTATGACGCTTTTAGCCCTAAGTTTATCGAAGGGTCGCTCTCATTCTCGATTTGTTTTTTTTTGACTCATTCGGGATTATGCTGCGCATGTTCCCAGCGCATTGGGCATTCCAAGCATAGAACCCAAACTGCTTACGCAGTTTTTGGGCTTTTCCTTTTCCCTTGCTTATCAAAAGAACTTTTGAACGCCTTTAAAGGGATTATGCTACGCATGATCCCAGCGCTTTGGGCATTCCAAGCATAGCGCCCGTCAATGCGTTGCATTGTCTTGTCTTTTTCATTTCTCCTAGCTTTCAGAAATGTTTTCTGACGCTATTCTAAATAAAAAAGCCCGCTTCATTCTATGAAGCGGGCGCCTTTTGTGACCCCGGAGGGATTCTAACCCCCAACCCTCAGAGCCGAAATCTGATGCGCTATACAGTTGCGCCACGGAGCCGATTTGAGATTGCAAATGTAGTGCGAACTAACGAATATTACAAGGCGGGCGATTAAGCAATATAAATCTTGCTTAAAAAATTTAATTGCCTTAACTTTATTGCCAATTGATCTTACTATGAAATTACTTTTACTCGGTGTCACCTTTCTAATATCAGTTTTTGGAAGCTATTCTCAAGGGACAAACTGGTCATCATTTATTGATTCTATTCCTACGCTTTCTTCCCCCAGAGCCTGTGATTTAAATCAAGATGGAATTAAAGATATTATTTATGGCGGAGGAACCGATGGTGTTGCTAGCAACAATGGTATCATGGCTATTAATGGAGCGAATGGGAGTTTGCTTTGGAAAAGACCTTCGAGAAATGAGGTTTTTGGCAGCGCTATTTTTATGGATATTACAAATGATGGGATTCGTGATGTTTTTATTTCGGGACGACAAGCACAACTGTTAGCAATTAATGGGGCAACAGGTGCCTTGCTTTGGGACTACTTTCCATACAATGTAAATCCAGGAGATAGTGGCCTATATAATTTTTATAACCCTCAATTTATAGACGATGTTACTGGTGATAACAAGCCAGATTTATTAGTCGCAAATGGTGGGGATCATACAGCTCCTGAATGGGAAACCAACAGGCCTCCTGGTCATTTAATGGTAATTAACTCAATGAATGGTCAATTAGTTTCAAAAGCGGTTGTTCCTGATAGTGCTGAAACATATTGTTCAGCGATTGTTGCTGACATTCAAAACAATGGGGTTAAGTGGGTGTTGTATGGTACCGGCGGGGAAACCTTAGGTGGCTCATTTTGGGCCTGCCCTTTATCAAGTTTATTACTGAATTCACTAGCGCCTTCTATCGCTTTGGCGACAGATACACAAAAAGGATTTATTGCGCCAGCCGCCATGTATAAAACATTGTCTAATCAATATGACGTTGTCATACAATCTTTTTCTGGTAAAGTAACGAAAATAAAAGGGGCTAACTTTTCCACCACATGGACCTATGATTTGCCCGGAACTCAAAGCAGTGCAGAGCCTGTTTTAGGAAATTTTACAGGTAATATTTCACCCGATGTGTTTTTAGTTCTTTTTAAGGGTATCGCACCTTCCTATAACGATTATTATCAAGTAATGCTTGATGGACAGAGTGGATTGGAACTATTTAAAGATAGTTTAGGGTCGATGCATTATGCCTCCGCCAACGCGGTTGATTTAAACAATGATGGGCGAGACGAAGCGATTATTTCACTTAATTATTTCGAGAATGGTCATTTTAAAAACAGAATTCAGCAAATAGATTTTCAAAACAATACCATTCAACAAATAAGTACAACACATGCAGGCGTAAACATTGGTTCTACGCCATTAATCACCGATTTAGACAATGATAATTTATTGGATTTTGTATACTTAGTTAAGCGGGATAGTCTCAATCCCATTGGATGGAAAGGGGTTTATACAACACGGTACGAAACCAATTCTATTATGCCAAATGCTGGAATTGCTTGGGGAAGTTATTTGGGAAGTCTAAACGACGCAGTGTATACCTTTGACCCGGCAAATTGTGGTCCAGGAAGCGTGATTTCATCCGTTGCTATAGTGCAACCAACATGTAATGGCCTAGCTAATGGTTCGATAACTCCAACTGTTGTAGTTGGAAATGGACCCTATACATATGTTTGGTCGAATGGCGCAACAACGGCGCAATTAAACAATGTTGGTGCAGGAACATACAACGTGCAAATCACAGACGCGCTTGGTTGTTATGAAAATTATTCAGCCGTACTTTCCGATCCGTTTATCATTTCATTTGGAGGAATTGCTGCGCCTACATGTCCAGGTGGATTAAATGGGATGGCTACCTTAAATTCATCAGGGTGTCCTTGTATGTTTAGCAACTGCACTTTTCTTTGGGAAAATGGTATTACAACCAAACCAAACAGTTCATTAGTTGAGGGCTGGAATTCTGTAATCATCACCCATGCAAACGGTTGTGTTGTTTTAGATTCGGTATACGTGCCATTAAGTGCACCTCTGTATGATTCGACTTTAATAACTAATGTAAGTTGCGCAGGATTTGTTGATGGTAGCATTACTGTTTTGTCAAGCGCTCCTCCTTCCGTTTTATATACCTGGTCAACAGGGGCGAATAGCAATTCAATTAATAGTGTAGCCGCTGGAAATTACCAAGTTATCATAACAGATGCTCGACCTTGTATAGACACCGTAGTTTTCACCATTTCGGAACCGGCCATACTAACGGCTCAAGTCCTTGCACAAAATGTGGATTGTTTTGGCAATTCTTCTGGAAGTTTAGAGATTCTCCCAAACGGTGGTAATGGCCATTATACCTATTTTATTAACAATATTCAATCTGCGAACGCTGTTCTTTCACAATTAGCCGCAGGGCAATATATCGTGTCGGTGAGTGATACCTTAGGATGTACCTCCATAATACAAAATATTACTGTTTCGCAACCACCACAATTGATCTTGAGTTTAAGTTCTACTCCTGAAAGCGCCGCAAACGCTATTGATGGAACTGCAAGCGCAGCCGTTACAGGAGGCACAGCGCCATACATTATTGATTGGAACAATCAAGCAATCGGGACACCAATTGTTTATTTAACACAGGGGTGGTACGTTGCCAATATTATAGATGCTAATGGCTGTGCAACAATCGATTCTGTATTTGTTGGAGTTGCTGGTCTCAATTCATTAAGTATGAAACAATTTTTCGCATTTCCAAATCCATCAAAAGACCAAATAAACTTCCCCTCTGAAGTGGAGACCGTTTCAATTTATGATCAATCGGGCGCATTAGTTCTAGATGAGAAAAATAAATCCCAAATCAATACCTCTCAACTAGCAAACGGAGTATATTCAATGCACATTGGAATTCAAGGAGATTCATCTATCATTCGCCTAATTGTTTTGAATGAATAAGCTTTTCTATTTTGTTTCATTGTCAACGATATTCTTATTGTTTGGCGGATGTAATAGCAAAAATCCACGCGATAAAATTGGCAAAGGCAATGTCCGTTATGGTGACACGCTTTGTTTTTTTACACAAAATGCTATTGGAGACCTATTCCCCTTGTTCTCTACCGATATTTATAGCCATCGTGTTAGTTCACAGATTTTCGAAACTTTGTTACAACTAGATCCAACGAGTAGTAACGTAGTTGGAAACCTTGTGAAAAAAGTGGCTACAAGCCATGACAATAAAAAGCTTACGTTATATCTCCGAGATGATGTATACTTTCATGAGGATCCTTGTTTTCAAACACAACCAAATAAATTGACAGCATTTGATGTAAAATTTTCATTAGATTTCGCATGTTCCAACAACCCCCTTAACAATAGCGGTCAAGTTCTTTGCGAAAAAATTGTAGGTGGAGAAGAATATTATAATTCTATAAAGAATAAAAGTGAAAAAGGCGTTTCAGGCATCAAGGTAATTAATGATTATTGTTTAGAAATAACATTAAAGGAACCTTACGTCAATTTTCAGAAACTACTAACCAGCAGTATTTATGGTATCTTTTCAAAAGTTGCCTATTCATTTTACGGAAAGGAAATTGTGAAACATCCAATTGGAAGCGGAGCTTTTCTTTTTGGGGAAAAAACAGCTGAAAATTTACTCCTTAAGTTTAACCCAAAATATTGGAAAAAGGATACTTATGGTAACCAATTACCTTATTTAAATGCCATTATTGTTAAAAGTGGGAAAAACAAAAAGACAGAATTCAAACTCTTCAGACAAAGAAAAACAGATGTGGTATTTGAAGTTCCTTCAGAATCATTAAGTGATCTTTTAGGAACCATTCAAGACGCACAAAATGGCGGGACAATTACACATCGTGTATTAGTAGCACCTGGCACGCGGGTTTCCAGTATCGCATTCAACCTAAAGAAAGGCCCGTTTACCAACCCGAAACTCAGAAGGGCATTTGACTATATTATTAACCGTGTTGAATTGTGTAATCGTGTGTTAAACGGAGATGGTGCTCCAGCACAAAAAGGATTTGCTCCTCAATCCAACTATTACGATAACCAAAACATTCCTAATCGAGAATATAATGTTTCAGAGGCGAAGAGGCTTTTAGCTTCATCAGGGATGTTTAAAGACAATGCTTCCCCCACCATCAAATTATTTGTTGCAGGAAAGAAAGAAAGTAATGTCTATAAATGGTGTTCCTATATTGCCGAAGAGTTAAAAATTCATTTAGGAATTAACACAGAAATTATTTCTGGTTCATTTTCAGACCGAGAAAAAGCGATTGCCAATAATGAAGTAGATGCATGGAACGTTGGTTGGGTCGCTGATTACCCCGATCCCGAAGGGTATTTCAGTCTTTTTTATGTCAAAGACAAAGCATCGCCATTACCACAAAATCTTTTCCCATTGCTTTCCTCCGAAGAATATAACCAGTATTATTATCTCGCAACCATTGAAAAGAACAATGAAAAAAGAAATTTGCTTTTCAATAAATGTGATTCCATAATAAAAAGTGAGGCTATAATATTGCCTATATTAATTGACGATTTTGTCGCCATAATAAATTTAAGGGTTCGTAATTTTAAATTAAGCCCATTAGGACTAGTGGATTTTTCGAGTGTTTACATTAAAGAATTGAAATAATCACTTTATTGTATCATTCACCCACTGTTTTCCCCAATTATCCATTTCATCTTGGTTCCACAAAGCAGGATAGAAAATTCTTTTTTGAAAACGTGGCGGCAAGTATTTTTGCCAATTGGTGCCTCCCGTTGCGGCAACATCGTGTTTTTCTTTGTTAAGGTAGCGAACCGCCGATTTATAATGAGCTAAAGGCCAATCGATATTTACATTAAGGTCGTTCGTACGAAGAGCATTAATCACCGCTGGCTGTGCCTTTTCTTCTTCCGTTAATCGTAAATAGACTTGCCACAAATTGTTAGAGGTACAGTACGTCGCTAATTCTATAAATCGCGCCTTATACTTCTCCTCAAATTGTGTTAAAGTAAGGGTTTTTTTACCCGTCAACTCTTCGGTAGCGCCTTCTTTCCAATAGATATGCTCAAAAAGCTTCGCTACATCTTTTTCATTTTTTAATGATTCCCGCTTACTTTTATCTACTAAATTTATTAAATCAGTACTAAAAAACTCGATCTCACGATATTGCGCTGATTGAAAACCACTCGCGGGAAGTAATGACATTCGAAACTTTAAAAACTGATCCCTTTCCATTCCACTTACCATTATTTCAAAACTCTTAATTAATGCTTCGAAATAACGATTTATTCTATTAACACGATCAATAAAAAACACGGCGTCTATCGTTCTTTTTTTTCCCAACTGCTCAAATTCATTCAATGCTAATTTAAAATATAGTTCAGTAATTTGGTGGTATATGATGAAAACCATTTCGTCGGGAAAACTAGTCTTTGGTTTTTGTAAGCTCAACAAAGTTTCTATTTCAATATAATCCCAATAGGTTGTCACTTCCGCATACAACAAACCGTCCAAATAGGAAGATAAGTCTTGCCCCAACGCAGCATACTTTTCATTTAATAATTCAAGTTTCTTATTGATTTCTGGTGTAATATCCATTTTATTGCCGGTTTTCAAGTCGAAATTACTAAAAATAGTAGTCCCTTATTATAGAAATTGATAGCCAAGCAATTTTTCAAGCTGACTTGCTTAAAAAAGCGTGGTTTTGGAAACTTTTGAATGTGCCATAAGAATTATAAAGCGACTAGTTTTCTTTCCTTTGATATTTTCTATAAGTATAATCAAGCTTTATCATGGCTCCTTCTTTTTGAGGAAAATTATTTAATTATATTTACGCGAAAAAAATAAATTCCATATGATAAACTACAATCCTAAAAGCTGGGCGGCATTAATTTTCTCTTTAAATAAAAGTGATACAATTCGGATTCTTTGGAAACAGTTGATTTATATCGCAATTCTTGCAACTTTAATCATTCTAGCTTTGCATAAGTTGCCACAAGAATATCAAGACATATTAAAAGGCTTTACAAGAGAGTTAACTGCTATCTATTCTTTAATCGGTTTTGTGATGTCATTACTGTTATTGTTTCGTGCAAATGGCGCCTATGACCGTTGGTGGGAGGCGAGAAAACTATGGGGGCAATCGTCAATGATTGTCGAAGTGCTTATATAAAAATTGAAACGCGAATAGAAAAAAAAGAGGACCGAGAGGAAATCGCGCGTCTATTAACTTTATTCGTTTTTAACGCCAAAAATAATTTAAGAGCGAGCAAGAAGAAAATTAATTATGCCCAATACGAAAATCGATTACACGATAACAGTCCAACGCATGTAATGAAAATGATTTACATTAAATTAAAGCAACTGGAAAAGGAAGGGCAATTAACGCAACAAGACTTGATCCAACTAGACGTTAATTTTGTGGGGCTCATTGCCTCGCTAGGAGGGTGCCAGCGTATAAAAAACACGCCCATACCATACTCATACAGTATTTTTATTAAGAAGTTTATCTTTTTGTATGTTATTACCTTGCCAATAGTGTTTTTTCACTTTGATTATTGGGCCATCTTAATAACCACTTTTGTCTTTTATGCCTTAGTAAGTATGGAGGTTTTGGCTGAAGAAATTGAAGATCCTTTTGGTACAGATGTTAACGATTTACCCCTTGATCAAATCTGTCAACAAATCGAAAATGACCTAAAAAACTTAGCGTCGAATTAAATTGATATTTGTTGGGAACTTATTTTTCGGTGTAAGAAATTGCTTGCTGCCTCATCAAAAAACGCACTGTTTTCCGATGTGTAAAATTCTATACTACTCCCTTTCGTTAGACTAGCGTCTAAGGCTTTATTCCTAGCTAAATAGTCAACTAGTTTCTCAGCAACTATTTCACCTTGAGGAACAACTTTTACCTTCTCACCAACAAGTAGTTGAATGTAATCTAATAATACTGGGTAATGAGTACAGGCCAAAACAAGGGTGTCAATCGTTGGGTTTTTTGATAAAAAACCTTCAATATCCGACTTAACAATCAACTTACCAGCCTCCGTATTATGCATGTTGTTTTCAATCAAGGGCACCCACATAGGACAAGCGTGCTGCGCAACGATAAGAGATGGAAAAAACTTTTTAAGTTCAATGGGATAAGAATTTGAATTAACCGTTCCCTCAGTTCCGAGGATTCCAATACTATTAGAATTCGTTACCTGACCAATATATTCAGTACAAGGTCTTATGACCCCTATCACGCGTTTTTGGGTGCCATAATTCGGCAAATCATTTTGTTGAATGGTCCGTAATGCCTTAGCCGAAGCCGTATTACAAGCGATAATTACTAATTCACAGCCTTGATTAAACAAAAAATTAACGGCCTCAAGCGTATAAGAATAAACTACATCAAAGGATCTGTTTCCATACGGTGCCCTTGCATTATCACCAAAATAGATATAGTCATAATCGGGCATTTTCTTCAATAACTCCGCTAATATCGTTAAGCCACCATAGCCAGAATCAAATACGCCAATAGGAATCTTTTTCATAAATCAAAACTACATTAAAAAAGGGCAACCAACGATTGCCCTTCTAAAATTGATGGAATAAAATTATTTCTTCATTGCCTCGGCGTCCAAGCGTAATAATTCAATTAGAACCTCAGCCGTTATGTCCATTCCGCCTTTAAAATAAAGCGTGTTGGATTCATCAAGAACATAATTAATCTTTTTTCTATCCGAAACAATTTCGACCGCCTTTTGAACACGCTCTAAAATTGGCTTGTTTAATTCCTGAGTATAGATTTGCATTTCCTGTTGCAAGGCCGTTTGTCTATCTTCAAGTCCTTGTTGTTTTTTCATAATTTTTTCTTCTTCAATCTTCAAAATAACTGGAGACCAAATGGTTTTGTTTTGCTCGTATCGCTTGTATGCAAGCTCTAAATCCTTTTGGATTTCACCTAATTCTTGGTAACCGTCTTGTTCGAATTTTTTTAGTTTCTCTACAGCGTCTAATCGAGAAGGCATGGTGTCTAATAACTGTTGAGAATTAACATGAGCTAATTTCATTTGTGCACTAGCAGAAAGAGCCGTGAACATTAAAGCGATAATAAGGATTGTTTTTTTCATTTAAATATATAGATTAAATTAACTAATTACTCTTTACTAATTCCCATTTCTTCTAATACGATTTCACTTATATCGTATTCTTTTTCAGCATAAACAAGGTTACTTTGATTGGCTTTGTCAAAAACAAATGCATACCCCTCTCGTTTGGCTATTTTTTTCATGGCAGTAAAAACTCGATCTTGAATTGGCTGCACAAACTCCTGTCTTTTCAAAAAATATTCACCGTTAACACCAAAATACTGGCTTTGAAGTTCAATTGTCTCTTTTTCCAATTTTTCAATTTCATTTTTTCTTTTTTCTTTTTCCTCGTTTGGTAAAAGAACCTCTTCTTTATTAAAATTATCTTTTTTTGTTTTTATGAAGGCATACCTGTCTTCCACTTCTTTGGTCCATTTAACGGCTAGCTTATCAATTTTTTCTTTTGCTTCTATGTATTCAGGGACATTTTTCATAATGTAATCTGAATCAATAAATGCGTAGGACTGCGCCTTGGCAAAGCCTATGCCAAATAAAAATAAAAAAATAAAAAAAACTCTTTTCATGAAGAAATTTTTGGTGCTCGGTAACGGCGAAGTTAAAAATTTATTGCCAATTACAATCATAATTCACCTAGGTTCATACCAATTGTGAAACTTAATTTAGGATTAAACCCTTTCTGCTGTATGGATTGATCAGAAGTGCCATTTATACCACTTGACCAACTATCCAACTTATCAAAGCCCAAACCATAATCTAATCCTAACATTCCAAACATCGGCAAGAAAACTCTAATACCAATACCCGCGGTTCTTTTCACGTTAAAAGGATTAAATTTTTCAAATGTTGGATACGAATTCCCGGCCTCCAAAAATGCTAAGGCATAAAACGTTGCTTGTGGATTTAGCGAAATCGGATAACGGAGTTCTAAAGTGTATTTAGCCACAATAGGATCACCGCCCGTAGAAGAAATTGATTGGTCTTCGTAGCCTCTTAAAGCGATGATTTGACGGCCTCCCAATTGATTTACCCCTGATAAACCGCTTCCTCCAACTGAGTATCTTTCAAATGGCGTAACCCCTTTAGTATGGTTGTATGCTCCAATGTAGCCAAAACCGAATCTTGGCATTAATATCAACTTTTTATTTGGTGTTAGAGGTACGTACCACTCCCCGGTAAACTTAAAAGAATAATATTCGAGGTAGTGATAGCGATCCTTTGGAGACATTGAGCTGTAATCCTTACCGCCAGAAAAAACAGAATAAGGGGCAGTTGCTTTCGCTGTAAAGCTAAAATTAGAACCGCTTTGCGGATAAATTGGAGCGCTTACTGAACTTCGTTGCAACACATATTTTAGTGCAATGTCATTCGCATATCCGACTGGAAAGAGAGGGAATCTGTAATCTTTAACCACATCATAATATTGATAACTCAACTCGTAATATGCTGTAAAATAGTCATCTGGCCACTTTTTTCTGCGCTGTAATCCGACGCCAGTTCCCGTAATAGACAAGCCAGTAAAATCAGGATTAGATCGTATTAAGCCGTTCGAAGATAATGCCGTGTTATTAACCCAAAAAGACAAGGAATTTGCTTTTTTTCCACCTAACCAGGGCTCTGTGAAGGAAAAATTATAGCTTTGATAATAGCGGCCATTTGATTGGGCACGAATAGAAAGTCGCTGCCCATCACCTGAGGGTAAAGGCGTCCATTGAGATTTTTTAAACATGTTTTTAACCGAAAAATTATTAAATGTCAATCCCAAAGTGCCGATAATCCTTCCAGATGTTGTGGGTCCTGCACCGCCGTACCCACCTGATAACTCAATTTGATCGGATGATTTTTCCTCTACGACATACTCAATATCCACCGTTCCTTTTGCTGGATCAGGAATCGGATTAACTTGGAAACCCTGTTCATTAAAAAAGCCCAATTGAGAAAGTTCACGTTGCGTTCTAATGATATCCGCTTTGTTAAATAAGTCACCTGGCTTGGTTCGGATTTCACGCAAAATAACATAGTCGTTGGTCTTATTATTTCCACGAATAGTAATCTCCCCTATTCTTGCTTCTTTACCTTCTATAATCCTAATTTGATAACTTATTTTATTATCTGTCACATTTGTTTCAACTGGTATTACTTGAAAAAACAAGTATCCTTTGTCCATATATAATGAAGAAATGTCCCTTCCGTCACCACTTCCTTTTAATCGTTGATCCAGTAATTCTTTATTAAAAACATCCCCGTTTTTGATTCCCAATACAGTATCCAGGAAACTTGACCGGTATTTTGAATTCCCAATCCAATCAATATCGCCAAACAAGTACTTTTCCCCCTCATTAATGACAATATCAATTTTAAGATTCTTTTCATCAAGTTTATATACGGTATCAAAAACAATCATAGCATCACGCAAGCCAGCAGCGTTAAACTTGCCTAACATAGCCAACTTGTCTTTCTCATAGGTTGACTCAGTGAATTTTGATCGTTTAAAAATTCTAAGTATTGACTTTGATTTGGTGTCTTTCATGGCTAGTTTTAGTTTCCATGTAGGCACACTTTCGTTCCCTGAAATTGTTAATGGTTTAATGCCAATCTTAGATCCCTTATCAATTTCTATTAAAAATATTTCCGAGTCATTTATCATGGTATCTTTTATCCGCTGAATATTAACCGCTACACCATAAAAAGCTTTTTCCCTAAAATATCCTTTTATTTTACTTTTCGTTTGGAAAACGAGGTTCTCAGTTATGGTTTTACCAGAAAACAACTCGATTTCTTCGCGAACTTTGTCTGCCTCCCGTTTGGAGACCCCAATAAACTTAAATCGAGATAGTTTTGGTCTTGGCGATAACTCAATAACGAGATAAATTATTCCTGCCACTTCTTTTTCAGCATAGATGGAAATATTAGAAAATAATCCCTCCTCCCATAGCTTTCGAATGGCTTTGCTAAGTTGATCACTTGGCAATGTAATTTTTTGACCTTGCTTTAAACCCGCAATTAACTTTATTCCTTGATGATCATAATTGTCGGCACCAACAATTCGAATAGGACCTATTTCGTATTCAACAGGTGCGGCATAATTGAAGTTAAGTCCACCAATTGTTAGTGGATCCGTTTGAGTAAAGGCAACGAGAGTAAAGAACAAAAAAGAAATGATTGTTATTATTTTCATACTATTCATTGTATTTGTTCTGATGTTTTTCCAAATCTACGCTCTCTCTTTTGATAATCCTGAACCGCCACAATCAAATGTTCTTTACGAAAATCTGGCCAGCACACACTAGTAAAATGGAGTTCAGTATAGGCAATTTGCCATAACATAAAATTACTCACCCGATTTTCCCCACTCGTTCTAATTAATAATTCCGGATCAGGAATGTCTTTCGTGAAAAGGTGTTTTGAAATTAATTCTGGTGTTATCACGTCCGCACTAATGGATTTTTCATTCAATAAAATAGACTGAAAAGCTTTTGCTATTTCAATACGTGCGCTATAATTTAAGGCAAGAATAAGCGTGATTCCCAAGTTATCTTTTGTTTTATCAATCGCTTGGATCATACTTCGTCTGCAATTTTCAGGAAGTCCATTTATTTCCCCAATTGTTAATAATCGAACACCATTATTGTCTAAACCATCCAATTCTGAAGTAATCGCGTTGATTAATAAGTCCATTAATCCATCAATTTCAAGTTGAGGCCTCGACCAGTTTTCTGTTGAAAAAGCATAAAGAGTAAGGTATTTAACTCCCAATTCTTTGGCTGCTTTTAAGGTTTCACGAACTGATTCCACACCGGAGGCGTGTCCGAATAGGCGATCTTTTCCTTTTGCTTGAGCCCATCGTCCGTTACCATCCATAATGATAGCAATGTGTTGCGGTATATTAAGCAAATCTAAAGAAAGCATTGACTCTGATATTTTTAAGTTGCTAAAATAAGGAAACTATTTGCGCAAAAAAAATAACGCTAGTTATCCTGGTGATTTTTGATCATGAATTCGCTGCCCGCCATTATTCAGCAAGCACAATAGCTGTATCATTTAACATTTCGAGGACCCCTCCATTTATATCAAAAACACCGATCGATTTATCAGTTGCATCAACAATAACATTTCCGGTATACTCTGCTGAATCACCTGATTTTTTTATCCTTATTTGACCTTTTTTCAAACCTGAAATGATCGCGGTGTGATTACTCAATAGTTGAAATTCGCCATCCATTCCAGGCAATGTTACAGAAAGAACATCTCCTTTAAAGATTATTGCTTCCGGGGTAAATATTTCAAGTTTCATTGCCGTAAAATTAAGCTTCTGCCATCATTTTCTCTCCTGCTTCTATTACATCTTCTATCCCTCCTTTAAGGTTAAAAGCTGCTTCAGGATATTGATCGTATTTCCCGTCAAGAATATCATTAAAGGCTTTAATTGAATCATTTAAATCAACTAAAACACCTGGTAATCCAGTGAATTGCTCTGCAACATGGAACGGTTGTGATAAAAACCGTTGTACTCTTCTTGCTCGGTGAACAATTAATTTATCCTCTTCAGAAAGTTCATCCATTCCAAGAATTGCAATTATATCTTGTAGTTCTTTATATCGTTGTAATGTTAATTTTACTCTTTGTGCACAATCATAATGTTCATCACCAACGATTTCAGGTGTCAAAATTCTAGAAGTTGAATCAAGTGGATCAACCGCTGGATAAATCCCTAGCTCCGCAATTTTTCGAGATAAAACCGTAGTTGCATCAAGGTGAGCAAAGGTATTTGCCGGTGCTGGATCCGTTAAATCATCCGCAGGTACGTAAACTGCCTGAACCGAAGTAATAGAACCACTTTTTGTAGAAGTAATTCGTTCTTGCATTTGTCCCATTTCAGTGGCTAAGGTTGGTTGATATCCAACTGCAGATGGCATCCTTCCTAAAAGTGCAGACACTTCAGATCCAGCTTGTGTAAACCTAAAAATATTATCTACGAAGAATAAAATATCCTTCCCTTGTTCTTGTCCATCACCATCACGGAAATATTCAGCAATAGTAAGTCCAGAAAGAGCTACACGTGCACGAGCACCTGGAGGCTCATTCATCTGACCAAAGACAAATGTTGCTTTAGATTCCTTCATCTCTTCAAGGTCAATTTTGGTTAAATCCCAACCACCTTCTTCCATTGAGTGCATAAAATCTTTTCCGTATTTTATAATGCCTGATTCTAACATTTCCCTAAGAAGGTCATTTCCTTCTCGGGTACGCTCTCCAACACCAGCAAAAACGGATAAACCTCCGTGCCCCTTGGCGATATTGTTTATCAACTCTTGAATTAAAACTGTTTTCCCCACACCTGCACCACCGAACAAACCAATTTTTCCTCCTTTTGCGTAGGGCTCAATTAAGTCAATAACTTTAATTCCTGTTAGTAAAACTTCTGTGGCCGTCGATAATTGATCAAACTTTGGTGCTTCTCTATGGATCGGCATCCCACCTTCATTGCTAACGATGTTTATACCATCAATTGCTTCACCGATCACATTAAAAAGACGTCCTTTTATTTTTTCGCCAATTGGCATTTTTATTGCCGAACCAGTCGATATTACTTCCATTCCTCTTGTGAAACCATCCGTTGAGTCCATTGAAATGGCGCGAATAGAGTTTTCTCCTACGTGAGACTGAACCTCAAGTACAACGCGAGTACCATCTTTTTTTAACACCTCTAGTGCATCAAAAATTGTTGGTAACGCGACTCCATTTTCGAATCTTACATCCACTACTGGACCTATAACCTGTGAAACTTTTCCTTTAGAAGTTGACATGAAAATTACTTTTTAAATTTGGGTGCAAATATAGCTATTTATTTTTGATAGTTAATCAAACAAGAAGGCTAAATTATTGGTTTTATTCGATATCATTTACAAGATATCTAGCCGTAAAAAAAGAAAACGCGGTGGATGTTATTATCAAAACAATTAATACGCTTAAAATTTCTGTGATTTTTACCTCAACAGGAAATGCAATCCCAGCACCTGGAATCGTAATTATTGTATATTCCAATTGCGCTAAACAAATCCCAAGTCCTAAAAAAAAGCCTAGCAATATTCCTGTTCCCGCAATTAAGATCCCCTCTAAAAAAAAGACCTTAAAAATACTCGTTTTGGATAATCCAATGCTTTTTAATACACTTATCCCATCCTTTTTCTCGAGATAAATCATAGTAATAGACGCTACTAAATTAAACGCAGCCAAGAGAAAAATAAACAATAATATAATTATGACGATAAGCTTTTCGCTTTTACTCGTTTTATAAATCAATTCATTTTTCTGTGCATTCGTTTTTACAACGAAATTGGGGCCTACTAATTCTTGAATTTTCAGTTTAAGGCTCTCGTTATCAATAGTGCTTTTGGGCTGAATATAAATGTGCGTTATCTGCCCTTCTAAATTGAGTAGATTCGTTACGAAGCCTAGATTCGCAACAACAAATGCATCATTCGTTTCTTTATTATAGTTAATTATCCCCGAAACATTAAAGGCTGTTTGAAAAAACGGGTTTTTTCCAAACTTTAATTTTAGGTCGTTTTTTGGGGCATAAATAATAATATTGTCTGGCTCGGTTTTAATGTTACATATTGCTAAATTATTGGCAAGTCCCGCTCCAATAAGCCCAAAATCATTTTGCTCATGATTATTCCCTGGCAACAAGGCTCTTCCCATTATCAAATGATCTTTGTTATGAATATTAATCATCTCTAAAAACTGAGGCTCTACTCCTAAAATAGTGGCATTTACCCACTTTTCTTCGTTGCGCAATATCACCGTTTCTTCAATGCCTTTTGACATTCTCAATATCCCATCAGTTTTAGCTAGCTTCGCCCAAGGAACCTGACTTTCAAAAATAGTCTTACCCTTGCTTGGAGTGATGGTAACGCCCTGGTCAAATTCGGTATAAAGCTCGCTAATCATCGATTCGATGCCATTAAAAGATGACAAAACAATAATTAATGCGGCCGAAATAACCATGACACCAATAACAGAAATACGCGTAATTATCGTTACTGCTTGGCGCTTGTTTTTCGAAAACAAGTATCTAAGCGCTATGTAAAATGGGACCTTAATTTTTTGGCTTTAAAAGTTCTTCTATTCTACTCGCATATTCTAAAGAATCATCAATGTAAAAAGTTAAAGATGGAATTTTCCGAAGATTCTTTAAGCGTTGACCTATCTGACCTCTAATTTTTCCTTGGTTAGTTTGAATAGATTTTAATACATCCGCTGGACTAGGGTGAGCATAAACGCTCAAATAACATTTTGCCAACGATAAGTCCGCTGTTATTCTCACCACCGTTACAGACACCATGGCGCCTAAACATATTTCTGCAGAAAGTCGCTGAAATAACACGCCTAATTCCCCTTGGATTGCCGCTTCAATTTTTTGTTTTCTAACACTACTCATAATACAAAGTTAAGAAACTTAGGTGCTACTAATTGAAAAACAACTAGACAAATGTATCTTTGCTGTTAAATTGAATGCCCTAAAACAAATATATAGGTATACCTTCCGGTATAAAGGCGTCGCTCTACTTGTAGTGTTATGCAATTTATTATTCGTTATTTTCAATTTGTTATCGCTTGTATTATTTATTCCAATACTGCAGTTAATTTTTAGAAAACCCGAGGAAATTGCACGTATAAGTTCTCCTATTTGGGACCATTCTTTTGGTGGATTGTTTATTTACATTAAAGACTGGTATAATTTCACCATGTATGAATTGGTGTCTGACAATCCTAAATCCGCTCTATTGTTTGTTTGTCTTACGGTAATGTTGGCCTTTTTATTCAAAAATATTTTTCGATACGGGGCGGTTTGGTTTCAATCACAATTACGCATGGCAGTGGTTAGAGATGTTCGCGATAAATTGTTTGAAAAAATTCTTGTACTGCCCTTATCATATTATTCGAATGAAAGAAAAGGTGATTTAATGGCTCGTATGAATAGTGATGTTGGGGAAGTGGAAGTTGCGGTCGTAAGTATGTTAGAGCTTCTATTCCGAGAACCAATTGCTGTTGCAATAAACATCGTTTCTTTAGTCTACCTCAGCCCTGAATTGACTTTAATTTCCTTATTTCTTTTGCCAATATCAGCATTTGTAATTTCTCGCATTGGAAAAAGCTTAAAAAGGACGGCTAAAGCAGGACAAGAACAAACGGGCTTGCTGTTTTCCGCGATGGAAGAGGCACTTTCTGGAATTCGCATCATAAAAGCGTTTAATGCGAATGGGTTCATCTTAAAAGGCTTCAAGAAAATAAATCTCACACATCAAAAATTAATCACGAAAACATTCCGTAAAAAAGACCTGTCTCCTTTGTTAAACGAAACTTTGGGTGCGATGGTAATGCTCTTATTAGTTTGGTTTGGTGGGAATTTAATTTTAGATCAAAAAGGAAATGGGCTGACGGGGGAAGTGTTTATGACTTTTATTATTGTTTTTTCTCAATTATTAAGACCAATTCAAGGAGTCTCCTCTTCTTTAGCAAATATGACCAAGGCCAACGTTTCACTGGAGAGAATAAATAATATTCTGGAAGAGGACGAACGGATAATTGAAAAGCCGAATTCAATAGTAATCAAGGACCTAAATGATTCCGTTGAATTCAACAATGTGTCTTTTGGATATGGGCAAGAAGTCGTGTTAAATTCGATTAATCTTAGCGTGAAAAAGGGAAGTTCTGTCGCATTGGTGGGGGAGTCTGGTAGTGGAAAGTCAACTATGATGGACTTACTAACGCGCTTTTACGATGTCGAGTCTGGTGAGGTCTTAATCGATGGGATTAATATAAAAGATTTGACAATAAAGTCGCTAAGAAGTTTAATTGGAATTGTATCTCAAGAGTCGATTTTGTTTAATACTAGTGTTACTGAAAATATAGCTTTTGGTGATGAAAACCCTTCTATCGAAAAGGTTATTGAGGCTGCTAAAACAGCGAACGCTTATGATTTTATTATGGGATTAGAAAATGGGTTTGACACCGTAATTGGAGAGCGAGGAAATAAACTTTCGGGTGGACAAAAGCAACGATTGAGTATCGCTCGAGCAGTTTATTTAGACCCTCAGATATTAATCTTAGATGAAGCAACATCAGCCTTAGACACCGAATCTGAACAACTCGTTCAGTCCGCTTTGGAAAGAATAATGCTTGGAAAAACAACTTTTATTATTGCGCATCGATTAAGCACTATCATCAATGCTGAGCAGATTATTGTTTTATCAAAAGGGACAATTGTAGAAAAAGGAAATCACCAAGATTTGTTAAAACTTAAAGGTTTTTATACCAAATTTTGTGCTTTACAAGGGATACACTAAAAATATCCAATATAAACAACCGTAAAACGACAACGTTTTGCTTGTAATTGCGTTAATATAGACAATGCTATTTAATCTACGTTTTTCTTTAATGACCGCACTTTCTATTCTTCTTTCATCGAAGGCTAATAGTCAATTGGTAACAAATACCGGGCAATCGCCACAAGGACTAGTTCAAAATGTTTTATTAGGGCCTGGTGTTGTTGTTTCAAATATCATGTTCAATGGAAGCAATACGGCAATTGGCTCCTTTTCTGCAACAGGAACAAATCTCGGAATTAACCAGGGAATTGTAATGACTACTGGGACCGTTTTAAATAATGGTTCAGGACCTCAAGGCCCAAATAATCTACCTAGTGCAGGAATGGATAATAACGTTGGGGGCTCTGGTTTGCTATCAAATTTAATTGGCGGGACACAAACCTATAATTCAGCGATCTTAGAATTTGACTTTATTCCCTATTCTGACACTGTCAAATTTAAATACGTATTTGGCTCTGATGAATACCCTGAATTTGCGCCGCCTAATAATTCCGGGTATAACGATGTGTTCGGTTTTTTTATTTCTGGTCCAGGAATCGTTGGAATGCAAAATATTGCGCGGCTTCCTAATAATGGCAGCATCGTTTCCATTAACAATGTGAATGCAATCACCAACCCTCAATATTTTAATGCCAATGGAGACGGTAATATGGCACCTTACAATTCGTCGCCTTTTTACATTCAATATGATGGATTCACCGATGTTTTGGAAGCCATTTCTCAGGTTCAATGTGGAGAAACATACCATTTAATTTTAGCAATTGCGGATGTCGGAGATGGAAGTTGGGACTCGGGAATATTCCTTGAAGCAAATAGTTTAAGTTCACTTACCCCGATTACCGTTTCTTATGCATTATCACAACAAGCTTATCCCGATCCGTCTTGGATGGCAGAGGGATGTGTTAGTGCTACTGTCACATTACAAAGAAATAATAACTTAAATAGCAGCTTAACTATTCCTATTCAAACAAGCGGCACTGCTCAAAATATCCTCGATTATACAGGCGTGCCGAGTAGTATCACTTTTCCCGTTGGTCAAAACACAACCTCTTTTACAATAACCTCTTTACCAGATGCTTTGGTTGAGGGATTAGAGAGTATTATTATGAATTTTATCGTTACGGACCCTTGCGGAAACATTACACCAATCCCATTGACAATTAATATTCAAGATGTAGCACCACTATTACTATCAATTCCAGATACAAGCGTTTTGTGTCCAGGGGCCTCTTTATCAATTGTACCCACCCTCTCCGGAGGGGTTCCTCCTTATTCATACCTTTGGAGTAATGGGGCAACTACTAGTTCCATTTCTGTTATTGCCAATACAAACATTTCTATTTTTCTTACGGTTAGTGATAATTGTTCTGGACAATCTGTTACCGATTCGGCAACGATAAGTGTTCCCATATATCAGCCATTGACATTAACTGTTTCCAATGACATTACAGAGCTCTGCCCTTATATCCCGCAAACAATCTATGCAACTGTAAGCGGCGGTAGTGGCTTATATATTTATTCATGGACGCAAGGTAATACGATAATTGGAAATTCCGATAGTATAACCGTGAGTCCTTCTACTTCAACTAATTACATGGTTTCTGTAACGGATAATTGTGGGAATACGCTTTCGGACACTGTTTCATACACAATAACAAGTCCGCCACTTATTGTGACTAACAGTCCCGTAATACAAGTTTGCCCTGGAGACAGTGCTTATATTTCTGCCAGCGCAAGTGGAGGATATGGAAATTATTATTTTTTATGGCCCGCCACTGGCGAAACAACGACCGGTATTTGGGTGCATCCTACTGCAAGTTCTATATATCAAGTTATTGTTTCTGATGAGTGTCAAACCTTCACTATTAGTGGGTTTAGCCAAGTATTGGTTGTTAAGCCAATAGCAGATTTCAGTATCATTAGCCAATCAATTACAGAGGGCTTACCCATCTCTTTTCTAAACCAAACACAAAATGGCTATGGGTACACATGGTATTTTGGAGATGGGGGAACATCTAATGACATTCATCCGGTTCATACCTATCCAAGCGAAGGAACCTACCTTGTCACCTTATATGCTACAGATCTTTACGGTTGTAAGGATAGTGTGTCCATTCCCATCTTTATACAAGAGGAGTTATATATTTATATTCCCAACTCGTTTATACCGGACGAAAATAGGATAAATGATTATTTTTCGGGGTCATTTGTTGGGGTGGAATGGATAAAAATTGAGATTTTTAATCGTTGGGGAGAATTAGTCTTCGAATCGGAAGATCTTAATTTTGCATGGGATGGCAGGTATAATGGAGACGATATTCAAAGCGGGTGCTTTACCTGGAAACTTCGTTATAGACCTAGGCATCTTCAAGAGTTACTGATGACAGGACACGTTAATATAATCCGTTAATTTAATAACTAATTGTCATTTAATTCCTAAATCCAAGTTGTGTTTTGTTGCTTTTAGCGTAATTTCGCAATTGTATGAAAAACATAAGGAATTTTTGCATTATCGCACACATTGATCACGGAAAGAGCACGCTAGCAGATCGACTACTTCAAACCACCGGAACGATTTCTGATAGAGACATGAAGGCGCAGGCATTAGATGATATGGATTTGGAGAGAGAGCGCGGAATTACCATTAAGAGTCATGCAATCCAAATGAATTATTCAAAAGATGGCGTTGATTACATCCTTAATTTAATTGACACCCCAGGACACGTAGATTTTTCATACGAAGTTTCTAGATCAATTGCAGCATGCGAAGGAGCGCTCTTAATTGTTGATGCATCACAAGGAATAGAAGCGCAAACAATCTCTAATTTATATTTAGCTTTAGAACACGACTTAGAAATCATCCCCATTTTAAATAAAATGGATTTGCCTGGGGCGATGCCTGAAGAAGTTTCTGATCAAATTATTGAATTAATCGGCTGTGATATAAGTGAAATTATTCAAGCTTCTGGAAAAACCGGATTAGGGGTAGATGCCATACTTGACGCAGTAATTAATCGGATCCCGGCACCTAAAGGAGATGAAAACGCGCCGCTCCAAGCCATGATTTTTGATTCTGTGTTTAATTCTTTCCGAGGAATTATTGCTTATTATAGAATAAGAAACGGCGTTATTAAAAAAGGACAGAAAATTCGCTTCATGAATTCCGGTAAAGATTACAATGCGGATGAAATTGGAATTCTTAAAATGGAATTGTCTCCTAGAAAAGAAGTCCGTGCTGGTGACGTTGGCTACATTATTTCTGGTATTAAACAAGCGAATGAAGTTAAAGTTGGTGATACAATTACCAGTTCCGACAATCCGTGTCAAACAGCTATAAAAGGTTTTGAGGATGTGAAACCGATGGTTTTTGCCGGGATCTACCCTGTAGATACAGAGGATTACGAAGAACTTCGTTATTCTATGGAAAAATTACAACTTAATGATTCCTCCTTGATTTTTGAACCGGAATCTTCCCAAGCCCTTGGCTTTGGTTTTCGATGTGGCTTTTTAGGAATGTTACACATGGAAATTATTCAAGAAAGACTTGAACGAGAATTCAATATGACGGTAATCACCACCGTTCCGAATGTTTCCTATAAAGCTTTTATGAAAAAGGATCCTGACAAAATGATGATTGTCAATAATCCCTCTGAATTACCTGACCCTTCTGGGATGGATCGTATTGAAGAACCCTACATTTCAGCTCAAGTTATTACCAAAACAGAATACGTCGGATCAATTATGACCCTTTGTATTGAAAAAAGGGGAGAATTAAAAAACCAAGTGTATTTAACGCAAGACCGAGTTGAAATCTCATTTGAAATGCCCTTAGCTGAAATTGTTTTTGATTTTTATGATCGCTTAAAGTCGGTTTCGCGAGGATATGCTTCTTTTGATTATCACCCCATCGGATATAGAGAGTCTGATTTAATTAAATTAGATTTGTTGTTGAACGCTGAACAAGTAGATGCGCTGTCTGCCTTGGTTCATAGAAACAATGCCTTTGATTTAGGGAAAAGGATTTGTATGAAATTAAAGGACTTAATTCCACGTCAACAATTTGAAATTCCGATTCAGGCAGCTATTGGAGCCAAAATTATTGCACGTGAAACGATAAAGGCGCTTAGAAAGGATGTTACCGCTAAGTGTTATGGTGGAGACATCTCAAGAAAAAGAAAATTATTAGAAAAACAGAAAGAAGGTAAAAAAAGAATGCGACAAGTCGGACGAGTTGAAGTTCCTCAAGAAGCATTTTTAGCAGTTTTAAAACTTAACGATTAACACTATGAATGTTCTAAACCACACCCATTCCGGATTAAGATGGATCGCATTAATTCTATTGATTTGGGCGATTTCTAGCGCTTTTACAGCAAAACGCTTTGAGAAAAAACATAAAATGATCAATCTTTTTGCCATGGTCTGTTTACATATCCAATTGGTAATTGGGTTGATTCAATATTTCACCTCCGCTAAAGTGCAATTTTCCGCTGGATGGATGAAAGAACCATTGTTGCGTTTTTATGGCATGGAACATTTGGCCGGTATGTTATTGGCCATTATTTTAATAACTATCGGATATAGTAAAGCGAAAAGGAAAGAAAATGATGCGGATAAATTTAAAGCAATCCGCTTATTTTATTCGATAGGATTAATCATTATTCTTTTATCTATTCCTTGGCCATTTAGGGCAAATCTTGGTGGGGGATGGTTCTAAGGATTAGTTATTTCTGCTCTTGCCTACTTTTAGTGGTAAGTTGCTCTTCATCTGGCGATAATGCCAAACCTGGGCCACTTGAGACCCCAGAAGTAGCAGGCGAAAATTTATTCATTATGCATTGCGCAGCTTGCCATGGTGATGACGGAAAATTAGGAGCTTCGGGAGCGAAAGATTTAACCGCGTCAAGATTAGATGATGCTGCACTCACGAAAATAATTAAAGAAGGCAAAAATGGAATGCCGCCAATGAAAGAATTACTTGTCAATAATCAAAATATACAGTTAGTACTAGCGCACATAAAAAAACTTAGAAATTGACAGAAGGATATGACACATCAGTGCCAAATGAAGAGGCCTGTGTATTAGTTGGTGTCATAAGTTCAGACATCACAGAAGCAATAGCTACAGAATATATTAACGAGTTATCCTTTTTAGCTGAAACAGCTGGCGCAATCACAAGCAAAAAATTTATGCAACGTTTGCCCTTTCCAAATCCAAAGACCTATGTTGGTAAAGGAAAACTAGAAGAAATTAGAGAATATATCAAGGCAACAGACATTGAATTGGTGATTTTTGATGATGAATTATCTCCCTCGCAATTGCGTAACATAGAACGGGAATTAGAATGCAAAGTGCTGGATAGGCCTATTCTAATTCTTGATATATTCGCGAGTAGGGCCAGTAGTTTCCATTCAAAAACACAGGTAGAATTAGCCCAACTTCAATACATGCTCCCGCGATTAACACGCATGTGGACACACCTCGAACGGCAAAAAGGTGGTATAGGACTTCGTGGACCAGGAGAGTCGCAAATTGAAACAGATCGTCGAATTATTCAGATGCGTATTTCGTTAATGAAAGAACGGCTACAAGATATTGATAAACAAATGACTATTCAGCGAGGTAATCGGGGACAATTGGTAAGAGTAGCTCTTGTTGGATATACCAATGTGGGTAAAAGTACCTTGATGAATTTATTGGCAAAATCAGATGTGTTTGCAGAGGACAAACTTTTTGCCACATTAGATACCACCGTACGAAAAGTTGTTATTGAGAATCTTCCTTTTTTATTAACAGATACTGTTGGATTCATCCGAAAATTACCTCAGCAATTAGTGGAGTCTTTTAAATCAACTTTAGACGAAGTGAGGGAAGCGGATATACTTGTGCATGTTTTAGATCTCTCACATCCAAACTTTGAAGAGCAATTTAATGTGGTGAATGAAACGCTTAATGAAATTGATAATACAGAAAAGCCAAGCATTCTTGTTTTTAATAAAATTGATGCTTTTTCACCACAAGAACTAGATGGTGATGAAGATGAGACGGTTAATAGCATCGAGGTTCTTAAAAAAACATGGATGGCTAAAATGCAAAAAACAACATGTGTTTTTATTTCCGCAACTGAAAAAGACAATATAGAAGAGTTAAAATCTGTAATATATGAAGAGGTAAAAACTGTTTTTAGCATTCGCTACCCGTATAGTAATTTCCTTTATTAAAAAACCCGAATCGTACTAAATAAAAAAAGGGGAGCAAGCTCCCCTTTATCAATTTACATTAATTGTTAGCTTATCTAACAACAACATTTTTTGTAGTCGTTGCTCCATTTGAAGTAACGGTTACGATGTAGCTTCCTTTTGCAATACTTTCTGTTGAGAAAGATACCAATTGAGAACCTATTAAGTTTGTAAATGATTTAGAAGCAATTGTTCTTCCTTGAATGTCAACTAATGAAACTGAAAAATCATTGTTGTTTGCTTCAAAAGAAACATTAACTAAATCAGATGCCGGGTTAGGGAATACATTCAATGAAATTGTTTCCATTTCATTTAAACCTGCAACACCTGTTTTGAATACTTTTTGCTCGCTAGCTCCAAACGTTCCTCCAGATGCTAAAGTCGCTCCAGATGCATCAAGAATCGTGTATCCACCATCACCATAGTTACAACAAATTCCATCACCATATACATCAAGAATCTCAAATGTATAACAAGTGTTTGGCGTTAAATTAGCTTGTACTGGTGTTTGAACTGTTACACCTGCAGCAGCTAAATCTGGTCCAAAATTACTACCTGAAGCTACCGTTGCTCCTGCAGGATTTTTGATGGTCCAAGATGTTTCAGAGCCATAAGCATCTGTAGTAAGGTTTACTGTTACGTACTGGTTAACCGCAACTAATGCAGAAGAAACAGTTGCATTAACACCATTGTTTGCCGCGTTTGCATCAGCTGCTGTAGTAACTGTAACAACCAAAGCACCGCCCATGAAACTTGCAATTGGAGTACAATTAACTGTGGCAACACCATAAGTAGCTAAACTTCCTGAATATGTTCCAGTTGAAACTGTTGTTCCTCCTTGAGTTACAGTAACCGTTGCAGCAGTTAACGGGCTAGTACCGTTGTTTTGTATTTTCACCATTGGTGTATAAGCACCTTGGCAATGTACTAAAGACCCTACATATGAAAGAGCTGAAACATCAGCAGGATTTGATGCTGGAGGAGGGCAAGAAGCAATTGAAGTATATATTGCAGCTGCTGTTGCTTGTCCTATTTCTGTCACTACACGATTTGGACAAATTTTATAGATTGTTGGAAAATAAGCAATGTTATAGTTCGCGTTTATCGGATTTATTGTAGCAGTGATTGGATTCGCCATTGGGAATTGTACCTGACCACCTGCATTAGGATTTGTCCAGTCACCAGGAGTACCTGAACCGTCTAACATAGTTGCGTCAGCTGTTGTGCCGTCACCCTCTACCCAAATAACCATAATATCGTCTGTCGTTCCAGCTGAAACACCAGGAAAACCTGCTGGGCCGTGTGCTGCGTATGCATCTTCTAATGCACCTGTCAAATGATAGCTCCAACATGGACCACACCAAGTAGCAGAAACATCCATAATTACTGTATAACCAGCATCTAGATAGTCATACAATTTATATGAACCATTGTTTGTCATTCCCGCGGTAGACAACCAAGGCTGATAAGCACTTACGGTGAAGTCTGGAGCAATGCTTCCAGGAGCCAACTGTGCAAAAGTTGTAGCAGATGTTGCAGAAAGCAACAAGGCTGATAGTAAAAGTTTTTTCATTTTATAAAGATTAAAGTTGTGCGTAAAAGTAACTCCAAATTTCTAGCAAACAAAATTTTTTGCTTATTAATATTATTTTAATAAGAAGACCCTATAAAGAAAGGACAAAAAAAAGTGAAGGGGTTATTTTTTCTTGAGTTGTTCTATGATAAAAAGCTCAATTGCACCGACCATGGATGGCGCTTTCGGGTGTGGTGCATTTACATCAAGACGTAAGTTATGCTTTTCTACTGCCATTGCCGTTGTAGGGCCAAAAGCGGCTATTGCAGTGGTGTTTTGTTTGAAATCGGGAAAATTTACAAACAGTGATTCTATCCCACCAGGGCTAAAAAAAACTAATAAATCGTAGTAGACATTTTCTAAATCCGAAAGGTCAGACGCGACAGTTCGATATAGGATTGTTTTAGAGAACCGTATTTTACTTTGTTCTAAGGTTGATGGTATATTGTCGCGAAGAATATCAGTACACGGCAAGAGAAAGTTTTCTGATTTATGCTTCTTCATTACCTCAACTAAATCCTCAATAGTTTGCTTTCCAAAGAAAATTCTCCGCTTACGATACGCCACATATTTTTGTAGGTATAATGCCACCGCTTCAGAAATGCAAAAATATTTCATCTCCTCTGGGACAGTAAATCTTGACTCTTCGGCGATCCTAAAAAAATGATCGACAGCAACTTTTGATGTAATTATTATTGCGGTATGATCCGTTAGATTTATTTTTTGGGCGCGAAATTCTTTTACGGTAATACCTTCCACCTTAATAAAAGGCCTGAAATCAATCTTGATTTTGTATTTTTTTGCTAAGTCAAAATAAGGCGAGTTGTCCCCTTCAGGTTGAGGTTGAGACACTAGAATAGTTTTTATTGCCAAGTCTAAAAGTTTAAAAATGTGCTACTTAACAAATGAAGACAGTTTGCTGCCAAAGAAAACATAAAGTGCTATCATGGGCAAAACTTCAACGGCGCAAAAGTACAACAAAATGTAATACCACCTAATTCCCATTAACATTGACGCGATTATTCCTTTTATTAAGCGATTTATATACATGAGAAAAAAGCCCACTAAAAAGACGGAAAACATCATTTCAACTAATGATTTATTTAATGTAATAATAATGGCAATCGTTAAAAAGAAAAATCCTCCGGCACAGATTGCGAATCGCAAGTGATATTTTAGTTGCCTTATTATAGGGTGTTTTCCGATCATGGCGTAAATCAGACCTTGTCCAGCCTTCCAATATATTAATAGTATAATTGGGATTAAAAATGCAATTATCCATGTTCTAGGACCTTCCGCATTCAAATCAATGATTAATAAAAGTGCTAAAGCTGCGCCAATTACAAAATTCACCGTAAGTAAACGAAAAGTAGCCAAACTCATTCTCTCAGAATCGTGATTGAAAGAATCTTCTTTTTGAATCCGATAAAAGCCTGAGAAAACTAAGGGAATCAATTTTACTTGTCGAGAAGAGGCAATTGCGATAAGTAATAAAGAAAAAGAACACGTTAGCACCCACCCCATAGAAATTTGTGGGTCTCGAAGATGAAGTGATAAGGTTTCATTCATAATTGAATGCCTATTTAAATTAGTTTCACAAAATTAAATAGAAACTCCTTTAAATTAAGTTTTATTTATTGATTACTTTTGCACCACCAAAATACACTTGATGAAAACCGATCTTTTTAAGCATCCTGATTATTACAATTTAGATGATTTATATTCCGAAGAACACAAACTAATCCGTGATACAGCAAGACAATGGGTTAAAAAAGAAGTGTCGCCAATTATAGATGAACACTACGAAAAAGCAACTTTTCCCATGCACCTTTTAAGTGGACTTGGGGAAATTGGGGCTTTTGGTCCATATATTCCTGTTGAATACGGTGGTTCAGGGCTAGACCAAATTTCTTATGGAATTATCATGCAAGAATTAGAGCGTTGTGATTCAGGTTTGCGATCTACTGCTTCCGTTCAATCTTCCTTAGTAATGTATCCTATTTGGAAATACGGTTCTGAAGAACAGAAAAACCGCTTTTTACCGAAACTTTCTTCTGGAGAAATGATGGGTTGTTTTGGATTAACCGAGCCCGATTTTGGCTCGAATCCAGGCGGCATGCTTTCTAATTTTAAAGATGACGGGGACCATGTAATTCTGAATGGTGCAAAAATGTGGATCTCCAATGCCCCTTTCGCGCAAATTGCCGTTGTATGGGCCAAAGATGAAACCGGAAGGATTCATGGCTTGATCGTAGAAAGAGGAATGGAAGGGTTCTCTACGCCAGAAATGCATGGAAAACTATCCCTTAGAGCCTCTTCAACTGGCGAATTAATTTTTGAAAATGTTCGGGTGCCAAAAACTAATATATTGCCAAATAGGACTGGATTAGGAGCGCCACTAAGTTGTTTAGACTCGGCAAGATATGGAATTGCTTGGGGAGCGCTAGGTGCAGCTATGGATTGTTACGACCAAGCGGTAAGATATTCCAAAGAAAGAATTCAATTTGGGGTGCCAATTGGAGCGTTTCAGTTGGTTCAGAAAAAACTGGCGGAAATGTTAACGGAAATAACCAAAGCACAACTATTGACATTTAGACTTGGTCAATTGCGGAATGAAGGTAAAGCAACAACCGGTCAAATTTCAATGGCAAAAAGAAACAATGTGGAAATCGCCGTAAATATTGCGCGTGAAGCGAGACAGATTCACGGTGGTATGGGAATAACAAGTGAATACTCAATGATGCGTCACATGGCCAATCTAGAATCAGTGATGACCTATGAGGGAACACACGACATACATTTGTTAATAACCGGAATGGACATTACAGGCATCCCTTCGTTTACGAGAGACCTTCCTGAATTATAGATCGTCAATAACCTGATCACCGCGCAATTCCCGAACTTTGTTTCTGGTTTCATCGGAATACAAACTATTTGAATAGTTGAAAAGAAGCTCTTTATAATAAAACAATGCTTTCTCTTTATCTTTTATATAATTCTCGTTGATCTTTGCTAATCGATATATTGCATCATCTCCTAAAATGTCTGTCGGGTATTTTGATACCACCATTTCATAAAAAGCACTAGCTTCTGCCCATTTTTTTTGACGTTCCATCGCCTGGCCTTTTTTATATAAAATCTCATCGTTTAAGGAATGAAAGGGATAATTGAGTTGAATACTATCGAAGAGATAAAAGGCGCTGTCTACTTGGTTTTGTTCAAGCAACAAGTCGGCACTTGCATACCACATCATCGCTTGATAATTACTGTCTAAACCAAAATTATCCGTTATCGCAACAGACAATTGCATCGCGTCGTTAGCGATTAATTTAGAGGTAGATTCTTTTAATACACTTAATTGGGATTGTGCAAAATCAAATTCACCATCAAAATAAAAAACCCGTGCATTCTTATACTTTGCCTCATTGCCAATAATATCAAACTTATAATCATTATCAATTTGCATATACAAAATAGAAGCGTCCCAAATTCTAGCATTTAAGACATAGAAGTCCGCGAGCAACATTTTAACCGTTGCACGTTGCATGTCAGAAAGTCCTGGTGTTGCTATAAATTGCTCAAGGATTGCAATGGCGGCTACTTTTTTACCCGCATATTGGGCCATTATCTTCGTATACTCTAATACTACATTAAATGATTTTCGTGAGTTGGCCATCCTATCAATTACCGTTTTATATTCATTCAGGGTTG
>Ga0214919_10002000_pt1 | contig 32569 bp, 28 predicted proteins | sample LL1503_MetaG_FD_177994 | JGI IMG/M metagenome (GOLD analysis project Ga0214919, IMG submission 177994) | Freshwater microbial communities from Lake Lanier, Atlanta, Georgia, United States - LL-1503 | ecosystem: Environmental > Aquatic > Freshwater > Lake | place: USA: Georgia | collected... | reverse complement strand
TTATCTCTTTTCCTTGCGTCATAATAGTAAGTATGTAAGGGCACTTATCTAAATAAATTATTCCCGATTCGGACAACTGATGAATATTATGATTATTGACGTCACCCCATTCTCCAAATTTATGAACTATGTCATTTTGGGGTGGAATACCTCTCTGGATTCCTTCTTTAAAATTACATTTATTTAAAAGTTCAGTAGCAAACTCAGAATCAGTTATTGTTAAATAACCTGCGTTATATAATACGTTTAAGAATACTGAATACTCCTTTGCTGATATTTTATAGTTACGGTCAGTTACATCTGGAACTACTAAACCAAAATCGGAAAATGTTTTTTTGAATTCACTTATGTCAACACAATTGTTAAGTAAATAAGTTGCGTTATTGTCAGAATATGCAATCATATATTTAAGTAGATCTTTTATTGTGTAACTCTTTTCAGGTTCAATGTGAATTGTGTTATATGTTTGATGAGGCACTCCGCCTTGAGGCAAATTAAAAACCACTTGTTTATTTAAAGTTCCTGGACTTAATTCTTCCATTTTTAAAAATGTAATTAGGAGTGGTAACTTAATGAGTGAGCCTGGATGGAACATTTCATTTTCGTTGATACCTATAAATTCTCGGTTATTTAATAGCTTTAAATATATTGAAATCTTATCTAAACGACCTGTTTGTTGGCGTTGATTTATTAAATCTAAAATACTTGTTTTTAATTTATTGTATTTTCCTGATTCGCAAGTTTTGTAATTAAACATTAAAGGTTTAACGAATTTAAATCCTTCCAACCGCTGTGTTTCAGTTTCACAAATATTTAATGGTTGTGCTTCAATTGTTTTCGAAGTTTCGGTATTATTAGTTTTATGTTTTTTAATTTGTGACCATAAAACAACTGATGATATACTGAATATAAAAGTTGTAAAAATTAGTGTTAAAGAATTATGTCTTTTAACTCGCATATAAATTTTATTAAATTAAAAACGTTTTTTTTTAATATTTATTATAATTAACGTTAAGATTTGTTTTTTTAATTTTTTAAAAATTAAATGTAATTCAACTAATAGACAAATTATATATAAAAAACAGCAATTGTTTTACTCTTCTTCATTAAAAGTACATCAATAAAACTATACTTTGGCTTAAAACTGATTAAATTAATTAACAAAATTATTTTTATTATTCAAATTAACAATTTTTAGATTAATTGATAATGCACTTAATTATTTATACAACCCTGCGATATCCATAAATTAAGAGTCTTAATTTCGCAAGAGTCTAAATGTCTTTGAGATGGTGGGGGCATCATAATTGAATTGACATCTGTATTTGTTACAACAGGCATTACTTGTCCACTCAATATAATTTGCTTAATAGAAAAATAAGAATCAAGATTTATGCCTCCTGAACCTGGTGTTGAATGACAATTATTACAATTATTTTGAAACAAAGGCAAAATGTTTGAGGAATAAGAAATTACAGGAGCTATTTGACAAGGATAACTTTGAGGAATTGGCTCTATCTTGTTTTGAGTTCGAGAAGAATTTTTATTACAAGACAGAATAAAGTGTGCAATAAGAAACAAGTATATAATTTTCACTTGACAAATATAAGTTAATATATATAAGTTATTCGTTATGTTTAAGTTATCATTTTATAAAATTAAAAATCACTTAATTCAAAATGTCAAAAATACATTAGCATTTAGCGGATTAATTTTGAAGCTTAACAATTAATACTATAATTTTTAAAGGCTTCTATAAACTTAAAAATTTATTATTTTTTATATTAAACGGAACAAATTATCAAAATATAATTTAATAATTAGCCATTAGGATAAATAAATGAAAGAGATCGATAAAACGGTAAATAAATAAAATAAACACCTAAATTTATTTTTTAATCCGACTGTTTAATCACAATACATTCAAATTATTGCAACAAAAAACCTATTTATTTACCATTAAATTTTAGGTTTAGATTGAGTAAATTAAATTATTATTCAGATTTGTTTTTTAATTGCATTAAGAGAGAATACGCTCCTTTTAAAACAAAAGTACTGTTAGAAATAGTTTTGTTGTCTACATAATTTATTTCTGTATAATTATTTTCTGAACTACCTTTTATAATTTCCACCATTTCAAACTGATTTTTTCCTTTAGAAATAAATACATAATTTTTTTCTTCAAAATTAACAATAGCGTCATCGATAATAATAAATGCATTTACTGAATTTATTTCTACTTCGGCATTCATATACATTCCCGGTAACAAACTTTTGTCATAATCATCGAAGTGGCAATGGACCTCACCAGTTCTATCAGCTGATAAATCGCGACTAATGAGAATAATTTCACATCGATGTTTTTTTTTGGGATTATTGTTATCAAAAGCTAATATTTTTTGTCCAATGGCAAGTTTGTTCAAATCCTGTTCGAATACTTTTAAATTTAAATGAATATCATCAGGATTAATTAATTCGAATAAAACATCAGATGGATTTAAGTATTTACCAATATTAACATCTACCTTCGATACAAAACCATCAATAGAAGAATAAATATTTATACATCTTGATAAATTCAATTCATTTAAAGTTTCAGGCTTTATATTGATAAGTCTAAGCTTTTCTGCTAAAGCACTCAATATAATTTTTTGATTTTTAAAATCTAATTCTGATTGTTGAAAAACCTTATCACTGCTAGCTTTACTTTGATTTAGGTCCCTTTGACGATTAAATTCTTGTTCTGCAAATGTTAGTTTTGATTTAGCTATTAAATACTCCTGTTGTAGTTGAATATATTGTTGATCTTCCATAGAAGCAATGGTTTCACCTTTTTTAACAGGCATGCCCGGCAGTAATTTAGTTGATTTTAAAAATCCGCCTAATGGCATACTTACCGAAACTATATTTTGAGGTGGAACATCAATTTTTCCATTTAACTTTAATCTCGTTGAAATGATTTTCGTTTCAAGTTTTCCTAATTCAATTTGAGCATTTTTACATTGTGCTTCTGTCAAATTGATTATATTAGTATTAATACTACTGATTTCTTTTTCTTGTTTTTTTTGATAGTTACAAGAAGAAAAAAAATAAATTACTACTATGGTAAGGATGATTCTTTTCATATTCTGATATTATTTTGTAAGTAAATAGTTAATTTGAATAATTGTTTCATTAAGATTTTTAATAGCATCCAAATAGTTTGATTGAATAATGATCACTTGATTGGCAAGCATTACCCATTCGAGATAATTTAATTCTCCACTACTAAATTGTTTGTTAGCAGCATCCAAAATTAGCGTTGCATTTTTGAGTGAGTATGTTTCAAAATAATTTACGATTTCTAAATTCGTTAGATGCTGTTTAACTAAAGATATATATTGTGATTGAAACGTTTCAAATTCAGTAGTGTAATTATTTTCGGCAATAATCTTTCCAATTCTGGCAGCACTTATTTTTGCTTTTTGAGCGCCAAAAAATAATGGAATACCAATACCAACTTGAATGGATTGAAATCTGGAAGAGTTTGTATAAAATTTATTGTCAGCTCCGGTACCTTTCATCGTCATATTATAATAACCAATCTGCAAATCCGGTAATAACAATGATTTTTCAAGCCGATGTGTAATTGTAGAAATTTTATTTTGTTGATCCATAATTTTTAAATATGGGTGCTGACTGATTAGATTACTATCTAATTTTAAATCTAAATGAAGTTTGAGTTTATTTTCTTCTGGAATAACAGCTGTTCTTATATTTAAAATAAATCGAAATTGCAATAATACTACTTCTATCTCTTTTCGGATTTGTTTTAGTTGCATTGTTATACTGCCTCTTTGCAACTCTGCAGTTGTTTTTTCCAGAATGTTAGTTTCGCCGGATGAAAGCCGATAATTTGCTTTCGTAAGAAAAGAACCATATATACTATCATTTCGCATTAGTAGGCTTTCTTTTTGTTTAAGATACAAGTATGTATAAAATGTATAATTAACCAATTTCTTTGTTTCACTTTCTTTTAAGGAAATAGCGAGAATTGATGTTTTCCATTCTTCGTTTAACTGATTTTTTTGATTTGAGTAAATATTTGGAAAACTTATGGCTTGCGAAACACCGAAACGGCTATCATTATAGTTACTGTTGATTTGTCCAAATTCTCCAAAAACGTTGGTTTTCGGAATAGAGACTCCAGTATTGATTATTGTTTTTTGATATTCTGATTTCAGTTTTTCGTTTTTAACATTTAAATTATTTTTTATAGCAGTATTAACAGCCTCTTGCAATGAAATTGGGATTTGTGCTTTAGATTGGTGAACTAATAGCAACACAAATACTAAAGAAGATAAATTAATTTTTACGTTTGGTTTTGATTTATATATTTTTTCAAACAAAATGTATAAAATAGGTAATACAAAAAGTGTGAGTACTGTTGCAATGATTAAACCGCCAATAACTACTGTAGCTAGAGGGCGCTGCACTTCTGCACCTGCTCCATTGCTCAATGCCATTGGTAAAAACCCAAGTGATGCAACAAAAGCGGTCATTAATACAGGCCGAAATCTAACTCTTGTCCCGATGATAACAATGCGAAATAGGTTATTTAAACCTTCTTTTTTTAAGCGATTAAATTCAGCTATTAAGACTATCCCATTTAGAACTGCAACACCAAATAATGCAATAAATCCGACACCGGCGCTAATACTAAAAGGCATATTTCTTAATGCTAAAAAGAAAACACCGCCTATTATAGAAAGTGGAATTGCGGAATAAATTAACAAACCATGTTTTACAGAGTTGAATGCAAAAAACAAAAGTATGAAAATAAGGATGAGCGAAACTGGAACAGCGATCATTAGACGTTGTTTTGCTTCATTTAAATTTTCAAAAGCACCGCCATAAGTAATATAATACCCTGATGGAAATTTAATTGTTTTGTCTACTTTTTGTTGCACTTCATTTACAATACTTTGTACATCTCTTCCACGGACATTAAAGCCAACTATAATTCTACGTTTAGCATCTTCGCGTTGTATTTGATTTGGCCCATTTTTAATCTCTACAGAAGCCAACTGATACAGAGGAATTTGAGTTCCCTGAGCTGAAGGTATAAGTATGTTTTTTACGTCTTCTAAACTTTTTCTTTTATCACTCGTTAAACGAACTACTATATTAAAGCGCTTTTCACCCTCGAAAATAAGTCCTGAAATTTGCCCAGCAAAAGCTATATTCACAATTTTATTAATATCAGAGATATTTAAATTATATTGGGCAATCGCCGCTCTATTGTATTCAATGATTACTTGAGGCATACCTGTAACTGCTTCCACATATAAATTTTTTGCGCCTTCAACATTTGAAAGCAGTTTGCCTATTTTATCTGCGTATTTTGATAAAGTATCCAAGTTTTCCCCAAAAATTTTACATACAACATCTTGTTTTGCGCCGGTCATTAATTCGTTAAAACGCATTTGAACTGGAAATTGAAAACTGGTAGTGACGCCCGGAACTTCAGCTACAGCTTTCCCCATTTTTTTAGCAAGTTCATCAAATGTTTTAGCAGAAGTCCAATCTTTTTTATCTTTTAATATTATAATTAAATCTGCTGCCTCCATTGGCATAGGATCTGTGGGCACTTCACCGCTTCCAATTTTAGTTACTATTTTTTCAACTTCGAGAAATTGATTTTTCAAAATCCTTGCTGCTTTCTGTGTATTTTCTATTGTAATTTGTAAATTACTGCCAGCTAGCAATCTCGTCTCAACTGCAAAATCTCCCTCTTCCAAAGCTGGAATAAATTCACCACCTAAAAATGGAAGTGTGATAATAGCCGAAATGAAAAGTAAAATTACAGATGTCATAATGGCTTTAGGATGCCTTAGTATTTTTGTTAATGCAGCATGGTAAGCATTTTCTAAAATTTTCATTATTTTATCTGATATATTAACCTTGTGTTTTGTTTTTTTACTCAAAAATAATGCACTCATCATTGGAATATAAGTAAGAGATAATACAAATGCACCTAGCAATGCAAAAGCAACAGTTTGAGCCATTGGTTTAAACATTTTTCCTTCAATGCCTTGTAAAGTAAAAATCGGTAAATACACAACTAAAATAATAATTTGACCAAACACTGCGCTATTCATCATTTTACTGGCAGAAAATTTTACTTCATTGTCCATTTCTTGTTGATTCAATTGAGAAATATTATTAAATTTTTTACTGTGTGATAATTGATGCATAATTGCTTCAACGATAATAACCGCTCCATCCACAATTAATCCAAAATCAAGAGCACCAAGACTCATCAAATTACCACTAACTCCAAACGTATTCATTAAAATAATTGCGAATAACATTGCAAGTGGGATGACAGATGCTACCAAAAGGCCTGCTCTAAAATTACCCAGGAACAGTACTAAAACAAAAATGACAATTAAGGCTCCTTCCATTAAATTTTGTTCAACGGTTCCTATAGCATTATTAACCATTTTTGTTCTATCTAAAAATGGTTCAAGTATAACTCCTTCAGGCAATGTTTTTTCAATTTGAATGATTCGTTCTTTGACATTTTTAATTACTTCACTACTATTTGCACCCTTTAGCATCATCACAACAGCCCCAGCAACTTCACCTTCATCGTTGTAACACATTGCACCGAATCTAGTGCTATAACCTATTTTTACCTCAGCTACATCTCTTATAAATAAAGGAGTACCGCTTGCTGTATTTTTTATAGAAATATTTTCTATGTCGGTTATATTGCCAATTAATCCTTCACTTCTGATAAATAAAACCGTTGCTCCTTTTTCAATGTATGTTCCACCTGTATTTTGATTGTTTTTTTCTAAGGCTGAGAAAACATCATTAACGTTAATATTATAGGATTGTAATTTGTTGGGATTAATAGTAATTTCATATTGCTTTAATTTCCCTCCAAAACTACTTACTTCAGCTACACCTCTTACTCCAAGTAATTGACGGCGTATAATCCAGTCCTGAATGGTTCTTAATTCGGTTTCGTTATATTTTTTTTCATACCCTTTTTTTGCTCTTACTACGTATTGGTATATTTCACCCAAACCAGTAGAAACGGGACCTAATTCAGGTACACCAATGCCCTGCGGAATTTGACTTTGTATTTTTTGTAAGCGTTCCGAAACTTGCTGCCTTGCCCAATAAATATCAGTTGCATCGTCAAATACAATCGTAACTAGCGATAAACCAAAACGCGAAAAGCTTCTTATTTCTTTTAGTCCGGAAATATTATTGTTTGCTTGTTCAATAGGAAAGGTTACAAACCTCTCGATATCAGTAGCTCCAAATGAAGGGGCAACCGTAATGACTTGTACTTGATTATTTGTAATATCGGGTACCGCGTCAATTGGTAATTTAGTAATTTGATATGTACCATAACCTATTAAGGCCATTATAAAAAGACCTATAATGAGTTTGTTCTTTATAGAGAACGCAATAATTTTATTGAGCATAATTTTACAATTAATGAAATGAATGAAATTTTCCGGTAAGCCAGGACCGTAAACAGTTTTTTTGTGTCCGATTTGCGGACAATCATAAATTCATTAACTGATTTTTGGCGGTTGCCAAATGTTGCTGACGACAGCTGAAGAATAAAATGCTCCGTTGTAAATTGGAGAAATTTTATCGTAAAAAGCGGTTGGTCTTAGAACAGAAAATTGAATATGGTTTAAAAAGGCTAATGAAACGTGAGCCGTTGCACAATCTTTTGTCTTAAAAGGTAAATTGTCGTGGTCGTGGTGATCGTTGTCCGAATGATTGTGATGGTCGGAATAGTGTTCGTTTAAAAAGTCGGCAAAACTTTCATCAGGTTCTTGGTCATGATGCTCTGAAAAGTGATGAATAAGCATTGGCAACCTCAAAAGCTGATGTAGTTCTGTGTTTGCAAAAAGAAAAACAAAAAGAAATGATATTGCGATTAACTTTTTCAAGAACTCAAATATACGGTAAAAATTTGTCGGTTTGGCAGAATGTTGTAGGTTGCAGGTGGGCAAAATTAAATGTGCTACAAAAGTGTTGGGTTTTGTTTAGGCTTGCAGCATTTTTCATTTTGCTCAATTTTAATTTAATAATTTTATCTTTTAAATTGGCCCAAGAATAGGGAAGCTTACACTGTTGGTTTAACTTCGCCCCCCATTCCAATGTAGTAGTCAATTCCTTTTAATTGTTGAAGTTCATCGAAGTCGTCTGCAAAATAATAGTCGTAATCTGTAGGTGGAATTTTTAGATTTTTACAAATTTCGGATGAAAAGGTATTAAGTTTATTTGCTTTTATGCTGTCGAATTGATGATATAAAGGATAATAAAATGTAACAAGTCCAATTTTCTTTTTGTTCCATCTTTCACGGCTATAATTCAAATAATTAAAGAGTCTATATTCATTATTTTCCTTTTTTGCAACAAAGTTCATTATTGCTAAAACATAAGGTTGATTGTCCTGATTACATGATGAAAACATTGTTTTTATTAAATAAATTCCATTTTGTGATTTTATGCTTAAAACATGAACAGGAAAACCCATGTACAATGAAGGTTGGAACTCCCCGAAAAGTATATCAAAGTGGCCTCTGTTTTGTTTATCACTGTCACTCCAATATTGATTATTGTATATACTGTCAGGTCGAGAATGAATATAACTCTCAAATAATTTTTGAACCTGTTTAACTTCAAGATTTGAAGTATCAACTATAGCGTTATAGGTAACTTTTTGTCCAAATGTCGATGAACAAATGCTTACTAAAATAACAAATATGAAATTTTTATATGTCATGGTTTATTACAATATTATGTCGTCATAGCATGCCCGCTAACGTTTGGCAGCTACTTGCAGTTTTTTGCTATGTCAAGTTACACATTTGAGCGTTAACCCGCAAAAAATTGCAAGTAGGTGCTGTTAGCTGTCTGGTGGCGGCACACAGATGCGTCTTGTTTACGTGTCTGCATATAAATTGTTTACGATTTATTTGACACAGGAACATCATTTTTGTATTCAACTGAGTCTTTAATTGTCCCGTCGTCTTTATAGAATTTCCAAAAACCAACCTTTTTATTTCTTCTGTAATATCCTTCTTCTATTTTAATTCGAGCAGTTTTGTTGTCGGCGTTTTTTGTCACAGCGAAACCAAAAGTAATAAAATGTCCGTCCTTAATACGGTCTTTTCCGTAAACTTGATTAATTCTTTCTTTGTTGTCTGAAGGGTTAATGTCATATGAACCCAAACAACCGATTGTTAATGTGTCAATAGCATTTGTGTCTTGCTTTATAGTCACGGTTTCTTTTTCGTCACAGCAAGCTTGAATAAAAAAGAGAAAAAGTGTCCCGAATGTAAATAGTTTAATTGTTTTCATAGTCTTGAAATTAGTCATTGATTTAGTTAATACACCTTTAAAGTCCAAAAGTTCATTTGTCTGGGATTCTTTTTAAAGAACGAATGTTTGTCTACTGAAATGTTTGTCCGCCACTTGCAGCTAACGTTTCGCGTGCAGGCGATCGTAACCCTGTGTTGCGCCTGCGGCAGGGTTATGGCGCTTGCACGCTGTTAGCTGTGGTTTTTTTTTCTTTTTCCAATATCCGTTATAAATTGCTTTACCCATTTGTCAACTAGTTCGTCTGTTGTCAAAAAATCGTTGCCTCTATTGTGCTCAGACCAACCATTATTGCCAATCAAATCTCTGTCAAAACGGAATATCGATTGTTTATGTATGTATTCTTTATATTCTGTTTGGTCGTGGCCTTTCTTTTCATAAATTATTACTTTTAAGGTACCGTTGGCAATATCGTGTTGAATTGGATAAATGCTATTAAAGCATAGATAATATCCGTTAAATCCAAATTCATACATTGGAAGGTTTGTTCGTTCTGAAGTTGCTAAATCAAGACATGTTTCAGTGTCTTCAATAATAGGCTTAAGCACTTTTAATTTTTCGATTATAATTCTAAGTTCTCTATTTGCTTCTTTTACAGCTTCCTGACTTTTAAGAAATAACTCTCTCTCTTTCTCTGCTTTTCTTGATCGTTTGAGTCTTTCCGCTGCTTCTACAATGGTTTCTTGACGACTAGTACCGCCTGTTTCTTTTACTTTTTGGTCAATAACCGCAATTGCACCTTCTGTTTTAAATCGCTGATAGTCTAGCCAGATATAAGTTCTCGGAATCCAAGTAGGTAATGTCGAGTTAGTGTCCATATTTATAAAAAGCAAAAAGTCCCAACCTTTGTCAAAGGCTCGATTTTTTATAGCAGTCTCTTCAATTCTTGTCCAAGGTGTCTCGCCCCAACCGTCACGATATAGAACTACAACAACTCTGCACTCTTGATAAAAAACTGTATTGATTTTTTTTTCTCCATCCTTTCCACCAAGGTCTTCTTGTTTCTTGGAGTATATGAAAGTCGAAAGTCTGTCTTGAATATGGTCATTCAGGTCATAAGCAATTGCTTCGTCTTGTTTCAAAAACGAAAAGCCTACTTCATATTGATATTCTGTTTGTGTCGTCATAAAATCACAGCTAACGTTTGAAAGATTTATGAAGTAAAAAAAAGGGGGTTTCCCGCAGACGCTGTCAATTAAGCGATTCAGCCCCCCTTTTTTTTATTTCATAAATCTTATGTTATCGGCTGGCATTCGTTTCTGTCGTGTTTGTGTCTGTTTTATTTGTCGTCATTTCGTCAAGGCATTATTACTTTCCCGAACAGTTCAAGCCACAAAATATAACCTGCGATTCCGCCCACAAGTCCTGAAGCAATAAATGTCAAGCGTTGTTTTGTCGGTACAAACTTAAAGATAATTATTGATAACACTATTGCTCCAATAATAGCTGTCAAGGTTATAATTGTCCATTCGGGTAAGTTGAAATGATGAGCAAGATGTATTTCGTCCCCACGTTGAGAGAATTCTCCTTTCACGAAATAACTGCCAACCCAAGTAAAAAGATTAGCTGTCTGTCGTAACCAAAAGAGAGAAACGAAAATTAAAAACCATTGTCTGAAAGTAAGTTTAGTTACGTTGTCAAATGATTTCCTAAATGCAAAAAGAAAGAGTAGTCCGATTGTTCCTGTCAACACTGTTTCTAAAGGTCCACCAAGTGTTATCCAAAATCCATTCTTTCCGTGCACTTTACAAATCTCCTTATACTTTTCTTTTTCGGGAAAGTCTTTGTCTGCCATAAGTTCTGCCCGATATTTAGAATAGATTGTGTCGGTAAATTCAGAATTCTTTGTGTCTGTCCACCACGAAGACATATAATTGATGTGTGCTTCGTAACCAAAACTTCTTGCCATTATGTAGTGGCCGCCTTCGTGTGTAAGTGTTCCGATTACTGTCGCAAAAATGAACGAAGTAGTTAACCAAATAAAAAGTCGTTTGTCAAAGCTCATTCGTGTCGTGTCGTGTTCGTTACGCTCGGTCTTATGCTTGCCGATAACGTTTTGCAGATTGGCGATGGGCGGGCTTTTCAGCACAAAATTTAGTTCGGAGAACTGAACTTTCGGCTACCACAAAACTGTCATGCGGAGACGAAACCCCGCCTATTGCCAATGTGCTGTTATGTGCTGCCCTTTCTTTCATCGCTTTTGTCTGTCGGTTACTAATTTAATGTGGTGTCCTTTTTTGAGATTGTCTTGAGCTTTCCATTCACCCACTTATTGGTAAAAATAGTCAGTTGATGGCGATTTTGCATGTCGTAACCATTCCATAATTCAGCCTTCACGGTCTTTGTTTTCACGTCAGGTGTCATGTTTGCAAAGTCCCGTGTTTCTTCGTGCAGGTCAAACATTTTTGTTGTAGGGTCAATGATTATTAAATGTCCCCTCGACAATGACCAACCATTTGAAGCACTAACTTGAATATAAATGTCTGTTTGTCCGTCAAAGTTGTAGTCGTCAAAAATTGGGTCAAATTGAGTAGGGAAAGCGTCAATCCCGCTAATGCTGTCGGAAACATTCCACTTATTATTTTGAATTGAATAAAGTCTAACCGTGTAAGTCGTGTCGGTTGGACAAACAACAATAAAGGCATTCTTTTCTGTCTTGCTGATTATTTGTCCCGATTTGAAAAACAAAAAGGATTGATTGGTTTCAAACTCATTATTGAATTCTAAAGTGTCAGCCGTTAATGCTTTGTCAAGAAGTCCAGTTATTTTGTCAAGCACAGTGTCTTTAACAGCCACCGATTTAGAAATAGTGTCTTGAGTAACAATTTTGTCCTGTGTTGTCTGTGTTTGATTACAAGAGAATATTGTCAGTCCGAAAAGTAATATTGTTAATGTTCGTATTGTCGTCATAAGGGTTGCACATAACGTTTTGCGGCCTTGCGTCCGTTTTTTGCTAAGTCCAAGTTACATATTTGAACGCAAACGCGCAAAAAATGGTCGCGAGACCGCTGTTAGCTGCTGTGCTTTGTCCGTTTATTTAACGTCAAACTTAAGCGTCTGCTTTTGCTTTTGTTTATTCTCAACAAGAATTTTATAAGATGTCTTAGGAATTAGTGCAAGAGCGGTCGTGTCGGCTTTACTATTTATTTCAATGACGTCAATTGGGATAGCGTCTTTTTCATTTTCTGTCGAAATATAAGCTTTTACTAAAACGGGAAATGAAATTGTAATGTCATTGTTAATGAACTTTGGAGAATAATATTCAAATAACCAATGAGGTCTATTATATTTTAAATGAGTCCTTGGGTGATAAACAAATATGTCGCTCGGGCCGTCTTGTAGTCGAAAGGACATACCCATCATTTTTCCATTATTCACCGGAACAACAAATTTGTCGTAATTGAACTTGTCGTAGTAAGGATTTTCATATTTTTTTTCGAAATGTTCCGTGAGTTCAACTTGGTCGATTGTCAAAGGATTAATGCCAGTGTATTCCATTAGCCGTCCAGCCATTGCTTTGCCCCAACCTTGAACTTCGCCTTCTAATAAATGGGCATAGCCGCAATGAATTACAATTTTTGCCTTAGGATCTTTCTTTAGAATTTTCTGAATATTCTTTGCCTGTCCGATTTCTCGTTGCATCCCATCTCCTTGTTCATTTGGTTCGTAAGCGAATACCTTAAAACCTGTCTTCAAGGCTTGTCGGATTAAATTTCCATATTGCGGCTCAACGGTGTAATAACCTGTATTAAGAGTAGGATAATTATTCTTGACTAAACTGCTGTCCCACAAAGTGAGGGTTTCGGCACCGAAATAATTAAAGCCCTGTTCGCTAAGTTTATTTAAAAGCAACATCGTAAAGAACCTATGATATGAAACGTGGTGAGCTTCATTAATAATTACAATTTGATTTTTAGCCGCCTCTTTAATAATATAATCAATGGCAGGAACAATGTCATAGTTTGTAGAGTCAAAAAAGACGGATTGATTTGGAGTTGGTTCATAAGCTTGGTCAAATACTTGTAATGCAGAAAAATATTTTCCAATATTAGAATATAATACTGCGGCGTCTGTCGTTGAATGTTCGTTTTTAATACTGTCAGTTCGCGTTTTGATGTCAGAAGAAAAGTTGTACCGAAGCCATTCCTCTTGAATATTTGTCATGACGGGAACTGTCTTTTTGTTGTCGTCTTGATTTTGGCAAGAAACTAAAAAGAAAAATGTTATTAGATATGTAGTGATGTATTTCGTCATAGCATTGCAGCTAACGTTTTGCGGCCTTGCGTAGTTTTTTGCTATTGTCCACCCCTGCATTTGAGCGCTAACACGCAAAAAATTACGCAAGACCGCTGTTATAACCAGTACGGCGCACACAGTTTTTCTGTCGGTGTCCGCCAACCTAAGGTTTAAAGATAGGAGTTTTTTTTAACGCTATTTCTTTTTTCTTGTCCTTAAATGTGATTACAATTTCCTTGTCGCTTGGCAAATGATCAGAAAGCGATGTAAACGTGTCTTTGTCTATGTCCTTGATGTCTTGATTATTTATTTTTATTATTTTATCTCCGCATTTAATACCTAATTGTTCAGCTAAACTGCCCCTGTAAATGAAGTCAACTTCAAGAACGCCATTACGCTTAAAACATTCAAAACCGTATGAAGAAATATTTGTCGGAAAGTGAGCCTTTTCAAGAGGCTTTAAATACAAAACATAATTTTTGAAATCAATAGTAACGATAAAATTTTTGAGGAAACTAAGACCAACCAAATTTTTACCTTTATATAAAGACACTTTTTCCACTATTGATGAGTCTAATTCAAAGTCGCCAATTTTTAATGAGTTAAGTTTAACATAATCCCTTTCGTAAATGGATTTTTTCTTTAATTTTTTGCCTTGATCGTCTATGTCGTAATATGCAGTTTTTACAGTTTCGGGTTGCTTCGCTTTCAAGTTACTAATGTCAAAGTCCGAATTGAACTTTATAAAGCCAGGTTCGCCGGTATCAATAAACGCCATAACTGTGTCTTTGTTATTTATTAGAAGCTTCACAACAGGCGTTTGTTGTTCGCTATACGGTTTAAATTTTGTTTTAAAAGCATTCGTAACGTTTTTGAAATTTGCCAAAGTGTCTGAAACCGTTATAATGGTGTCCCTGAAATTTATTTCCCAAACGGAATTTTGCATCGCATTAACACCAATTATTCCTGAGACTTTTTGCCATTTAAAGAGCTCAAAGTCCATCGCAAGAAATTGGAGATTTTTAAAGGCGAGGTTTCCAATCTGAGCGTCTGAAAAGCCGTAGTCAGTTTTATACGAGCCAAGTCGGAGAAGTTTTTTTGTCTGCAAGTTTAATTCGTCTTTTGTTTTAAAGCTATATGTACAAGGCGAACCTGTGTCGAGTATAAATGTTTGTTCTTGTTGTGTCCCGTTTAATTTTGCTTTAACAAGAATCCATTGGGTTAAACTAAACTTAAAACTGTCTTGGAAGTTACGAGAAGTCAAAGCCGATGTCTTTAATGACTTCCGAAATTTTTTCTGTCTTACGAATACGCAAGAAGTAATTACCACTAAAAAGGCTAAAAAAACTGTCGAGACTATGATAGGTTTTTTCGTCATTACGAATGTTTTTTGTCAGCCGAGAGTCTGTCCGCCGTATTGGTTATAACTTGTTTATACCCGCCATAAAATGGCGGGTATAATACTTAAATTGGTATAATAACCGCCATAAATTGGCTAATATTTATTTTAGTGAATTTAATCATTTTTTATAAATAATCAAATGACATGTTTTTATTTAAGCCCCAGTAAGATAACTTACCTATAACTTGTATATATGCGATACAAACCTTCGCATATACTCCCAATTTTGGATAGATTGGCGAAGGTTTGTTTTAGATATCTAATTTATAGTTTATTTAAATAATAACAACATTAGTTATTACATATCTAATTAATCTTATTATTTAAAAGAAAAATGTTTACACTATGTTTACACCAACACTAAACAAAAAAGCCTCCCAGTTTACTGAAAGGCTTGTCTTTGTTGATGTGGACCTTGTTGAGCAAAACCCGAACCAAGAATTAGAAGAATTAAAGGTACTTTGTTCTCTTAAAGCGTTGATAGACAAAGGATAAGGGTGAATTTTAGTTTATAAATTAGATTTTTGATGAGGTTATGGAAGTTAATATAAGGTAAGCGGGCTAATCTCGGTATCTTCTTAAATTTAGTTCATCGTTACCAGCTTGTTCGTAAAATCTATCTATGGCATTACAGGCAGGATTACCCTTATTGCCAAAATAATGAACGTAGGTTTTTTTATAAACTTCATTTAATGATTTGGCTATAACTTCCTCAAAAAACTCTATTGAGGCTTATATTCTTCTTTACCACACAAGCACAATCATAAAGTCTAAATTCATCATTTTTAGCGTTTTTCTTTTAAAAAAAGTACAAATTTTCAAATAACTCAACTTCAAATTCATGTTTCATTTCATTCTTTGCAATAGAAAAATACAATTTTTTCCCCAATTAAAAAACAGTTTATTTGATTCTATTTCATCATCAGATTGAATTTCATGTTCCAGTTGAGCTTTAGTCCGAATGATTGGTTTACAAAACAAATCTTCAGGAACTAAAATAAAATCATTTTCATTAGCTACGATACAAACCTTAGCATTATCTTTTATTTCAATGCGCTTTCCATTTTCATAAAAATGACCATTTTTGTAAATTAGATTCATGGAGCGCATAAATTAGATTTAAATTATTTATGAATGGCTTGTAATTTTTCAAGGAAAATTTTATTTCGTTGCCTTGCCCTTGCTAACAAAGTAGAGTATTTTAAAACTTCTGTATAAATTGAACCATTACTTCTACCATCAAATCCAATTACATTTTGAATTTCCGATGTGAAATTTAATAATCCTTAAAAAAATATAACAATGTTTTGTATTATAATTTGCATGAGACTATCTTAAAGCCTCTAATTGCAGATAAGTTTACATCTAATTCTTAATCAACTTAATCTTAACGTGGTCTTTATTCATTATGTTTAAAAAATACACCCCTTTTTCTAAATTTGAGAAATCTTGAGTACCTATCTTTTTACCAGACCAAATAATTTCTCCTATTAAATTTAATAATTCATAGTAATTATTAGCATATTCGTTTTTTACATTGATTGAGGAAATAAAAGGATTGGGATAAACAACTGTCGAGTTTTCTATATTGTAGAATTGAATAGCTAATGCACTTGCACTGTTTCCTCTTACGCAAATTACGGGATGTTTAGCCGTTTTTACATCATAGGTAGTAATGCCATAGTGCGTATCTAAATACCATGCTTTGGTTGTTTGGTTTGGTAAACTTGTTGAAGCCCAATACTTATTAATATTCAAATAGCTAAAATAGCTAGTGTTGATGGATGGATTAATCATTGTTTCATCATTGATAGATTGCAATTCTTTAATATTTGGTAAACGCCAATCTGTAAAGCCTCCGCTTGTTAATGTATCAGCATAGATTAGCGCGTTTTCCCATGTTAAAGAATCGGTTCTAGTATATTTTTGCCAAACCAATCCTGTTAGGTTATCTGTAACAGTAACATTTGTATTATTTGTAAAATGAGTTGGAATTATTATAGGAGTAACTACATCTCTCACTGCACGTAAATGGAATTTCTTGGTACCTCCTGCACTAATCGTTTCCGTTTTAGGATGATTGCCAATACCTCCTCCAGCATTGGTTGCCCATATTTTAGTATTATCGTTTGCTTGTTTATCGCTTGTCCACCAATACTCTGCAAGAGAAGTTGGGAAAACAAGATTGTCCAAGGATGGATTCACATTTTGTTGATTAAGAATACTAAACGATTCGTGAGCATTGGGTAAACGCCAATCGGTATAACCAGCTAATGTTAATGTACTGCAATAGGTCGTAGCGTTTTCAATCGTCATTTCTCCACCATCTGTTTGTTGCCACATTAATCCAGTAATGGTATCTGTTACTGTTCCATTACCATTTAATGTGAAGTATGGAGAGTAAATTGTATAATCATTATCTTCGCCAAAAGTAGATGTGTAACTCGTCGTTTGACCAGTATCAGGTAGTCGCAGCATAGTTTTTGAAACACTTTGAGCAAAGAAATTAGTTGCAATGATTAATAATAAAACTAAGACTATATTTTTTTTCATATTACTCAATAATTAATTTTTCGGTAATCTGATAATCATTCAACAAAATTTTCACAATATATAATCCCTTTGAAAAGGCATTTACATTAATATTTCCATCATAGGTTTTAGTTTCATATATCTTTTCCCCATTACTATTAAATATACTTAAGTATTTTATATCACTTAATTTAATTGTTTCATCTATATCTAATTTTAATTGATTACTTGCAGGATTAGGATATAAGCCAATACGCTTATTGATATTACTGTTTTCTCTAATTGATGTAGTAGCATTAACTGTATACCTTACAATTACTTCATTATCTAATATAACGTTGCTACTCCAAATAAATTGAGCATCATTTGTAACATCATCAAAAATATTAGTAAAATTTGTATAGGCAGGTTTATTACTCACGCCAATAGTAGTATTTGAATATATAGTTGCAGATGGCCATGAAGCATCATTAAAAGAAGCACTCGCCCAGTTTACAGGCCTGCTCCAATGCAATCCATAATAAGCAGTACCATTATTTGAATCGGCTGTACTACAATTGGTAGTTAAGCGATGTGTTCCACTTTCTGTTGGGCAGGATAAATCTGTGATAGGTGATGTGTAAAATGTTTGTGCTTTCCAATTACTACCAGTAGTTGCAATGATGTTATTAGTTGCATCTTTAAAAACAGCTACCATGCCACCATCGCCAGGGTGATAGGTAAAGCCATTATTGTTTTCAGATCCTAATCCTAAGTTTTCTTCCCAATCAACTAAAAGCATTGCAATTGTAAATGGCTTGTTAACTTTAAAGCGAACTATATTTGAATTAAATTGAGTAAAGGGCACATTATCTTTTCCAACAGCTATACCATTAATGTACATTTCAAAATAATTATCTGCAAAAATATAAGCCGTTATAACTTCTCCATTAGCATCTATGGTTACAATGTCTGTTCCTGTAAGTGCTGCTAATGCAGCCGATGACGAAGCATAATTAGCCCCCGTACAAACATTATGTAAATTAGAAGCAAAAGGAAAATTTGTATTAGTATAGTTTACAACCGCTGGTAAAATCCATACCGAATTATCAGTGGCTGTTTTCGTTCCTATCCCTGCAATTCGACCACCTGTACAAGTATATAAATTACTTGTTATGGTAGTTGCAACGCCTTGCGTTATACTGCCTGTACCTGTATACTGCGAATAACAAAAAAATGGAATTAACAGCGTTATTAATGAACAACTATTTTTAATTAACATCGTTGAAGTTTTATATTATTGAATAACTATTTTTTTCACTAACTGTGTTTTATCTAACAGTACTTTAATAATGTAAGTTCCCTTAGATAACTGTTTTATATCTATGTTTTGTTTGTAGCCTTCTGCTTTATAAACAACTTCACCTTTTAAAGAATATATAGCTATCTCTTTTATGTCAGTTTCCTTAATCGTTTTTGATAAATTAAAATTTAAAATATCAGATGTAGGATTTGGATAAACAGTTATACTATTTTGATCTATAAAATTTTCAGTTATTGACGTTGGAACCAAACATTGTGCAGGACCTGTATAATTATTGGTTGTAGTACCTGCTGGAGTTACATAGCTATATGTATAAATTGTGCCAAGCCAGCTATAATTTGTAGCATAGCCAGCAGTGCCGTTTAATGTATATGCAACATTATAGCCATTATTAGTTCCATTTGGTAAACAAGATGTAATTAACGCACCAGTTAAAGGCCCCCAGTTTTCAGTTCTTACAGGATTGCCTTGTGGCTGTGGTATAATTTGATTAGAAGCGTCTTCTGTTACTACTCCCACCATACTGCCAATCATATAAGGTGCCGCTACGGAACCGTGATAATGATAAACGCCATTACGATAATGTCCGTGGTTAACATCTAAAGCAATCATTGCATTACCATCAGGCTCAACACTTCCGTAAACTGCAAAACCATCTAAAGCAAATGCAATTGGCAGCGTTGGTGATTGTACTCCATATAAATGTAATGGTGCAGTGTGGTAATGATAGTCATCGCCTCTGCCACAATGGCCGCCATAGGTATCTAGTTGCCCATCTAAAAGCGCATCAACACCTGTATTTGTATAAGGATTAAAAATAGGAACACCATTAACGGCAATAGCTATAGCGCCTTTTGTAAAATGTGATGCATTAACAGCAACTGGCGTAGCAGCAATTACCGGATTTATAGGCACAGGCCAAGCACTTGCACCTATATAACATTTAGGAAGTGGCACTTGCTGTTGCCAGCCATGGTTTGATATACCCACCATCATTGTATGTGTTGTTGGTATACCCTTCGATTCTATATAAAAATAAGTTGATGTAGAATACGTGTTTACATTTGGTTTAAATGATGCAAATGCAGAATCCATAAATGCAGTGCTAGTGGTTGTAGTTTGTAATGTTTTCATCGCTTTTTTAGTAAAACTATAAAACGTCATAATAACACCAACAGATAAAACTGGAACTAAATATTTTATTTTTTTATTATTTGAAAACGTATGTATTACTAATCCAAGCATTATTAAACCACCAATAATTAACCAAAATTTAAAATCAAAAAAGTTTTTTATGGCTACAGCTTTTGTATTAGTATTTGAAATTTGAGTGTTAATTGCCTCTATTAATTTTTCTTTTTTTAATACAAATGTTTGATCTTGGTTAGATAATTGCGCGAATGAAAAATGCACTATATTACTTTGTAAATCTTCAATAAAAACTTCACCGTTCTTATACATATAAAACGATCCGTCAATTGCTTTATTTTGTTTAGCAATGTTCCAATGCCTAATGGCATTATTTTCGTTACTAGTAGAATGGGCGTATATTAAGCTGCTTAATGAGCATAATAAAATGGCGATGATTTTTTTCATGTGTTTGTTTTTTTAATTGATAGTTTAAGCGTTATATAGTTTTAGACGATTTGTTTTTAAATTTCTGGCACTCTTTGGCATTTTTTTCTATAAAAATAGTTTAAGCCATTTTAAAGCTTCTATTTCATTTGAAAATACATTAGTAGGTCGCTGTGGTTTATTAATTTTTAAATAAAAATTTCCAATAAGTTTATGCCCAAAATTAGTAGCTACAAAAGCCTCTGCGGCACTATAAACACACGATTTTTCTTTTGCCCAAAATTGTCTTGTCTCCAGTGTTGGAAAAGCAAACTGTTCGCCTGTTACCAATAACGGTGCCTTTTTGTAGTTTAACATTTGTCCAATGAGTACATTAAATTTTTTCAGAGACTCAATAGTGAAATCTTGCTGACTTGATACGTGAGTATGAATAATACCGTCGCTTCGCAGTTGAACTGTAAATAGATCACAAATTTCGGTTGCTATAATTTCTATTTTTTTAGGCAGTATTTTAGTATTCAATAGTCTATTTTTTTTATGGAACATTACGAACTCTTTAAGTAGATTTTGTTGTAATATAAAAAATGAACATGATTTTATTTAGTTTCTAAAAGCAATTTTACAACCTATTGATTTTGTTTTATTTATTTCAATTGCCTTATTATTTAAAAGCGCATCAACTGCATTTGCTACATAATGGTTTTGAACTTTACTTGCTTCCATTCCATTATCGTCAATTGCGCCATCATATTTAATAATCCATTTTCCATTCTCTTTCCAAATCACAAAAGCATGTGGTGTTTTTTGCGCTTTAAAATCTTTAGCAACAAGTTGATTTCCGTCAAATAAGTAAGGAAAATTAAAGTTTTCCTTACTAGATTTTTCTCTCATTTTTGTAAATGTATCATCTTCGTAACTCACAGTATCAGTAGAACTGATAGCTATTAATGGAACATTAAGTGCTTTATATTTAATATTTAATTCATTAAAACGTGGCGGGTACAATTTTGCGAACGGACAATGATTACATGTAAATATAATTATGAATCCTTTGGCGTTTGGATAATTTTTTAGAGATATAAATTGACCATCTGTATTTTGCAAACTAAAATCGGATATAACTTTTTCATCATTAATAATCGTATATCCAAATACCATTACTAATAATATTGCAGCTATAATCAATGTACTTACTTTATGAAATATAAAAATCATCTTAATTAGTTTAGATAATATGTAATAATCTACTCTTTAATAAATTTTTTAGTGGTAATGATTTTTGTTAAATCATCTGTGAGTTGAATAAAGTACATGCCAGAATTTAAAGTACTAATATCTAAGCCGTTTTCTAAAATAGGGCGAGGTAACATAAATAATGTTTTACCCGCTGCATTTATAATTCTGATATAGTAGGCTTTTGCTGTTGGATCAATAAAATTCACAAATAATTTGTCATTAGCAGGGTTTGGATATAACGAAAAATCTTTAGCTTCTTTATTTTTTTCTTCGACTCCAGTAGTAGTCATTGTACCTATTACCTTAAATGAACCCATCATCCCTTCATCTTCGTGAGTTAATGCGTGGCAGTGATACATATATGGCCATGATGCATCTGAATAATCCTCGAACTTTGTTACAAATGTTACGCTACCACCAATAGGAATATAGGCCATATCTTTCCAGCCTTGCTCATAGCTTCTAACGGTTGATCCAATATTACCACCGCTTCTTGAAATAATATGAAATGGAACATCATGTAAATGAAATGTATGACCAAAAATATTATTATTTACAATTGTCCATTTTTCAATGGCGTTTAATGCAACAGTTTGATTAGTTACGGCTAAACTAAAATATGAATTATCAATTGAAAAAGTTGTGCCTCCATTTCCTCCAGTAACTGTTAAGGTTCTTGAATTAGTGGCTTGTGCGGCTGTCCAATAAGTATTATTAACTAGTGCTGAAGGAATTGCAGTAATTGGACTAGCTGTTGTTGCCGTAACATTTATTTTTAAAACATTAAAATCTTGATTATTTAAATAACCTCCGTTTAATGGCCCATTATTACCTGTTGGAACAGATCCGCCATTAGGACCTTCGAGCCCTGGCCAACCAAAAGAGTTTTGTCCAGGTGTTAAAGCCGTAATTTCGGTAGTTGAATTATAGGCTTTTAAAAAAATTGATGAACCAACTACGTTTGAAGATAAATCAACTAAAATTTCAACACGTTCACCTGTATGTAATGCTAAACGTGTTACTGCAACTGGCGCATTTAGTAATCCGTCATCGTTACCAATTACATAAAACGTACGGCCATCACTAAATCCTAAATTATAACCGCGTTGTATTTCACCATTTAAAATTCGTAAACGTACCACTTGTTTAGGTAAACTTACTTGTGGACTTAATACACCATTTACCATTATATAATCACCATAATTATCAATAATATTATCTGCCATTTGATTACTAGGGCTCAAAAAACGACGACTGGTAAGTGCTAATGGAATATCATCAATACCATACGTTCGTGGCAATGCTAGTGCTCTTTCTGCTGCGTCTCTGATAATAATAAAACCACCTAATCCACTTGTAACATGAGCTTGAGTCATCTCATGTAAATGTGGGTGATACCACAATGTGGCTGCTTGATTTTTTACTGTCCAATAAGGTGACCAAATAGTGCCAGGAGGAATAATTTGATGCGGGCCACCATCCATAATAGGTGGTAAGTGCATGCCATGCCAATGTATTGTTGTAGAATCGTTTAATGTATTGGTTACATTCATTTGTACTGCCGCACCATTTTGCATGATAAGCGTTGGTCCCCAAAAGTTGGTGTGATTAATAGCGCCAGTAATAGTTTGATTACCTGATTTAAATTGTGCAAACGTATCTTTTAATGCTAAATTAAATGTTGTACCTGATATGGTATCTGGAATCCAAATGTTATTGTACGTTTGCGCATTTAGCTTGTTATCTGCTAAGCTTAGCGTTAAGATGGTTAGAATAACTAATGTTTTATTTTTGATTGTTGCTATCATAATAATTGGTTTTATATTTATTTTTTATTTTGATTAAAAGGTTTAAAGCAATCTCGTATTTCTTTTACTAAATCTTCAAATTTTTCGAGTTGCTTAGCGCTACAAATTGCTTTCATTGATTTAGCTTGTTCAAAACGTAGCATTTCCATTTTATATTCATTATCTGCCACGTTTCTGGCTAATTGTTTTATTTTATATTCATTAGTGTTTTTATTAAACATTATGTCATTCATTGAATCCCTTTCGGCACGGATAATCTTTGACAACACTTTCTCTTTAGTATAAAAATCTAGCCTTAAAGCACTCATCTGCTCTGTTTGTTGAGCAGTTAAATCAAGCTTGCATTAAACTAGTGCTGAATAACCCAATGATCATCAACAAAAAAACGAAGTGAGTTTTTATTTTTTTCATCTTTAGTTTTATAAAATTATTTTGAAAGTATTATTTTTCCTGTTGTTGGTTTTCCACTTTCGCCCGTTATGGAATACCAATACACGCCTGATGCTAAAGCATTTCCATTGTTATCTTTGCCATCCCAAATTACTTCAAACTTTCCTTTTGGAACAACCGTTTCTGAAAGAAGATGATTTACTAATATTCCATTGGCGTTGAAAATTGTGATGTTAGTTTTCTCTGCTTTAGTTAATGAAAATTCAATTTTAGTTTCATTAGCAAATGGATTAGGGCAAATGAGTTCATCATCATAATTACTATTCCAAATAATTGGTACGCCTGAACTTAAAGTATCATAACAATTAACTGGTCCAATAAAATAGGTTGCTGATATATCTTTGTTATGTCTATTAGTTGTTTCTTGTGCAGGTGTAAAGGCTCTTACATAATCTACTTGCACACCGCTCGGAGCAACGGTTACTTTTAAGTGTCCTGTATTGGGTAATATTTGCCCTGATACATAGCCATAACCTGAGGCTACTGTTGTGCCAGTAAATATAGGCAAACTAGGCTGTGGCGTTTCTTGATATATTAAACAATCTTTTTCTTGCTTACCAAAAAAATGATCGTGTCCATGAAAAAAAATTGATACTCGATGCTCTGTCAATAAATCTTTAATAGGCTTATACCAACCTGGTCGGTTAGTAGCAAAACCTGGTGTGCCATCTAAATTATTACCACCCCATTCGTATAAATCAGCAAACTCCACGCCGCCACGCCCATCTGGGTCGCCACCAATAATTTGATGTGAGAAAACAAATTTATATGTTGCAGTGCTGTTTTCTAAAGTTGTTTTAAGCCAATCGTATTGCGTTTTTCCAAGCGTCCACCTCCAACCTGTTGTTGCTGTAGGTTTTGGATTAGTGTACCAATAAGGGTCAAGTACAATAAACAATGCGTCTCCCCATTGCCAAGCATAATAGTTTTCGCGTTGCCCAATGTAATTATTATGTGTTGTGTCGCCTGTGTAAAATGTGTTTGGAAAGGGATTATTAAAATATTTTTTTCGTTCTTGCGAATCCCATACCGCAATATTGTTTGCTGTTCCGTTATTATACCAGCCTGCTTCTCCCTCATGATTACCAAGCGCTATAAATAAGGGAACTGAATGTCCTGAGGTTTCATAATACGAACGTAATAGTTGACATCTATATGGAATGGTATCATGTGGTACTACGTTAGAACTATTTTTTAATTTATCAGTCATTAAAAAATCTCCTAAATCAACCGTAAAATCTGGATTATCTTCTAATTGATTTTTTAAACATCTACGGTATAAAGCAGTATCGCTCGATGAATCTAAATGAGGATCGGCCTGCACAATAAATGAGAAGGTGCTACCAGTAGGGCGTTGTGTATGAAATGTGTATTCTGGGCGATTGGTAACACTGGTTGTGTTTGGATAACGGTAATTAACACAGTAATAATATTTGGTGTTTGGTTGTAAGCCTGTAAGTGTTATATCTACTGGGCTATTTTTAGTGAATGCTTGCCAACTGGTTTGATTAGAATATACGCCAGATGTTGTGCCATATTGAACTGCAACTTCTACGGTATCATTAAAAAATAATTGAATGGTAATGCTATTATCGGTTGGACGACCTAATAACTCTTTGTAAGTAACGGTTTGCGATTTGAAGCTTGTTATCACAGAGAGAACAATAATTGTTGTGAAAAAAAAAGATTTCATGAGGATGGAACTGTATTAATGTTGAATAATTATTTTTTTGTTTACATGATATTTCTCTGATTCGATGTTCACAAAATAAACGCCATTAGCTATTGAATTGATATCTAATTCGGTGTTTGAGGTTTGTATTACAATTTGCCCAAACGCATTAAGCACCTTTATTTTAACATCTTTTGCCGCATCAGGAAAATGTATAGACAACTTATTGTTTGCAGGATTAGGATAAACTTTAATTAAGTCATTCTCCGTGATTGTAGTAATACCAGCAGGACCACAATTACCAATGGTATATGAAAAAGCGACTTCTTGGTTATGATGTAAGCCGCCTATTGTGTCGGCAGGTAAATACGCTCTGATGTAATCTACTTTCACACAAGATTGATTAACTGTAACACGAATATGCCCTGTACCATCAAGAGTATCAGATATATAAGCATCGGCGTTGGCAAGCATTCCTATTTCGTAAGTTGAATCGCTGGGCATAGGTACAGCTTGATAAGTTACTCCATCAAGCTGTTCATGAGCAAATACATGATCGTGTCCTTGAAAAAAAACATTTACTCCATTATCTACAAATAGTTGATGAATGGGTTTTGCCCAACCTGGGCGATGAATAGGGAATGTGAAACTAGACAACGTGGCGTTTTGATAGCCTCCCCATTCATACAATTTAGCATTCGTAATACCACCTCGTCCTTGCCCTCTTATGTGATGAGCAAAAACAAATTTAAACTTGGATGTGCTACTTTCTAATGTAGTTTTAAGCCAAGTGTATTGTGGCAAACCCAAACTCCAATTCCAACCTTGTGGTTTTCCCGACGAATCGCATTGGTCTCGATATACATCTAGTACCACAAATAAGGAATTTCCCCATGTCCACGAATAATAATTTTCAGGATTACCAATCCCAAAATTTTCGTTATCTGTATTGCCCGAATAAAAGCTATTAGGAAAAGGATTAGGGTAATAAAATTTTCGCCATTGCGTGCCCCAAATGGCTAAGTTGTTGGGTGGATTTTGTCCCATGTAATAATCATTTTCTCCCTCGTGATTGCCAAGGCACACATAAAAAGGCACAGAGTGACATATATTAGCTAAATATGAACGATAGTATCGATGCAATGTATCCAATTCGTATGAAGTTATGCTGTATGGATTGTGATCATCGCCAAAAATATCCCCCAACGAGAGCATGAAATCGGGCTTGTCTTTCAACTGATTGGCTAAGCATATTTTATAAATACTAGCAACGCCTTTTTTGTCATATAAATGTTCATCGGCCTCTATGGTAAACCGAAATTCTTCTCCATCGGCTCGTTGTGTATGAAATGAGTATTCGGGAGTGGTTGAATAAACACTTGCTGAACTTAGTTTGTATTTTAATTGATAGTAATACTGAGTATTAGCATTTAAATTGATAAAATCAATTTCATCTGGCGTATTTGCCGTGTTGTTATAAACACTTGTAGTATTAGTATATACTCCTGAAGTGGTTCCGTAAACAAAATAAAAATTCACATTTTGATTAAACAACACACTTGCTGTTATCGAATTATTGGTGGGTCTTCCCAGAACAATCGATTTGGTTTGGGCATTCAATACGTTAATTAATTGAACGGCAATAAAAAAAGCAAGTATTAATTTTTTATTTAATACATGAAAAATAGTTGAAATACTGGGTCTCATAATAATTGATTTACACAAACAAATTTACAAGAAATAAAGTACATAGCTTTTTAGTTTTCAGTAAACGTCTCTATTTATTCAGTAAACAGTCGCATCAATTAATTTGTATTAAAATAAATTGCTTCAAACTGGTGAGTTTTTATCTTTTCATTACATTTGACTTACCTTTTTTATGAATGAAAACAAACACATAAAACGTTTTTCAAAAAAAATCGCTTATTCTATTTTAGCGATTGTAATTGTTAGTTGTGTTATTATTCTGTCGCCAAACAACAAAGGTACTGATTGGTTGCGAGTACTAAGTGAGTTACTCCGACTTGTTCCTTTTTTTTTATTGCTTATCATCAATCATGTTTTATTATTTCGTTTGCTTCAACAAAAAGAATACATTAAGTATTTCAGTGCATGCATTCCATTGATTGCATTTGTTGGTTTTTTAAGCTCATTGCATTTGATTTCTCTAAAAGCATTAGGTATTAATTTGCCACCAAACTTACTTCCAAAAATGGATGCCATGTGGTTTCTTAATAAAACCTTTAACTACTCAATTGTTGCTATTTTAATTTTAGGATTTGATAATGCAATTAACATGTATTTCAAATGGATTGAAGAATTAGAGCGAAATAACAATTTGGAAAGTGAAAATTTGAAAAATGAATTATCAGTTTTGAGAAACCAAACAAGTCCACACTTTTTAATGAATACTCTTAATAACATACACGCATTAATTGATTACGACAAAGAGTTAGCTAAAGGCACCGTTATTAAACTTTCTAAGTTATTGCGGGTTATACTCTACGAAAGCGAAACCGAGCATTATACGTTTCAAAAAGAAATTACATTTATTAGTGATTATCTCGAACTCATGAAAATTCGAGTTCACAACCAAGTAGATGTTGATTTTTCTTTCCCAAAACATTTTAATGATTTTAAATTACCTCCATTTTTATTTATCAATTTTATTGAAAATGCGTTTAAGCACGGGATTATTTTAACAGGTAAATCTTACATCAATATTAATTTCACTATTGATGGAAACTACTTGTGTTTTTCGGTAGCCAATAGCCGATCGGAATTAGGAGACGAACACATTAGCAATACTTCTATTGGCATCACAAATTCAAAACGCCGATTGACTTTATTATACAATAATTCATATCAACTCAATATTAAAGAAAGTCAACACGAGTTTGAAGTAACCTTGAAGATTCCCATATAACACCTTTAATACGGCAATAGAATGAAGTACAAATACAATTAAGATTAGTTCATGACAATACGATGCATAGCCATAGATGACGAACCTTATGCCCTAGGGCAGATGGAAGATTATATTAATAAAGCGCCTTGTTTGCAATTAGTTGGGTTATGTAAAAACTGTGTAGAAGCAGAGAAAATCATTAATGAGCAAGTTATTGATTTAATTTTCATTGACATTCATTTACCTGTTATTTCAGGAATTGATTTTGTGAGAAAACTATCTCCCAATATTCCTTTTATTTTCACCACTGCATACAGCCAGTATGCCATAGAAAGTTATAAGCTAAATGCGCTTGAATATTTATTAAAACCCGTTGCATATTCTGATTTTTTAAGAGTGACTGAAAAAGCTCAACAAGTCATTCGTACTAATAAAATGCTTGCATCCCAACAATTCACAGATGAACCCATTTTTATACAATCGGAAGGAAAGCTCATTAAATTAATTTTATCCAATATTGATTATATCGAAAGTACGAATGAGTATGTAAAATTTAATTTAAAAAATAATACGCATCTCATTTCATTTATGAGATTAAAAAACTTAGAAAACCTTTTACCTGCAAAAAAATTTATGCGAGTTCATCGTTCTTATATTATAAATTTAAATAACGTTATTGCCTTTGAAAAAAATCGCATTATCATTAATGAAAAAACAGCTATTCCAATTGGGAAACTTTATAAATCTAAATACTCCAATTTTTTGGCTCATAGAATTAATCCATCTCTTTAAAAACTTTAAATAATTCATTAAGTATTAAAGTTGAACATATCCAATATTTCATTATCATCTTTCAAAAGTAACGCAGTGATAATGCGAGATTTATAATTTGCATTTATGCAAAGTTCGAGGTTTTGTGTTAAGGCATTATTAGATTAAAGTTATGCAATTATAAGCAAATAGCTTTGACTTGCATTTTTCTAAAATTAGCACACAAAGGTTTTGAGGGGATATGGTTACTGAGCGGTTCGATAAACTCACTGACCACTTGTCGAAGTATTAATCCCCTTTCTACAATAATTCCATAAATTTATTCTATCTAAACCTACGAAATGTTACAGAACGCATCTAAACTCATTGCATTAAACGTTTTTATAAACGACCATAAAAAACAATTACACAACGTAGAAGTTATTTATGAAAGCTGTTTAACGTCAAACCAAAGCGAACCATTTTAGGGTAATAATTATTGGACATTTTCTTAAGTTTAACTGTATTAAAAATAACTAAGAAAATGGAAACAAACAACAACGAAGGCCGCAAGCGTGGAAGAAAACCAAGCGGCCTAATAAAAGAAATTAAGAGAAAAACCAATAAAACGTATAGCGCAGAAGAAAAGATTAGAATAGTACTGGAGGGAATGCGCGGAGAAGACACGATGCCAATATTAGCCGTAAATACGGCATTAATGACAGTGTGTATTACAAATGGAGCAAGGATTTTCTGGAAGCAGGTAAGAAAAGATTAAGTGGCGATACCGAAAGAAACGCGAATGCTACGGAGGTTCAGGATTTAAAAAAGGAAAACGATAATTTGAAGAAAGCCTTGGCGGATTTGTATCTGCACAACGACTTGCTTAAAAAAAGTTTAACCGGCTTGGATTAAGCCCTAAAATGGAAAAATACATGCGGTTAAATCAAAGTGAAAAATTTGAAGTGATCCAACTCCTTGAAAAATCGGAACAAGGCGTGAACTCAACACTAAAAGAGCTTGGTGTACACAAAAGCACGTTTTACGAATGGTACAATGCTTATTTGAAAGAAGGTTATGATGGCCTAGCCAATAAACCCTGTATGCGCATGCAATACTGGAATCAAATACCTGAAGAGGAAAGGCAAGGCATTGTTGAACTGGCGCTTGAATACCCTGATCGTTCACCCAGAGAAGTAGCGTGTCTGTTTACGGACATCCATAAGCGGTATGTCTCGGAGAGTTCTGCATACCGGATTTTAAAAGAAAGAGGATTAATAGCCATGCCGGCGTTTACATTGACACGAGCCTCTGATGAGTTTAAAGACAAAACAGTCCGCGTAAACGAAATGTGGCAAACCGATTTCACTTACTTTAAAATTCCGTGCTGGGGCTGGTATTATCTCAGTACTGTGCTTGATGATTACTCAAGGTTTATTGTTCATTGGCAGCTTTGCAAATCAATGAAAGCTGATGATGTGGAAGACACCTTAAATCAGGCAATGCTTAAATCAAATTTGAGGCCTGGAGAAAAACCAAAACTGCTCAGTGATAACGGATCCTGTTACATTGCAAATGATTTTAAGGCTTACTTAGAATCACAGGGTATAAAACACGTGCGAGGCAGGCCAAATCATCCACAAACCCAAGGCAAAATAGAGCGCTATCACCGCAGTATGAAAAATGTAATCAAATTGGACGTGTACTACAGTCCGATGGAGCTGGAGGCTGCTTTAAACCGTTTTGTGCACTATTACAATTACGAACGCTATCATGACTTTTATAACAAGTTGCAATTAGTTTCTTCAATTCAAATTTTTCAAAATTATAAGAAAAAAAGTGAAAGAAATTACTAACTCTCGGGTCGTCACAGTTGCATAAAACTACTTTGCCTTTAAAATGTTTTTTGTAATGTTTCAATTCTTTTTCTATGTCCGAAAGTTGGGTATAAAACTCATCTTTTTTTGCAGCACTTGCTTTTCTTAATTTTAAATTTGAAGATTTTTTTGTCATCAATTTTTTTATTTCTATTTTAATAATTTTTTCTTCTGAATTTCAAATTCTTCCTCTGAAATTATACCCTTTTCTTTAAGATTAAAAAGTTTCTCAAGTGCTTCTATATTTTCAATTGAAGTATTAGTAAAATTAAATTTTATTTTAAAGTCTTGAAATTTCTTTTTTATTCTTAAATCTAGAGGACCCTCTTCCATGATTTTTTTTAATTTTTTCGCCTCACGTAAAATATTATCAGATGTATTTGCATACATGCTTTTTTGTATATTTAATATAGCTTGTCTAACAATTTCAGGATTCATTTTTTTTAATTCCTCCATATTTCTTTCATAAGCCACTTTTTCCATAAAATCTCGTGATGGGCCAAAAAGCCCAGAACTGTTAGTAACTGATGTACCACTAGCACGCATTATAAATGGGAATCCAATTACTAATAATGCACCCATAATAATAAAGGGTATCACCCATGCATCTGCATCTGACATTAAAATAATCATGATTTTTTAAATTTTATTAATAAATAAGTTTTAAATACTATTCTTTAGTTTCAATATTCTATTTTTTTCTCTGTCGATTAGATACATTGTTGTCGTCTTTTATTATGAGTGCTAACTTTTTTCGGCCTTGCGCCGTTTTTTGCTAAGTCCAAGTTAAACATTTGAGCGCTAACCCGCAAAAAATGATCGCAAGACCGCTGTTAGTGCTAACTTGTATATATGCGATACAACCCTTCGCATATAAACCCAATTTTGGAAGTTTGGCGAAGGTTTGTTTTAGATATCTAATTTATAGTTTATTATAGATAATAACAACATTAGTTATTACATATCTAATTAATCTTATTATTTAAAGAAAAATGTTTACACTATGTTTACACCAACACTAAACAAAAAAGCCTCCCAGTTTACTGAAAGGCTTGTCTTTGTTGAAGTGAGTCCATCGAAATTTTCTCGAACTCTTTTCTAATGGATTTGCAAAATTTGACCACGCTTAACAATCTAATAATAAATGGAAAATAATTTTTCCTGGATATTTACGTTTGCAAAATTGCGTAACGGTTTTAACATTTTTGGATCCTCTCAAGTAGGTTCGAAGTTTATCTAATTTTTAAATGTCATTAAAATAAATTAACTGACATAACAAATTAACTAATTGAATAATGGGATTATTATTCTTTCAAATTATAAATAAGTTACAAAGCAATTAAATAATTAGTAACAAAAAAAATCCCCGATAAATTACCGGGGATTTTTTATTGATTATGATTTGATTGAATTAAAGCACT
>Ga0214919_10001998_pt1 | contig 32589 bp, 26 predicted proteins | sample LL1503_MetaG_FD_177994 | JGI IMG/M metagenome (GOLD analysis project Ga0214919, IMG submission 177994) | Freshwater microbial communities from Lake Lanier, Atlanta, Georgia, United States - LL-1503 | ecosystem: Environmental > Aquatic > Freshwater > Lake | place: USA: Georgia | collected... | reverse complement strand
AATTTCATTCAAACTTTCAATTGCTGTATTTACACTGAAATAGAATTTGATTTTTGGTTCTGTTCCACTCGGGCGAGCACAAATTTTAGAGCCATCTTCTAAATAATAAATCAACACATCCGATTTGGGTATATTTAATGTTTCATTCTCATTGGTCAATAAGTTTCGAGCAGTTGAATTTTGATAATCTTCCACCATAATCACTCTTTGGCCATTGATTTCAGAAACTGGATTTTCTCGCATAGCAATCATCATTTGCTTTATTTCATCAGCACCTTCAATTCCTTTTTTTGTGATTGAAATAAGGTTCTCTTTATAAAAACCAAAGTTAACATATAATTGCTGTAATTCTTTATATACCGAACTTCCTTTTTCTTTGGCCTGAGCTGCAATTTCACACATTAACAAAATAGCACTAACCGCATCTTTATCGCGAACCGCATCGCCAACCATATAGCCAAAACTTTCTTCTCCACCACCAATGAATTTTAGTTGCGGAAAATCTTTTATAAACTTAGCTATCCATTTAAAACCTGTCAGTCCTACTTTGCATTCTACATTATAAGCTGATGCTAATTCCAACAACATAGGAGTAGAAACGATGGTAGTGCCAATGAATTGTTTGCCATCAATTTTTCCAGCTTTTTTCCATTGTTCCAATAAATAGTGTGTCATTACAACCATAGTTTGATTGCCGTTTAACAATTGCATTTGGCCTACATTATTTCTTACCGCAACCCCAAGTCTATCGCTGTCGGGATCTGTCCCAAAAACGATGTCTGCATTAGTTTTTTCGGCTAAACCTAGCGCCATAGTCAGTGCTTCTGGCTCTTCTGGATTTGGAGATTTAACTGTCGGAAAATTGCCATTTGGTTCAGCTTGTTCGGGAACAATATTTACATCAGTATAACCCGCTTTTGCTAAAACTGTTGGAACTACTTTTATAGATGTTCCGTGTAATGAAGTGTAAACAATCTTTAAATTTTCTTTTGCTTTAGTGCCAGTATTAAAGCTTGCATTAGCTATTGTTGAAGTAATAAAAGCATTGTCAACATCGGTGTCGATATATTCAATTAAACTATCGTTAGCTTCAAATTTTATGTCACTGTATTTCAACTCTTCAATTACTTGTATGATTTCCTCATCTTCTGGCGGAACTAATTGCCCACCATCTTGCCAATACACTTTATATCCATTATATTCTGGTGGGTTATGCGATGCTGTTAAAACAATTCCAGCATGACAATTTAAGTGTTTTAAAGCAAAAGACAATTCTGGTGTTGGCCGCATATCTGAAAATAAAAACACTTTAATTCCATTAGCCGAAAAAACATCGGCAACAACTTTTCCTAAAGTATCACTATTGTGACGGCAATCATAAGCAATAACCACTTTTAATTGTTCTCCTGGGAATGACTTTTTCAAATAATCTGATAATCCTTGCGTGTTTTTACCAAGCGTATATTTATTGATACGATTAGTTCCAACTCCCATAATCCCGCGCATTCCACCAGTTCCAAACTCTAAATTTTTATAAAAACATTCTTCTAACTCTTTTGGAGAAGATGTCATTATTGCTTTAATTTTTTCCTGTGTTTCTTCATCAAATGTTGGCGTTAACCATTCATTTACTTTGTCTAATATGTTTTGTTCGATATGCATACTTTTATTAATTATAAAAAAGGATAATTATAAATTAACCTCTTTAGCAATTTTATAGCGTTCCTCGTTATTCTTAGTACGAAGAATGATTTCGCCCAAGAAACCGGCTAAAAATAATTGAGAACCTATAATCATGGCTGTTAAAGCTATATAAAACAGTGGGTTTTGAGCTACTAAAATAGTAGGTTCATGAAACACATATAATTTCAATAATTTTAAAGAAATTATAAACCCAGTTGATAAAAATCCAATTAGGAACATAATTACACCACCTAAACCAAAAAGATGCATGGGTCTTTTGCCATAACGAGATAAAAACCATATGGTAATCAAATCTAAAAAGCCATTGATAAACCTACTTATGCCAAACTTAGATTCTCCGTATTTTCTTGCTTGATGCTTCACTACTTTTTCACCAATTTTTGAAAAGCCTGCATTTTTGGCTAAAACTGGGATATAGCGATGCATTTCACCCGAAACTTCTATGTTTTTAATGACGATGTTTTTATAAGCTTTTAATCCACAATTGAAATCATTCAAGTGAACTCCTGAGGTTTTTCGTGCAGCCCAATTAAAAAGTTTGGAAGGTAGATTTTTAGAAACCACTGAATCATAACGTTTCTTTTTCCAACCGGAAACCAAATCATAATTTTGATTGATAATCATGTTGTACAAATCTGGAATTTCATCTGGACTGTCTTGTAAATCCGCATCCATTGTGATAACAACATCGCCTTTGGCTTTTGCAAAACCTGCATGCAAAGCTTGAGATTTTCCAAAATTTCTTTGAAAATAAATTCCTTTTGTATTGGAATTTTCATTTGAAAGTTGTTCAATTATTTCCCATGAATTATCAGAACTTCCATCGTCAATGAAAATAACTTCATAAGAATAGTTATGGGAAGTCATTACTTTGACAATCCATTGGTGTAATTCAGGCAAAGATTCCTGCTCGTTAAGAAGCGGAATGATTATGGATAAATTCATCTATAGATGTTCTGGTGTTTTTGATTTAAAAATGGCTGCTAAAATTAAGCCGAAAATGGCACTAATTACTAAACCAATTGCATAACCCATCGATAAACTACCAAGAGAATAATTATCTGTTTCTGCTGCTTTTTGCATTGCTTCATTCACAGCTGATGCCGGAGCTCCAAATTTCACCATCATATCTGAAGTATATTTCAAAGTTATTTCTTTAAGGGTTTCCTTAGCTTGAGGATCAATTAGATTGAATAAAACATAATAATAAACGGTAGAAATTAATGAGCCAATTGCAGCTGCAATAAAATATACCGTAAAACCCTCTTTGAAGGTCATAGTTCTTAATTCTTTTTTTGTTTTTTGAACCAAGACAATACCTATAATAATTGTTATTACTATAGATGCAGAGCCAAACCACCAACTAGTAAATAAATTTAAATCAATTACATAAATTAATGTAGTAAAAAGCACTGAAAATATTCCTAAGATAATACCAAATGTAATTCCGTTTTTCTTAATAATTTCATTCATGGTTATTAGTTTTTAGTTATTAAATTTTAACAAATATAAGTAAATCCTATATTAAGTAGGAAACATTTAAAAAAAGTTACACATCGCTTTGATTATTGCAAAAAAGTTGTATTTTTGCACACGCTAATAAAAAAAATATAAATTTTAAAAGTTGTAGCTAGTTTATACCTTCTAGAGTGGAAGCTTCAAAACAAACTACTTCATAACAATAAAAGATTTACAAAATGAAAAAAGGAATTCACCCAGAAAATTACAGATTAGTTGCTTTTAAAGACATGTCGAATGAAGATGTTTTTATCACTAAATCAACAGTAGAAACTAAAGAAACTATCACGCACGAAGGTGTTGAGTACCCAGTATTCAAAATGGAGATTTCTAGAACTTCTCACCCTTTTTACACAGGTAAATCTAAACTTATTGATACTGCAGGACGTATTGATAAATTTAAAACTAAATACGCTAAACACGGTAAATAATAGTTACAGTGTTCAAATTTTACGAGAACCATTCACAAAAGTGAGTGGTTTTTTTATTGATTTAATCTAAAATAAACTTTGTAACTTTGAACGCATATCTTTTAAAAAGCTACCAAAATGAACTACATATTGTTTGACGGAACAGTTCGTAATGCCTTATTGCCTTTTACTTTTACAAGACCTGTGGCAGATATCAGAGTTGGAATATTAACTATTCGTGAAAAATGGGAAAAATATTTAGGTTACACTACAACTACATTAACCGAAGAATACCTTTCTGAAAAATTTCCAATGGTAGAAATGGAAGAGAATGTCATGATTAATGCTTCTTTTTTACCCAATGATATTTTAGTTAGAATGGTTAAAAGTTTAGAAAAAAACCAAGCTATTTTTCAAGGAGAAGAAGTGATTGCTTTTTATACTAATGATACACAAGACGAAGTTGATTTTGATAGCTATGAAATTTTGGAGTTCAGCGAAGCATGTATAAAAATTCAACATACTTGGGATATTTTTGCTAAAAATGATATAGCACTTAGAGAAGATTTTGAGTTGATTACTGAAGATAGAAAATCACAACCAATACCAAAAAGTGTCAATGTAATTACGCCTGAAAACATTTTTATTGAAGAAGGAGCAAAACTAGAATTTGTGACTTTAAATGCCTCAACGGGACCAATCTACATTGGAAAAAATGCTGAAATTATGGAAGGTTCTGTTATTCGGGGACCATTTGCTTTGTGTGAATTTGGTAGAGTAAAACTCGCTTCAAAAGTTTATGGTGCTACAACAGTTGGGCCACATTCTGTTATTGGTGGTGAAGTTAGTAATTCAGTTCTTTTTGGCTATTCTAATAAAGGTCACGATGGGTTTTTGGGAAATGCAGTTTTGGGTGAATGGTGTAATATTGGCGCAGATAGTAATAATTCTAATTTAAAGAACAACTACGAAGAAGTGCGATTGTGGAGTTATGAAACCGAGGGATTTGCAAGAACTGGTTTGCAATTCTGCGGACTGATGATGGGTGATCACAGTAAATGTGGTATCAATACGATGTTCAACACAGGAACAGTAGTTGGTGTAAGTGCAAACATTTTTGGAGCAGGATTTCCTCGCAATTTTGTGCCAAGTTTTTCTTGGGGTGGCGCTTCGGGATTTACTACTTATTTAACAAGCAAAGCTTTCCAAACTGCCAAATTAGTTATGGCTCGCAGACAAGTGAAATTTACTGAGGAAGACGCTAAGATTTTGGAACATGTTTTTGAAGCAACTAAGAAATATAGAAAAGAGTAAATTAATTGGAAGATAATTTACATTTTCAAATTTCCAAATGGATTAATTTCCAAATTAATATATCTTTGCCCACTCAATTTTTTGACAACGATTTCATTAATTGAGAATATATATGGAACAAAAAAAGAAAGTAGCATTTTACACTTTAGGATGCAAATTGAATTTCTCCGAAACTTCTACCATAGCGAGAAATTTTCAAGACGAAGGTTTTGACAGAGTTGACTTTGAAGAAGTAGCCGATATTTATGTAATAAATACCTGTTCGGTTACCGAAAATGCCGATAAACAATTCAAACAAGTAGTAAAAAAAGCTATGAAACTCAATGATAAAGCATTCGTTGCTGCTGTCGGTTGTTATGCGCAATTAAAACCAGAAGTGTTGGTTTCAGTTGACGGAGTTGACTTGGTTTTAGGAGCTACCGAAAAATTCAAAATCACCGATTATATTAATGACTTGTCCAAAAATGATAGGGGCGAAGTACATTCCTGTGAAATAGAAGAAGCTGATTTTTATGTGGGGAGTTATTCCATAGGCGATAGAACTCGTGCGTTTCTGAAAGTGCAAGATGGTTGTGATTATAAATGTACTTATTGTACTATTCCCTTAGCTAGAGGAATTTCAAGAAGCGATGCCTTAGAAAATGTTTTGAAAAATGCCTATGATATTTCAAAACAAGGGATAAAAGAAATCGTTTTAACCGGTGTAAATATTGGCGATTATGGAAAAGGCGAATTTGGCAACAAAAAACACGAACATACTTTTCTAGATTTGGTAAAAGCATTAGATGAAGTAGAAGGTATAGAAAGGTTGAGAATTTCCTCTATTGAGCCTAATCTTTTGAAAAATGAAACTATAGAATTTGTTGCTCAAAGTAGAACTTTTGTGCCTCATTTTCATATTCCATTGCAAAGCGGAAGTAACGAAATCTTGAAGAAAATGAAACGCCGTTATTTGCGTGAAGTTTATACTGATAGAGTTTCAAATATTCGCCAAGTAATGCCTCACGCTTGTATTGGGGTAGATGTAATTGTTGGCTTTCCAGGAGAAACCGATGAACATTTTTTGGAAACTTATAATTTTTTAAACGAATTGGATATTTCCTATTTACATGTTTTTACCTTTTCCGAAAGAGATAACACAGAAGCCGCACAAATGATAGATGTTGTGCCAATGAATGTTCGCAATAAACGAAGTAAAATGCTTCGTGGATTATCAGTAAAAAAACGGCGTGCTTTTTATGAAAGTCAAATAGGAACTAACCGTACAGTATTATTTGAAAGTGAAAACAAGGAAGGCTATATTCACGGTTTTACCGAAAACTACGTAAAAGTAAAAACACCTTGGAATCCAGCATTGGTTAATACATTACATACTATCAATTTGACTAAAATTGATGAAGAAGGAAGCGTGAGAATAGAATTTTTAAATGTTTAAAGCTTAACAAAAAAGTCCGATACATAAAACTCTTATATTGTTATATTTTAATTCCTGGAGGGAGCAAATCTTTGTATTGAGTATTTTTTCTAAAGAAAAGAGCAATTTTAGGTAAAATAGGAACTACTTTCAGCTTACGCTCATAGGCAATTTCCATAATGTTTTTCAATAAATCAGAGATAAAGTCTTCATCTTCAAAACCCTCAAAAGCAGTAATTCTTGTTAGGAATATTTTCTTTTCTTGAAATGAATATTCTACAGAAATTAATTTACCATTAATCAAAGTTTCAAATTGGCGTGCAAAAGTATTGTCTTTAATTTCCATTTTTTCTGAAATTAATGTATCGTTCATCATTTAGTGAAATTAAAAGGATTAATTTTATGCAAATTTACTTAAAATTAACGAGTTTACGGTTGTTTTATGCCTAAAATTTATCTTTATTTTAGGTCAGGAATGGCAGCAAATTCAACTATTTTTGAAAGGATTCAATTGCCAAAAGCTATTTTTTAAATGTATTTTCTAGAATGGTTTCTACCAGAACGTCAAAAAACTATTAATTATTATGCGCTGCTCTAGTGATTTAAAAAAATATATATTGTTAAATCATTGTTTGCCTAAAATTATAATGGAAAACTATTAATTACTGCTCAATTTTGTAGTTTTACCCTATGAAAAATGTAAAGATTATGAAAACGAATAAACCCTTTATTACTACGCTTTTTTTTGTTGTTGTCTCTGGACTTCTAATTTTTGCAATAACTGGCAACAATATAGATAGAGTAATGCACGAAGGAACAGCCATGTTTTTTCCGGAATCAATTGATTTTGCTGGAGAAAATACACCATTAAATATCACTGATGTCAAAGAACGATTGGATAGAGAATTATTAATAAATGCTAATCTTGATGCTACAACAGCATTGATAATAAAAAGAGCTAATCGAGTTTTTCCAATTATAGAGCCAATTTTGAAACAATATAATGTGCCTGATGACTTCAAATATTTAGCGGTTATTGAAAGTGGTTTGACTAATGCGGTTTCTGGTTCTGGAGCAAAAGGAGTTTGGCAATTTATGCCGGATAGTGCCAAAGAAAAAGGCATGGAGGTTAACGATATTGTGGATGAGCGCTATCATTTAGAAAAATCAACTGAAGCCGCTTGTAAATATTTATTGGCAGCCAAAGATAAGTTTGGTTCATGGACATTAGCTGCTGCTGCATACAATGGCGGAATGACTGGAATTTCAAAAAAAATTGAAGAGCAAAAAGTAACAGATTATTATGATTTAGCTTTAACCGAAGAAACCTCACGTTATGTTTTTAGAATATTAGCCTTAAAAGAAATTATGAAAAATCCAGAGAAATATGGTTTTAGTATTTTTTCTAGTGATTTATATGCCCCAATACCAACAAAAAAAGTAGAAGTCGACAGTACAATTATTGATTTAGCAGAATTTGCTTTTTCTCAGGGCATTAATTATAAAATATTAAAAATTCATAATCCTTGGCTAAGAGATAAAAAATTACTCAATCCAACTAAGAAAAAATATGAAATTCAAATTCCATTGAGTGGATTCTAACATTTTTTACAGATTAATCAAATTAAAACACTTAAAATTAGGATTTAATTTTTTATCATACATTTTATTAATTTATTAATAAAAATTCAATTATTTACGTTTTTTTTTGAATTAAAATTTGCGATTATTCAATAATAAAATATATTTGTAAATAATTAATCTTAAAAAAATGTCAATAATTCCAAACATCTTCGTTACTAATATCATTGAGGTAATATTACTTTAATAGGAAGATGATTGTATAGTAAATATAAATTTAGCCTTCCTACTTGGAAGGTTTTTTTTTAAATATGAGATGAATAAATTAGTAACTATAATTATAATCGTGATTATTATTCGTTTTATATGACGAGTAAGGATTTTTGTACAAGTATAGTAAACCTTTCTCAATCAAAAAAGAGGAAGGTTTTTTTAATCAAAATTTTAGAATATGTATTTTAACGAACAAACAATAATTTATTTAAACGGTGATTTTGTCAATGCAAATGATGCCAATTCTAATCTTTACCTACAAACTTTACACTATGGTTATGGTGTTTTCGAAGGAATGAGAGCTTATGATACAGGAAATGGAGTTAGTGTTTTTAAAATAAAAGAACATTATGAGCGATTCAAAAATTCATGTGAATTAATCAATATTCCTTTTGAATTCGATATTCAAGACTTAATCAATCAAACCTATAAAGTACTAAAGCTAAATAATTTTAAAGATGCCTATGTTCGACCATTAATTTTTTGTGGGCCAAATATGAGTTTGACAAAACCTAATAGCGTTTCCATTATGATTTGCTGTTGGGAATGGGGAGCCTATCTAGGGGATAATTTATTAAATGTAACTATATCTTCTTTCAGTAGGCCACATCCTAAATCAACAAAAATTGAAGCAAAAGTATGTGGACATTATGTAAACTCCATACTTGCAGTTACTGAGGCTAAAGACAAAGGATTTGATGAAGCCATTCTCCTCGACACCGAAGGTTTTTTAGCAGAAGGGCCAGGGTCCAATTTATTTTTCGAGAAAGAGGGTAAACTTTTCACTCCTAAAACAGGAAATATTTTACCAGGAATTACAAGAGCAACCGTAATTGAATTATGTAAAAATTTAGAAATTGAAGTATTAGAAGGAGAATTTTTGCCACAAGATTTAGCTAATGCTGATGGCGCTTTTCTTTGCGGAACAGCTGCTGAAATTATTGGCTTACAATCGTTAGAAAATAATAATTTTTCAAAAAACTGGCACGACACTCTTGGAAAAAAAGTACAAACTGCTTATAAAAATTTAGTTTTAGAAAAATAACTATAAAGAAACAAAATACTAATGGAATTAAATAAATACAGCAAAACCGTTACACAAGATCCAACACAGCCTGCCGCTCAAGCCATGTTGTATGGAATTGGTTTAAATGATACTCAATTGGCACAGCCATTTATCGGAATTGCATCCATGGGATATGATGGGAATACATGTAACATGCATCTCAACCACTTGGCATCTTATATAAAAGTTGAAGTAAATGCTACTCATATGGTAGGCTTACTTTTTAATACTATTGGAATTAGTGATGGAATTACCAATGGAACTGACGGAATGCGGTACTCATTAGTTAGTCGGGAAGTAATTGCTGATAGTATTGAGAGTGTAGTTGCGGCACATTATTATGATGCAGTAATAGCCGTTCCAGGTTGTGATAAAAATATGCCAGGAGCAATTATTGCAATGGGAAGATTAAATAGACCATCTATTATGGTGTATGGAGGAACTATTGCGCCTGGAAAATACCAAGGAAAAGATTTGAATATTGTTTCAGCATTTGAAGCTTTGGGGGAAAAAATTGCCGGAAAAATATCAGATGAGGAATTCAAAGGAATTATCAAAAATTCATGTCCAGGAGCTGGTGCTTGTGGCGGCATGTATACCGCAAACACTATGGCAATAGCAATTGAAGCTCTAGGAATGAGTTTGCCTTATTCAAGTTCAAATCCAGCTGTGAGTAATGAAAAGATTGAAGAATGCAAACAAGCTGCACATTTCATAAAAATATTATTGAAAAAAAATATTTGTCCAAAAGACATCATGACTTTTAAAGCTTTTGAGAACGCAATTACAACGTTAATTGCACTTGGAGGAAGTACAAATGCTGTATTACATATCATTGCAATGGCAAAAAGTGTTGGAGTAAAAATTACTCAAGACGATATCCAAAGAATAAGTAATACAACACCTTTAATAGCTGATTTTAAACCAGGCGGAAATTATCTTATGCAAAATCTTCACGAAAAAGGTGGTGTTCCTATGGTATTAAAATATCTTCTAACTAAAGGAAAATTACATGGCGATTGTATTACGGTTACCGGAAAAACATTAGCTGAAAACTTAGAAAATGTAGTTGATATTAACTTTGATAATCAAAACATTATTCGTCCATTAGAAAATCCAATTAAAGCGACTGGTCATCTTCAAATTCTTTATGGAAATCTTGCAACAAAAGGTTCGGTTGCAAAAATTACTGGAAAGGAAGGAGAAAAATTTGTCGGTCCAGCCAAAGTTTTTGATGGCGAAAAAGAACTAATTCAAGGTATTGAAGACAAAAAAATTCAACCTGGCGATGTAATTGTTATCCGATATGTCGGACCAAAAGGCGGACCAGGAATGCCCGAAATGCTTAAACCAACTTCTGCAATTATAGGTGCTGGTTTAGGGAAAAGTGTAGCCTTGATTACTGATGGAAGATTTAGTGGAGGAACTCATGGTTTTGTTGTTGGACACATCACTCCAGAAGCCTTTGATGGAGGAACGATTGCATTAGTTACTAACGGCGATATTATTGAACTTGATGCTGTTTCTAATACAATCAATTTAAAAGTATCCGATTTAGAATTAGAAGAAAGAAGGAAAAAATTAGTAATTCCTGCATTAAAAGTGACTAATGGAGTACTATATAAATATGTAAAATTAGTTAAAGATGCGTCCGAAGGTTGTGTAACCGATGAAGACTAAAATAGAAATATTATGAAAACATTAGAACTTGATACTACTAATAAGACTCAAAAACAACCTATATCAACCACAGGAAGTTTAGCCGTAATTGACGCATTATTATCTGAAGAAGTTGATATCATTTTTGGTTATCCAGGTGGCGCAATAATGCCAATTTATGATGCACTATTTGATTTTAAAGACAAGTTAAATCATATACTGGTTCGTCATGAGCAAGGGGCAATCCATGCTGCTCAAGGTTATGCCAGAGTGAGCGGAAAAACAGGTATTGTTTTTGCCACAAGCGGACCAGGTGCAACCAATTTAGTTACAGGTTTGGCTGATGCTCTCATAGATTCAACCCCATTAGTTTGTATTACGGGACAAGTTTTTGCTCATTTATTAGGAACGGACGCATTTCAAGAAACTGATATTATCAATATTACTACACCAATTACCAAATGGAATTACCAAATAACAGATGCAAAAGAAATTCCTGAAATTTTAGCCAAAGCTTTCTATATTGCAAAAACAGGTCGACCTGGACCAGTTTTAATTGATATTACCAAAAATGCGCAACTTCAACTTTTTGATTATATTGGATACAGATCTTGTATACATGTTAGAAGTTATCGGCCAAAACCAATTGTAAGATTGGATTATATTGAAAAAGCAGCGGCTATTATTAATCAAGCAAAAAAGCCTTTCATTATTTATGGACAAGGAGTTTTATTGGGCAATGCCGAAAATGAATTTCTTGCTTTTATCGAAAAATCTGGAATACCAACAGCTTGGACAATCATGGGAATGAGTGCTATTCCTACTGATCATCCACTTGCAGTTGGAATGTTAGGAATGCATGGAAATTATGGGCCCAATTATTTAACCAATGATTGCGATGTGTTAATTGCCGTTGGAATGCGTTTTGACGACAGAGTTACTGGTCGATTAGATAAATATGCAAAACAAGCGAAAGTTATTCATTTTGATATAGATCCTGCCGAAATTGACAAAAACGTTCAAACAACAGTTCCTGTTTGGGGAGATTGTAAAGAAACCTTGCCATTACTAACACAATTACTTGATAAGAAAACGCATCCTGAATGGTTTAAAGAATTTGAAATCAAAAAAGAAAAAGAATCCACGACCTTGATTCAAAAAGAGTTGAATCCAGCTGATGGCGGATTGACCATGGGAGAAGTTATTAATGTTCTTAATGAATTGACAAATGGCGATGCAGTAATTGTAACCGACGTGGGTCAACATCAAATGGTGGCTTGTCGTTATGCCAAGCAAAATAAAACCCGGAGCAATATTACTAGTGGCGGATTAGGCACTATGGGATTCGCACTTCCTGCTGCAATTGGCGCTAAATTTGGTGCTCCAGAACGTCAAGTTATAGCCATCATGGGTGATGGTGGAGCACAAATGAACCTACAGGAATTGGGCACTATAATGCAGTTTAAACCTAATGTAAAAATATTAATATTAAACAATAGTTTCCTGGGAATGGTGCGTCAATGGCAAGAATTATTTCATGAAAAACGGTATTCGTTTACTGATATTCAAAGTCCTGATTTTGTTAAAGTAGCTAATGCCTATAATATTGCGGGTAAACATCTTTCAAAAAGAGAAGAATTAAGGGAGAGTTTAAAGGAAATGTTAGATTATCCAAGTTCATTTCTTCTAGAAGTGGCTGTAATTCATGAGGATAATGTCTTTCCAATGGTTCCACAAGGAAAAGGAGTTGCAGAAATTGTATTAAGTAAAGAAGAAATCTAAAAGATACTCATTATGAAAAATGAATTTACACTGACAATTTATACTGAAAATCAGGTAGGATTGCTCAATAAAATTGCAATTATATTTTCTAGAAGAAAGATAAACCTAGAAAGCTTAAATACTTCTCCCAGTGAAATAGAAGGAATTTATCGATTTACCATTGTAGTAATTGAAACAGAAACTGTTGTTAAAAACATAGTGCGTCAATTAGAAAAAATGGTTGATGTATTCAAAGTGTTTTACAATACAAATGACGAAATCATTTGGCAACAAATGGCTTTATACAAAGTGCCTACTTCTGTAATTATAAAAGATGTAAAAGTAGAAAGATTGCTCAGAGAATTTGGTGCAAATGCTGTAGTAATTAGAGAAGATTATACTGTTTTTGAAACTACAGGTCAGTATGAAGAAATAGATAACTTGTTAAAAGAATTAGACAAATACGGACTAATTGAATTTGTACGAAGTTCAAGGATTGCCATTATCAAATCGAGTGAAGGAGTTCACAAGAAAGTATTAGATATGGAAAAAAATGATCCAACTAAAAAACCTATAAACAACGAATTCCTAAATCATAAAAGTATGATTTTCGAAATGTAAATTTTCAATTTAAATATAAATTAATACTAAAAATAAAAAAATAAACAATGTCAAATTATTTCAATTCACTTCCTCATCGACTAAAAGTTCAAGAATTAGGAAAATGTGATTTTATGCAAAGCTCAGAATTTGCAAACGGTATTGCACAACTTGAAGGAAAGAAAATAGTAATCATTGGATGCGGTGCTCAGGGATTGGCTCAAGGACAAAATCTTCGTGATAGTGGATTACATGTTGCTTACGCATTGCGTCAAGAAGCTATTGATAACAAAAGAGCATCCTTTGTAAACGCAACCGAAAATGGTTTTGAAGTGGGAACTTTTGAAGAAATGATTCCAACAGCCGATTTAGTATCCAATCTAGCACCCGATAAGCAACACACACCAGTTATAAAAAAAATTGTCCCTTTAATGAAAAAAGGGGCGTGTTTGTCTTATTCACATGGATTTAATATAGTGGAAGAAGGAATGCAAATTAGGGAAGATATCACTGTGGTTATGATTGCACCCAAATCACCTGCATCCGAAGTTCGAGCTGAATTTCTTAGAGGTTTTGGTGTGCCAACACTAATCGCAGTTCACTCTGACAATGATCCAAATAGTAATGGTTTAGAAATTGCCAAAGCCTATTGTGTAGGAACTGGTGGTCATAAAGCAGGTGTTTTGCTGTCATCGTTTGTTGCCGAAGTGAAATCGGATTTGATGGGTGAACAAACCATTCTTTGTGGCTTGTTGCAAACAGGTTCGATTTTGAGTTTTAACAAAATGATAGAAAAAGGTATCGATGCTGGTTATGCTTCAAAACTAGTGCAATATGGTTGGGAAGTGATTACCGAAGCGCTAAAAATTGGCGGAATTACGAACATGATGGATCGACTTTCAAACTCTGCTAAAATTGAAGCATTCAAATTGGCAGAGGAACTAAAAGTTATTATGACTCCATTGTTTAAGAAGCATATGGACGATATTTTATCAGGTTATTTTTCAAAAACCATGATGGAAGATTGGGCTAATGGTGATAAAAATCTATTCACTTGGCGAGAAGCTACAGGTGAAACTAATTTTGAAAAAACAGCTGCTGGAAATATTGAAATAACCGAGCAAGAATATTTTGACAATGCAACTTTAATGGTGGCATTTGTAAAATCGGGTGTAGAATTGGCTTATGAAACGATGACTTCCGCAGGAATTAAGAACGAGTCAGCATACTACGAATCGTTACATGAAACACCATTAATTGCAAATACCATTGCTCGAAAAAAATTGTTTGAAATGAATCGTGTTATTTCAGATACAGCAGAATATGGTTGTTATTTATTTGATCATGCCTGTAAGCCTTTATTGGCTGATTTCATGAAAAAAGTTGATACTAATTTGATAGGTAAAAACTTTAATTTGACAGCAAATACCAATGTCGATAATTTTGAATTGGTGCATATTAATGCCGCTATTCGAAATCATTCCATAGAAAAATGTGGAGCAGAGTTACGTGAAGCTATGACCGCAATGAAAAAAGTCGTTGAATAAAAAGTATCTCCAATCCTAGCAAGCATTAAAATGAATTTATTTGATGAAATAGTAAAAGCAAAAACTCTGTTAGATGGAATTGTTCAAACAACTCCGTTAGCTGAAAGCATGAATTTATCTGATGAATTTGATGCGTCAATTTTACTTAAACGTGAAGACTTGCAAGTGGTACGATCCTATAAAATTAGGGGTGCTTATAACAAAATAAGTTCGCTTTCGGATGCCGAAAAAATGCAGGGAATTGTATGTGCAAGTGCAGGAAATCATGCTCAAGGTGTTGCCTATTCTTGTAACATACTCCAAATTCATGGTGTGATTTATATGCCAAAAACAACACCTAAACAAAAAATCAAGCAAGTACAATTGTTTGGAAAATCCTTTGTGGAAATTGTATTAATTGGTGATACTTTTGATGATGCTTATGCTTTTGCAATAGAAAATGCAACTGAAAATTTTAAGCAATTCATCCATCCTTTTGACGATTACAAGGTTATTGCTGGACAGGGAACAGTTGGTTTAGAGATTTTAAGTACAAGCCATATACCTATAGATTATGTTTTTGTTCCTGTTGGTGGTGGCGGATTAGCAGCAGGACTATCAACTGTTTTTAGAGAATTAAGTCCAAAAACAAAAATCATTGGTATTGAGCCTGAAGGTGCACCAGCCATGAAAACAGCTATAGAAAATGGAGAAAATAGTCCTTTAGAAACCATTGATAAATTTGTTGATGGTGCAGCTGTGAAACAAGTTGGGGATTTAACTTTTGAAATTTGTAAAGATACTCTTGATGATATTATACTTGTTCCCGAAGGAAAAGTGTGTACTACTATTTTGAGATTGTACAACGAAGAAGCTATGGTTGTTGAGCCAGCTGGAGCATTAGCAATTGCTGCGTTAGATTTTTATAGAGATAAAATCAAAGGAAAAAATGTAGTTTGCATTGTAAGCGGAAGTAATAATGACATAGAAAGAACTGCCGAAATTAAAGAACGTTCACTTCTATACGAAGGATTAATGCACTATTTTATGATACAATTTCCTCAGCGTCCAGGAGCACTTAAAGAATTTGTAAATAATATTTTAGGTGTAGATGACGATATAACCTATTTTCAATTTGCCAAGAAAAATAGTAGAGAAGTTGGTTCAGTTGTAGTTGGTTTAGAACTAAAAAATAAAAATGATATCGTTGCAATAAAAGAAAAAATGAATATAAATGGCTTTCAATTTCAATATCTTAATGAAAAAGAAGATTTGTTTGCTCAGATAATTGGGTAAATAAAAAAGCCTCTTAAAATGAACATGCCCCAAAAAGTTAGACACTATTTGGGGCATTTTTTATTAATTTAAAATTGCAATTAAATCTTCTTCATCTGGTCTTTCATCATCTTGATTTGATCTTTCAACATGCCTTGTTTGTCCAATTTTTTTGCTTCGTTCAAAAGATTAGTCGCTTCTAATTTTCTTCTTCTTGACATAGCAACTCCGGCCAAATTTAATTTGGCAACGGCCAAATCCATATCCATATTCAATCCCAGTTCAATTGCTTTCTTGAAATACTTTTCAGATTGTGTCAAATTGGTTTGCGAAAGCATTAACCCATGAAGGTAATTGTAATACCCTTGTTGTTTTCTTACCAATGCCGTTTCGGGATTTTTGATTTTATCCAGCCACACTTTTGCACCAGCAAAATCTTGTTTTCTAAGTTTTAAGAATGCCAAAAGGATGTATTCGTTTTTGTAGTAAAGAAAAATAGGAATTGCTGACAACAACAGTAAAAAAATACCATTGCCGATATTCCCTTCGGTAAATTGCCAAACACTTGTGGCAACAATAAGTACAGCCAATACTAATTTTATAAATCTGTGAAACATAATTATTATTTTTTTATGATGGCAAAGGTAATAAAAGGAATTGAAAATATTTTTATAAAACCACTTGCCAGAAAAAAAAAGGTTTGTATATTTGCACTCGGTTTAAAAAGAGCCGTATTACCAAAGAAATTAATACACGATTTTAAAGATACAAAGCAATGAGCAAAAGAACGTTTCAACCATCAAAAAGAAAAAGAAGAAATAAGCACGGATTTATGGACAGAATGGCTTCTGCAAATGGAAGAAAAGTGCTTGCGCGTCGTAGAGCCAAAGGAAGACATAAATTGACTGTTTCTAGTGAACCAAGACACAAAAAATAATGATTAGCAATTAATCAATATTAAGCCGTTACTTTTATTAGTAGCGGCTTTTTTTATAGCTTGTTTATAAATATTAATAAGTTTTAAAGTTCATTTTTTCTATTTCATAACAAACATATTATTTTTGACAAACAACAAAAACTACAAAAAAAACAACACAACAATATGCCAAAAGATAATTCTATTAAATCAGTTTTAATTATTGGCTCTGGGCCAATTGTCATTGGACAAGCATGTGAATTCGATTATGCAGGTTCACAATCTGCTCGCTCCATTAGAGAAGAAGGAATTGAAGTAATTTTGATTAATTCCAATCCGGCAACCATCATGACTGACCCATCCATGGCAGATCATATTTATTTGTTGCCACTGACTACCAAATCCATCATACAAGTTTTAAAAGAGCATCCACAAATCGACTCGGTTTTACCAACAATGGGTGGACAAACAGCTTTAAACCTTTGTTTGGAAGCTGACGAAAAAGGAATTTGGAAAGATTTTGGCGTAAAACTTATAGGTGTAGATGTAAACGCCATCAATATTACCGAAGACAGAGAACAGTTCAAACAACTTTTAAAGAAAATAAACGTACCATCAGCACCAGCCGAAATTTGCACTTCGTTCCTTCGTGGCAAAGAAATTGCGCAAGAATTTGGTTTTCCGCTGGTGATTCGACCTTCGTTTACACTTGGTGGTACTGGAGCTGCAATAGTATACCACAAAGAAGATTTTGCAGAGAAACTAACTTACGGTTTAGAAATGTCTCCTATTCATGAAGTGCTGATTGATAAAGCATTAATGGGTTGGAAAGAATACGAATTAGAATTATTACGCGATAAAAACGATAACGTAGTCATCATTTGTTCCATCGAAAATATGGACCCAATGGGAATTCATACAGGAGATTCAATTACCGTTGCGCCAGCCATGACCTTATCGGATACTACTTTTCAAAAAATGCGCGATTATGCCATTCTGATGATGCGTTCCATTGGGAATTTTGCTGGAGGTTGTAACGTTCAATTTGCCGTTTCCCCAGACGAAAAAGAAGATATTGTTGCCATTGAAATCAATCCACGGGTTTCTCGTTCCTCAGCTTTAGCATCAAAAGCAACGGGTTATCCTATTGCAAAAGTAGCGTCAAAATTAGCACTTGGATATCATCTTGATGAATTGCCAAATCAAATTACCAAATCGACTTCGGCCTTATTCGAACCTACTTTGGATTATGTTATTGTGAAAATTCCACGTTGGAACTTTGATAAATTTGAAGGAGCAGATAGAACTTTAGGATTGCAAATGAAATCGGTAGGTGAAGTCATGGGAATTGGTCGTTCGTTTCAAGAAGCGCTTCACAAAGCCACACAATCATTAGAAATAAAACGTAACGGACTTGGAGCTGACGGAAAAGGATATAAAAATTACGAACAGATAATTGAAAAGCTAACTTATGCTAGCTGGGACAGAGTTTTTGTATTATATGACGCCATTGCCATGGGAATTCCGTTGAGTAGTATTCATGAAATCACAAAAATTGACATGTGGTTTTTGAAGCAATATGAGGAATTATATGTATTAGAAAAAGAGATTTCAAATTATAAAATAGATACATTGCCAAAAGAATTGGTACTAGAAGCGAAACAAAAAGGATATGGCGACCGTCAAATAGCCCATATGTTGGGTTGTTTAGAAAGTCAAGTTTATAAATTGCGTGATGAAATGAATATCAAGCGTGTGTATAAATTGGTGGATACTTGTGCTGCTGAGTTTAAAGCCTTAACACCTTATTATTATTCCACTTTTGAAGCCGAAATTCAAACAGCAACAGGTGAGCGATATGTTCATAATGAGAGTATTGTTACAGAAAAGAAAAAAGTAGTTGTTTTAGGTTCTGGACCTAATAGAATTGGACAAGGAATTGAATTTGATTATTCTTGTGTTCACGGAGTTTTAGCTGCCAAAGAATGTGGTTATGAAACCATCATGATTAATTGTAATCCTGAAACCGTTTCAACCGATTTTGATACAGCTGATAAATTGTATTTTGAACCTGTTTTTTGGGAACACATTTACGACATCATTCGTCATGAAAAACCAGAAGGTGTAATTGTTCAACTTGGTGGACAAACGGCATTGAAATTAGCAGAAAAATTATCTAAATACGGAATTAAAATTCTTGGAACTTCATTTGACGCTCTAGATTTAGCGGAAGATAGGGGTCGTTTTTCTGAATTGTTAACCGAACTTAAAATCCCTTTTCCACAATTTGGAATAGCCGAAAGTGCTGACGAAGCATCGAAATTGGCCGATACTTTAGATTTTCCGTTATTAGTTCGTCCTTCCTATGTTTTGGGAGGGCAAGGAATGAAAATTGTCATTAACAAGCAAGAATTAGAAGAACATGTAATTGATTTATTGAAATCAATACCGGGAAATAAATTATTGTTGGATCATTATTTGGATGGAGCGATTGAAGCCGAAGCTGATGCTATTTGTGATGGTGAAAACGTGTATATCATTGGAATTATGGAACATATAGAACCTTGTGGTATTCACTCGGGAGATTCAAATGCGACTTTGCCACCGTTTAATTTGGGTGAGTTTGTAATGCAACAAATCAAAGATCACACTAAGAAAATTGCTTTAGCATTGCGAACGGTTGGTTTAATCAACATTCAATTTGCCATTAAAGACGATATCGTTTATATTATTGAAGCCAATCCTAGAGCTTCGAGAACAGTTCCTTTTATTGCCAAAGCGTATGGTGAACCGTATGTAAATTATGCCACTAAAGTAATGCTTGGTGTGAATAAAGTAACCGATTTTACATTCAACCCACAATTGAAGGGTTACGCAATTAAGCAACCCGTTTTCTCTTTCAGTAAATTCCAAAATGTAAACAAAGCACTGGGGCCTGAAATGAAATCAACTGGTGAAAGTATTTTGTTTATTGATGATTTGAAGGATGACGCATTTTATGAGTTGTATTCTAGACGTAAAATGTACTTGAGTAAGTAGTATTAAGATAATCGTCCTGACAATAGACTGGTCATAAATAGTGTCTAACTTTTTGAGTCAGTCCATACATAGCGTTATTCTTTATGATTTATTTTTAAACCTTTCATCAATTTGATGATTTGTAAATCAATTGATTAAGGTTAGTTTTTTTGTACATTTGAGAAATTTTTATGAGATGATAAACAACCGTTTTGCTAGTTATTTTTTACTTGCTTTTTTACTAGTTTTTATTAATTTAAATTCGCAGACCTTCACGGATAGTAATTTGCCGATTGTCATCATCACCACTGATATTAATCTGGCAACAAGTCTTCCTTATGAAATAGTAGATGACCCTGATGTATTTGGTACCATGAAAATCATTAAACGTCCTAATGGTTCTAGAAATTATCTTACAGATCAAAATACAGCTGCATTATTAAATTATAATGGACGTCTATCTATACAAATTAGAGGTTCTTCTTCTCAAGATCTTCCAAAAAAAGGATATAAAGTAACTACTTTGTTGGCAGATAATGTTACAAATAACAATGTTGCTCTGCTTGGAATGCCGGCAGAAAATGACTGGATTTTGAATGGTTTAGCTTTTGACCCTTCATTAATAAGAGATTATTTGGCTTATAACCTCTCACGTCAAATGGGGAATTATGCCCCAAGAACACAATATTGTGAGGTTTTGATAAACGGAGAATATAAGGGACTTTATCTACTTCAGGAAAAAATAAAAGCAGATTCTAATCGCGTTAATATTCTTGAAATTACAACAACAGATATAAGCGGAGATAATTTGACTGGGGGATATATCACCAAAGCCGATAAGACTACAGGTGGCGATCCAGTTGCTTGGACGACAATAGCATATAACGGTCAGGATGTAAATTATATTCACGATTTGCCAAAACCAGAAGACGTTACAACAGAACAGGATAATTACATTTACACTCAATTTACTAATCTACAGACAGCTTTGACGGGTAATAATATGACTTTACTCAACGGATATCCAGCCAGAATTGACATTCCGTCTTTCGTAGATTTTATGATTTCGAACGATTTTGCTGCCAATGCTGATGGGTATCAATTGAGTACCTATTTTCACAAAGACAGAAAAGGGAAATTACGTGCTGGTCCAATTTGGGATTTTAACCTGACTTGGGGGAATGATTTATTTCAATACGGTTTGGATAGGAGTAAATACTATACTTGGCAGTTTTTAAATGGTGATAATGAAGGTTCAAAATTTTGGAGAGATTTGTTTGATAATGCTAAATTCAAATGCTATTTGTCTAAACGATTTAACCAATTGATTCAAGCTAATCAGCCATTGAATACTGCTGTTTTGAATACTTTTATAGATAATACGGTTACACTTATCAGTGAAGCTAAGGTTAGAGAAAACCAAAAATGGAATACTATTCCTAACTATGCATTGGAAATTGCTAATCTTAAAGCTTTTATTTCTAACAGAACGAATTGGATGACGAATAATTTAGGCGGATTTGCTAGCTGTGCTAACGTTGCAGTTCCACCGCTTGTTATTACAAAAATTAATTATAATCCTTCAACTTCTGGATCTTTTCTGGTTAGCAATGACCTAGAATTTATTGAAATACAAAATACAGGAACTACTTTGGTTACGCTCTCCGGAATTTATTTCAGCGAATTGGGAATGAGCTATCAGTTTCCATATAATGCTACAATTGCTGGAAATTCGAACTTGTATTTGGCTTCCAATGCAACTGTTTTTCAGTCTAAATATGGATTTGCTCCTTTTGGTCAATTCACTAGAAATTTATCGAATAAATCTCAGAAAATAGTAATTGCCGATGCTTTTGGAAACATAATTGATTCAGTAGAATATTTTGATACTTCACCTTGGCCAACTGCAGCCGATGGAGGAGGAAGTTACCTGCAGTTAACGAGCACTAGTTTGGATAATAATTTAGGATCGAGTTGGGTGGCTACTTCAGTGCCTTTGTCTGTTAGTAATTTTGATTCAGAATCGGCTATCAACATCTATCCTAATCCGGCAAATTATTCATTAACTGTTCGGTCCAAATTTAGCATAGATAAAATAGAGATCTATGACGTTTTTGGAAAATTTGTAAAAGCTATTGAAGGGAACGAGAACGAAATTCAAACTGACGTTTCCAATTTTTCTATTGGAATGTACTTTATGAAAATTTATACACAATATGGAACAAAGACCGAAAAATGGTTTAAGAATTAGTTTTGTCAGATTATTTTTTTTCTGTTTTTTCTTCCATCAAATCACTTAAATGAAGTCGCAATGCAGTAACTGAAATACTAATTTCCCAAAAAGAGATACCAAGAGAGACAAGTAATGTCAATAAGCTAGCAGCAAAAAGATATATTCCAATCATTTGTAGTTCAAAAAAAAGACAAAACATCGCAAATACTGAAAGAAACAAACACAATACTCCAAAAAGTTGCATGAAACGAATTAATGATAAACGCAGATTGAGGTTTTTTATTTGGAGTAAAATACTTTTACTATGATCTTGATCGTATGTTTTTTTTAAACCTCGTACAATTTGAGCAATAGTTAGAAACCTGTTAGTGTAAGCCAATAATATTAATGATGTTGCTGAGAACAGTAATGCTGGAGTTTCGATGTGTAATGTCATTTGGTTTCCGTGTTATGGGTTGTGGGTTACTAGTTACGAAGGTCGGGAATTTATTTAAATAAAAAAACCTGCAAACTTCCATCAGCAGGTTTCTTATTACTTATCGCTAATCACTTTTTACTTAATTAGTTCAAAACTACGTTTCACAAAAGCAGTCAATTCTTCACCTTTTAATAATCCTTGAGATATTTTGGCTAAGTCTAGAGCTTGTCTTACTAAGCTTTCTTGTGCTGATTTGTCATCGGTATTTAAGATTGTAGTTGCTAATTCTGAATTGGTATTGACTACTAAATTATACATTTCTGGGAAATTACCCATGCCGAACATTCCGCCACCACCAGATTGGCTCATTTCTTTCATTCTTCGCATGAATTCTGGTTGTGTTATAATGAATGGCGCTGAGGTGCTGTCCATAGGTTCTAACTGGACGGAATAGTTCGCTTTTGGAACAATTTCTTCTACTACAGTTTTTAATTTGGTAGACTCATCTTCAGATAATTTAGAAATTTGAGCGTCTTCTTTCTGAATTAATTTATCGATATGATCGGAATCAACACGAACAAAAGTCAAGTTCTCATTATCTGATTCTAATTTTTGAATTAAATGCGAAATGATAGGAGAGTCTAACAAAATAACTTCGTATCCTTTTTCTTTTGCAATTTCGATATAACCATGTTGTGCATCTTTGTTTGAGGTATAAAGCACTACTAATTTTCCGTTTTTATCGGTTTGATTAGCCGTTATGGCTTCTTTTAATTCTGTTAAAGTGTAATATTTGTCTTCAACACTTGGATATAATACAAAGTCACCCGCTTTCTCATAGAATTTTGGTTCCGATAACATTCCATATTCTAACACAATTTTGATATCGTTCCATTTTTTCTCAAAATCTTCGCGGTTTTCAGTAAACAATGATTTTAATTTATCGGCTACTTTACGTGTGATATAGTTGGATATTTTCTTCACATTTCCATCGGCCTGAAGATAAGAACGAGAAACGTTCAATGGAATATCTGGAGAGTCAATAACACCTTTTAGCATACCAAGAAATTCTGGTACAATTCCTTCCACATTATCAGTTACATATACTTGATTTTGGTATAACTGAATTTTGTCTTTTTGCATTTGCAAATCGGCAGACATTTTTGGGAAATATAAAATTCCTGTTAAGTTGAAAGGATAATCTACATTTAGATGAATGTTGAATAATGGTTCTTCAAATTGCATTGGATACAATTCTCGGTAGAAATTTTTATAATCTTCATCAGTCAAATCTACTGGTTGTTTTGTCCAAGCAGGATTTGGGTTATTGATAATATTATCAACTTCTACTTCAGTGAAAATATTGTCTTTATCTTCTTCAGCAACACTCTCTCCTTTTTTCTGTTCGATTTTTTCTGTTCTTGTGCCAAATTTAATTGGCACTGGCATGAATTTATTGTACTTAGTCAACAATTCACGAATTTTGTATTCTTCAAGAAATTCTAATGAATCTTCTGCTATATGAAGGACAATTTCTGTTCCTCTTTCTGTTTTGTCATGAGCAACCAGAGTAAACTCTGGACTTCCATCACAGGTCCAATGCGCAGCTGGTTCATCTTTATGTGATTTTGTTATTATTTCTACTTTTGAAGCTACCATAAAAGCAGAATAAAAACCAAGACCAAAATGACCAATTATACCTGAATCTTTGGCAGAGTCTTTATATTTTTCTAGAAATTCTTCAGCACCTGAAAAAGCTATTTGATTGATGTATTTTTCAACTTCTTCAGCGGTCATTCCCAATCCTTGATCGATGAGGTGCAACTTTTTTCCTTCTTTGTCAATTTTAACTTCAATAATTGGATTACCATATTCCACTTTAGCTTCTCCAATACTAGTCAAATGTTTTAATTTCAGCGTTGCATCTGTTGCATTTGAGACTAATTCGCGCAAGAAAATTTCGTGATCGCTATATAAAAACTTCTTGATAAGTGGAAAGATATTTTCTACTGATACATTAATTTTTCCTGTTGTCATATTTTTAAATTTTGGGTTAAACAAATTATTACAAACATCTAGCAAATAGAATACCAACTATAAGAAATATGACAAATTGACGTAGTTATAATAACATAATATTTTTTTGAAATAATATAAAAATACTATAAAAATAGGCAGTATATTTGTAACTATTAATCTCAAATTTCATTAAAAAAATGAGAAAAATTATTTTAGTTAGTTTATTTTCTATCTTACTTTTAGCTTGTAAATCAAATTCAGCTACAGCTACAAAGATTGACTCGAAATCTCAAGTTATGATTAAAGGTAATTGGAAAATTTCTTCTATAAATTATCCTGGGTCAGATGTTATTAAAGTCACTTCTTTTGATTTAGCAGATTCTAAATGTTTTATTGAAAGTACTTGGAAATTTATTTCAATGAGTAATAAGGGTAGTATGGTAATAAACAGTTCAAGTTGTACTCCATATTCAACCCCTATTAGTTGGTTCATCAATAAAGAAGGTGAGTTTGTTTTGAAAATATTGGATGAAGCTAAAGCAAAAAAAGTAAAGTCTGGGTATGTCTTAAGAGTTGCTAACCTTACAGAAAATTCTTTTCAACTTATTGATAAGATTGACATAGCTGGAAATTTAACTGATATAGTTTATCAATTTCAAAAATTAAATTAAGATAAAAATGAAAAAAATAAGTACAATTTTATTAGGGAGTTTATTGATTTTATCAAGTGTTTTAACTAGTTGTGAAGCGATAAAGAACACTAGTAATTCCCAACGTGGTGTAGCCATTGGAGCAGTTGGTGGAGCAGTTTTAGGTGGGATTTTAGGGAATAACATTGGTAAAGGTGGAAATGGTGCTCTAGGTGCTGTTCTTGGCGGTGTTATAGGCGGAGTTGCTGGCGGTGTAATTGGAAATAAAATGGATAAACAAGCTCGAGAAATTGAAACTGCTTTACCTGGAGCCCAAGTAGAGCGAGTAGGAGAAGGTATAAAACTTGTTTTAGGTGAAAATGCAGTTCGTTTTGATACTAATAAGGCAACATTGACATCAGTCGCAAAAGCTAATCTTGATAAATTAGTTCCTGTTTTAAATCAATATCCAGATACTAATATTCAAATTTATGGCTATACTGATAGTACAGGTTCTGCAGAATATAATTTAAACTTGTCAAATCAAAGAGCAGCATCTGTAAAAGCTTATTTAGCAGCTAAGGGTTTAGCTTCAGGACGATTTGTGACGACTGGTTTAGGTATTGCTGACCCAATTGCAACAAATGATACCCCTGAAGGAAGAAGTCAAAACCGTAGAGTAGAATTTGCTATAACAGCCAATGAAAAAATGGTTCAAGACGCTCAGAAAGAATCTGGAAAATAATAGTATATATTTTAAAGAATAGTATAGCTGCCAAAATTTGGCAGCTTTTTTTATGCTCATTAAAATTTAACAAAACTTTTTGTTTAATAATTATAAAAAATAGTTAAACAGTATATATCTTTACATAGTTTTAAAAATCAGTGTCATGGCAACTACCAAAAAAGCAACAATAAAAAAAGAAATGATTGATGATAATAAAATCATTTATCATTTTATGAATGAAGTTCTTGAAACTAATCAAGAGCCAAAGAATGTTTATGTTTTCTGCAAAAATCACAATATTAGTGAAACTGATTTTTATTCTTTCTTTGGTTCATTTGACGCCCTAAAGCAAGAAATATGGGTAAAGTTTTTAGAAAATGCAATTAATACCATAGAGAAAGATGTTGCCTATGAAGGTTATTTGGATAAAGATAAATTACTGAGTTTATATTTTACTCTTTTTGAGATAATGACTTTGAATAGAACTTATGTGAAATTTTCTCTTCAAGCAAACAAAGAAGGATTAAAAAATTTAAAATACTTAAAAAAGTTTCGAAATCAATTCAAAGAATTTATAGTTGGCATTATCAGACAAAGTGCCACATCAGGTAGCGAAAAATTTCTAAAAGTTAGTGAGCCAGTATTCTCTGAAGGAGCATGGATACAGTTTTTGTTTTTGTTAAAATTTTGGATAGATGATACCTCTAAGAGTTTTGAAAAGACAGATGTTTTAATAGAAAAATCATTGAATACAGTAGTTGGGTTGCTAGAAACTAAACATTTAGAGAATTTATTTGACTTGAGTAAGTTCCTCTGGAAAGAAAAAAATTAGTAATGAAAACTATAGATAAAATCCCAACAGGTAAAATTGAACGCGCAAGTCAGTTGGTTAAAACAGGGATAAAAGTAGGTGGAAACTACGTTGCCTACTATGGTGAAAAAATAGTTAACCCTAAATTGAATAGAGATAAATTAAACGAAAATAATGCTGAAGATATTTATGACGGTTTAAAAAACTTAAAAGGAAGTGCTTTGAAAGTAGCTCAAATGCTAAGTATGGATAAAAGTATTATGCCACAAGCTTATGTAGATAAATTTTCGCTTTCACAATTTTCAGTCCCACCATTATCTGCTCCATTAGTTAGAAAAACATTTAAAAAGTATTTGGGTAAATATCCAGAAGAAATATATGATTCCTTTACCCCAGATGCTGTGAATGCTGCGAGTATAGGTCAGGTTCATAAAGCAACTAAAGAGGGTAAAAATTTTGCTGTAAAAATCCAATATCCCGGAGTCTCTGAAAGTATAAGTTCAGATTTAGCATTAGTGAAGCCATTTGCAACTAGAATGTTTAATCTGAAAGGAAAAGATTCTGAAAAATATTTTCAAGAAGTAGAAAATAAATTATTAGAAGAAACAGACTATATATTAGAATTAAAGCAAAGTATTGAAGTTTCTGAATGGTGTAGTAAAATTGAAAATTTGCGTTTTCCCAACTATTATCCAGATTTGTCATCAGAAAAAATTTTGACCATGGAATGGATTAATGGAGAACATTTGTCAGAATTCACAGCTCACAATGAAGTTAGAGAAAAAGGAGATAAGTTAGGCCAAGCATTATGGGATTTTTATATGTACCAAATGCATCACTTAAAACAAGTCCATGCCGATCCGCATCCTGGTAACTTTTTAGTAGATAAGGAGGATAATTTGGTAGCTATTGATTTTGGTTGTATTAAACACGTTCCTGATGAATTTTATTTTCCCTATTTTGAAATAGCAAGACCTGAAATTATTGATAATCCAATAGTATTTAATGAAAAATTATATGAATTAGAAATATTACGTTCAGATGATAGTAAAGAAGAATTAGCTTATTTTACCAAAATATTTCACGATTTATTGAGCTTGTTTACCAAACCTTTTCATGGTGAATATTTTGATTTTTCTGATGAAGTTTTTTTTGGAAAAATAGCTCAAATGGGAGAAGATTTTGCCAAAGATTCTAAGTTGAGAAAAATGAATGGCAACAGAGGTTCAAAACATTTTTTATACATAAATAGAACCTTTTTTGGCCTTTATAATTTGTTACACGATTTAAAAGCAAGAATTGACACCAGGACTTTCGAAAAATATATTTCTTAATTAAGTTTAAATTATTTTATTGATTAAGTTGATAAGAGCGGCACTAAACTTTTTAGTTTTGTCGCTCTTATCTTTATAAATAAACTTAGTAAATTTGTCTTTTAATTAAAAATATGCTAAAAATTCAAAACATATCTTTTTCATATTCAAAAGAACTAACAATTAATGAAGGTACTTTTTCATTAGAAAAAGGAAAAAATCTTGCTATTATTGGAGAAAGTGGTTGTGGAAAAAGTACACTACTCAAACTTATTTACGGATTACATGATTTGAAAGATGGACATATTTTTTGGAATGATATTGAAATTCTAGGTCCAAAATTCAACCTAATTCCAGGTATGGATTTTATGAAATATTTAGCTCAAGATTTTGATCTAATGCCTTTCATCACAGTGGCAGAAAATGTTGGAAAGTACTTGTCAAACATTTATCCAGAACAAAAGCAAGCAAGAATTTTGGAGTTACTTGATATTGTTGAAATGAATGAATTTGCCAATATAAAAGTTAAATATCTAAGTGGTGGTCAAATGCAAAGAGTTGCCATTGCTAGAGTTTTAGCACTTGAACCTGAAGTATTATTACTTGATGAACCTTTTAGTCACATTGATAATTTTAGAAAAAACACTTTAAGACGTAAGTTATTTAGCTATTTGAAACAGCAGCAAATCACAACTCTTATAGCAACTCATGATAGCACTGATATACTTTCTTTTGCAGATGAAGTTCTGGTTATTAAAAATGGAGAAGTAATCGATGAAGGTTCTCCATTAAAGATTTATCAAAATCCAAAAAACAAATATGTTGCCTCTCTTTTTGGTGATGTCAATGAATTAGTTGTTAATGGTGTCCTTAATTTTGTTTATTCTCATCAATTGGAAATTGTACCAGATTCTGATTTGAAAGTTGAAATATTAAATTCATATTTCAGAGGAAGTCATTATTTGATTGAATGTAATTATAAAGGAGAATTACTATTTTTCGAGAATAATGAAGCTATTAGGAAAGGCAATATTTTATATCTAAAGATTAAATAAAAAATCAATATTTTTCGATATATTTTTTAAAAGATTACTAATTTTGACTCACACTTTGTATTAAAATAATAAAAAATATATGTATCACTCAAAAATAAACGGACTAGGATTTTATGTGCCAGACAATATTGTTACCAATAACGATTTATCTAAAATGATGGATACTTCCGATGAATGGATTCAAGAGAGAACTGGAATAAAAGAAAGAAGGCATATCAAAAAAGGGGAAGACACCACAACTTCTATGGGAGTTAAGGCAGCCAAAATTGCAATTGAACGCTCAGGTTTGACTAATGATGAAATTGATTTTATAGTTTTTGCTACCATTTCTCCTGATTATTATTTTCCTGGTCCAGGTGTTGCTTTACAAAAAGAATTAGGATTGAAAACTATTGGTGCATTAGACATCAGAAATCAATGTTCGGGATTTATTTATGCTTTATCCATTGCTGATCAATATATTAAAACCGGAATGTATAAAAACATTTTAGTGGTTGCTTCCGAATTACAGTCTCTAGGTTTAGATATGACCAATCGCGGAAGAGGAGTTTCTGTTATTTTTGGTGATGGTGCTGGAGCTGCCATTTTGAGTAGAGAAGAAGATGTGAATAAAGGTATTTTATCAACACATCTGCATTCTGAAGGACAGCATGCTGAAGAACTAGCACTTTTAGCACCAGGAATGGGAGGAAGATGGATAACTGATATTATTGCAGATAATAATCCAGACGACGAGAGTTATTTTCCACACATGAATGGTCAATTTGTTTTTAAAAATGCTGTAGTTCGTTTTAGCGAGGTAATCAATGAAGGTTTGCAAGCTAATAATTTACAAGTTTCAGATATTGATTTGCTAATTCCTCATCAAGCAAATTTGAGAATTTCACAGTTTATTCAACAAAAGTTTAATTTATCAGATGACCAAGTTTTTAACAACATACAAAAATATGGCAATACCACTGCGGCATCCATTCCAATTGCACTGACTGAAGCTTGGGAGGAAGGAAAAATAAAAGTGGGTGATACTATTGTTTTAGCTGCTTTTGGTAGTGGATTTACTTGGGCAAGTGCAATTATTAAATGGTAAAGCTAAAATAAGTAGTCCTAAATAATCAATCAGAATAGTTAGGACTACTTAAATTTATTAACGTTTCATAGCAAAGTGTGCTTTGAATTCTTGGTCAACTTGATTTTCATCTTTATATGTCACGCTAAACCAATAATCATCTGATGGCATCATGTTACCGTTATAGTTTCCATCCCAACCACTTTCGCTTGGTCTAATTTGTTTCAAAAATTTTCCATATCGGTCATATATTAAAATACTCGCATTTGGTTGACCTGATAAATCCTTAATATTCCATGTGTCATTATACCCATCACTATTTGGTGTAAAGAATTTAGGATAGTTAACAACTATTGCTCTTACTGAAGTGCTACCGCATCCATTTTTATCCCTTACTGTAATTAAATGAATACCAGAAGTTACATTTTCAAACACAGGACTATCTTGAAAATAGCCATTGTCTAATTGATATTCAAAGTTATTACCTTGACCTGTTGCTAAAACAGTAATAGATTGTGTTTCTGTAAATTCATCACTAATGGTATAAGAAATAATTGCAGGTTCAGATGGATTTACGGTTACATTAACAGGTTTCGAAATACAACCATTAACATTACTCGTTGTAATTAATGTATAAACTCCTGGTAAATCAGCTTGATAACTATTTCCATTTCCAACTACCACATTAGCTTCATTTGTCCATACAAAATAGCTTGATGAAGTGCTTAACCCACTATATATTGTATATGGATTTAGAAGTGTTCCAGTTTCTTTATCGATACAAATTATACCATCAACAGGATTTGGTTCTGGTAATTTATTTACTGTTATAGTTATTGGTTTTATGTCATAACAACTTGTTGCTGATGTATTATTGATTCTAACATATACTGTGTTCAATACAGATGAAGTAACTGAGTTAGTTTGGTTTGAAGCATTAACAAGACTTTCATAATAAGCTATTGTAAATTCGCTCCCAGTTTGTGTTCCGAGAATGGTTGATGTTAAGTTTGATAAATTAAATAAAAATAGTCCATCATTTGTTTCATCTTCGTCACATATAGTTCTTAATGTTATTGGGACAACATTTGCTACTGGAGTATCAATGATTGTAACAGTAAATGAACTTTCATCAGAACATCCTGGTAAATAAGGTGAGACACCATAAATATAAATAGTTTGCGATGTTGAAATTGATGAACCTGCGGTAAGCATTGTTCCTGTTCCATTTGGACCAGTATAATATTGACCAATAGTTAATGAAGGTAAAGTGTAATTTTCACAAATGGTTATATTAGGTAAATTATCTACATTAAATATTGTTAAGGCAAAACTTATTTGGCTGGAACAATCAGGTGAGGTAAGTGAATGAGCATAAATATATACTGTTTGTGATGAAGTTAATACATCTCCAGGATGCAATATATTTCCAGAACCATTTGGTCCAGTATAATAATCACCAATAAATAATGGTAGCAATTTGAATGAATTACAAGTAGCAATATTAAAAACAGCTTGAATTATAGGTGTATTATTTATTGTTATAGTAAATGAAGTTTCGTCTAGACACGAAAATGTATCTCTAATTAAAGATTCTTTAAATATATAAATCGTTTGACTTGATGTAATAATTGTACCAGGTAATAATTCAATTCCACTTCCATTTGGCCCCCCAGTTTTAGTATAAAATTTATTATTTAGTGATAAACTTGGTAAAGTATAATTATCACAAGCAGTTATATTTGGTAAAACGTCTGATGAAGTTGATAAAATATTTATCTGAAAACTGTTTTCTATGCTACAAGAAGGTGTTGTGTTTGAAATAGCATAGATATAAATTTTTTGTGAAGATGTGATTACTGAAGACGCAGGCAATAATGTTCCAGTTCCATTAGGTCCTGTATAATAGTTCCCAACATTTAAAGGTGTTAAAACATATTGATCACATATATCAATATCGGAGCGAGAGTCAATATTAGGTAATGTATTAATGCTTACAGTAAAACTTGATTGGTTAAAACAAGTACTATCTAATCTCTTAAAGATATAAATAGTTTGAGTTGAAATTATATCATCTCCAGGATGAAGCATTGTTCCTGTTCCATCAATGCCAGTATAATATTCTCCATTTGTAAGTGATGGTAATGTATAATTTACACAAGCAGAAATGTTATTCATTATATCGACTTGAGGTTGGGTAATTGTCAAAGTAAAAAATAAATTATCGGAACAATTAGCACCTGCACTTGTTGTTGGAGAATATATATAGAGGGTACAACTTTG
>Ga0214919_10001997_pt1 | contig 32625 bp, 27 predicted proteins | sample LL1503_MetaG_FD_177994 | JGI IMG/M metagenome (GOLD analysis project Ga0214919, IMG submission 177994) | Freshwater microbial communities from Lake Lanier, Atlanta, Georgia, United States - LL-1503 | ecosystem: Environmental > Aquatic > Freshwater > Lake | place: USA: Georgia | collected... | reverse complement strand
CTGACCGATTTGGGTACCTATCGTGGTGTTCGTCATCGCAAAGGTCTACCAGTTCGTGGTCAACGGACTAAGACCAATGCAAGAACTCGTAAAGGCCCCAGAAAGGCGCTAAAGGGTTAGTAAGTTATTAATAACAATTTTTTATTTTTTTATTTTTATTTGGAAATATAAATATCATGTCAAAAATACAAGCGCCTGTTAGAAAAAAAGTTAAGCGTGTCGTTGTCGATGCAGTTGCGCACATCCATGCTTCTTTTAATAACACCATTATTTCAATTACAGATCGTCAGGGTAATATGTTGGCCTGGGCAACGGCGGGTGGTAGCGGTTTCCGCGGATCCAGAAAAAGTACGCCTTATGCCGCTCAAGTCGCTGCTGAAACAGTGGGTGACAGAGCACATGAATATGGTGTTAAAAATATCGAAGTCATGGTCAATGGTCCAGGACCTGGTCGTGAATCAGCGGTTCGATCTTTAAATTCTAAAGGGTTTAAAATTACTAATATTACGGATGTGACGCCACTGCCTCATAACGGCTGCCGTCCTTCTAAAAAACGTCGTGTATAAGGTTTAGGTGTAAGAATAAATGGCTAGATATATTGGACCGAAATGTAAACTTGCTCGTCGTGAGGGCACTGATTTATTTTTAAAAAGTGGTGTTAAACCCTTGGAATCAAAATGCAACATGGGCTCGGCTCCAGGGATGCATGGCCAAAAGAGAGCAAAGCTTTCTGGCTACGGTGTGCAGCTTCGTGAGAAACAAAAACTTCGTCGTATGTTTGGAATCTTAGAAAATCAATTTAGACGTTACTATCAAGCAGCAACGCGTCAAAAAGGCTCGACGGGTTTGAATCTTTTGCTTCTTCTAGAATCAAGATTGGACAACGTTGTCTATCGCGCAGGGTTTGCTTGTACACGTGCTGAAGCGCGTCAAATGGTTACTCATCGTTCTATTACGGTCAATGGAAAATCAATCAATGTGCCTTCTTATAGCATTAAGCCAGGCGATGTGGTTGGTATTAAAGAAAGTTCAAAAGCACAATTGCGTATTAAAAATGCTCTGGAGCTTTCCAAACAAAGACAAGCGTCTTCTTGGATTGAAGTAGATGAAACTAAGCTTGAGTGCGTTTATAAAAATGCTCCTGATCGTTTAGATTTATCCTCCGAAATTAATGAGCAATTAGTTGTCGAGCTTTATTCTAAATAATTTTTAAATTTTAATTTTTAATTTTGGAGCGACTGATAATGTTTGGTAGTCCTGATGAATTATTGATGCCTAAATTAATCGAGGTATCGGGTGTAAAGAAAAATAGATCCAAAGTTGTTATAGAACCGCTTGAAAGGGGTTTTGGGCATACATTAGGTAATGCACTACGCCGCGTTCTTCTTTCTTCGATTCCTGGCTGTGCCGTCTCTGAAGTAAAGATTACTGGTGCGCTCCACGAGTATTCGACGCTTGATGGCGTTCAAGAAGATGTTGTTGAGATTTTATTAAATCTTAAAAGTCTCGCCGTCAGTATTACTAATTCTTCACTCAATGAAGTCACTTTAACTTTAAATAAATCAGGTGAGGGCGTTGTAACAGCGGCTCACTTTGATTCAGATTCCAGTGTTTTATTAGCGGAGCCTAATTACCCAATTGCGCACTTAACTAAATCTGGAAAACTAGAGCTTTCAGTTAAAATTCTAAGAGGTCGTGGTTATGTGCCCGCACTCTCTGCTGGTGAAGACAGCAAAGAAATTGGTGTTATGTCTTTAGACTCTTCTTTCAGCCCAATTCGCCAAGTGACCTATGCGGTTGAGAGTGCGCGTGTTGAGCAAAGAACAGACATGGATAGATTAATTCTAGAAATAGAAACCAATGGTACCGTCGATCCAGAAGCGGCCGTTAGACAAGCAGCGACTTTCTTGCATCAGCAATTAACAACCTTCGTTGATCTCAAAGCCCCTGCTAATTATCAGGGCGCTCGTTCTGAGAAAAATCACGATGATATTTTATTATTATCCGTTGATGACTTAGAGCTGACGGTGAGATCCGCCAATTGTTTAAAAGCCGAAAATATTCATCTGATCGGTGATTTAGTTCAACGCACAGAAACAGAGCTACTAAAGACTCCTAATCTGGGCAAGAAATCGCTGACAGAAATTAAATCAGTTTTATCCCAACGGGGATTATCACTGGGGTTGCGTGTGGAAGGCTGGCCACCGACTGAATAACCAAATCAGTTAAGTAGGGTCGGTCTTATAATATTAAGATCATAAGGAAACATCATGCGTCATTTAAGCCAAGGCCGTAAGTTTGGGAGAAGTTCTTCCCATCGTCAGGCCATGTTCAGAAATATGTCCTGTTCTCTCATTGAGCACGGGTTAATCAAAACAACACTTGCGAAAGCAAAAGACCTTCGTCGAGTCATCGAGCCATTAATCACTTTGGCAAAAGTAGACTCTGTGACCAATCGCCGTTTGGCCTTTGCAAGATTGGCTAATAAAGACGCTGTGAGAACTTTATTTGAAACTTTAGGTCCACGTTATATTAATAGACCCGGTGGATATCTTCGTATTATCAAAGGGGGTTTTCGTGCAGGGGATTCCGCGCCCGTTGGCTATGTTCAATTATTGAACGAAGGCTCTGATAATCAAGATCTTAAAAACGCAAAAAGCGTTGAAGGCGAAGTAGTTTAATTATTAATAAAATAAAAATTATTTAATTTAATTTTTAAAATTTAAAACCCCTGAGATAAAAACAATCCCAGGGGTTTTTTATTGCTAAAAATTTATAAAATTCTAAATAATCCTAATTCCCTCAGCTCCCGCAATAATCCCCACATCCGCGCCTTTCTGAGCAAATAAGCCATTAGTCACAACGCCGGTTATATTATTAATGTCTTGTTCGAGTTTTATCGGCTCTGAAATATTCAAATTAAAAACATCCAAAATAATATTTCCAGAATCACTTATAAAATTTTCTCTATAAATAGGCTGTCCGCCTAGTTTTACTAATTCTCTGGCGACATAGGATCTTGCCATCGGAATAACTTCTATAGGCAGGGGATACTTCCCTAAAACTTTCACCAACTTACTTTCATCAGCAATACAAATAAATTTTTTAGAACAAGCCGCGACAATTTTTTCTTTAGTTAAAGCACCACCGCCGCCTTTGATCATTTGTTTTAGAAAATTAATTTCATCCGCGCCGTCGATATATAAATCAATCAAGCTCTGATTATTTAAATCATCCGTAGGTAAGCCCTGTTTTTTTAATAACTCAGAGGTTTGATTGGAACTAGAGACACAGGTTTTAATAAAATTTTTAATATTTTTATTTTTCTCTTCGCCCAATAATTCAATTAAGCAATTCACTGTGCTCCCAGTCCCAACCCCTAAAACCATCTCTGGTTTAATAAATTTTAAAGCCTCTTGAGCGGCTAATTTTTTTAGCGCAGTCTGATTATGGGCCTGTGTATTTTTAAGATTATCTTTATTAAAAAACATCGAACAATTTTCCTATTTAAATAAACCAGCCGCGTATGGTGTCGCAAGGCTCACTGCTTTACAATGCCGCGTTTTATTTTCCTAGGGAGCTTGTGATTAATGCCAAATTTAAATGGTTTTGGAAATAATTCTGGATTTGATGTGTATGGAATTGGGAATGCTTTATTAGATATAGAGTATGAAGTCACGCCAGAATTTTTAGCTAAAAATAATATTCAAAAAGGCCTAATGACCTTAGTAGACGAAGCACGCCAATTAGAATTAGCCAAAATCTTAGGCGAGGCTTCCATGCGTAAAGTCGCCTGTGGAGGCTCGGCAGCGAATACTTTAATTGCCTTAAGTTATTTTGGTTCGAAAGCTTTTTACTCTTGCAAGATCGCCAATGATCAAACGGGCGAGCATTACTATAAAGACATGAAACAAGCAGGTTTAGCCAGCAACTTAGATTTCCAGACTCATCAAAAAGGCCATACCGGAAAATGCATGGCGTTTGTGACTCATGATGCAGATCGGACCATGAATACTTTTTTGGGCATCAGTGAGAGTTTATCTATTCATGAGCTCCATGAACCGGGGGTTAAAACTTCAAAATATTTATACATAGAGGGTTATTTGATGACCTCGCCGACGGCTTTCTTAGCCGTTCAAAAAGCCAAGAAAATAGCTGAATCTCATGGGGTCAAGATTGCTATTACCCTGTCTGATCCATTTATAGCTGGGCATTTTAAAAATAATTTTCTAGAGATTTTAAATAATCAGCCCGTTGATCTTTTATTTTGTAATCAAGACGAGGCGTTTGTATTTACAGAGACCCAAGATTTAGATGGCGCTATTTCTGTTTTAAAAACTAAAGCTAAAAAATTTGTGATTACTTTGGGCTCTAAAGGCTCTTTGGTTTTTGATGGTTTAGACAGCCATTTAATTAGCCCAACCCCTGTCAAAGTTGTCGACACTTTAGGGGCTGGCGATATGTATGCAGGCGCTTTCTTAGCGGGTATTACCCAGGGCTTGGATTTTAAAAAATCAGGTGAATTAGCCTCGAGAGCCTCATCTCAAGTCATTACGCAATATGGCTCGAGATTATCTCGTGAAGAAATTTTAAAAATTAGGTCTGAGTTTTTTAAAAGTTAAATAATTTATAAATATTTTTATAGGATTATGTCTATGTCAGGATTGCCTTTGCCTAAACCAAAGTCTTTACAACAAGCTTTATATGAAGCGCATCAAGCTGAGGCCGCTAAGCAAGAAGCGGCCAGAAAAATCCTGGCATTTTCTCATGAAGGTCTAGAATTAAAAATCGACTTTAGTGATCCTGAGAAAAAATACAAAAACCAGGTCCCTGATTTTTTAAGAGATTATCGCAAAAAAGCGGTCCCTGTTTTAAAGATTTTTGCTGAGGCAGTTGTTTCAAAACGCTATGACGGTGGGCCTGTTTTTTTTGGAGCGTATCTTCAAGGGGTCTTTAGTTTTGAGAGTCACGAAGAAGCTATTTCAATCTGTGAGTCTTATGAAAACAACGTTCATGTGAGTGCTCATGCCAAGATTTATAAAATTAAATTTTTATATCTGATGGGGAAAAAAACAGAGGCTTTTAATTTATTTAGAGATTTAGATCCCAAAGTGAAAACGGGGTTTAATGCAAAATGGCAGGGCTATTTAAACCAAGTGGGAGAAGAAATTGCTGTCGAGCTTATTTCTAGTTCCGTCAGAAGTCCTGTAAGAACGAGCCTTGGCACCCCAATAAGAAGCCCAGGAAAAAGATCTCGAGATGGATTGTCAGAGCATGGATTAGAAGAAGGCGAAATTCGGGAGGTTCCCAGTACGCCTAAAGGTGCTGAGTCACCGTTTTCCATTCATCCCTCTATTCACAACGCTTCAGCGCCTGCTCCAGTTTCAGAACCAATGGCAGCACCAATGGCAGCACCCGTGATGATGGATCCTGTGCTTGCTGTTCCTGTGGGTGCGCTTAATGATGATTCTCATGGCAATGCCTCTCGAAAGGTCCGCGTGCTTTCTGCTGAAATTCAGACTCAAACAGAAGCCCCAAAAATTAATTCAGCAGAGGCTCACACACAGACAGAAGATCTAAGATCTAGTTTTAATCAAGACCAATCGACGCAGGTTTCATTACCTAGTTTGATGGCAGATGATTTAAGTCTAGAGGCCCAAGAAACATTATCTCTTCAGCCAGAACCCCAATTAGCAAAACCTGCACTTTCTCTTGCGCCTATTTCTACTGCCATAAACTACTTAGCAACTGGTCCAGCGATGGATTTGTGTGTATTGCGTATGGCAGCTTTGAGAAAATTAATTGATCAAACCACTGATCCAGAAAAATTAGAAAGATATTTACTGCAACTGGATCTGCTGCACTCCCCTTTGGGTTTGAGTTCTAGCACCATGGGCTCTCCTATGCTTTCTCTCTTGCCTTCAGCTTCCCGTTCTCCAGGTGTTTTTTTTGGCCCTGAGTTGCCGAGTGTTAGTAGGACTCCCAGTGCTCGCAGTGCTGAGCCAGGTGCCGCAGCGAGTTTTTTAGCGCCACTAACATCAGCAGCTCCAGCGGATTTAGAGACAGTGCCTGGAAAATTTTTATCCACACGCATGGCTCAAATTGATACGCATTTAAAATCGTCTTCAGATCGACACCAAGTAGAAAAACTATTGCCTTATTTAAAACAACTGGATCAAGAGATTCATCAAGATTTTGACGTCATAAAAGTAGACTGGAATCCAGATCTGATTCAGCAGCTTTTTAAGCAGGTAGGTCAACTAGAAACTCTGATTGTATTTTTATTAGATCAGCATGTGATCAAAGAAGGCGAGTCAGTCCAAGCGATTTCTTTAAGGCGTGTGAACACAGAAGATTTAAGCCATTTTTTTCAAATCAGTGCGAAAATTTTTGCTGAGTTTTATTTAATCTGTCATGAGTTAAAAATTAAAAACTTAGAAAGTAATCCAGAGCAGGCTTCTCTATTTTTAAATTGGGCCGAAGGGCATGCTCAAAAAGTTTCTTTATGCACAGAGGCTTTAACAAAACAAGGTCATGGATCGCAGTATTTGATTGATTTTAATCTCTGGTTGCACAACTTTAACAAAATGCGAGCGACACATATGCCGAGAGATCTTGCTCTGGTTTCCCCTGATTCATCACCGGCTCGTATGCGTTCTCATGGCCTTGTACGCGGTCGTACACAGCCATTTTTAAATAATCATCTTGGGGTCGTGCTTTCTCCACAAGCTTTGAATCTTCCCTGTGCCGCAGGGGCTTTGGGTGTAGGGTCTATTGCAGGAAGGTCCGATGATCGCTCTGATCTTCAAAGCCGAGATTCTTCTCCTGCCTTTGGGTCGCAATAAGCATGAGTGGGGCTGGTTCTTCAGCAGGTTCTCATAAAGCGCTTTTTAAAAAATCAACGTTGAAAAGACCGGCCGTTGCGCCGCCATCTCTAGATGCTATTCCTGCCTGGGATCCTTCGGATCTCAGTCGACTAGGCGTCTTTAATTCAGCGATTCAGTCTCGAACTAAAGCGCAAAGATTAGGTTCTCAAATAGGTGCCGAAATAGCTGCTGAAATAGTTATTGGATCAGGCGTCAGTTCAGGGTCTTTTATTCGAGGCATTCTTCCTAAAACTTTGGTCCCTTTATTTCGAGGTTTTAGCTTTTCTCAAGATCCTCTTATTTATTCTCAGCAACTTAAGGCGACTAAGCCTTACCCCCCTGAACTTTCTAGAGAGACTTTTTTGCGGGCTAAAAAACGAGCGAAGAAAGAAGGCTTTGCCCTTGAGCGGGGCTTTGCTGAACTAGAAAATTATCCAGCCATCGAACGTGCTTTATTAGACACTCGAGCGGATTGTTTAAAAATTCATGGCATGCCCAGTGAACATGGCATCGGCCGGTCTTTATTAATGGATTGGTATGAGCGTTTTTTCTTGAGCATGATGGGACATCAGGCGGAAGATTTAAAAAAAATAAGAGAGCCTATTTTCGAGGGCACGCCTTTTTTATCTTTTACAGAATGGGTTCCTGAAGCGGTTCGTTATGGTTCAGGCGCGAGGAACACTCAAGAAAATTATCCAAGATATAGATCTAATGGATCTCTTGAGCAGTCTGTCATTGGCGTGGTTTATATTGCTTTAGTGCCTCCGGAAGAAATTGCAGAGCGGGGGCTTCAGCTTCGAAAATCCATAGAGACTAGTCTTATCGGCGCAAATCCTTTGTTTATGCATAATGTCGAAGTGACTTTCTTAGGCGGTCTGGAGTCTCGTTATTTAGTTCAGAGGCAATGTTTAAGATTTCCAGATTTATCCAAGCCTTATAAAGCTAAATATTTGGAAAAATACGGCTTAAGCTCCGCAGATTATCTAGAAGCCAAGACAAGATTAGATTTTGAATTTCGAACAGAAGGCGCTGTAAAGCCTCACAGCAATCCAGATCAATATCAGGCGAGTCTTTTAGGGTTTCTCACGGAAAAACTGATTGGTATCTTATGCGCTAAATTATTTCAAAAAGCCTTTGATAAAGCCGCTAAGCAGGGGGCCAAATTAGTCGCCCTCATGCCGGATGGCACACTTTCTCCAGACTTTAGTCATATTGTCCCGCCCAGTTCCAAAGATTTGTCTTTAGCCAAAGCTGCTTTTTCTCAGCAATTTGTTCAGAGAGTTATTCAAGAATCTCAAAAAGATATTGGGGTGTCTTCTATTGCAAGCCTGGGTATGCTGCCCGTTTATCATCGATATTTTTCTTATCTGCAGACTTTATTAACTCGTCTTGTTGCGCCCTCAGGTGCTCGGCTTTACTGTCCTTTTAAAAAGCGCGGTTTTGGTTTGTCTACTGCTTTTTTAGCCTTGCGTCAGGGGATTGCCAAACAAGAGGGTGAGCATTTTCTGCCTATTTTACTCACCCATGAACATCTCATGTCTCTGCCGCAAGCGCCTAAACGGGGCAAAGATAAAAATAACCAAGAGCGCTGGGCCTTTGAATTGTTTTTAAGAACCCAAGATCGAGCAGGCTTAGTGCCCCTGCCTGCTCAAATTGATAGCGTGATTGCTGAGATGAAAAAAAGAGAGCTGGTCTGGCTCTTAGAGTCAGTTTTGACACCAGCGACTTATTCAGCACCAGTTCAACACATGCTGAATTGGATCATGAGTCAATCCAGAGTGATTCTTGGCACTTATGCAGGCGGAATCTCTCAGGCGCCAGGCTTGGAGCGGCCTTCGTTACCAATCAGAAATTCGCATTTAAATTATGACATGGTGGAACATATTCACTTAGAGCATCCGCTGGTCAGACGTATTGGCTCTAAAGATCTTGCTCAAAAAATTAAAAATATTTCTGCGTGGCTTCAAAGTTTTAACAATACGCCAGAAGCCCTTTGGTTTTTAACCGATCAGGTTTTAAATCAGCCTAAAAAAAATCTTTCACCCTTTGATTTTTCTATTCAATTTTTAAAAAATCTTTCGAGCCAAACTCAAGCGCAAATTATTTCTCCAGCTATTTCTCCAGCTATTTCTCCAGAATCTACTTGGCTAAGTATTAATTTTTGGAGAATTATTCTTAGAGGCTCTCAAGGTTTAGCTTTTTCTAGTTTTACAGGCTTAGATTCAGACGCTCATCCAGATCGTGAGGATCAGCTCAATCAGGCTATACAAACCTGGATCTCAAACCGTTTGATTTACCAAGATCCAGACTCTAAAAAATATTGTGCCTTAGCCTCGCATCATCTATTAGCAAGCCTCGCGTCTTTTATTCCTTCACGTCCAGATAAAGCACAAGAGGGCTATCAAAAATCTTTATTTAATTTAATTCAGGATCAGGGTGACTTGCCTAAAAATTCAGAATTATCAGAGCTATCAGAATGGCATGAGCTGGTCTGGCTTTATGCCTTGGAATTATTAGAACAGAAAAAATTTCTAATTTTAAATTCATGGTTAGCGCTTTTATTCGCACCAAAAACAGCTGAATTACTGTCTGCTTTAGATTTAATTCTGCAATTTAAATTAATCACTTTTCTTTCGGATTATCTGGAAAAAAATCCTGAATTTTTATCAGAGATTTTTAATTTAGATTTTATTAAAAAATATAATACGCAGTGGGCTGAAAATTTTGATTTATATCTCAAAACAGATCTTCAAAATTACGCAGAAAAAAATCTCGAAACAGCCGGGATATTAAAAGCAGAGCTCGCGGGCGCAGATAAGTTTTTAGCTAAATTAATTGCCCAAAGAAATTGTTTTACAGGGCCCTTACTTGAATTTAAAAACTTAGAAATTGCCATGATTGAAATTTTGGCTCATCCCGAAAAAATATCGCAAGAGCTCCCTAGGTTTATCCGATGGATTGCGGCTTTAGGCCAATTTACACCGGCTATTTTATTGGCCATGGATCCTATTTTATTAAGCGCAAGATCGGCAGAGCCCGCAGTCAACAAAATTAGAGAGGCTATTTATATTGCCATTGGGCATGCGGTGAATATACAAGAATTAGACGTTTGGCTTTTGCGTTTATTAATTAATGACCTGAAAGTTTTAACTTTAAGTCACTATGAGCCCGATAAAATTTTAGACCGTCGAGTGTTAACCATTGGCTATGAAAGCAATTCACGAGCCATTTTATTTTATGAAATCGCAGCGTCCTATCGAGAATACGGCTTGCCTAAAGAAGTATTAAAAAATCTGATCCAAAATTATGAAAAACTAACCTCTAAGACTTTAATTAAAATCTGCCAATTATTTTCTAAGCATCCCAAATCTTCAGGATCACATAGTCAGCATTATTTAAAATTTTGGAAGTTTGTTTTTGAAAAATCTAAAGGGACAGAAGCGGGGTTGATTGCTCAAAAAGAACTGGAAAAAAGAGGGGTTAATCTTCTTCCAAGAGCTGCACTAGTGATAGGGGCAATGGCAGGTGCAGGTGGTGCAGCGGATTGTGCAGCGGATTGTGCAGTGGTTTGTTGAGTGCATTATTTTTTTTATTTTGGACCTGCTAAAAGAACTCTGTGTTTATCAAAAGTGCCATAAGTATTAGCAGTAGCAACAACAAGAGCAGGCTTAGCCGCCGGAGTAGTTCTAAAAGTTTTGCTTTCCAGAATCTCATTGAGTGCAGTTTTTAATGGGCTTCCTTCTTTTGCTGCGCTCTGCATTTTTGAGAGTTCGGTTTTAATCTGCTGCTTTCTTTCTGAGTCGCTGTGGCATTTGGAAAAATTTACATTCAAGAATTTTCCGACGAAAGCTACTTTTAAAGAATATTCACCAAACCCACCACGACTAAAAATACGGCCTTCATCAGCAGTCAACAATTTTAAAATGGCTATTTTTTTATTTTCTATGCTGTCTTCTTTTTTCAAGATGCCTTGAAGGAGTAAGCCGTTGTCGCCATGTTCAATAGCCCAGGCAAGGCCCTGTGCATTGACACCAGTATCTTTGAATAAGGTTTTGTGTAGCTTAAAAAAAGATTTGTTTTGGGCGACAATGTTGTCGCTGCTGTCTATGACCCTATTCATCTCTATGAGCTTTTTTGCCAATGCTTTCGCCTCTTTTTTCCCCGCTTCTTCCCCTTTTATTTGTGTCAATCTTCCCATTTTCATCATCCTTTTTAACTTAAAGTTTAATTTGTTATTTTCGTGCGAAAATTTAACTGATAAACATTAGGTGTTGATTAAGTTTTTTTGATTGAGTGATCTGTTTTTTTGATGAATCGTTGAGAATGAATCTTGAGCTTTACTAACTCAAAAAAATCACTAGCTTCCCCGATCTGTTTTTTTAAGTAAGGGAACTTTTCATGAAAGCATCGGATTTATTTTTAAAATGCCTAGAGGCCCAAGGAGTTAAAACTATTTATGGCGTCCCTGGTGAAGAAAATGCAGACCTGATGATTTCTTTGTTAAATTCACCCATCCAATTTATTCAAACTAGACATGAACAGACGGCCGCTTTTATGGCTGAGATGCATGGAAGATTGACTGGAATTCCTGGTGTTTGTTTAGCAACTTTAGGTCCGGGTGCGACGAATTTAATCACAGGTGTCGCTCAGGCCAATATGGATAATGCGCCTCTAGTAGCCATTATTGGCCAGGCTGAGAGTGCAAGATTACACAAAGAATCGCATCAAAATATGGATTCTGTTTCTATGTTTAAGCCTATTACTAAGTGGGCGACGACTATTCGAGAGGCTGATTCTATTCCTGAAGTCATTGCGAAGGCGTTTAAGATTGCGACGTTGGGAATACCCGGTGCTGTGTTAATAGAATTGCCTGAAGATTTAGCATCTCATGAGACTAGTTCGCCTGTTTTAAAATCTCATACCCATGGCTTATCGATTGGGACGACGCCGGATTTAATTAAAAATATTTTAGAAATTTTATCTCAGAGTAAAAAGCCAATTTTATTACTAGGCGATGGGGCGGTTCGTGAAGAGGCGGATCTAGAAATAAGAAAACTCATGGAGTTAACAGGGCTGTATGCGGCTTATACTTTTATGGGCAAAGGGGTGATTCCCCACAATCATGAACGCAGCTTGCATTGTATTGGCCTCGGGATGAAAGACTTTATTGTTCAGGCTTTCGAGCAGGCTGATTGTGTGATTGCCATCGGCTATGACATGGTCGAGTACCCACCGTCTAAATGGAATGTGGGGGTGAGTAAGAAAATTATTCATATTAATTCTGATATTGCTGAAGTGGATGCCCATTACATGCCTGATCTTGAACTGGTTGGCAGTATTAAAATTATGATTGACCAGTTGAATCAAAAAATAGAGCTAGATAAAAATAACAAATATTTTTTAGAACATTCGTATTTTAAAACCATGCAGGAAAAAATCAGATCAGATGTGAGATCCGATCTTTCTGATGCCAGATTTCCCATGACGCCTAAAAGAATCTTGCAAGATGTGCGAGAAACTTTAAGAGACCAAGATATTTTAATTTCAGATGTCGGTGCTCATAAGATGTGGGTCGCGAGGCAATATGGGGCCATGCAATCTAAGACTTGTTTTATTTCGAATGGATTTTGTTCCATGGGGGGCTCGATGCCTGGAGCGCTGGAAGCAAAAAGATTGAAGCCTGAATTAAATGTTATTGCTTTATGTGGCGATGGCGGTTTCATGATGAGTATTCAAGCGTTGGCGACAGGAGTGGCTGAAAAAATAGGTTTTATAGTCTTGCTTTGGGAAGACGATAATTATGGTTTGATCAAATGGAAACAGCAGATGCATTTTGGGCAATACTCCCATGTAGAGCTTAAAAATCAGGACCTGGCTGAGATTGCGAAATCTTTTGGGGCTCATGCAGTAAAATTAAAAAGATCAGAAGATTTAATCCCTGAATTAAAGAAAGCCTTTGAGATTAAAGACCAGCCGAGCGTGATTGTGATCCCAGTGGATTACAGTGAAAATATGCGGCTTTTTGAGCATTTAAAAAACGCGGTGAAATAAATTTTATCAATGGGAATAATAAAACATGACTGATTTTTCTGATGAGTTTTCTGAGGTTCCAACGGGTATCAAAGTCATTAATCCAGCGACTGGAAAAGTAAGACAAAGCTATGACTTTATGTCTTTGCAAGCTGTTTCAAAAATTATTGAAAATATGTCGAAAGTTCGAGAAGCGTATTTAAAAACTTCTCTCTCTGATCGGGCTATTAAGATGCTCAAAGTGGCTGAAATTTTGAGAAATAAAAAAGAATTTTTTGCGAAAATTATTACAGAAGAAATGGGTAAGCCCATCACCCAGGCACTGGCAGAAATCGAAAAGTGCGCGGGGCTGTGTGAGTTTTATGCAGAAAATACCCAGAAATATTTAGAGCCAGAATTAATTCAAACTCACTATTCAAAAAGCTATGTCTGCTATGAATCTTTAGGGATTATTTTTGCCATCATGCCTTGGAACTTTCCCTTCTGGCAGGTCTTAAGATTCGCGGTTCCTAATCTCATGGTCGGCAATGCAGGGTTATTAAAACATGCGCCGAACTCGACAGGCGCTGCATTGGCTATAGAAAATTTATTTAAAGAAGCAGGCTTTCCAGAGGGCTTATTTAAAAGCTTAATTATTGATGTGGATTTGGCTTCTTATTGCATTGCGCATCCTAAGATTGCTGGCGTGACGCTCACTGGTTCTGGAAGAGCGGGGCAATCTGTTGGCGCTCAGGCTGGGAAGGCTTTAAAGAAAGTAGTCTTAGAATTAGGCGGCTCGGATCCCTATTTAATTCTTGAAGATGCGGATCTTGAACTTGCCGCAGAAGAGTGTGTTTTATCTAGATTGTCTAATGCAGGTCAGATTTGTATTTCAGCTAAAAGAATTATTGTCGTGGATAAAATTAGAGAAGAATTTTTAAAGCTATTTTTAGCCAAAGTTGAAAAATACAAATGCGGTGACCCGATGGATCCCAAGACCAATATGGGCCCGATGGCGCGGGAAGATTTAAGAAATCAGCTCCATGATCAAGTTGAAAGATCGGTCAAAGCAGGATTAAAAATTTATTGCGGTGGCAAGAAAGTCGAAGGCCCAGGGTTTTACTATGAGCCGACGGTATTTCTAGATGTTAAAAAAGGCACGCCGGCGTATGACGAAGAATTATTCGGGCCGGTGGTCTGTGTGATTTATGCCAGAGATTTAAATCATGCCATAGAGATTGCGAATGATTCACCGTATGGCTTAGGCGCGGCAGTATTTACTAAGAATTTAGATCTGGGTGAAAAGATAGCCCGCGAGGATTTAAGAGCGGGGACTTGCAATGTCAATGCTCGTGTGGGCTCTGATGCACGATTGCCCTTTGGTGGCATTAAAGAGTCTGGTTATGGAAGAGAGCTGGCCGCGTTCGGGGTTCGTGAGTTTATGAATGTGAAGACGGTGGTCATAAAGTAAGAGGCCAATCCAGCCCCTTGCGGAGATTGTCGATATGTCTGAGCGTTTTTAAATCACAAAGCCTGATAAAAACCCCGTCATCATCCAGGCTAAAAATAACAAAGTAGATAAATAGCCCATGATCCAGCCCTGTTGATCATCTGGGATTTTTTCTGAAATTAGGCTCACTAAGCTGACATAGGTTATGCCCGTAAAGATGGAAATAATGGGTGAAAACACCCACTGGGTTTCTGGGATTTGTTTAAATAAGAAAGAAATAAATAAGCTTGAAATAACTAAAATAAAACTAGTGATCATGATGTTTTTGATTTTAAAAAATTTAATTAAGACGGGATAAATTAAAACTAATCCTAGGGACATGACTAAGCCCATCAAAGTATAAAACAGGCTGATTTTTTGCGCGGAATATAAGAATTTTTGGGAAAGAAAAAGCGAAATAGTTTGATAGTAAAAACTCCAGACAAATTCGAGAGAGAAAAATAAAAATACAAATAAGCCAATAGAGTAAGTCTTGATAGAAAATTTCAATTGCCAGAACAAGTTAAAAATATTGGCTGGGAATTTTTGGCTGCTGGCTTTGAGTTTGAGATTGGTTTTTAAATTTTGATTTGAAGTTTGATTTAAATTTAAAGTCTCTCGGAAAAATAAAATTAATAGAAAAAAATTTAATAGGCTTAAACCTAAAGAAAAATAATAGGGGGTTTTGATGTCAAGCCAAGAAATAATATTTGGATCTGAAAGATAGCCGCCAGCAAAGGGCCCCAAAATAATAGGCAGGGTCATCATGAGGGCTATTAAGCCAAAAGCGCGGGATTTATTAATAGATTTTTTTTGAGAATTATTTTTATCTTGATCTTGATAAATATCAGCGACAGAGGCTTGGGCGATCGCTTGGCTTGCTGAGCCTAAGCCCGCTAAGAATCTTCCCAGGATAATTAAAAATAAGAGATTGTGAATAATCCCTAAGATCGGCAAGGCAAAGCCTAAAGAAACTGAAAGTAGGCACACCCCTAATATTTTTTTTCTACCATAGCGATCTGATAAATACCCAATGATGGGCGCTGAAATCAGCGTGGCCAAGCTCGAGGTGCCGATGACCAAGCCGATTAAAATTTCCCTGTTTTTTAAAGAAGTAGTGTCTGGAATTAAGTGATATTGATGATTAAAAAATAATTGTAATAAAACAGGAATGACAATGAAGTAGCTAAAAGAGTCTATAAAAATTAAGAGCAGGAGGGGGAGGAGTTTTCGCGTAGCGCTGTGTTGTTTGGATGGATGTGCCCCCTCTCTGCCCTTTGGCTTCGCCTTCAGGTCTGTCTCTCCCACGGGGGGAGAGACGATGTCAAATATCTGAGTCTGCATAGAGGTGTCTGCCCTATAAAAAATAAGGGCCTGATCTTAAAGAGAAGAGCGACTGAAGAGAATAATTTTTAAATTATTTTTTTATAAAAAAGAGGCTTGAAAAAGATTCTTGCGTACGAACTTGAGGCTTAGGTTTCGTACGTGAAAATATAATATTTGGTCTGAGCGAGATATAAATAAAAATAACCATTTGAAATGTATGTCATTTTTTTAATGGGCTATTTAAAAAAATCTTCAGAACGCATTTCTGACCAGACTAAATCTTCTGAGTACATAGAGGGCTTTAAACCCCAGGATGTAATCATAGAAAGACACACTTGTTTCTTAGTCTGAGTGATTTGTTTAAACACAGTGATTTTATGATCTAGATCTTGGGCAGTTTCTTTATCGATTTTAAATTCTGAGTTTGAGTATTTGATTTCGCAAAGATTGATAATCCCATCGGGTCGATCAAATAGTAAATCGATTTGGGCACCTGAGGACTCTAAAGATTTAGGTTTGTTTTTTGGAGCATAGCTCCAGCTGGAATCCTCTGCGCCATCAGGAATATGTAATGCCTTTCTTATGTAGCCAATATGCTTATGACAAATGGCTTCGAAAGCATAGCCAGACCAGGATTTCCATGCGGGTGATTGAGCGATGGACTCCCAGTACTTAGCTGTTATTTCTTTGGCAATGCGATGATTAGAACTTCGATCGATCCAGTGCAAATAAAAAAGAGAATACTCATCGATGAGTTTATAAAACGAGCCTTTGGTTTTGCGTCCCCAGGGGATGAAGCTGGTAATAAAGCCAGCATGCTCTAATTCTTTTAAGCATTTAGTGAGGCCACCTCCTTTATGGGATAGCAAGCTTTCAAGCTCAGTTCTGCTGATACCATTTCTTTTCTGAGAAAGCGCTCTGACAATTGACTCATGCATATCCGATTTTTCAAATAAGGCTCGGTAGAGATTGTCGAATTCGCTCACTAAAGCGCCATTTTTTTGAAAACAAAGCTGATTAATATTTTGGATCGCAGAGAAACCTTTTTGAATTTCTTTTAGATAATGAGGGATACCGCCCATGCACATATAAAGCTCAAGTATTTGGGCCTGGTTATATTTAATCCCTCTATGTTTTAAAAATTCATTTGTTTCTTGAAGTGTAAAGGGCTCAATAGGGAGTCGCTTGGTCACGCGGTTATGAAGACCGCCTTTGCTATTTAAAATATTATCAATGATCCAGGAAGCTGCGGAGCCGCAAATAATAAGTTTAAGATTATTTTTTTGGGACCAGTGTCTATTCCAATAATGATCAAGCGCTTGCAGTAAATTTTTTTTTCTATTGGCCATCCATGGAAATTCATCAAGAAATAAGACGATCTTTTTCGTGTTTCCAACAGATTCAATGGCGGTATTAAGTTGCTCTAAGGCGGACATCCAATTTTTTGGATTTTCTAATTTAAGATTATTTTTTTCGCTCAAAAAAGTTTTTTTAATATCTTTTATAAATTCTTTAAATTGGGTTTTAGGTGGGGCTTTTAAGATGCCGGCGGTTTGAAAGAAATAAATATTTTTATCCAGAAAAACATTTCTAATTAAATAAGTCTTGCCTACGCGACGTCGGCCATAAACGGCAATAAATTCGGCCTCTTTGGATTTAAATAAATTGTTTAAAATTTTTATTTCATGTTCTCGGCCAATAATAGGGTTGCTGATTGAATTACTCATTTTTCTTCTGCGCTTATCTTTGATTTTATGGTTCTATTTTGGGTAGAAATGAGGGTGATAAAAAATCGATTAACTCATCCCTATCTGTTTTTTAAAAGTAGATAGGGATGAGTTAATAATCTTATTGGCTTATATGATTGACTGCAAATTTTTTATAAAAAAGATTCTTGCGTACGAATCTACTCCGACCTCAAAGTCTGTATCGGATCTAGCTTTGAGGCTTTATAAGCGGGATAAAAGCCGAAAAATATGCCAACACTAATAGTCACGAGACAACCCACTAAAGGCGGTAATAAAAAGATCGCGAAGATCCAGCCTTTAGTTAGAGCAACTATGTAGGCAATCAAGACACCCAGAAGCATTCCAGCCACGCCGCCAAAAATAGATAAGACAATCGCTTCGACTAAGAATTGCAAAATAATGTCTTTGTTTTTAGCGCCAATAGCTTTGCGAATTCCAATTTCTTTATGACGCTCAGCGACGGACACTAACATGATATTCATGATGCCAATGCCGCCGACTAGTAAAGATATTCCGCCAATTAAGCCTAATAAAATCGTCATGGTTTCAGAGGATTTTTCCATGGAGTCAATCAGGCTTTTGGGGCTTCGAATAGATACTTGCTGATCGATGGTATGTTTTTTGATATAGCTTTTTATTTCTAGTTCTGTTTTGGGTAATAAATGGGTGTTAATCACTCTCAGGGCAATATTGTCGACAGCGTTATTTTTCTGCATGCCTAGTGCTGTGCTGATGGGAATTAAAATGGCGTAGTTAAAATCCGTATTAAAGAAAAAATTAGTGGGCCAGGGATTTAAAATGCCGGCGATGGTAAAAATATTGTCCCCAACTTGAATTTGGGTATTAATTAAATTATTCGGATTTTGCTTTTGTAAGCTCTGGGCCAGGCTTGAGCCAATCACACAGAAATAATCGCCCTGATCGACAAAACTTAATAGACGTCCCTGATTTAAAGATAACTTAGCCATGGGGACCATGCTGGGGGTGACGCCAACCGTGGATGCATTTTGTTCAACGCCCTGATAAATCACATCGCCGTAAGAGCTGATATAAGGCGCTGAGAGAATTAAATTTTTAGAGCTGGTGTGTAAATTTTCTGCGTATTGCAAAGATAAACCGGCCATGGGATTAGACTGGGTCTGGTCATAGTTATTAGAAAAAATAGAGACGGATAAGAGATTAATGCCCAGTGATTTAAATTGAGACAAAATTTCGTTTTCAGCTAATTGCCCAATAGAGACCATTGCGACGACTGATGCTGTTCCTACTAGGATGCCCAAGACGGCTAAAAAAGCGCGGAGCTTAGAAGACAAGAGCTGTCTTAAGGCTTCTCGGGTATGAGTTCGTAGGCTAAGAGACATGATTTTTAAGCACCTGCTGGCAAGACAATTTGTTGGCCTATTTTTAAACCAGATAAAACTTGAATAGAGCTCACGGTTACTTTGCCTGTTGTAATTATCTGATCCGTTATTTTTTGAGTATTGGGGTCATAAAGTTTAACAATGCTTTGACCTGCTGAATTCTTGCTGACTGAGTTAACGGGGACGGTGATTTGATTGCTGGCCTGATAGACCTGAATGGCTAGCTGGGCGTCCATGCCTGAGCGCAGTAATTTTTTCTGTTCGGGACTTAATTTTTTAACAATCGCCATGGCCGGAAAAGTAGGTAAAGATCCACCGCCTGAATTACCCGCTTGAGCGCCGACTTCAGAGACTTCGCCTTGGAGTGTGACCCCTGGGAAACCTGAGCCTGTGACTAAAACAGCCTGGCCTGGATTAATTTGATTGATATTAATTTCAGGGATATTAAAACTAATTTGTAAGCCGCTCATATCACCAATGTTCATTAAGACTTGCTGGTATTCAACGCTCGAGCCAACATCAACTTTTCCAGAGGTTGATTTCTGAGAACTATCTCCGCTGCCTGATTGAGAAGGCGAAGGCTCTAAGATAATCCCATCGGCTGGAGAATTAATTTCATGGGCATTGACTTGAGTTTGAAGCGAATCATATTTGTCTTTTGAATTGGCCAGAGCCAATTGGGACATGATTAAATTATCGCCAGTGCCTTGAGCAAGTGCCGCCTTGTAGGCTCTGTTCGCTTGCTGGACTGAGTTTTGAGCGTCTAGATAACTATTTTGGCTTTGGACTAACGCATCATGGGAAATAATGCCCAGTTGATATAATTTTTGATTTTCTTCCCAGCTGTTTTTACTTTGAGTGAGAGATCTCTGAGCGCTTAAATAAGTCTGCTCGGCGCCCAAAACAGTATCGGAATTTTTCCAATTTAATTTCTGATTGTAATCATCGAGAGCTTTCAAATAGGCCACCCGTGCGTCTCTCATGTCGTTTTGAATTTTATTCGATTCAATATGCAAGAGCGGCTGATTTTTTTTCACCATTTGGCCATAGAGAAAAAACTTCTGGTCTATAACACCTGCTGTTGGGCTGACTACAGGGCTATTGCTAATGGGAGAAATTGTCCCTGAGTAATACAAAGTCTGGGTAATATTTTGAGTACTAATGGTGTAAAGATTTTGGGGTGAATCGGCGTAGCTATGAGAGATAAATAATAAACATAATAAAAATTTTTTATACATGCTGGGGGGCCTCGACGTTGATGTGCCAATGATCTAAGAGGGTGCCGACTAATTGCTCATAGCTCATGACTTGTTTTAAATAATCAATGCGCAAATTCACGACGTTTTGTTCGGAGTCAATATAACTTTCTTGCTGTTGCTGAAAAGAAAAAGCGTCAATCTTGCCATACTGATATTCAATCTGGGCTGCTTTAAAAGATTGCTGAGAGAGATCTAGTTTTTCTTGGGCGAGCTGATACTGGAACCATTGGTTATTTAAATTATTGACGGCCGCAGTGACATTGTTGGTTAAGCTTCTTTTTTCTTGCTGCTCAGCAATTTGCTGGTTTTCTAGAGAAATCGCTGAAGAAAGTTCGTTTTGATCCAGGGTGACTTGGTTTAATGGAATAGAAAGATTTAAAGAAACAGAAGAATTATCAGAGACCTGAGAGGTATTAGGATTATTTATATCTTCATAGTCTGTATTTGATCTCGATCGAGCTCTGGTGGCGACTAAATCTAAAGTCCATTTGCGAGAGTCTTTGCTTTTTAAAATATTTCTTTGGTCTTGCTCTGACTGAAGCTCTTCTGTTTTTAAATCAATATTATTTTTCATGGCGAGTTTAAAACTTTGCGAAAGCTCAGCGGGTTCTTGAGACACTTGAGCATTGGCGTCCACTTCAAAACTGGTATTAGAGGGCAATCCCAATGTATTTAAAAAATCAGCCTTGGCGGTGTATAAAGCCTGTTCTGCAGTCCCGACGGCTTGCTGCTGCGTCATGACGTCGATATTGGCTTGAGTCACATCGGAGGCGGGAATTTGACCCGCTTCTAGTCGGGCCTTTCTTTGGGTTAATTGTTTTTGTGAGTCTTGATAACTGCGCTCTGAGATTTCATAAGCTTGCTCTGCTGAGACAACAGCATAATAGGCATTGGCGACATTAGTGACTGTGGTCTCGACGGTTTTTTCTAGATTCAAATCATCAATGGTTTGCTGGTCATAGGCATTGTCTAAATCCACTTCGTTGACGGCAACGCCAAAGCCCTGAAGCAAAGGTTGAGTGACCGTGATGCTATAACCCAGCTGACTGGTTTGATAATTGCCATTGCCAGATTGACCCGAAGGTGCGTAATTTAAACTGGATTGAACTTGTGTGCCTAAGGGCAGAGTCCAAGTGACGGCAGGTCCCACGGTGGCGGATTTTGAAAAATAATCCGGGCTCCCCGTGCTTTCTGTTTTCGAATAGTTTAAAGAATTAGTGAGGCTGACTTGGGGTTCGAATTTTTGTTTAGCTGTTAATAAATCAAAGCGTTCTAGCTGGCGATTATTTAAACCCGTTAGTAAATCCGTATTATGTCTTAGAGCTAGATAAATTGCCGCTTGTAAAGAAAGTTTGGGTCCAGAATTATTTAAATTATTAATATCTGGATTATTTTGATTGCTGGGAAATAAAGCACTGGCAGCTGTGATGCTGGGCGTTGTGCTGACGCCTGGAGATTTTATGGTCGCTGAAGAAGAATTATTGGGATTATCTGAGCTATTTGTGCTTGAATTTTGGTCTGGATTTTGATCTGGATTTTGATCTGGATTTTGTTGGGCCTGAATGGGTAAAAAAGGTGTTTGATTGGGGAAGTTTTCAATATTAACCGTATTGACGGTATTAATATGATTTGAATTATTTTTTTGGTTATTTTCTGGGTTATTAGTAGGCGCATCGGCATAAGAATGCGCTGGGATGAATCCAGTCAGAAATAAAAAAATAAAAAAATAAAAAAATAAAACAAATATCCGCACGGTGCTGGGGGACCTATCAGTAATTTTAGAGATTTCAGGGATTGAAGTATTAAAAATAAGAAGGGTCAGAGTTTAGAAGAAAGGGTTTTGTAAACTCTAGGGCGCCATTGCAATGATGCCCCCTCTCTGTCCCTCGATTTTATCTTCGGGCCTGTCTCTCCCACGGGGGGAGAGACGATTTTAGTGAATCAATTTATGGTTAAGAATTTCACATAGCCATTTCCCCCCATGCTCTATAAAATCCGCGCCTGTTTCGGCGGGGTCTGGATAAAATAGGAAAGCAAAAGTGATTGAATCGGATGGCTTGTTTATTAAAAAAAATCTGGAAGAAAATTTAGATTTAAAAAGTGATTTATTAAGCGGTGATATTTTAGATTTTGAATTAGTCATAGACCGGGCCATTCGGCCAAAATCTCTCGAAGATTATGAAGGCCAGGATCCGGTTCGAGATCAGATGCGAATTTTTATCGACGCGGCCAGAGGGCGAAAAGAAGCTTTAGATCATGTCTTAATTTTCGGGCCCCCGGGCTTAGGCAAGACAACGCTCTGTAATATTATTGCGCATGAGATGGGGGTGTCGCTTAAACAAACTTCAGGACCTGTTTTAGAAAAAGCTGGAGATCTCGCGGCTTTGCTGACTAATCTTGAGCCGAATGATGTTTTATTTATTGATGAGATTCATAGATTAAGTCCCGTCATTGAAGAAATTTTATACCCGGCGATGGAAGATTATAAATTGGACATCATGATTGGCGAAGGTCCTGCTGCGAGGTCTATCAAATTAGATTTGCCGCCATTTACTTTAGTCGGCGCGACAACCAGAGCTGGATCTCTCACTTCGCCTTTAAGAGATCGTTTTGGAATAGTTCAAAGATTAGAATTTTATGAGATTAAAGATTTAAAAAATATTGTTGAGCGCTCTGCCAAAATTTTAAATTTAAACTTAGATCCTTCTGGGGCTTTAGAAATTGCGAAAAGATCCCGAGGGACGCCCCGTATTGCGAATAGGTTATTAAGAAGAGTGAGAGATTTCGCTGAAGTTAAATCTAAAACACCAGGTCCTGTGACTAAAGAGATCGCAGATGCGGCTTTAAGATTATTAAACATAGATCAACTGGGCTTTGATCAAATGGATATTAAGTTTTTAGATATTTTGATTAATAAATTCTCAGGCGGTCCCGTCGGCTTAGATAATCTAGCGGCAGCCATTGGTGAAGAGCGGGGGACGCTTGAAGATGTTTTAGAGCCTTATTTAATCCAGCAAGGGTTTATTCAAAGAACGCCGCGTGGAAGAGTTGCAACGCAAAGAGCTTTAGATCATCTGGGAATAAAGCTAAAAATTTAATTAAACATCAAAAATCTTCTTTCTAGTAAAAAATCTCTTTAAGATCTCGCGCTTCAAAAATCAATAAAAATTTTTAAAATTAAAAATAATGGAGAAGCCGCATGCCGAGTATTTTTTTATGGTTGAAATCGAATGATCCAGATTTGAATAAGCTTGAGACGCGAGGTGTTTTTTTCGACTCGGCTATTTTGGCTATTCATGAATATTTGCAGAGCGAGGGTGCTTTTCTAGGAGAGAAATTAAGTGTCTGTCAATCTGATGGTCAGTGTAAAATTAGCTCATCCACAGAGATGGATGCGGATCTAGTACTGGCCTGTCTCCGGAGTCAATTCCCGGACTGGAGTATTGTCCAGACAGCCGGGCCCCTGACAGATGGGGTGGTTTCATCGGGTCAATATGTTAGGACGCCCCTGTCACGTCGGCCAGGTGATCAGCTTTCTAGTGCGCTAGGGGATTTTGGTCACGTGTCTAGCAGACCCTCATCACCCCTTTATGACATGGTTCCGGCCTTGAAGGGAGCTCATGATATTTCTGGTTTTTTGGGGGTTTTCTCAGGCTCCAAAATTGAAGATCTCTTCAAGTTTTCTACAGACGCTCATTTTGTTTTGCCCTGGATTAAAGAAAACAAAAAAAAGGTCAGCGCCTTAAGAGAAATTTTAGGGCGAGATGCGGTCCAAGTGATTCGCTATCAAATAGTAAAACATAAGGCGAAAGAAGACGCCGCCGATTTTACAGTGAGCCGTGTGCGCTTAGAGTCTCCTTTTGTGATTATCCATCGAGCCGTGTCTGTAGAAGAAGTGAGTTTTAAGAGTGCGCTCTTAGCTGCAGGACTTGCAGAAAGTGATCTTAAGCCTATTAAAAAAGAAGCATTGCCTGAGGGTGTTGTTTCTCTGGCAGATCTGCCGATGGATGCGCTTTATGATCATTTTTTAGAGAAGGTGATAGCGCCTCTTAGAAGTATTGATCCTGACAGTGTGATGCCAAAAAATACGATGTCCCATTTGGCGAATCCTCTCAGTCAATTTTTGCTCAATTTATTTTCTCGTGCGGATTTTCCTGGATATCCAAACTATTGCTACAACATCAGCGAGGCGCTCGATAAGTTGCATCTCTTAATGGAAATTTTTACCTATCGTTTGGTCTTTTTTGGTGTGGGTTCTCGGGCTTTTCTTGGTGAAATCCAGGGTTTCGAATTTTCTGTGTGGACCGATGAACAGATTAAGAATCTTTGGAGCATGGCTTCCTCACATGCCTATATAACCTCAACGCCTGCGACCCCTGCGACCCCTGGGTCTGTTAAGTTCTGGCCAGAATCATTAGATTTTATATGGCCAAAATTAATCAAAAAATTAGAGCGCTTTCCTGCGTTTCGTAATTCTGCGTGTGCTAAAGACTTGCATGACGCTCAGGGGGCATCCCCCTTAGGATCTTTACTAGAGTGGTTAGACCCTGCTGCTGATTCAAGTTCAGGCTGTTCTGAGTCAGCATCGCCGGAACCTGAGGTGATGCTCGTAGGAAAAGCCTCATTGCGGCGTGTTGCCTCTGTCAGGGAATCGCTTGCTTCTTCTACGATGGGGGGCTCATGTTTTGCCAGTGCCGGCGCAGGTGCCAGTGTGGGTTCTGTCGTCCCTCGCGTTTCTACTGCTTTCTGTTCGGTGCGCGGTGGCAGTGGCGGTGGCAGTGGCGGTGGCAGTGGGATTCTTCCAGCTAGATCAATCCGTGGCGGTGGAAAAAAACAAACATCTCTAACGCCAGCGCCGGGTGGGCCTCACGCGCCCATATAAGATTTTCAAAGATTTTAAAAAAACTCCTGTATACAATACGCCCGTTTTTCGAAGCCCCTGGTTTTAAAAAGTGGGCGTTTTTTTATTTCAGTGAGGTTTTATTTTTATGGGCGGTGATTTATCCATTTGGCATCTGATTTCAACAGCAGACCCTCTAGTTAAATTAATTTTATTGATTTTATTTTTCGGCTCGCTTTGGTCCTGGACCATTATTTTTACAAGATTTGGGTCTTTAAGATTGGCCAATAAAAAAGCTCAAAAATTTGAAGCGGCATTTTGGTCTGGCATGGATCTACCCAAGCAATATCAATTATTAGATCAAGAAATTTCCCAGGGTAAGAAAAATCCAGAAGGCCTGGAGGCTATATTTTATGCGGGTTTTTCCCAGTATTTAAAAAATAAAGACGGAGTCTCTGAAGAAGTTTTTCTATCCAGCTTAGAACGCAGATTGAGAATTAATCTCTCAGAAGAAACTGAAAAACTTGAAGGCGGCTTGCCCATGTTGGCAACCATTGGATCTGTCAGTCCATTTGTAGGTTTGTTTGGAACAGTCTGGGGGATTATGGGGTCTTTTAAATCTTTAGCAGGCGTAGAACAGGCCACTTTATCGATGGTCGCACCTGGAATCTCAGAAGCTTTAATTGCAACGGCGATGGGCTTGTTTGTGGCTATACCCGCTGTCATTGCTTATAACCGATTTTCCGCAAAAATTTCGAGACTAGAAAATCGCTATGATAATTTCGCCGATGAGTTGTTAAATATTTTATCCAGACAAAGAAAAGCGTGATAAGCAGTTATGAGAAGACTGAAAAAAAATAAGCGAAGTTTAAACAGCGAAATCAATGTCGTTCCATACATAGACGTCATGCTGGTTTTGTTAATTATCTTTATGGTCACGGCGCCTTTATTAACCCAAGGGGTGAAAGTAGATTTGCCTAAAGCGCCTGCGAAAAATATGTCGGTCGAAAAAATCCCGCCCGTGATTTTGTCCGTTGATAAAAATGGCAATTATTTTTTAAATACTGCTGAAGATCCTAAGTCTCCAGAAAATACAGATCAGATTATTTCAAATACCCAGAAAGCTTTATCCCAAGATCCTGATCGTAAAGTGTATGTTCGCGCGGATCAGCAAGTGAACTATGGTCAGGTGATTACAGCCATGGTGGCTTTGCAAAACGCCGGGGCTAAAACAGTTGGGTTAATCACAGAGACACCAGAGCATCGTCATTAATTTAAATAGCATGAGTTTGATGAGGGCATGAAAGAATTGATCAATACGCAAAGAGATTTTTTGATTTGGATGCGAGAACATCCAGGCTTTCTTGTGTCTTGTTCTATTCACTTATTTTTAATTATTTTTTTAATCTTCTGGTCTTCTGAAATTTTAGATCCAGAGGCTATATCTACCGCACCAGAATTATCTAATACCCCCATGGTGCAAGCAGAAGTTTTAAATAATTTATCTCAGCCTGTTTCAAAACCCACTCAAAAACCAATTGAAAAACCCGTCGAAAAACCAGTTGAGAAGCCTGTTGAAAAACCAGTTGAGAAGCCTGTTGAAAAACCAATTGAGAAACCAGTGCCACTTAAAACAACACAGACGGTGCCGATTATTCCAGTCAAGCCACATCCTAAAAAAATCAAACATACGCATCATTCTATTTCTAAGCCCATCTCTAAGCCTATTAATAAACCAGAGCCTAAAAAATTAGATAAAGCAGAGCTGCAGAAATTACAGAAAGAAGCGCAAGAAAATATTCAGAATCAAATCCAAAATCAGATCAAAGCCCAGAACCAAGCCAAGCTTCAGGCCCAAGCGCAGGCTAGAATTCAAGCCCAAATTACTGCGCAGAATCAGGCGAAATATCTCACAGAGAGGGATCAATATTTAGCCTTGTTAACTCAGATGATTCGGGCGCGCTGGATTAATCAATATCAGGATCAAAATTTACAAGTGATGTTAAAAATTCAGCAAGATGCGAGTGGGCTAGTCACGGGGGTCAGTATTGTAAATTCCAGTGGTAATAGTGCTTTTGATCAGTCTGCCATTATGGCGGTTGAAAAATCATCGCCTTTGCCCTTGCCGCAAGATCCGATTTTGTTAGGGGATACCCGAGAGATGACGTTGGCGTTTAGTTAATTTTCCCATCTTGATATTGTCTCTCCCCTCGTGGGAGAGACAGGACTGAATGGTGAAGCCATTCAGGACAGAGAGGGGGGTAGTTTTTAGGAGAGATGTAGTGAAATATTTTAGAAATTTTTATTTTTTATTTTTTATTTTTTATTTTAATTTTTATCAGGCACAGGCTGATCTTGTCGTTCATATCAGCCAGGGCGTGGATAAGCCCATTCCCATTATGTTTTCGCCCATGAGTTTAAATAGTTCTAGTTATAAAAGTTCTGTTTTACCTAATGGCCTTGTTTCTGTCATTAAAAATGATTTGTCTAATACCGGCCAATTTAAAATCATTAATCCAGCTGGTGTTTTTGCTCAGCCTATTTTAATTAATCAGTTTCCCTGGAGTTCATGGTCTTCCAGTCAAATACAGGCGGACTATGCCGTGATTGGAGCAATAAAACCTGAAGATAGTGGGGCTAATTATTTTAATGTCAGTTTTCAGCTCTATAACACTTATGGGCATTATGCCGTCGCTGGAAAAGTTTATAACCATATTCCAAAAGCCCAGTTGAGATTATTGGCCCATCAGATTGCGAATCAAATCTATCAGACTATTACGGGGACCCCTGGCGATTTTAATTCCAGAATTGCTTATGTGACAGTAGATAATCCAGTCGCGAGATCCGCGCTCTATCAGCTTATTGTTTCAGATCAAGATGGCTTTAATCCGCAAGTGTTATTAAGACAAAGAGGGAATCCAATAGCCTCGCCGACTTGGTCAAAAGATCAGCAGTATTTAGCCTATGTGTCTTATAAAAATAATCGCATGGCTGTTTATCAAATTAAATTAAGCACGGGAGAGCGGACTTTGATTTCGCATTTTCCTGGGATTAATAGCGCACCGGCTTATTCACCCAATGGTCAATATATGGCTTTGGCTTTATCGATGGACCAAGGGTCGAATACGGATATTTATTTAATTGATTTAAATTCTAAAAAATATCAAAAATTGACTAACACAGGCGCTAACACAGAACCGAGTTTCTCGCCGGATAATCAATCTATAGTGTTTACTTCAGATAGGGCGGGGAATAAGCCGCAGGTGTATCAAATTAATTTATCTAACTTGAATATTTCCAGATTAAGTTTCGAAGGGGCTCAAAACTTTAAGCCGGAATATACGCCGGATGGTAAAAATATTGTTTTGATGCACCAAGAAGATTTAGGCGGGCCGATTCAAATAGCCGTATTAAATTTAGCGTCTGGAAATATGACAGAAATTACCCATGGAAATTTAGATAAATCACCAAGTTTATCGCCCAACGGCCGCATGGTGATTTATGCCAATTATGATCGAACTAAAGGCGTCCTGGCTGAAGCGTCTATGAATGGCCAGGTCCAGTTGACGCTGCCGTCGAGTGCGGGTTGGGTCCAGTCGCCGGCTTGGTAAGCTGGCTTGGTAAAAAATAAAAAACAAAATCCCATATAAACTATTTAAATTAATGCTCAAATTTAAATAGCAAATTACTGTGAGATTTTTATTTTTAATATTTTATTTTATTTTTAGTTTAGGCCTTTCTGGCTGCACAACGCTGGCTTATAACACTGCCGAGTCTATTAATACGAAGCTGACTTTGGGCACGCAAGTCAATGACCAGGTGATCAAATACAAGGCCTTATATAAATTGCATCAGATGACTTATAACCCTAATAAAAACCATGTGGATCTTGTGGTCTACGACAGTCGTTTGGTTTTATTAGGCGAAGTTCAAAATCAACATTTAAGAAATCAGATCGATCAAAATCTCGCGAGTATTCCGAATATTTATAGAGTTGATGATTATTTAGAAATAGATCAGCCTTCTTGGACTAACTGGGCTTGGGATGCGGCAATTACCGGCCAAGTAAAATCTAGAGTTTTATTAAGCAGTGCTAATCATTTTCATTATGATATTCATACGGAAGATGGTGTGGTTTATTTGTTTGGAAAAGCACCGCTCAGTGAAGAAAAATATGTAGTGAGTAGGATACGGGTTCTGCCTGGCGTTAAAAAAGTCGTGACTATTTTTCCTAGATTAAAATCTAAGAAAGCTCCAGTGCTGAATATTTAGCTGAATATTTAGCTGAATATTTAATGGTTTCTATTTAGTGGTTTCTGTAGCTTTGGGTTTGCAATTCTCCTAAAATCTGCCGTCTTTTTTCCTAGCCCCTTATTTTTTCACCCTTATTTTTTTGGAGTTTCCTGATGAAAAATTTAAATTTGAAACAGGCTGTATCAGCTATTTCTATGGTTGGTATGACTGGTGTTTTGGTACTGGCTCTTTCTGCTTGCTCTTCAACAGGCGCTCATAAAAATAATGGCGCTGCGCCAGTTGTTAATGGCGATGGCTCACAAACCAATGCGATTGGTTCACAAGGTGATTTATCAGGCGCTGATTTAGCCGGTAGCAATGGCACCAGTACTTTAGGAAATAACGGTGGAATGACCGGCCCCGGCGGGATTCCAGCGACTGTGAATTTTGGTTTTGATAAATATAACTTAGATGCAAAAGCCGCTGGCATTGTGAATCAAAATGCGAGCTATTTACTTAAACATCCTGCGGTTCATGTCATGATTGCAGGGAATACAGATCCTAAAGGCAGCCAAGATTACAACTTCCATTTAGGCCAACGTCGTGCCGATGCCGTTAAAAATTCTTTACTGTCTCAGGGTGTTGCAGCCGGTCAACTTTGTACCGTGAGCTATGGCGAATTAAGACCAGTGGCAACCCCAGCGCAATTTAATGGCGACTGGAAAAAAGCGTATGCCCTCGATCGCCGTTCTGACCTGATGTATGGCCAAACCTGTGGTGATGCTAGCCAGTCTAATTCAGATCAATCTAATTCAGATCAAGCTAATCAGGATGCAGATGCGTAATTTTTCAAATTTAAATTTTAAATTTCTACAGGGCTCTGTTTTCACACTGGGCCTTGTGTTTTTTGCTAGTTCTATTTTTTTAAATACTGCTTTTTCAGCCGCTCCAGTGACTGTTTTAAATACAGATTTAAATAATCAAAATAATTCAGCCAGTAATCCAGCTAATAATTCTAATTCGGGCCTGACGACGGCTCAGCAGTTACATATGCAGAGCAATCAGATTCAATATATTCAATCAGAATTAGTTGTTTTAAATTCTATGCAGAATGCTATTTCTGATTTGAGAGATCAGAACGAGCAATTAGCGCATCGCGTGTCTGAATTAGAAGCACATGTCCAGTCTCTCCAGTCTTTGATGGCGGCCAATAATTCAAACAGTAATTTAAATACAACGCCAAAGGCGCTGCCTGTGGCTCAGCCATCCACGGCTGCGAGTCCTGAATCTAAACCAGAATCTAAACCAGAATTAAAACAAGATCTTAAGAAATCCAGTCCTAAAAAATTGGATGGCTTAGATTTGAAATCCGAAGAAGCGGCTTATCAGCAGGCTTATAGTTTGATTGCGTCAAATCGTTATGACGATGCGATTGCGAGTTTTAATAAATTATTGACCCAGTATCCTGCTGGGAAAAGAGCTGCAGATGCGAATTATTGGCTCGGTGATTTATATATGCTCAAAGGCCAGCCTGATCAGGCGACACAAGAATTTCGAAAAGTGTTGAATTTTAAAAACAGTTCAAAAATTCCTGATTCTTTGCGTCAGCTGGGTATTCTTTATCAAGCCAATGGGGACTCTGCGCATGCGAAGCAAATGTTCCAGCGTGTGATCAAAGATTATCCAGGAACACCGGCTGCGACTGCTGCGCAAAAGCAGATAGATAACATGAATTAGTGTAAGATTTAAAAAAATTAAAAAATAAATTAATAAAAATACTCAGGGTTTTTTTAAATATGTCAGGAAAGTTAACTCAACTTAAAATTACAGAAATTTTTTATTCGATTCAGGGAGAGTCTAGCTTTGTTGGGCTTCCTACCGTTTTTATTCGCCTCACAGGCTGTCCTTTAAGATGCCAGTACTGTGATACGGCTTATGCTTTTAAAGGCGGAAAAAAATTAGAAATAAAAGAAATTTTAGAAAAAATTAAAATTTATAAAACAAAATATATCTGCGTGACGGGTGGAGAGCCTTTGGCCCAGCCGGCTTGCTTAGATTTATTAAAAATCTTAATTCAAGAGGGTTTTATAGTTTCCCTAGAGACCTCAGGAGCATTGCCGATTGATCAAGTCGATCCTGGGGTGAATATTATCTTAGATATTAAAACACCGGGGTCCCTAGAGGCTGATAAAAATTATTGGCCGAACTTAAAAATCTTGAAAAAATCAGATCAGATTAAATTTGTGATTTGCTCTCGTGAAGATTACGAATTTAGTAAGAAAATTTTACTAGACAATAATTTGTTTAATTTTTGTGAAATTTTATTCTCGCCAAGCTATGCCGAGATTAAGCCAGAAGAGTTAGCGGCTTGGATATTAGAAGATCAATTATTAGTCAGATTACAAATACAGCTTCATAAATTTTTATGGGGTGATAAGACCGGTGTTTAAGAAAAGTAATTTTTTATTTTTATTTTTATGTTGTGGCCCTGTCTTCGCGCAAGCTTTATCTCTCGCAGACCCTGTTTTAAGTTCAGCCTGGTCAGGGACGAATATTAGTGCCGGCGGGGTTGTGAGTACGGGGAATACAAATGCTCAGAATGCCAATGCGGCGAGTAATATTTTTTATGCCAAGAAAAAATGGGCTTTAAGTAGTAACGATACGTTTAATTTTGCACGAACCGAAGGCTCTGGGGTCACGGCGTCTAAGTTATTTTTATCCGGTCAGGCGCAATATAATTTTGCGATTAAAAATTATAGTTTTCTTGAGGCGGACTACACAGACGATCGTTTTGATGGCTATCAATATATTTTAAATAGCATTGCGGGTTATGGTCGGCGATTGGTTAATCAGCCTAGATTTAGCTGGGATATCCAGGGCGGTCCTGGGATCCAGCATTCAGTCAAAAAATCTCAAGAAGAGAGTAGTGACAGTGATAACAGTGGATTAACTCAGAATAATTTTTTGTTAAACGCCTCGACACAAATGGCCTTAACTTTAAGTCAAAATTCGAGTATCACTGAAAATTTCAGTGTGGTATCGACCAGAATTAATACGCGGACTATTTCGACGACCGCTATTACAGCCAATTTAATCAATCGCTTTGCGATGCAATTATCTTTCCAAGCGATTCATGATTCTTTGCCTTTAAATACTAAGAAAAATTTAAATACGATCACCACACTCTCTTTGGTTTATACCTTGGCTTAAATTTTTTTATAAAAAAAAGACAAAAAAATCTGAAATTCAGCAGACCAAATTATATGATTTGCCCTTTTTTGAATAAGTAAAATAAGTGAAAAGGGGCGAGCAATGAGTGGTTCAGATTTGGATTCTTCAGATTCTTCAGATTCTTCAGATTCAGATTATGGCCCCGTTGAAAACGGCAGAAATTTAACGCCATAAAAACAAAAAAATTTATAGAGGCAAAAAATGCTCATTTTTTTGAATTTTTATGCGAAAAGTTTCAATTTATATCTCGAATTTCAATTATT
>Ga0214919_10001995_pt1 | contig 32633 bp, 30 predicted proteins | sample LL1503_MetaG_FD_177994 | JGI IMG/M metagenome (GOLD analysis project Ga0214919, IMG submission 177994) | Freshwater microbial communities from Lake Lanier, Atlanta, Georgia, United States - LL-1503 | ecosystem: Environmental > Aquatic > Freshwater > Lake | place: USA: Georgia | collected... | reverse complement strand
ACCCGACTACGGCCCCGAGACACAGAGTGGGGGTAGTGACTTAATAAAGGCATTAAAAGGCCATGTAAAAGGGAAACTACACATTTCATCTAAGTACCAAAACCTGCTAGAAAAAATAGGGAAGAGAACCAGCTGTAAATAGGACCCAGTTCCGCATTTCTCTGTATTCCTACCACAAGCTCAGGATGTTTAATAAGCACTGAGGCCATAATATTCTGGTCCTTTCCTATAAAACGCCCCGCGAGATGATATCGTAATAGCATCGCATCATATGCCACGCTCCACGATATCCACCCGGATCGGTCAGAAGCTATGATACCACCACCTACCGTAGCGCGGGTGCTAAAATCGCCGCAAATACCGTCCGCCTGTGGCAGAAAGTCGTCGGACCTGAGGGGGTCAATCTGTAGGAGAAGAACGGCGCCTCTAGGGATACGTTCCTCTACAGGAAAACGAGCGGCGATGGAAGCCCATTCAGGTCGCCTACAAATACCTGCGTCACACCAGACGAACTTCTCGGAGTAGAATGGATTCCATTCTATTGCCCGCAGAACAAACTCTTTCTTCTCGTACCAGAGTGCGTACAGTTCGGGTGTATGTGTGGCCCGTTCTGGATCTAGCGCATGTGTATCTCTCCAAACAGAGTGGGAGAGTTTCTGAAACGCCCGTAGGTTTATAATAGGTATCCCTATAACTTTTGTCGGCCCTGGCCTGCCCTTGAAAATGTCTTCAAACATGGAGACCAAATACGGCTCTGTAAAAAAGATGAGAGGACATGAGAGGGTGGGCCAAAACTGGACAATCCAGTCCATATACATTTCTGGCGGATACTTGCTGTGTATCGGATAGTAGCAGGAAACAACGGTGGTGGTATGTCTTAGGGGCGGAACTCGGTAGAATGTGCGCAGCCCTTCTACATCCTGTTTCCCCCCCCTATTGAAAAAGGAGTTGCCGTGAATACGATGATGTACGAGAACTTCTGGTATGACGTGTAGAGTAGCCCCGCGTCGTATCATACGAATCCACAGGTCATAGTCTTCCAGGCCGAATCTGTCTTCCCAAAAGGCCCATTTCCTGCGAAATAGGGCGCTACTATTGATAATGGGATTGATAGCCATTACCTGCGCCTCTGTGATATGGTGGTATGGTAGTGGCGGAACAATGCCTGATACATCGCCGATATAGGAGCAGAATGTCCCCACACAATCTATCGGCTCTACAGTGTCCAGAATATACTCTATCTGCCTACAGAGTTTCCGCGGCTTCCATGTATCATCGCAGTCCAGAATCGCGACCCAATCCCCTTTTACGTAGGTCGCGAGAGTATTCAGCGATTCTACGCGCCCCCTACATGTATCCAGATTTACCACATGTACCGAAGGGCCGTATGTAGCCCGTATTTGACAGGCTTTCACAAAGGCTTCTCCCCCGTCGGCGCCATGTCCATTTATACCAATCCACCATTCAATGTCTGTTCCTTGAAGAAATATGCTCTGAGCGCATTCATCCAGAAACTCGTATCCGTTATAAACGGTTGTCAGAATAGATATAAGACCGATATCCTTCATCCCTTAGATACTCCTACGCCATCGTACTTTAGATGTAGCGTTTCCAAGAGTGACGCAGGATTCAGAAGATGATTGCGAAACTTGGAGTCACTTACGAGGAGATATATCCATCGTGGACGCAGCGGCTTCATGGAAAGAAGGCGCTCCATATCACTTGTAACGGATGTGTCCAATAGGTTGTGAATCTGCGGGACGTACAGGAGAGAACTAATGAGCTGGAACAAATCTCGCCCGTCTTTGGGGCATGGATCCACGCGCGGCAAAATGCCGTCGCTGAGACTGACGACCGCATTTCCTCCTTCACCGCCAATACAACTGAATCCGAAGTCCAGAATAACCACCTGGAAAGGCGCCTCCAAATGCCATACCGTACCGTCCACATGTAGGGTATATGCTACAGGCGTATCACGAATCCACAGATTATTTATATTCAGGTCGCGATGATCCAAATACATATATCTCTCCAGAAAGGCGAGAAGGAGACTCACTTGCGCGAGAACTTGGATAAAGACCTTGGTCGGATTCGCAGCGTCCAGAATCTTCTGTAACGCAGGGACGCCGTGAATATATTCCATGGAAAACCGCGTCTCTCCTGCGTATTGGAATATGTCAAATACGCTCGGTACTGCCCCGATAATACCCTCTCTTTGTAACATCGTCCCTGCGATCCATTGTACAATGGCCTCAGGACACAGAGAATACATGGGGTTGTGCGGTATTTTCACGCAGCATTGAATATTTCCAGAGGAGTCGGACCTATTCACCATACGAATACTCCCGTATGCCCCGTAGGCGCGCTGTTCCTTATACTCCAGATGACAGCGTTTAACACCCGCGGCAGTTTTCAAAGCCCCTTGGATGCTTTGCCTCGGTAAGAGACTACGTTCTAGTTCAAAGTCTTCCTGTCGTATATGAATGACTTTTTCTACACCAAATGGAATAGATAAGTCATACTTCTCCATCCCCTATTATTGCCTGAGTTTATTTAACAGCTCTTCTTGCGTGTCTACACCTTCATTCGCGTATTTGACGGCAAGTATTTCATAGGGGTGTTCGGGCTGAGAAGGGGTGCCATACATTTGAACAAAGGATTTGGGGGGTTCATGGAATAGAGTGAATGAGTTGAGATCAAGCCATTGTATGGCAACCTCCCCTATATTGCGGGGATTTTCACGAATAAATATGGGTAGGGGAACATGTTCGCCCTTCCACGCCCAGAAGGGGGTGTCATAGAATGTGTCAGGATTAATACGACATTTCTCCCGAAACCGCTGAGGAATATCGGTGTCCTTCATCGGCACCCAGCCATCTCGCACACATTTCTGCTTCCAGAGGGCCGGCATTTTACGTTGATGAATGTGTATGGCCTCGTGGCGCAGAGTATTATCCAACTGGCTATCCGTAGAAGAATGGATAAAGGACTCTGGTAAACAAATCACGGAAGGAGGGCGTGTGTGCGGATAGCCGTGGTCTGCGGAAGAATGTAGGACGACTACATCTGTATCCGCGAGAAGTCGTGAGAATGTCATGAATGTATACAGCCTGCTAGAATCCTCACCCTTTAAAAAATAGGGTATATAGTGCGAGTTTTCTCTGGCCGACCTATTGTATTCGGACCTCGCACACGCTGTGAGATATTGGTCAATGGATTCGGCCCTATTCAATATATGTTTCGCTTCTGACATTCTCCTACTCAATAGTTGCTTCTTTCACAGCTGTGGATAGGCGCGCGGAACGTCTAGGCGTCACTGTCTTCTCCAACTCGGTCATAATCATTTGGCGGGCGAACATACTGTTCAGTTTAGATTGTACATATTTGCTGGGCGGCTGTACAGGGGGCTTAGCAGCGGTAGCCTGGGCCGTATGAACCCCACGCGGCTTTTTAGAGGCGTTTCCACTCACTTGTACAGCCGTGCCGAACATGGCCTTTGCGAATCGTTGTTCCGCGAGTTTATCACAGATATTCAGGGCGTCCCGAAATAGGTATTCCGAGGCCGCGTATTCGCGATCCGCATCGTCTGCGACACTCCACGACTTCTTTCCTGGAGCTTTACAGCCGGGAAGCTGCTCTACGACGAGTGCAAAGAGCTGGGAAATAGGATTCATGAGTTGATGCTCCATGTAGAACTTCGCGTCCACTTCCAACCCCTTCTGTTTCATGAAGGGGGGCGTCTCAATCCGCTCTCCCTGTAACTTGGACGCCTGCTGACCTACTTGTGGTAGGACATAGAGGAAGCTGATACGATCTCCTGAGGCGGGGGCATTGCCAGGATCCCGCTCCTTGATACGGTCGGCCAGCATCTTATGCGCAGGAGGAGAGGGGGACTTGTAATCGCCCGCAGTGATTTCGTCATGGTGAGTTGCGTCAAGCTCACACGCCCTTCTGCGAGATCCACTAACTTCCCTTTTACGAAGTCCACCGCGGCAATAGGGTCACGATCCGTGAGAAGAATACGAATCGCCCCACCGTAAATGACCTTCACGATTCCCGCGTAGTCACGCCGCTTTGTCGCAATACCCATACTATTCTGATAGTATTCCGTGGAAGACTCCTCGTACTTGTTCCCCACGTAGCGCTTCTTGCTGAAGATGATGAAGGGGGAGAAGGTCTTATCGTACTCAAAGTCGTGGGGAGGTTTCAGGCACGTCGTCACCATCTTACCAGCCTCTTCTGTGAGTTTCATAGTGGCCTTGATAGCTGCCTCCCCTTCTAGCAAGGCCCCTGTCGTAGGGTCCGTCACATTGAAGTTGATGAAGAGCGAGTCCGTGTCGCCGTACACTGTCTCCGCGGCGCAGTCTGGGCGTCTCGCGTCAGGCCCGTAGAACTGCTCAATCGCCGCCTTCGCGAACATGATTTGTTTGCGGCCATAGGATGTTACGGAGGCGGCCAGATGTTGTAGGCGAATCTTGAATGTGGAGGAGCCGAGCTGGCCATATAGGGAGTTGGCCGTCAACTTATAGGCGAGCTGCTCGGCATCCAGGAGTGCCTTCTTGAAAGGGTCCGTCTCCGCCTCGGCCTCCTTGCGCTTGGCCTTTCGGGCGGCCAGAAGACCCTGGACGATCTGGGGAAGCGTCCCCTTATCCGTACCAGGGAGTTGGGCGTAGCGGCAGATACGAATACCACGCTTCACCTTCTCCGGATTTTTCCGCGTATCCCCGTCTTTTACACCCCACACGTCAAACTCAATATCTGTCCAAGCCACGCCGTCGGGATATGAGTCGCGCTCGGATCCGTAGTCATACCCGAGGAAGTTTCCTGCCAGATCGTAGTTCTTCACCCAGAGGAGCATATCATGCGAGATATTCTCGCTGATGATGGTACTCGGATAGAGGGACGCAAAATCCGCCACGCCAATAGGGGATTTGAAGTAGATGCCTGGAGTGGGTGTGAGTACGATGGCACCCTCATATGAGTCCTGTGGAGTTTCAATGGCGTCGGCCTGCCTGGATTGCGTGGGAAGAACTAGAACGCACTGCTCGCGCTTATAACATTCTTTGAAGATGAGCGACTCAATCTTGATGCCCTGGCCGCGCGTAAAGATATAGCCAATCGGCACTGAGCAGGCATTGGACATCGCCATCGCATTATTGAAGACGTCCAGCTTCTTGTAGAGTTCTACGGTGAGGTCGCAGTCTTGTACGCAGTAGGCTGCCACCGTCGCCCGCCCCGCCGAGCCGCCATCGCGATGGAAGCGGAAGATATCTTGCGGGGATACGTCGTCTTTCACCGTGGCCCACTTTACTACGTCTGGCATCATCGCCTTCAAGTCCTCTACATCGTCGCCTGTGGGAGCCTCTACGATCAGCGCGACCCCCTTCTCTACGCCCAGGATACGGAACTTGTCACCGATCGTATCGCCCGTCTCGTCCAGGAGAACAATGGCACGCCCCACAACCACGTCGCCCGTCTGCTTCGTCTTGATACGCCATGTACTTAACTCACTGACGTCCACCCCACTACACTTTCCGCTCATGAAGTGCTGACACACGTAGTCCAGCTTGTAGGCAGGGAGCGAGAAGTTGCGCTTGACGTACTGATACAAGTCTACTTGTAGGCGGCCATGCGTGGACCACGTGTAGAGAGTATTATCACCCATGGCCGAGCTTGACAGGAACTTCTCGTCCAGTACGAGCTTCTTGTCCATATCAATCATGCGTGATAGGCCCTGGATGGCCAGATCACCGGTAATCCCCAGTTCCTCGGCCCGCTCCCACACATATTTCTCGTCATAGCCGAATACATTGTAGCCCATCAAGATGTCCGGATTCCATTTGACCATGGCCGCCGCCCAGTCCAGAATCACCCCACGCTCCCCCTTACAGCGATGTACGATGACCCCCTCAATATCATCGCACGAGCCGGAGACGAAGACGTGCTTTTCGGATACGGTGGCACCGACGACGAGGACCGTGCCGATTTGAATGACCGGGTCGCCTGCGAGGGGCAGCACCTTCCGTAGGGATTGGTCTAGTATGCGCATAATGGCGTAAATGCGGTCGTCGCGTGTAGAGACGCTGAGTCCTTCCTTTTTCACAAGGAGGGGCGCTAGTTTCTCTGCGAAGGCCTCGGAGGTGATGACGGCCTGTAGGTCGTCCGGCTTCACCGCAGTGCGATGACGAAGATGGTCCATACCCTCTGCCGGATTGCCCGTCGCAGCGCCGAGAATGAGTTTCGCGGCGGCCTCGGGCGTTTCGGCCAGGGCATACAGTTGTTTGGCGAGGCGTGCGTACCCCTTTTTAGCCAGAGTGAACTCACCGTTCTCGGAATAGGATTCAATATCCCACGCTGCCATGAGGAAGGGGGCGGCGGCAACAGGACCCGTGGTCGGATGTACACTCTCCCAATCCACGGTGAGTTCTCCCTCTTCTATCAGGCCTTCCGCGCGCACCCACCCACACGGCTTGATGTCGCGCAGATGAAAGAATCGGAGCATAGGGTCCAGATTCGCCTCGTACACTTCTAGGGGGTCCTCACCGGCATATAGGACGAAGTGGGGTGTACTTGTGTCCATCTCCAGGAATATCTTACGGAGTGCGCGAAAGGCCATGAGGGACGGCACGGTCAGTTTCACGAACGTATAACTCTCACCCGCCGTATAGCCATACAAAAGCTTACGGCGCACGAAATCTAGTTTGACAGGATATCCGGCCCACTGCCTCCGATTCTTCAGGATAGGCTCCAGCCTCTTCTCAAAATCCTCTTTCACCTTCTTGGTATTGGACGGCAGGCGCACAAAGAAGAAGGGCGAGAAACCTTCCACACAGGCCCGCACATTCTCTCCCTTCTCGGTCTTACCGAACAAGTAAATGTTCATACGGAGACGAGAGGGATCTTTCGGTGCCTCCTCCTGTCCCTGTCGCACCACCTTTTTCTTCTTCACTTCCTCGTCGGACAAGTACCCTTTGAAGAGAGTGTCCCCGTCCACATCCTGGGAAATGGAATCAATAATATGGAACGTGGTTGTCATTGTCTTACAAATATGTGGGCCGTTCAACCGGGCAATTTTATTCGCTGCCGCCTATAATCAATATGGTATGATCTATGCGCATTCTCTTGGTATTCCTATAGCCGTTGGAAGTCAACGAATCAAATGCTCATGAGGGCATCGTACAGAGAACCGCCGAATGCTTTTCCGCCCCTCTTTACCCGTCTGGTATCGCTCGGCTTATCGCTCGGCTTATCTATAGCCACATCACTTCTATCGCGTATTAATGACGGCGGCGACGGCGTGGAACCATCCACTAACTCCTTCCCCCTATCACGTATGGCCTTCTTGGCCGCCTTACGAAGAGCATGCTCGGCATTCAACGTCGGCTCGGCAGTATCATCCTGATTTGTCGCAAGGAGCTTCTTCGGATTCGCCATAAGTAGTTTACGCATCACATTCTCATCCCGCATATTCGGAATAGAGTTGGTCGTTTTCCCACTATCCGAATCATTGAACGAGGCGAGAGAGTTATCATTGCCCATGATCACTACGCTCGGGAATCCGTTTATTTCGGCATTGGCAAGCGGACTCTTCTTTAGCATAACGTCATTCACTTTTGCCATAGGAATCTGTCGGCCCTTGGTCGCCTTCAGTTTGTCCCAGACAGGCTTATATGTGGTACAGTGTCCGCACCAGTCCGCGTAGATAAATACGATTATGACAGGATGCTTCGCAGAGAGTGCCTGTAGCTTCTCCAGATCCGCGTCCTCTCTTACGTCAATGTCATCGTTCAGGCTACGCGAGAGAACTTTACGTGTAGAGTGTGCCTGTCTCTTTTTATCACGTCTAGCCATTCTACTTAGACTATACAAAAGAGTATGAAACTTTATATCCTATGGTATCATATAGAGAGGTTCATTAGAATGAACGGGGAAGTATTGTTCATCACATTATTTGGCATGATCATATTTGGGTATATAGTGCTGTATATTAAAGGGAGAAAGTACCTGGAGACGTTCCAAAGTGGTAGCATTGAGAATGATACCGGCCCGACAGTGGGGGAGTTATATCCCACTCCTCCCCCTGTAAATCGGATTGACATGTCTGATCAGGCCACTCCCCAGAGAAGGCCGAGACTTATTATGGAAACTACGTCTCTGGATCCAGTATCGCGGGATGCCATAAAGAGTGTGGATGATTATGACTATAATCTGGTATTCCAGAATGAGTCGGACAGAAGCCTTTCCATGTCACTCCGAAATAAACTCATGTCGCAGCGTCCGATGGAGTGGTCTGGCCTTCCTCCTTCTTCCTCCCAGTTCCAAGCCGGACTACGCGAATCATTCCAGAACGCCACCCCGACTGTCCCCGATAACGCCCACCCTTATCAGGCAGTCAGTGGTGGTAATCTGACGCCGCCTGATACAACCAGTATAGAAATGGAGGAGAGGAAGATTCTCCAGACGTATAAGCCTCCTAGCGTGAGTGAACTTGGTTCTTACAAGGCCGAGAGTAGCCCTGAAGAGCTTATCAAGAAACTATATGGCGCGAAGGGGCTTATACCCACAGTGGCGCATAAGGAGGGGACGCACGTATACGAAATCGTGGGAGTTAGAAAGAAGGATGAGAAGGTTTTATATGAGGATGAGGAGGCCCCGGCCATGCTAACACCCGATCCTTCCGCAGGGGAGGCGAGAATCACAGTACCTCCTGCCGCGTTAGATTACGCTGCGGCAAAAGACCCGTATTATGATACGAATCCTGGTGCGGCAGGTAGAACACGCACTGGGAAATGGAACTATCAGGCGTGGACACCGGGATTAGAGCGTATGTTCGCACCGACCAACGCAAAGGAGAATTGGTATTAAATGGCAGCGTCTAGTATAAATATTAAACTTAGCCACCGTGTAGCTAAGTTTAATATTTAATGTTATAGTAAGAAGGATGGATTCATCATCCACGACGACGCCATTTCAGGATTCATCATCCACAACGACGCCATTTCAGGATTCATCATCCACGACGACGCCATTTCAGGATTCCACAACCCCCTCACAGAATATTGTAGTACCCCCTCTTATTTCTTCTATCGCTTCCACGCCTACAACCCCACAGCTATCTACCACCACTCCCCAGGCATCTACAACCCCCTTCTGCCAAGGACTTAATATGGAAACCGCATCCCTACAGGATAAACTATTATGTGGGCTGGTACCCCCTTTAACCACGACCCAGATATCTGTGTTGAATAGCTTAGACGCACTAAATGGACTGTTATCCCTATCAGAGTACACATCTACACCTGAATATACTATGCTAAAGACTAATATACAGAATATTATAGGTGGCAGTATAGCGGATATACTCGCGCAAGTAGACACAGGGACACCCCTGTATGGCGGCGGTAAGAGAAGAGCGCGTCACTCAGTACGTAGAGTACGTGGTAAAAAGCAGATACACACACGGCGTCAACGTAAAGTGTGATCTTGTAAAATATAGTAATATAATATAGGTTGGGCATGAAGCCATATTTACACAAAACGATGAAAAAGGGTAGACTATACCCGGCGGCACAACGAGGTGGATATGGTAGCGTTACACCATCATATGGACCTACAACCACTACTACAACCACGACCCCTTCTTACGGCTCTACATCTTCTATACAGCTAACGCCGGTAGGCCTTTCTCTCTTGACGCCTACAAAGGTTGAAGAGCCGAATATTCCCACGGAAGTTATACCGCGGCTTACCTCCTTTCAAGTACAGATGACACTCCCTGATTTGAATGATTGGAGATCCACTATAGAGGATATAGCAGGATCACCTATTAAACAGATAATCAACTTGGATACAGGTAGCATTATTACAGACACGGCGCTAGAAAGTTCCACATCACCCACATACGCTATTTTACAACTAAACTTTAGTGGGCGGATTAATGTGGATGATATCAAGCAGCAAATAGAGGAGAAATGGCCCAACTTAGATTCTGTCATGCAAATCGCGGAGCCTAAGAATGGTAAGTCTGTCACTGATGAAGATGTATCATTGGGGACTCAGGCGAGAATAATATCAGATAAGATTCTGAAGAAACTTGATATTATCATAAATGATATAAATGATATAAATCCTATCAATACTACCAGTGTGACTGCGATATCACAGGAATCTACTACACCGCAACAGGCATCTACTGCACGGAGCAATAACTGTGGTATAAATCCCTACCTTATGACGCGTGAAGAACGTACTGCGTGTAATGTGCCACTTACAGGTAACCCAGTTAAGATACAGTCACCTTCTAAGGATATTTTACTGAATAATATAAATGCCTTAGAGAAAACACTGAATGCAACGGTGGATGCTATAATATTCAATGGTGAGCAGATATACCCTTCTAAGCCGACCCATGTAGGGGGGCAGATTGGTGGTAGTGATGTGTACAGTGTTTATTTCACGAATCCGTCCATAACGGATGCGGTAGTATCTGCGGCACTGTCCCAACCTGATTATACAGATCTAGGATTATCTGTTATACCTTCTGCTGTAGGTCAATGTACTGTGAACCCTGCTAGTGTAGCTGAACTACCACAAGACCAGATAGATGCCTATAATACTCGCTGCGGTACACATATTACTTCTCCAACACCGCCGCAACTAGCTAATATGATAGATGCAATCACTTCTACAACACCGGTAGCCTCTACGACGCCTGTAGCCTCTACGACGCCTCTAGCCTCTACGACGCCTGTAGCCTCTACGACGCCTCTAGCCTCTACGACGCCGCCTCTAGACTCAACAACAACGCCTCTAGCCTCTACGACGCCGCCTCTAGACTCTACGACAACGCCTGCTGATGACTTCACATTACCTCCTGATGACTTCACTTTACCTCCTGAGAACTTCACATTACCTCCTGAGAACTTCACATTACCTCCTGATGACTTCACATTACCTCCTGAGAACTTCACATTACCTCCTGATGACTTCACATTACCTCCTGAGAACTCTACGACAACATCTCCTGAGGACTTCACATTACCTCCTGAGAACTCAACAACGACGCCTCTAGACTCAACAACGACGCCTCTAGACTCAACAACGACGCCTCTAGACTCAACAACAACGCCTCTAGCCTCAACAACAACGCCTCTAGCCTCAACAACAACGCCTCTAGCCTCAACAACGACGCCTCTAGCCTCAACAACAACGCCTCTAGCCTCAACAACAACGCCTCTAGCCTCAACAACAACGCCTCTAGCCTCAACAACAACGCCTCTAATCTCAACAACAACGCCTCTAGCCTCAACAACAACGCCTCTAGCCTCAACGACGACACCCCCCGTCCTCTTGGGCGGAGGCAAACGACGCACCAAGCGTAACAAGAAGGGGCGCCGCGCCGGCACATACCGCTATTATAGAAAGCGCGCCTAACCTAACCTAAACAATAGACTGTAGTACAGGAAGATGAGTATTCTTTCGTGCGTCGTAGATACACGCGAACGAGAGCTGATACCCCTTCTAACTCCATGGCCATCCAGAAACCTTCCTGTCGGTGATATATGGATTGGCCTATCTGGTGAAGATGTCACGACCGGTGGAGTAGTTATAGAGAGAAAGACAACAAACGACCTGGAAGCCTCCATTCTGGATGGCAGATATAGAGAGCAGCGTACACGCCTCACAACCTATTGCCAACAACGCGGCGCCCGCCCATTATATATTATAGAGGGTATCATGGACCGTATCTGGGGGAAACTCTCCCAAGAAACTCTCCAGAAATATTTGAATCGTCTAATGCTCCGCTATGGAGTCGCAGTCATTCACACGGACTCCGTAGATAGTACCGCCGCCCTTTGTAAAACGCTCGCATCACAGATATCCGCGGAATCGGCCGTATTTGTCTACGCAGACCCTGCGGCCCTCGCCTATTCTTCCACGGTCACAGTGACAAAACGTGGAAATAGGGAGGATCCTAGAAACTTCGTGGCATGTGCCTTACAGGGCTGCCCTGGCATTTCCTCCGCAGCCGCAGAAGCCATTCTGACTACTTTCGGCGGAACACTCACAGGAGTTATGGCGGCGCAGGAAGCCGATCTCGCAGCGGTCGTTGTCGGAAAGAGAAAGTTAGGCCCCGTCGTGGCTAAACGCCTTCATGGCCTCCTACACGCTGCTACGCTGGCTTAGAACTTCCACAACTCGGCCAATATAGAATCAGTCTTACTACCCACAGGAGGTTTCACTGGGCGCTGAATACCTTCCAAGAATGAATCCGGAGGCTGATATTCTGCCGCGGAGCGTACAGGCGCCGCAGCCCCGCCAATCCGCCCCAAATCGGGGGCAAATGTGACCTTCTGGGCAGAACCCGTTGAAGCCCCCATTCCACGTTTCCCGCCGACACCCTTTTTACTAGAGTTATTGGGAGCGGGGGGCGGCTTCATCGCCTGTGTAATAGGATTCTGTTCACGCATATACTCCTGCTCATAATGTCTCCAAGAAATATACAACAGATTTGGATACGTGAATCGTACCTCAAATCCGCTTGTACGGAGTTTATACACAACATACACGATACAATCCTGTAGGTCAATGGCCGGCAGACCCAAGATAAAGGGTGGAACGGTGTAGACCAGGTAGTTCGCCGTGCCAGCCAACTCCGCCGTGCTACGTATCCTCTGATGTATTTGCCTGAGAATCTGCTCGTATGCCCGAAGGCGCGCAGAATCTCTCGCGACTCTTTTTTGAAATAAGTGACGTGGCTCTAGTGTGCTTGTATCTTGGTTCCCGGACATACTCTTCTTGTAAGCGCGATGACTTAATTTCCAGAGTACCGCGCATATATTATCGCCAGCCACTCTCCTCTTCCTAGAAATAGGATGTTCGTCCCCCCCTACCGAATATCACTGAGTGGGGGTGGAATCAAAGGCTTTTCACACGTAGGTGTACTGGAAGTCCTGAATGAACGCGGCTATCTCAAGGCAGTACGTGAATATGTGGGAATCAGCGCCGGCGCCCTCTGCGCTCTTTGTATGTGTATTGGATGTACTATTTCGGAACTTAGAATGCTCGTATCCCTGCTGGATTTTGAGCTTGTGCGTGATATTGCCCCAGAAACGATCATGGATTTTCCGGAAACATTCGGGCTTGATTCGGGTGAAAATCTGAAGAAGCTGATATCTGCCGTCTTACGGGCGAAACGTCTATCTCCGAATATTACATTTGCGGAACTGTCTGAAAAGGGGTTCGGGCCACACCTCCGGATCATCGCGACAAATATGAACACGTGCCTTCCACACGAGTTCAGCCACATACGTACACCTACTGCGAAGGTCGCATTCGCAGTACAGGCGTCCATGTCCATCCCCCTCTATTTCACGCCGCCTCAGGATATAGAAACGGGTCACTATTTCGTAGATGGTGGTGTATTATGCTCATCTCCGATGTACTACTTGACAGTGGAAGAGTGTAAACATACACTGGCAGTCGTGTTTGGTGACAGTCATAAACCGAAAGATACGATTACTTCCCTACAGGGGTTTATTTCCCAGATATACTATTCCCTGGATTACAAGGTGAATACCGAGTTGCGTCAAACGTGGCTCAAGAATACAATCATCGTGGAATGTGGTTCCATAAATATAATGGATTTTGATGCGGATTTTGATAAAAAACAGGAGTTGTTTGACGCTGGGCGACGAGGTGCGGAAAAATTTCTAAGAACTCCGGCCCCTCCTCCTCGTCGTAGATTTTCCTTCTCCTAAGTAGAACAATATGGCCACTCGCAGAGCAACTCGTAAGTCTGGACGCAAGGGTACGCGCAAGGCGAAGGCCTCCAACTGGGCCATGATGGTGAAGAAGGTACACATGGAGCTGAAGAAGAAGAACAAGACTGCGAGCCTGGGTGATGCGATGAAGGAGGCGAGCCGTCGTCGCAAGCGTGGGGGCAAGTAAATACATTGCCGTGGGTCTAAAATATAAACAGTACTAACTGCGTTAATACTGTTTATATTGTTTGTAGTTGTATCACGTCGCCGTGACGGTTTACTCCGAGGTCTTCGCGCCCAGGTGCGTGGTCAGGAAGCTCATGTAGCCGTCTACACTGCGATCGCCCGTGTACTCCACCGTGTTACCGTCGGTCGTCTCCAGGAGGAACGTGGGGTAGCCCTTCAGAGTCTTACCCTGTACGGCCTCAGGGTTCTTCTCGGGGCTGATCATGCGAATCTCGCATGAGGCGCCTCCTAAGTTGAGAGGACCCTTATTCATGAACTCGGCGAACCCGGGCTTCGCAGACTGGCAGTGGCCACACCAGTCTGCGTAGTACATCGTGAATGTGTTCTTCCCACCACTCTGGAAGCCCTGCTTTAGAGGGAAACCTAGCTTAATGCCCATCGTGTAAAAATAGAGGGATAGGAGAATCGCCACTACAACAACTGCTAGAAGGATATATCTCCAAGTGCCGCTCATTTGTCTCTAGAGAAATGGGTGAGTTTTTCTTGTCGCGATTTAGCGTGCGGTAACTTTATACCTTACCGGAGATCTCAATACAGAGGAGCAGGCGACTACTCAGGTCAAGCCATCGCATCTTGGTGGTAATACTGCCACTCAGGCCAGTTGGCCACAGACTGGTCGTATCATTGGAATATGAACCGGGGGGTAGAGGGCATGGGATATTCCTACAAAGCGGCTCGGTCGTGGGGGAAAGGGGGATGAAGTTATACGACACATCGTAGGTCGTAGTACCGCCCTCAATCATATTGCCAGTCGGCACGGAATACTCTAGGTGTAACGTCACATTGTCGCCGGCGATAGGATTGGAGGGGCTGAGAGAAAGGGCTGCGATGGGGAAGAGCGCCGTAGTGGTCCCACAGTTCTTGATGGTGGCGGCATGCGAAGTCGCGAGGATGGCAAGAATGGCGTACATGGTTTTCTAGTCATGGAGTGAGGTGGTGGCGTTGTAAATTTTACTAAGCTTGAGCGTACTAAGCTTGAGCGTACTAAGCTTGAGCGTACTAAGCTTGAGCGTACTAAGCTTGAGCGTACTAAGCTTGAGCGTACTAAGCTTGAGCGTACTAAGCGTAGGCGTCTAAGCGCTTGCTAACGAATCTCTATAGTAATCCACCCACATGCTCGTTTTTCGCAAAGGCCAATGGTACACGATTGAAGTGCCGCTATCAGACCCTATGCTTTCGGAAGGTCATCGGCAGGAACTCGCATCCACTGCGGTATCATGGATCGTCAAAGGGGCTTCTTTTGCGACTGCGATTACACAGGCGGAGAAGGCACTTTATTTGCGCTTATATCCGAAGCTAAAACTCCCTCGGGAGTAACATCGCCCCCCACAGAACACAGAAGAATAGGGCCGTGTGTAGGAAAAATCCCGTCGCAGTCGGGCAGCCGCTCTTATCTGCTATAAAGAGTCCCCATCCAAACACGTTTTGTGTCATCTTATACGTCTCTGGATTGGCTATTAAAAAGAATATGAGTGTGGAGTAAAAGGCATATTTGGCCTTTAGGGCCATATTTGGCGGGGGGGGAGCTTTCTCCATCTATAACGAAGGAAGTTTATTTCGTCGCCTTCTTATGTATCATGTCAGTAAACTTCACGGCAAGTTCCAGGAAGTTAAGCTTGCCCTTATTGGCTTCCGTAGGCGCTACCTTCGTATTATACTCCGCCTGTACCTTGGTAAGCTTGCCACGCGCTAACCGAAGTTTCTTGGCCTTTGCCTTGGCCTTTGCCGTTTTGCCGCCACCGGTAGTGACAGAAGGCTTTCGCTGGAGGTTATAGTTCTGTTGTTTACATGCCTCGTATTTCCCCTGTAGATCATCTACCTTCATCTTTAGAGAAGCTACATACGCTTTATCAAGACGCGTAGTTGCATTGTACTGGCGCAGGTATTCTATTATATCTTGTAGTCCCCTGTTTTCTACATCACGTGCTATAATACCTGGGTTTACAGTTTGGACGGTAGATTGTACGGTAGCTTGCGCTGGAGCGTCACCACCCCGCTGATGTAAAGCTTGTGCGGCATCGGCAGCAGCTACAGCCACTGCCTTTTCCTTCGTTACTTCTGTGAGAACACGTGCCATATCCTTATTATCACTCGCAAGCTCCAAATTCAAGTTATTTGCCTGATCCAACGCACCCTTTAAAGGGGCGAGTACGACGTTTAACTGATCTACCTGCATGCGTAACATCGCCATCTTTTTATTCAATGCGTCATTGGCCTCATTCAGGCCCTGTGTCTCTGTGCGTGCCGTGTCCAGGAGACCCTGTTTCGTAGCGTTATCCTCCTTTAGTTCTCCCGTATCCGTATCATATCTGGCCTGTAGTAGGTCCAGCGAATCGGTCGCATGTTGATTACTTTCCGTGAGAGCCGTTACTCTTGTATTGAGACCACTCAATTGCGCTTGTAAATCTGCGGAAGTCGCATTCGCAGTATCAAGCTCCGCCTGTTTAGTATTTACGGAATCCTGTAACATTTGTATCTTGTCATTGAATCCGGCCTTCTCGGCCAGAAGTCCTTGGACCTGCGCCTGTAGAGATCCATATAAATCCTTGACTTCTAAGATAAACTTCAATAACTTGTCCTTGGATGTATCATCAGGAGACTGGAGAATAGCAATGAGACTCGCAAAATCGGGTGCAGGGGTGGGACCCTTGTCACCCCCTCTTTGCCTTCCACCACCTGTTGCGATAGAGCTGCCATTCTCTTTAAAACCTAGGACTGCGAGTGCACCTACAATGGCTGAACTCGCCAAAGTCACGACATCTTTAGTAGGCGCGTCAGCTGCTAGGCTGTGAAGTATAGCCTCATTCGCCCGATAAGCCTGTGTAAGTGCGGCCACGGCCCCCGCGTCTACCATCGCAGTTTTATACTCGGGCATTGCATACGTATGAAAATCGTCTATTATTTTCGCTAAAAAATACGCCACAGAGGCGTTCTTCGGCCCATTACTATTTTTATTCAGGACAGACATAACTATAGGTGCTGAGCCGGCAGTGATAAACTCTTGCTGATCATTAAATACGAATGTGTCTAATACCTGCCCTGCCGCGTGTACCAGCCCTGTATCGGTATTTTGTAGGGATGTTAAGACGTTTTTTATAATAGGTACAAAGGCGTGTATTACATGCGGCCGACCCTGTTCCACTTCTAAGCCACCATTCGTAATAATGAAATACATAGCCTTCAGAATGCGCTTAGAAGCGGTTACATCCAATATATTGGCATTAAAGGTGTCTATTAGATTTTCTATAATCTGGCCAGAGATATCCCCCGTGTTATAGAGGATATTTAGACGTGTTTGGGCGTCAATGGCCGCCGCGTCATCCGTCGCAGCGCGTATTGTGCCGATGAGAATGGATACTTGGTCAGGAGAAACCACTATGGCATTTCCAAGAGAGGACAGAATACTAGCCACAAGTACGTCAGAGTCCGAATCCCGCATTTTCTGTACAAGATCCGTGAACTCGTCCATATTCAGTAGGATGCCAGATATAACGTTGGGTATATCCTTTCCTTGCGATAGGGAAACACTTCTCCATTTGCTCAGGTATGTTTGCATCTCTGTCCTGCTGATTGCGTTTTTCTTGAGTTTCATAATGATGTCTTTTGCCACATCGTCTTTTGAACTGTATTCGGATATGCTGCCCATATTCTGTAGCATCATAAATATGAAGGTCCGTATGAGGTCCTTTAGATTGTCATTGACTTCGCCGCTGGCCACATCCTTTATCTGTCCCGTCAAATAGTTTTCGCATTTATCGCCGTCTATAGTATTTGTCAGCTCATATAGGAGTTCTTTTTGTATCATTTTCGTACGGAGTAACTGGGTATCAACTCCACCTAGGCCGTCTATTTCTTCTTGTAGGGTTATGAGACGGGTTTGTATACCTGCGGATATAATAATACGCTGTGATTCTTCGCAGGGGGGTAGGGGATTCTTGGCGAACATTAGGTTGCCGCTGGAATCTTTCGTGGAAAATACGAGCTTGAATATCTTGCGTATATTGTCTAGGGTTGCCGCGTCATCCACGCCTCTACAATAGTTTTTCTGGAATGATAGTATTTTAGTGGGATCTTCTCCCACATATACAATCTCCTTCGCTATAACGATTTCTTCTAGTAGGGCCAGGCGGTCTGTTATTAGCGAGGGGAGTTGTAAGGCCCGTAAGTTTTGTATGGCCCCTTTTATGCTTGGTAGGGTGATTTTCCTGGCAGCCGAAGCTGTGGGGGGCGAAGCAGCTCTGAATTCAGCCGAAGGTATAGATGGATTTTTCAGCTTGAGTTTGGTCAAAGCGGCTACAACTGGATTTTCCGCCGCCGCCATTTGCATTGCTCGGTTTTGATTCGCCTTATTCGGCATACTCTACTTATACCTGTTATATTATCAAGGGGCTTTGGCGCACGGTAGATTATCGCTGGGCTTATCGCTGGGCATATCTCTGAACACTTTACAGCTGGCGCTGAACACTTTACAGCTGCGCTTAGCAAAATTTAATACTCATAGAATCTATTTAATAGGTATATGGCGGACAAGGTTTGTAATCCGTGGAATCCCCGAAACAAGGTGATTCCAGATGCCGAGATTCGTCGGATATTGTCTACGTACGGAGTCACACACCCATTCACGGATTTGTCCTTATTCAAACAGGCGTGTGTTCATACGAGTTATATGGACAAGTCGGAAGTCTGGATGAAACAGGAGGAGCAGATGACCCTGGCGGATAGGCCGCCGAATTGCCTGCCACTTCAAGCGGCAGACAATGAAGAAATGGAGTACGCAGGCGACGGTATTCTAAGTGGTGTCGTTGCTACGTATCTCAAGGAGCGGTTTTCCGGGCAGGGGGAGGGCTTCATGACAAATATACGTACCGAGATTGTGAATAATGATCGGCTAGGTGAACTCGCTAAGAAGGTCGGATTCTCACCGTGGCTAATGATTAGTCGTCATGTGGAGGATGTATGTAACGGTCGTAATAATCTGCGACTGCTCGGAAGTATGTTTGAGGCGTGGTTGGGGGCGCTATATTATTCTGCGGGGGCGGGTGGTAAAGGATTTGAGGCCGTACAACAGTTCGTAATAAATGTGATGGAGAAGCACATTTACTTCGTGAAACTTATTACAAAGAACACGAACTATAAGGATCAGCTTCTACGATGGTTTCAGGCGGAATATCATCAGCCGCCGCGTTACAAGGTTGTTCATGAGGAAGGTCCCTCCCACGATAGGACATTTACCATGGGTGTACTTTCCCCTGAAGGGACCGTCATTGCCACTTCTGCGGCGAGAAACAAGAAGGAGGCGGAACAAGAGGCGAGTCGGCTGGCTCTCGCAGTGCTGAGTAAGCCCCCGTCCAAATGAGCCGACATTATATAAATATCTATTATAGATATGTCTGGCGCGCCGAAAAGGGGGTTGACATTGAAACAGGGAAAGATTGCCTCCGATGCCCTGAAGAAGGCTATGTTACCTCCTGAAGATACTGTAAAGCCTGTGGGGATTGTCGCGCGTGAGATGTTCGCGGCTGTTCCTAAGCCGAGGGCCGCCAATACGAGAAAGAAGGTGGCCGCCGCAGCACCTTCTGTGAAGCCTAAAATAACTACGCCTGGACCTGAGGAAGAAGAGGAGGAGGATATTCCTCCACCGCCCGCCGCACCCCCACCTCCAGGAATGCGTGGAATACGTGCCGTAAACCTATTACCTGGCGATGAGAAGCCTGAACCTGAACCTGAAGCGGAGGCCAAAGAGGATCTTGACCTAGCCGATATTTTACATAGCCAGGAAGAATCTTCCGCGATTCTCACGTCTGGCATGGAATCCCTCCCGCCGGATCAAAAGGAAATGGCGGTTCTAATACAAAATGAGGAGAAGAAGGACTTATACAACACCCAAATCCCCAAATCCTATGTACCTCAAAGTCGCAGAGGCTTCGCAGACTTCATTAAACTCGCCTACAAGCCATACATACTACCCGACGGCCCTATTACAATCCCTGAGGGTGACAAATACTACCCCTACCAGAAGTTTGTACGTGATTATATGCGCAAAGAGGCACCGTACCGCGGTATTCTCGTGTATCACGGTCTCGGTTCCGGAAAGACGTGTACTGCTATCGCAGCGGCAGAGGCCCTCTTCGCCACAGAAAAGAAGAATATTATCGTCATGAGTCCCAAATCGCTGAAGAAGAACTTTTTACGTGAAGTGAGTAAATGCGGCTTCCGCCATTTCCAGCTCAGAAACTTCTGGACGAAACTCCCTGACCCCAGAAGTGCGACATCCGTATTTTTCGCCACAAGTGTACTAGGCCTCTCTCCCAGATTCATCAAATCGGCCCCCAATATCTGGGTGCCAGATTTCCGAAAGTCGCAGGCAGAATCCAACTACGATACTCTACCACCCGAGCAGCGCGAAGAGATTCGCGCCCAGATTCTGTCCGTGGTAGAGTATGACCCTATCAAAAATCCCACCGGCCGTATTCGTTTCATATCCTATAACGGCTATTCTGCGAAGAAGTTGATGCGTATCGCCTGCGACACGAAATACAGAAAGTTTTTTGACAACGCCGTGATTGTCGTTGACGAAATACACAACTTAATACGCATGATGAGAGGTAATCTGGAGGCGTATTTAGTAAAGCAGAAGGAGGGGATTGCGAAAGGAGTAAGAAGAATACCCGCCGAGGAAATCACCACCGACCGATGGGTACCGAATGAGCAGATTTGTAAGAAAGTGCGGGAGGATGAGGAGCTTGAACGCCAGCCGAAATACAAGAAGACCGAGGAGCAGAAGGAGCAGGAGCGCGAGAGAAAAAAGTTTGATATTATTTACAAGCGCGGCTACATCTTCTATCGCCTTCTTCTGGACGCACGCAACTCTAAGATTATAGGGCTGAGTGGTACACCTATGATCAACTATCCCGAGGAACTTGGCATTCTGGCGAATGTATTACACGGATTTACCCCCATTATCAAGGGTACTATCGCGCAATCTGGCAAGGCCGTTCAAGATAGGGCGATTGCCCTAGGCACCAATAATCCGTATGTGGATTTTGTAGAGGCGAAGGCGAATAAGGACGGGACGGCAGTGACAATGAGCTTATTGCCCGCAGGCACTAGAAAGCTCAACACCAATACGGGGGTCACGCGTATCCCTTCCTTTTTAGATAGTGACTTTTATGTCCATTTAGTCGCGGCGGTGGCCTCTCTATACGCAGGCAGTAAGACACCTACGAAGCAGGTATTGGCGGAGGCAATAAAGCAGGACTACGGCGCTATCAAGTTTCCTACGCCGAATGATGTGGATAATATCGTGGACGCCTTACAGGATCGCCCTTCCTATAGGGAACTCGTGGACGCGTTTGATATGAAATATTCCCAGGCCTTGGAGCCTGCGGCGGTGGCGGCCTCTATTAAACAGGCATTCAAGGATGCGAGTCTCCCTTTTAATGGCGAAATGGTTCTGCGTGCGGAACCCCTGCTACACGCGTTTGAGGAGGATTTCAAGCGTGATTTCATTGAGAAGGGGAATGCGATTATGAACAAGGCCACACTTATCACGCGCCTCACAGGACTCGTCTCGTATTATAAGGGTTCTTCGCTGGATCTTATGCCGCGCGTTCTGAAGGACGAGGTTGTGAGAGTACCCTTTAGTGATTACGCGCAGAAAGGATACTCTGTGAAGCGGAGTGCCGAGCTGAAGAAGGAGATGGAGGCGAAACCTGGGCAGAAGATTGATGATGTTTGGAAGAAGATATATGAGCTGGGTGATACGGCGGATGCGAATAACTTTATGATGGGTTCTCGCCAGACATGTAACTTTGTTTTTCCGCCGGATGTGGGACGACCTGTGCCTGGGCGGAAGGACCGGATGAAAGAGGCAGCGGCGGGAGTGGTGGAGAATGAGCTGGATGCCATTGTAGTGGATGATAAAGAGGAGGAGAAGGATGAGACATATGAGTTAGGGCTGGACGTGGAAGGAGAGGATGAGGATGAGGAGGCAGAAGAGGAGGCAGGAGTACAAGAGGGCGGTGATAGGGATTATGACGAGGATTATGAGGACGAGGATGAGGAGGACGAGGATGAGGATGAGGACGAGGACTACGAGGACGAGGATAATATCATGAATGAGGATGATTACGAGGATCTAGAGCAGGAAGGCGGTATGAAAGGGCATTTAGCGCGTATTGATGCCCTGAGAGCTGTTCCTGAAGATGGCGAGGCAGCTACGAAGCCCAAGACTATCGCACAGTTAAAAGAAGAAAAGCGTCAAAGCGTATTCAATATTCGCAAGGAAAAACTTGCGGCTTCTGCTGCGGAGGCTCCTCCCGATGCTCCTCCCGAGGCCGTCACACCTGTAGCAAAAGAGGAGACAGGGCTGGAAGAGGCGGAAGCGATTCAGCGTCAGAGCATCCTAACGATCGCAAAGAAGAGGCAGGCCGCCGCGAAAGAGTCCGCAGATTGTAAGGCCGCCACCGTACATTATATGGTAGACGGCAAGGAGGATAAGAAGGCGTACGTGAAGGCCTGCGAGTTCGCCCTCAAATGTCTGAAGAAGGGTGGTGCGAGAAAGAGAATGACGATCGGCGCTGAGGAAGGCTTGTCAAACTATTCCGCCAAGTTCGCAGCCATGATAGAGAGAATCAACCAGGCCCCAGGCTCCTCCCTCGTCTACAGCCAGTTCCTAAGTATGGAAGGTATCGGCATATTCCGTGTAGCCATGGAAGTGAACGGCTTCGCCCCTATTGAGATAGAGGAAGTCGGCGGAACCATCCAGTTCAGCAAGGCCACCGAAGAATCTCTGAAACGGAAGCAGGCGAGATATATGACTTTCTCTGGAGGCGAGACGGATGCCATTCGCGCAGCCGCCCTAAGTATTTTCAACGCCCAGTTCTCTGATCTGCCAGATTCCATGAATATTATCCTGAAGGACGCTGGCTATACGGATAACAAAGTCGGCGAGCTTTGCCGCGTATTCTGTATTACTTCTGCGGGGGCAGAAGGACTTTCTCTGAGAAATGTTCGCGCAGTACATATTATGGAACCCTATTGGAACGAGGTGCGTCTACGACAGGTGAAAGGTCGCGCGATTCGTATCGGGTCGCATTTGGATCTCCCAGAAAAGGATAGAAACGTGTCTATCTACACCTATATTTCCTGCTTCTCCCCTGACGCCCAGGCCAACAAAATAAAAGAGAAGCAGATTGACCAGACGATTATTCTCAATGATAGTGTGGACGCGAAGAAGGCCGCCGAGCTTTCCCTACCTATCGCCCAAGGCAATAGCAGTTATGTGATGACGGCCGACGAGATGATTTACGTGATTCTAGAGCGGAAGCGGACGATCATAACGGCCCTAGAGTGTATACTGAAATCGTCCTCCGTGGATTGCGAGGTGAACTGGAAGAAGAATAATGATGGGACGTTTATGTGTCTGCCCCTCAAGGGAAATATCGGCGACTTCCTATACAATCCTATTCTATCCGAGGACTTGCTGAATGCCCCCCAGTTCAAGGGGGCGGACGGCAAAAATATTCTGGATAAGGTGTGCGTAGAAGGCCAAATGCCGCAAGTACCTCTCGTGACAGATATATTTAAGAAGACAGGGGGTGTTGTATACCGTCTCAGGCCTATTGTAGGCGAGGATGGTATCGTGGAACGATTTGATATGTATGAGGTGGATCAGGCGGACCCTACAAAGAAAATCCCTGAGAAGTTGGTGGGGACAGCGGCTGCGAAGGATGGGAAGCCGGTACCACCTATACAAAAGTTTTAGGGCTAGCATGGCAGAGAAGACATGAGCCGCGCATTACACGTTCCCTGCTCTACTAAGGGCGGGTCGGCCCAAAACGGTCGCCCACCATGACGCATACATTGATAGTTCATCTCCCAGTCCACTATTTCTTTGAAGGGCAGGACTGTGGGAGAAATACGGCGTAGAAAATCGGTCTTGAAGAGCATAGAGTCTGTACAACGAAATACCCATTGGTGGGGCGGCGTATAGGCCTTTGTCGGTGAGTAATAGGATAGAGGGGCATTAGGAGGGCGTGTACCGACTCCTTCGCCGAGACTAATATAGTCCCAGGCGCGACCACGAACATCCTCTAAAAGTTCATTCAGACGCGGTACAAAGTCGGGGCGTAGCCATACGTCTGATTCCAGAACAATCACCATATCTTCTGGGTCGGGAAACTTCTTCGCAGCTTCCTGAATAGCCATGGCCAGGTTAATACCGAGGCTGATTTCCCCTTTTGTGAGATTCGCAGCCTTGAATGAAAAACTCGGTAGGCCGCGTTCTAGGTAGGGGTCGTAATAAGAAAATATTTGCTCGGCAGTGAGGTCAGAACCCCAGGATGGAGCGAATATAGTGATTCGTTCTTCCGGAATACCTGCCGATAGGATATGAGGTATTAGCCGTTTATATCTCGCCGCTTCCTTTTCAGGGTGACAAAGTACGTATATGGCCTTGATTGCCTTGGGCCATGACTCCATCCTTTAGAGGATGTCGCCGAAACAGTTTAGGCGCTTAGATTAGGCGCTTACAAAGTTGGAGAACGCCATGAGCTGCCCACACACCCAATAGATATTGCTTGCCTTCACCTTGTTATTCTGAGAAGTGTCGTTCATGTCAATATTCTGGAGGAGATTCTTGATCTGGTCATTGCTGTTCAGGTTGGCCGTCTGTGTAACGAGTTGTACACGATCCATCCCACGAGCTGCGAGAAACTTCTTCTGGAACTCGGATACAGATGCCGGCATGGTGTTCTAGTGTGGGGCGTGGGAGCTGGGGGGGACGCAATTTTTTGAAGCGAAGCGACGTGAAGCGAAGCGCCGTGAAGCGGCACGACTAGTTTAAACGCCTACGAACACAAATCCTACAGAGAATGGAAGGCGCAGATTCAATCGTACAGGCAGTCATCAAGAAGTTCTTGGAACGGTCTGAACTTGGAAAGAAGAAGTATGGAGTTACACTGGATAGGACTGATTTGGCCCCGCTTGACTGGATTCAGCACGCACAGGAAGAACTCATGGATGGTATTTTGTATTTGGAGAAGTTGAAGAAGACTATGTGTGCGGCGTCTAAGCCTGTAGTTCCTCAGTAAACTTCGTCACTAGCGGCGTAGACTTTATCTAAGCCTGGAGATTGTCAGGGCGCAACTTCGCAGCCGAGTCCATTTCCCGAGTAATCACACGCATAATGATCTGTACCTGATGATTCATATTGATGAGGCGCCCAGCCGTCGTACTAGGATTGGAGTTGAGCGTCGCAGCGATGCTTGGTACCCACGAGTTTACGGACGTAGAACCAGTCGTAGGATCAGCGAAGCTATTACGAATAATGATACCGTTCGCGTATCCCGCCGTATTCACACCATCCGCGTATGTACTCCCTGTCAATCTGCCCACGTCACATACAAGATGACCTTCGTCACGATTTATGAAGTTTACAAGACTCGTGGCATTTCCTCCTGTAATATTCGCATTCATCGCTACATTCTTGAATATGATACGATCCCCCTGTGTGATTAGGAACTTGCTAAAGTATGTTTTGCTAGTAATCCATATCCACTCCCATGACGCAGCCCCTGTCGCCCTATAGTTGGTCGTCGTAGCAGTGTTGCTGGGCATGAACACGCCGGATATATCCAGTGTATCCACGGAAGTGCTGATTAGATTTCCATCGGGGCGCTGTAGCTGGAAGGTGAGTTTCTGGAGAGTGGCAAGAGGTGTAGGATAATACACCTTTTGGCATTTCAGGAACTTGGGAATCATACGCGCGTATCCGCGATTTCCGGCATTGCTATCGGATGACCAATACGCGTCATAGGAAATGGCCGCGAAGGCGTTGTTAATGCCGTCGTTTGTTCCGTATCCGTTCACGTTCAGCTCGGGAACACGCACTTGTACATAGGGGAGTGATAGGATACTTGTATAGAGGCCGGGCGTGGGTGTTCCAGCCGTACTGGATGAGGTAGTGAGTACATCAAAACTCTCTGTAGGCATGATGGCCTTTACGAACTCAATGCGGACAATATTCTTGAACTTGATGTTGGTGGCGACCTTGGCCCCGAACCCGGATTGATTATTGGCGGGGTCAAATGTCACAGAGAAGTTGTAGCGCGACTCGGGTAGGCCGTTGATGAGAATGTTGGATGTCCAATCACGGTCGGCGCTGTAGATAAAGAGATTGTTCTCTACCTCCTTGTATGCCATGATGCTATCCTGCGGCTTCAACACATCCTGGGGTAGAGGAGGACGAGGGCGCACGGTCTCTGCGAGGGCGAGTGTGGGATTCGCAGTGGCTAGTCCTCTGGAACGCGGGGGGAGAGTCTGTGCGTCACCCAGAAGAAGTCTGCGCGGGTCCGGGGTGTTTACAACTTCTGTGCGCTGCATCGGCCCAGCGGCGGCACGCTCGGCCTCACGCATAATGAGGGATAGCTTATCTCTCTGTCTCGCGGCCTCGGACTCATTCCGAAAATCCGCGTCAGAATCGATCATGCGTCCTAGAGCGGAATCGGAAGGAGAAACGACAATCTCCTGTCCTGGGAACTCCATGGGTCCATTGGCTAGCATGAGGGCCGCATTCTCGCTTTCACGCGCAGCCTCCGCCTCACGGATGCGCTTAATCTCTTCAAAGCGGGAGAGAGGCGTCGGACCATCCACATCAGGGGAAATCTGGAAATCTGGCATGGCCGGTATGGTCGCCTTCACTTCCTGGCGCTCATTCTGAAGGCGGTCAAATCGGCTGGATACATCCATCTGAAGAGGCTGCTCCACTTCGCCACTACTTCTCCGTAGATAGGACATGTAATCGGGAACCACGGAAGTGAGTACTTCCTTGTTCAAGTATTGAATGGACTGCCCAGGACTCTTGGAATACACTTCGGACATATAATGCTTCACCGTCTTCTGTAGGCGCTGGTGCTGCTTTTCGCTGAGATCGCCGCCTGTACGACGCTTAAAATCCGCATATAGGAGTCTGTCTAACATCGTCTCATTCTCCTTGGAATAAAACTGTTCGTGCGAACTCATTACCTTCTATCTAAGATGCCGGACCTTTTTACAGCCGTCAAAGCGCGAGTGATGTGCGTAAATGTAAGCCACCCGTGGTGGCTTACATTTGAGCCTACATCACACTTCCGCTAATGTGCGTAAACATAGTCCACCCGTGGTGGACTATGTTTGAGCCTACATCACTTTTACGCCCATAATGGTTTTATTTGGAGGTCAGGCAAGGGCGTAGAAGTAGCATATCATCATCCTTCGGCTTTCTGCGAGTTATTTCTGTAAATTTATCACCCATTAACATCCGAATGATCATATATATACAGTATATACCGCACTCCGTATTCTTATACTGGAGTCTGCGTGCGTTATAGTGTAGTTTCATCTGCGGATCCTGGGTTGTGAGCCATTTCATGAAATGTGCCACTTGTGAAGGCGGCTCCATACCATAGGAGTCAAAGTAGTAGCAGTGATGGCCTACAATATCAATATAGTTCGCGACCCAATGACTACCGGATTTGAAGTGCGGGTCCAAGTTATAGACAATCCCTATAGAGTGTGTACCATTCGCAATGGCCTTTTCCACACGAAGCTCGCATATCTCGTTCATTAGACATTTCTTTGTCCCGCTTTTGTTGTACGGGTCGGGGGCCGCGAAATCAATGGGGAACGGTCCCATCATTTCAAATCCCTTTTTACCGTCTTTGGCATATTTCTCCTCGTATTGGTTTAAAATATCCGAGATATTGGTGGAATCTAGCCACATATCCGGATCTTCCTCCCATGTTTTCGGCATGGCTGGGCGTAAATATTTCTTGGCAAGGTCCTTCTTCTGTGCCGCAGAGAGGGGCAGTGCCTCTAAGAAGGAACGTTCTGCGTCTGGCTTATCAAACTGGATGGCCTTCTCTATAGCCTCACGCAACTCCTTTCCGTGTAAAGCCTGGCTCACTCCAACTTTGTGCGCCACGACTTTCAATACATCTACTGGGAGACAGCCTTGGGGAGGGACTTCGTCACCTACGGAGGGATGGCATTGGCATGGTCCCGGCAAAGGCTGTTGCGACACATACCGTGTATGCCGTTTGCCGCCTCTTTGTACCTTCCTACGCGTCTTTTTCAGACCCCGCCTAGGTGGTCTCATTCTATTCTAACCTTAGAATAAAATGAGTACATGTAATGTAAGTACAGATCGGTATTGGAACTTCATAGCCACGCCGTTACTATTTTCCGTGCTGGGATTTGGAACATTTGTACTGCTTACGGCTGGAGAGGAGTATTTGACGAATAATAAGAAGGCTAGGTCTATTACTCCCGCGACGGCTTCGGAGGCCAACGAAGAATATAGAAAGAATACAACTACTCCCGCCGCAGCCGCTCCAGCAGCAGCTCCAGCTGCCGCTACCGCTCCTCCAGCTGCCGCTACCGCTCCTCCAGCTGCCGCCGCAACTCCCAAAAAAACGACACCCACAACAACACCAGCCAGACCGCCATTCAGGCGGTTTTAAGCCAATAGGTCTCATATAAGAGATGAAAAAATCCTTAGATTTTCTACGCCATAGATAGGATAATCAGGGATGCCTAGTACAAGTACAATGCAGGGGATGTTATGGCTCTCTATCGCCGCCTTTTTCTGCGGACTCATTTACACGATGATCGTAATCGGCCAGACCACAGCGAGCGGAGATACGAGCCAGGATATGAAATCTGCTATTGGTCAAATAGCTATTGTAAACTGCGTGTTGGTCGCAGTCCTCGGCGGCACTGCCTATTTTTACACGAACCAGGTAGCGACAAGTAGAGACGCTTATATAATGTTTGTGCTACATGTAAGCCTTCTATTATCGTTAACAAGTATCAGTGTATCTACACTGTTCAAAAAAACCTAAGGCGTAGAATAGATGGGAGCGGGGCAGTCACAGCCGCTTAATAATCAACAAACAATCGGTCTTGGAGTTGGCCTAGGCATTGGCCTACCTGTATTTTTAGGTATTATAGTTGTTATAACACAGGTGTTCGGCTTGCATCTTTCTACTGTACTTGCCACTATGCTAGGGATGAGCGCCCTAATATCTTTCATATGGCTCACATACGCAGAGGTCGTAGGTGGATCCGCCTTACAGGAGGCAGCGATAGGGGTAGGAGTCATCAATGGTTTAATGCTTATAGCCCCCGGTGTAATAGTCATGTTGAATGCGAGTGCCGTTGAGGCCGCGAACTACGAGTTCTTCATGATTCACCTCAGTATTATCTTGTCTGTAGTAAGCCTCACCTCCAACGTGCTGGTGAAGCTGAATAGCTAGGTGTAAATGGCAAGCACCCTATGCTGAATACGAAATCGTCCCGTCCACGCCTTTGATACATGGTGTAGATGAAACGAGATCCCCTGTAGGCGAACTGCGATGCGAACCGTTTGGCCAACCGCCAATAACTCTTTGGGGAATGTGCCGCGCACCCATGTACCTCCGGAATAGACCTGTATCTCGTTATAGGAGCCGCTCGTAATAATAGGACAGTAGACATTCATGGAGCCGTTTGAAATGAGAGGCTGAAATCCGGCCGCAAGTTCTTCCTGCGTCTTATTCTTCTCGGAAGGGAACCACGTGTGCTGGTTCGCATTGACCGTCTGTAAGATCGTATTTTGTATCGCCGTCAGCTTGGTCTGTAGAGAAGAATGGCCGTGGAGAGAGAGAACGAGTTTTCCTGTTTCCGAGTCATAGGATTTCACCATGAGAGGTACTAAGACAATGGATATGTATTGGAATCGGAGGTCATTGTCTACATAGGATAGGGGTGCCATGGGCTTGAATCCCCCGTGAAAGGGGCCTATCCGCATATTTGTGACATTCAGGGATTGTGGTGTTACAGCCCACTCCATACTGCGTATATATGTAGCACAGCCCTTAGCCCTTAGCCGAAGGCTAAAGCCCGCACCCTATCATAATATAAATGGACACTCTATCTCTCTGTTGGAGAGGTATGGCCGGTACAGGAAAACGCACAGCCCTTCACGCCGCGCTGAAAAAGACCGCCGATCTACGCAATGTGCCGTTTTCCATTCAGCGCAAACCCCTACCCACGACTGGGTCCACCGGCGACGTGACAGAGGCAGGGGCCACAGAGAGTGGGGCCGGACCCGAAGACATTGTTACAGGGCAGTGTATGATGGAGACGTCCGTTGTACATATCGGCCTGGATGTCGCGCGAATGTCTATGCAGGACAAACATATCCTGCGCCCCATTCTACTCGGATTTGGCAGAGGTTCGCAGGTTATGGCGGGGAATCAGGGGCGTGGCGCGCGAATCCTCGTACTATATCACGCCCATCTTCTCAGCTCCGAATCTATCATTCTCATTCAGGCATGTCTGGAGCAGAACGAGGATGACGTGTCCATCTGGATAACCTCGGAACTCCCTGTGCCGCAGCGGATTCGTGACTGGTTTATTGAGATCGGTGTAGATTCGGTGGACAGAAACTTCCAGAAATACGCCGAGTATGCGAAAACCCCTGTGAAGAACTGGCCAGACGTATTTCGCGAAATCATAGATGGTTGGCGCGCGAGACCCCCTCCAAAGCTACAGGAGTTGAAAGAAGTAAAGGCGATTGTGTACGGCCTTCTCATGCGAAATCTCCGTTGGGTGGAGGCTACCCACTTCCTTTTGGATGTTATTCTTGTACATCCAGAGTTGGATGAGGGGCAGCGAAAGGCGGCGATTGTGGCACTGTCCAACTGTGAGGCCACCGCGGGTGGCTATACAATCCCGAGTTACAGAATCCCTATTCTGTGGGAGAGTCTATTCCTACAGCTTCGGAGTATCTTCTTCAAAGAAGTTTCTGAGATCACAGTAGATGCTTCCACTCGTGTTGGAAGAGTTAGTACGCCGCGCAAAAAACGTGTGGGGGCAGGCCTCACAGCCGTGGGAGCCGTGTGAGCCGACACCCCATGAACTCGCAGCCGCAGAAGAGGAGGCCCACGCATCACCCCAGTTTGATAAACTCCAGCTGAAAAAGGGGATATGGGATGGATATAAGGCGGGTAAAGTGGCGCTAGTGTGTCGCCGTCTAGGTACAATCGCCCGTGTTGTGGCATTTTTGCCAGAGGGTGTCAAAGAACCTCCGTGGGAGTTCTGGGCGAAAATATTTGCGTGGTTTGGGGCCTCTAAGGATGGGAAGCCGTGGTGCGTCACGTGGTTCGCGGCAGCCGCCGAACGCAGATTCCCTACAGAGAAGGGTGTAGAGCTGGGGCCTGAACATGTGAATGGGGGGTATACGACGGTGTGTAGTAGCAAGGGCATTTTCATTTATAGGGCGGAGGAGGTAACTCGCGTACTTATTCACGAGATGATGCACGCCACCTGCTTGGACGAGAGTGGTCCGCAATGGGATATTCCTCATAGGGAGGGCATGGTGGAAATGTGGGCAGAGTTGATATTAATCGCACTGAAATCTGGGGGAAGGACCTTGACCGCTAGGCGCTTATGGACAAAACAGAGTCACTGGGTCGCAGATACTAACTGGAAGTCTAAGATGGATAATGGGCAGCATGATGCCACAGATTATGGGTGGAGGTATCTAGCCTGTCGCGAGCAAATGTACGCGATGCATGGTATCGTACTCCCTGCCCCTAGAGCATCAGCGACCATACAAAGTCTGCGGTTTACGCACCCTGATTTAGATGCCTAAACATAAATGCATACTTCCAGTAGAACCCCATGCAGATTTTCATAAAGACTCTCACTGGCAAGACTATTACTCTGGACGCGGACGCTAGTGACACGATTGAGGGCATCAAGGCCAAGATTCAGGATAAGGAGGGTATTCCGCCTGACCAGCAGCGCCTGATTTTCGCCGGTAAGCAGCTGGAAGATGGGCGTACCCTGGCGGACTACAATATCCAGAAGGAGTCCACCCTCCATCTTGTACTGCGTTTACGTTAATACTAGGCCACTAAAATTGCGGCCAACGAATACTCACATCATGATTATAGTAATCATAATATGGGTGTGAAAGGTCTATATACGTATTGTAAATCGTATAGAGCGCCACTTTATACGCAGAATATTCCTAGGGGTAAGCCACTCCGAATAGGATTTGATGGTATGTCCATGCTGTATAACTATAAGGCGAACTACGCGGACATGTACCCGACACTGAAAGAGCTTCTGTCGCAGGGTCACAAACTCATCTTTATATTTGACGGCAAGACGCCGGTTGAAAAGGAGACGGAAGTCAAGGAGCGCCGTACGATACGAGAGGGAGCTACGCAGCAGGCCAGTACTATAAAGGAATATTTGGCAAGTGAGACCAGTATTTCCAAGAACGAACGCCAAGTCCTAGAATATTCGGTGGCGAGATTGGAGTTCAAAGGGTGGCATATAACGAGAAACATCCGGCAGGCATTTCAAGAGGCATTGAAGGATATGGGCATTCCATATATGAAGGCCGTGGAAGAGGCCGATAATGTCCTGGTAGACATGGCTGCGGCGGGTAAACTAGACGTGGTAGTGAGTACTGATATGGACTTCCTCCTATCTGGCGTCAAACGTCTGTGGATTCCATTCCGTATTACATCGTATGACGGCTTTGAGGAGATTCAGATGGACGAGTTACTAAAGGGAGAAGGTATTACG
>Ga0214919_10001994_pt1 | contig 32661 bp, 23 predicted proteins | sample LL1503_MetaG_FD_177994 | JGI IMG/M metagenome (GOLD analysis project Ga0214919, IMG submission 177994) | Freshwater microbial communities from Lake Lanier, Atlanta, Georgia, United States - LL-1503 | ecosystem: Environmental > Aquatic > Freshwater > Lake | place: USA: Georgia | collected... | reverse complement strand
AATATTGAGTATAACATTAATAAACAATATCGAGGAAATTTGCAATACTCTTATAGTTTTAAAAACCCAATTGTATTTAAGCCTTTTAGTAAAATAAAATTATTTGAAAATAAATGGTTTACATTAATTAAAGATTTTAGTTTTCAATTAACTCCTAATAGTTTTGGTGCTTCTATCGATTTGAGTCGAACTTATGTAGCGCTCAAAAATAGGGATGTGACAAGTTTTTATGCTGGCTCTAATGATTTTTTTAATCCTACTTTAATTAATAAAAATTTTACAATAACAAGAAGTTATAATTTTCGTTGGGATATAAATAAATCGATTAAATACGATTATACTGCATCTAACGATGGCAGAATTTTAGAGCCATATGGCGAGGTTTTTAAAGAAAATAAAACTAATGCCGACTCAATTATTAATGTGTTTTTTAATGGTAAAAATATAAATGGAAAAACGCAAGGTAAGTATGGCGAAAATAATGTTTTTAGACAAGCTATGAACTTAAATGTAGATATCCCCATAAATAAAATTCCGATTTTTGATTTTATTAAATCTACTTATAGATATAGCGGAACTTATACTTGGAATAGAAGGCCCTTTGCAGCAGATGATAATATAGGCAATACTATTCAAAATACCAGTTCTCACAACATTACCGGAAATTTTAATCTTACCAATTTATATAATAAAATACCATATTTTAAAAAAGTAAATAATCCACAAAGTAAACAGTCTAATAATCAAATTAATTTAGATAAAGGCAATTCAGATTTAGCTAAAAAAGTTTCAGCCCCACCTAAAAATCAAAACTTCAAAGATATATTCGAGTTTTTAGCTAAAGGCATCATGATGGTTAAAAATGTTTCTGTTACATTTCAACAATTAGGGGGCCAAAGCCTTTCTAATTTTATCCCTAGTTCTCAATACGGTGGTATGGATTTTTCAGCACAACAAGCGCCTGGATTTTTATTTACCACAGGCTTGTTCGACGATAATATTCGTCAAAATAGCGCTAAAAATAATTGGCTTACTCAAAATTCAAATATAACTACTCCATACACTGAAATTTTTAATCGAAATTATACTTATAAAGCAAGCGTTGAACCTCACGGAAGCCTCAGAATTGAATTGAACGGAAATTATTCACTCCAAAAAAACTCGAGTGCTTATATTTTGTATGAACCCAATAATCCATTAAGTTTAAATGGTTTTTTGTTTAATGGGAGTCCAAATGAAACTGGCAATTTTAATATATCAACATTTACTTTTTTTAGATCTTTTAAGGATGGAAATGACCCAATTAAATCAAATTTATATAACGAGTTTTTGACCGAGCGATTTACAATTGCAAAAGAGTTAGGCGCTGCTAATCCATATTCAACAGGACCTAAAACGAATTCAGGAATTACACCTTATGTTGATGGTTATAGTAATAATCAGCAAGATGTAATGATTGCTTCATTTTATCGTGTTTACACTGGGCAAAATATTAAAAACTATAGTACAAAAAATATTTTTCCTACTATTCCTTTGCCAAATTGGACTCTGAATTGGGATGGTATCGGAAAAATAAAACAACTTAAAAAAACATTTAGTAAAGTAACTGTTCGTCATGGCTACAGCAGTTCTTATAATGTGAGCGGTTTTAATAATAATTTATTTTTTAATGAAGATGGTAATACTCAGAGCATTAGAAAACCAGTTGCAGCTCAAATTGGCCAACCTAATTTTGAATCTTACTACAACATTAATTCAGTTACTATTCGCGAAGCATTTTCTCCTTTATTAAAACTTGATTTCCAGTTTAATAAACCAGGATGGTCTGCAAATATTGAAAACAAAAGAGATAAAACAACTACTTTAAATATTTCAGGCTTTCAAATAATTGAAACCAAGGGGCAAGAATACATTTTAGGATTAGGATACCGAGTTCAAAAGTTAAAAATTAATTGGATAACCATTCAAGGGAAACCCCTTGAAAGTCCATTAACTGTTAGAGTAGATTTTAGTTTTCGAAAAAATATTTCGGTCATTAGAAGAATTTATGAAACCTCTGCTGATGATAGTCAACCATCTGGAGGAACAGATATTTATAATCTTAGTAATACTATTGATTATCAATTAACTCCTAATATTAATTTTCGAATATTTTATACTTGGATAAAAACAACTCCTCAAACATCCGCATCTTTTCCTACTGCTAATTCAAACGGTGGATTTACAATCAGAATTAATTTTCAATAAACAATAAATCTTTCAAATATTAAAAAAAAATCACTATTAATTAAAACAAACAATTACATTTGTAGTTCAAAAAAATAAAATAAAATGAATTTTCCTTCAGAATTAAAATACACAAAAGACCATGAATGGGTAAAAATTAATGATGATGAAGCATTAATTGGAATTACTGATTTTGCTCAACGAGAATTAGGCGATATTGTTTACGTTGATGTTAATTCTATTGGTGAAACAATTCAGAAAGAAGCAGTGTTTGGTTCAGTAGAGGCAGTTAAAACTGTTAGTGATTTGTTTATGCCATTAACTGGAGAAGTTTTGGAGGTAAATAAAGACATCGATTCAGCTCCCGAAGTTGTTAATAAAGATCCATATGGTAAAGGTTGGATGATTAAAATTAAAATCTCAAATCCTTCAGAAATAGCTGAACTATTAGATGTAGAAGAATATAAAAAATTGGTCGTTGCTTAAAAAAATAATTTTAAAGAATTAAGCCCTTTTAAGAAATCTTAAAGGGGTTTTTTATTGTTAGATGATTAAACAAATTATTTATAATTATTGCGGTTTACTCTCCATATTATGGGCAATTTTGATATTTGTTCTCTGCGCAACTCCAGGGCAATACCTACCCTCAGAAAAATGGTTAGAATTAATAGGTTTTGATAAATTTGTACATGCGAGTATTTTCTTTATTTTACTCAGTTTGGCATTTTTAAAAGCATTTAAACATAAACAACCATCATTTGTTTTTGTGATGTGTTTTGTTTTTGTATTTTTTTATGGAGTTATTCTTGAGTTTATGCAGGCCAATTATTTTTCTAATCGTAGTGCTGATTTTTATGATATCGCAGCAAATACTGCTGGTTGTTTTATTGCAGTTTTAATTTTTAAAAAAACAAAGTCAATCTATAAAATTTAAATTCTAGAGTATAAAATAAAAAATCAGTTTACTTTGGCTTAAATAAAGATTTTTGATTTTTTGGATTTGGTTTATTCCTTTTATCCATTTCTTTTTGATTAGTTCTTGCATCAACATCCTTGATAGATACCCACCGATCTTTTTTTAATTCGATTGCATCAAAGCTTCCGTCTGGCCCATAAAATTGAAACATTCCTTCCAAAAAAGCACCGTCTTCTCTCGATGCTAAATGACTATAAATAATTTGGTTTTTTCTTTCAATATATTTTAAACTCATACTTACTTCGCTACTATATTCAAACATCAAACGCTTCGGACTTTTTTTTGGTATGTTAAATATATCTTTTCCAAAAACTGGCTCCCCATCTGATTTAAAATATAATACATCTATAAATTTTCTTTTTGTTAACTTCGAATTTCCATCCCAACCAATAAGAGTATAAAATCCATCACATTCAATAATTTGAGTATAAAGCATGCCAAACCATTTATCAGGGCCACCGATATGATTTTCAGGCGATTTTACATCTATTGAATGATCACGTAATTTAAATACTTCGAATTCTGAAATGGTTTTATAATTTAAAAATGATTTTTTTATGCGCTTACTATTATTCACAATTAAATATCCAAAGTAGGTATGCGTTCCATCATCTTTGTTTAGATTCCAGGTAATTAATTTAAATTTTTTGTTTTTTGGAAATAGTATAGACGCTTCTTTAATACTATCAAATGGATAGTTTAAAATATTAGCATCGTTAACAATTTTGTCCCAAGCAGCAATAAATTTTTTGTTGGCATCAATTCTTTCGCTTTCAATTCGACTTAAAAATCCTTTTTCAATTATTTTTAATTCTTGCTCAACTTCTTTAAAAAAAACAAATGAACTATCGTTTTTTTGAGGAAAACAAATTAATACAGTAATTATAAATAAAAAAAATAAAATGCGTTTATTCACAGATATATAATTTGAAAACTAAGTAAAGATACAAATAATGGTAATTGTTTTAAATATAATAAGACCTATCTATTCTTTAAATTAAAAGAGTTGTTTAATTTGAAAAATAAATTTTTATTAAAATTACAAATTTTCTATTTTTTAATGCCCCTCAGTCTTTATAAAACAATTGACTGATGTTTTTAACAAAATTTATAAATGAAATCGGTATAAATAGAGATATTTTTTATTCTTTTTTAAATCTATTGTTAATTTTGGATATTTAAACTTGTTGGATTATTATTATTTTAAATTAATTTAAAAATGAAAAATATTTATATAATTTTTGGTTTGATATTTTTGTTTTCTGTCAAAATAATTGCCCAAAAAGGTTACGACATAAAATTTAAAATTAATGGCTGTAAAGACACAACATTGTTTTTAGCTAAATATTATTTTGATCAAACTTCAATCATAGATAGTTGTAAACATGTTAAAAATGGAAATATTCAATTTAAAGGGAGCTTAGCTTTAGACAGAGGAGTATACATTTTAGTTAATCAAGATAAGGCCCGATATATTGATTTTATAATAAACGACAATCAAAATTTTACAATTAATGGAGAATATACTAATTTAATGGCTTCATTAAAATGCATTAAGAGTAAAGAAAATGACGAGCTATTCTCTTACGCTAAGTTTATGATGGCTAGAGATAAAGATTTTGGAACTGCAATTAGTCAAATTAAAGGGAAATCGAAAGCGGATAGCTTAATCATAGTTAACGAAAAACAGAAAATTATTGCCGAAGAAATTAAAAAATTTGACAAAGAATTCTTAATACGAAATAAAGGTAATTTTGTTTTTGATTTTATGAATTTAAGAACTGAAAAATATCCACAAACCATACCTAATGCAAGTAACGGAAGGCCGGATAGTATTTATCAATATTATTATTATAAAAATCATTTTTTTGATGGAGTTAATTTTAAAGATGAGAGAATAATGTTTACTCCATTTTTTGGCGAAAAAATTAAACGCTTTTTTGACCAGGTGCTAGTTCAACAGCCAGATTCAATTATCAGAGAATTAGACAAAATACTTAGTCAGTGTTTGCCAGGTACTTTAGTATTTAATACCTTGATTGGCCATTTTACATATAAATACGAAACCAATAAGGCCTTGAGTTTTGATCAGTTTGGAAATTGTAATACGTTTGAAAAAGTTTTTGTTTATTTAGCCGATAATTATATTTGCAATGGAAAAGCAGAAGGCATTTATGACGATGCTACAATTTTAAAGATTAAGGACAGGGTAAATATTTTACGCAAATTATTACCTGGCCAAAAAGTTACCGATTTGCAAATGATTGACACCCTTAATGGAAAGCAAGTTCTAAATATGGGATTTGATACAACTAAAACAAGTGCAGGTGCCACATTTTTGTATAATAAGCATGCGGGTAAATTAAGCACAATGTATAAAACCTTGTATGAAATAAATGCAAAATATACTATTTTAGTTTTTTGGGCCGCAGATTGTGGTCATTGTCAAAAAGAGATACCAAAATTGTATAAAGATTTGCAAAGCATCAAGGGCTCAGTAGATTTTAAAGTGTATGCAGTTCAAACAAAAGAAGAATTATTTAACGATTGGAAAAAATTTATATCCGATAATAATTTGAAAGATTTTATTCATGTTTTCGATCCAGTTCATATTAATAATATAAAAGAAACGTTCGACATCACAGGCACTCCAGTTATCTTTTTATTAGACAAAGATAAAAAAGTAAAAGCAAAAAAGTTAGCAGCCGATCAGGTTGTTGATATTATTAAAAATCTAGAAATAGCCGAAAAAAACCTAATAAAATAAAGTCAAAAACAATTAAACAAAACAAACATGAAAAAATTTATTCTTTTTCTTACCATCGCTACCATTTATTCATTCAGCGGATTATCTCAAAATGGATACGATATTAAAGTAAATTTTAAGGGTTGCAAAGACTCAATGGTTTATTTAGTAAAGTATACATGGGATCAACAATATCTAGTAGATACTTGTAAAAAAATAAAAAATGGTCAAATTCAATTCAAAGGAAAAAAAGATTTAGATAAAGGGGTATACGTTTTAGTTAGCCAATCTAATTCAATTTATTTTGATTTTTTTATAAATGAAAATCAAAAATTTTCAATTTCAACAGATATTTCTGATGTTGTTAATAGTCTTAAAGTATCAGGAAATAAAGAAAACGAAGAATTTTTTAAATACATCAAATATATTACCACCAAAAATCAAGATTTTGGCAAAGTAAGTGCTCAAACTATAGGGAAAAGTAAAGAAGATAGTTCGAAATTTATGAATGAAAAAATCAAAGAATTAAACATTGATGTTAAAAAGTTTGATTCTGATTTTATGACTAAAAATAAAAATACTTATTTGTATGATGTATTAAATCTTAAAACTGAAAAAGAACCAATTGAGATTCCAAAAGCAAAAAATGGTAGGCCAGACAGTATCTTTCAATATTACTATTATAAAAATCACTTTTTTGATGGCATTAATTTTAAAGACGAAAGAATTATTCGCACGCCATTTTTTGATGACCGTGTCAAAAAATATTTTGATAATGTAATCTTACAACACCCCGATACTTTAAATAAAGAAATTGATTTTGTTCTAGGCAAATGCGAAGAAAATAATTTGGTGTATAATTTATTAATAGGTTATTTCACTTACAAGTTCGAACAAAGTAAAATAATGGGCTTCGACAAAGTATTTGTTCATTTAGCCGACAAGTATATTTTACCAGGACGTTCCTCAAGTGTATATTCAGAAGAAACAGTTAAGAAAATTAGGGAGAGAGTAGATATCATGCGTAATTTATTGTTAGACTCTAAAGTATCTGATTTGTTGATGATTGATTCTGTATATGGTAAACAAGTTAGAAAGATGGGTTTTGATACCGCCTCTTCAAGTAAAAGTATTACCGATTTATATTACAAGAACCTAGAAAAGTTGACACCAATGTTTAAATCCTTGTACAGCGTTAATGCTAAATATACAATTTTGATTTTTTGGGCAGTTGATTGTGGACATTGTAAAACCGAAATACCTATTTTAAATACAGGTTTAAAATCACTAAAAGGAAAAATTGATGTAAAAGTTTATGCTGTTCAAACTAAAGATGAATTATTTAACGATTGGAAAAAATTTATCGTAGAAAATAAATTAAATGATTTTGTAAATGTATTTGACCCCATTCATTTAAATAATTTAAAAGAAAGATTTGATATTTATTCAACCCCAGTAATTTATATTTTGGACAGAGATAAAAAGATAAAAGCAAAACGTTTATCTGCAGATCAAGTTGTTGATTTATTAAAAAACTTTGATGCTTTTGACAAATAATCTAAAAAAATCGCACATTAATTTGTTTTAATTTTAAAAACAGAAGAAGTAGAAAGTTAATGAAAAAATGAGAACAAGTTCATTGAAAACTCAATTTTTCACAATTTTTTATTTATATGTCGATTCTATATTCATCATTTATTTATACTAAATTATGTAACTAAGACTAATAATTGACATTATGTTTCTAAAATAGAAATATGAAAAAGGCATTTTGTTTAGTTTTAGTTGTTTTTAGCAAACTAATTTTTAGTCAAACCGAATTAAAAAAGGTAATCAATATTAAAATTGATACTTTAAGTGTAAAAGAATATAATCCTGATGATATTCCTAAAGAGTTTAGGAAAATATATATTGAATTTGGTTATGGCGATCATGCTATAATAAATCCCAAAGAGGTAGAAGTTTTAAAAGATGCAGTTATTAAAAGCATTGATCTTGTTTATACTAAATTCCCTATAGATCAAGACTTAAGTGATCTTAACAGAAGGAGAATAGAGTACTTACATTTATTATGTCCCAGTATATTTAATAATACAATGACAAAATGGAGTATTATAACTCAAACTAATTGTAATAGCGAAAAGAAAGCCAAATCATTGTATCATGGCTTTGTTGTAATATATAGGCCTGCTGCAACCGCTGAGAGCATTGCTGAAGAAATAGCTTCTCTAGAAAATTGTTGGAAAAATAAATTAGTAAGGGATTCATCTGTTTTAAAAATTTTTATAAGAAATAAATGGGAAAATATTACTGTAGTTTCTGACTTGACTGGAAGCATGTCCCCTTATTTGAGCCAATTATTTCTTTGGTATAGATTAACGTTTTTAACTAAAGATTTTTCTGAATTTATTTTTTTTAATGATGGTGATATGAAATCTGACAATATTAAAAAACCAGGAAAAACAGGTGGTGTATATTATTGTAAAAGTACAAACAGAGATACAGTATTTAAAACTGCAATCAACTGTATGAGAAGAGGATATGGGGGGGATATTCAAGAGAACAATATTGAAGCCATAATTTTAGCTATTAATAAAAATCCCAATTTAAAAGAAGTGATTTTAATTGCTGATAATTGGGCGCCAATGAGAGATTATTATTTAATGAGTCAAATTAAAATACCTGTACATGTTATTATTTGTGGTTTGATTCCAGGAATGTCAATAAATACAGAATATCTTGATCTCGCAAGGAATACAAAAGGTAGTATCCACACACTTGATGATGATATTAGTCAATTAATTTATATTGCCGAAGGAAAAGTTATTCAAATTGGTGGCTATGAATATAAGATTATTGGTGGAAGGTTTACTAAAATCCGTAGGACTTGATACTTTAATTTTTTGAAGATTTAGGACTTATTTTTTGAAAGGAAGGAATAAAAATAATCAGTTAATCAGTAGTATTAATTTTATAATTTAAATTTTAGATATTTATTTAATACCAAATAAATTGTGTTTTAATAAGTTTCTTGTTTTAGCAACTTAACGTCTTCAATTAATTTTTTAACTTCAGCTGTATTAGTGCCATCATACATGCCTCTAATTCTTGCTTTTTTATCTATCAATAAAAATAATTCACTGTGTAAAAACCCTTCTGGAGATCCATCATCTTCAAAAGCATTTACTAAATAACTGGTTTTAGCTAAATCGTAAATTTGTTTTTTATTTCCAGTTAATAAATGCCATTTATTAGTTTTTGCTCCATATGTATCTGCATAGTTATTTAATACCGCCACAGTATCATGTAAAGGATTAACTGAATGTGATAAAATTAATACTGAATCATCTGCCAGAAAAGCTTTTTGAACTTCTTGTAATTGATTACTCATCATTGGACAAATGCTTTGACAAGTTGCAAAGAAAAAGTTAGCAATGTATATTTTGTTTTTAGTTGTGTTTTGATTAACAACTCGACCTATTTGATTTGTTAAATTAAAGCTGGCAATTTGATGATAAATAGTATCGCCAACAATTATTTTTTTTTCGCCATAAATTGGGAGCAACACACTTGACTTTTTTTGAGTACACCCAAAATAAAAGACTAGACTATAAATTAGGAATATTTTAAGAATTAATTTTAATTTCATTTTTATCAATTAATTTTTGTTTTTCTTCTTTCAATCTTAAATGCTGATATTCTTCTATCAATCTTTTTAATTCAGAAACATAGCGAACATCATAGTAGCCGCGAACATTTCGGTTTGCATCTATTAATAAAAAAAAACTATAATCAATATAGTAAGGTTTTTTTGTAAAATAATCTTTAATCTGAAATTTAAAATCTAAACTTTCTAAACCAAAAAAATGAATATTATTATGATTTCCTAGTTTTAATAATTCATCATGCGCTTGTGATTTTCCGTTTTCATATTCAGTTACTAATATAAATGGAATACGTTCTATTTTTTGTTTTTTATAATTTAAATATTCCCATAATCCAGTTAGCCTGTATGAATCTTCTCTGTATTTTTTATTTATAAATACTATAGCGTATAAAGGATAATCTATTTTTTTTTGTTTTAAATTAACATTACTATCACCATTTATCTTTTCGAAAAAAAAATCGTTTACTTTGTGATAAATAGTGTCTCCATTTTTATTTAATAATTTTTCCCCATAATATGGTAATTTTCTCGAGTTAATATTACTTGATTCTAGAATAAGCCAGAACATTGATGGGAAAGCTATAATTAAAATTATTAGCCACTTTTTGTTTTTCATTTTAGTATGAATTGAATATTAAATTACTCCAGAATTATTTTTTTTGATAATATTTTTTCTCCGAGTTTAAGTTTTAAAAAATACACTCCTGGGTTTAAATCTTTTAAATTAATATTTTCTAAACTAGTTGAGCTGTTTTCAAAAGATAATTGTTTTACAATTTTTCCTGTGATATCGTAAATGAACATACTATTATTTTTTGATGGATTGTTTTTTATTTCAATGTTTAAAATACCTTTAGAAGGATTTGGATAAAAATTAAGACCGTTTTCATCCATAATATGGTTTGTCAATCCAACTACTATTGATTTGCTATTACCTGTTACTAAAGCGGTAACTGTTGGCGTTTGAGATGTAATTAAACTAATACGGGTGTAATTGATACTTAAGATGGCGAATTTTTGTGATGCATGAAAATAATTATAATATGTTTGTTTTATTGTGCCTACTTGTGTTGGAGGGAGGCCTGTTATTAATGCAGCAGATAGGTTTAATGTTTGAACACTTTTAACTCTTAATACGTTAGTTAAAGTAAGATTGTTGGGTAGTTTAATTGTTCCATAACCATCTGCGTTTGATGTTAATGTTCCCGAACAAGTCCCGTTTAAAGAAAATACGAAGGTTCCAGAAAAATTATCGCTAATACTTGTTCCAAAAGCCATAGGATATTTTGCAGCTACCGCTGTATTTGTAAAATTAAAAGACAAAGTGCTCGACGTAAGTCCCAATAACTCTGTTTGAGTGGTTGGAGTTATTGAAGATTTTAAAAAGGTATATAATCCTCCTTGTTTCTCCACTAGATTACAACCAGAAAAGCTTGCAGAATTTGTAACTGTTACAGGGCTGATATAGGCAGTTTCTAATATATTTGGTTTAGCATTCAAGTTTGTAAAATCCCAAGTTATGTTATTACCGATAAGTCCAATAGGCATAGCAGAAGAAAATCCTAAAGTATCCATTGGATAAACAAGGTTTGTATCTCCAACTGATGGCTGATTAAAACTTTGAGTTAGAACTAGGTTTTGAGATTTTAAACTTATTCCAATTAGTATTAGAAAATAAAAAAAAGTTTGTTTCATAGATTAATTTTTAAATTTATTAAAAGTAGTTAAATAAAATAATTTTTTAATTAATTTGATTTATTTAAAAGACTCTTCTGTTAAAATAACATGTGAATAATTGAAAGGTTCGATATTATTCTTTAATTTATCAACAAATGTTTCGCCATACTTGATATAAAAAGAAGAAAAATTTTCAAATCTTTCTTGAGGAATATTAAAAGGAAATAATTTAAGTTTAATTTTTTTTATTTGATTTATTTCAAATTCAGATTTTTGCTTTATTGCTTTTTTTGCTTTGTTGACTATTTCATCAATACCATTTAGCTGTTTTTGAAGTTCGGCTAAAATATTTTTTTCTAATGTTTTTTCTATAGATAAAATTTTATTTTGAATTTCGGAATAAACTTGTTTTATTTTTTCTTTTTCGGCCTCTAGTTCAAAATCACAATTTTGTTGTTTTATATATTTATTTATTATCTCTTCTTCTGTCTGAAAAAAATCAAAAATCGATAAATTTAGCTTTTCAATTTTAGAAAATATTTTTTTATCAAGAATTGTGACGAAATTTCTTAGCATTAAAATTGGATAAATAACTTCAAATGAATTAAACATTTGTTTAAACTCTAACCAATAAGCAATTTCGCTTGGCCCGCCAACATAGCATAAGTTAGGTAAAATAATTTGTTGATAAACTGGCCTTAAAACTACATTAGGGCTTATTTTTTCAGGATTATTTTCTATTATATCGAGAAGTTCAAAATCGGATAATTTTTTTTCAGTACCAATTAATTCAAAATGACTATCTTTTTTTTCAATTCTTGTTCGGACATTTTTTTCTAAATAAAAACAATTTATTTCTCTTGGATTTACTTGACTCGAATAACCTAACGAATTTATTTTAGCCATGCTATTTTTTACCTCTTTAAAAGCAGTATTTTCAAAAATATCTTTTTTGAATTGATTTTTGAATTGATTTTTAAATAATGAGTCATTTCCATCGGCTATAATTAAACCGTATTTACCAAATAGTGCATTTACTAAAAAGCGCGTCGCCTGTGCAAGCGTGTTATTTTTTAAATACGCATTTTCAAAAATTAAAATCAATTCGTTTGCTGAATCTGAATTCCCAAAAAGTTCTTTAATAAAAGGTAAAATATTTTTTAGTTCTTTTGTGTCAAAATTTCCAACAGCTCCAGTTTGCGTATCATTCCATTCAATTTTTTTTTCAAAGGTGTTAAAATGGTTTACTTCATCAAAGTCGTGATCTTCGCTAGCCATCCAATATATTGGCACAAAATGGTGTTCAGGAAATTCTTTATTTAATTCATCGGCGAGGTTTATAGTTGTTAAAATTTTATTTATAAAGTACATTGGGCCAGTAAATAAACATAATTGATGGCCCGTGGTAACAGTATATGTTTTTTTTTGATTTAATAAAGAAATGTTATTTAATGTTTGTTGTGTTGTATTTGAAACAAGTTTAGATTGGTCTAAAAGTATTCCACTTAATAATTCTCTATCAAAATTAGAGTAGGGGTTCGTTGATATTAAATTTTTAAATCCAATCTTAGAAGGTGGGTAATCAAAAAGTGAGCTTATCGTTTCTTTATTTTCAATATAATCTTGTACTAATGGATTTAATACCTTTGAACTTTTAAATGAAAGATTTTGTTTTACGAACATGTTAATTTGCTATAATTTATTTCCAAATGCTAAATCACCCGCATCTCCTAGTCCTGGTAAAATATATGATTGTGAATTTAATTCAGCATCTATGGCACCGCACCAGATGGTATAATTTGAATTAGGCATATTATTTTTCAAATAATTAATTCCATCTTCGCTTGCAATAGCGCAAACAAAATGCGTGTGTTTTGGCTGGCCTTTTTTTATTAGTTCGTTATAAGTAAGAATCATTGATGAACCAGTTGCTACCATTGGGTCACAAAAAATTAAAACTTTGTCGTTTAAATTTGGAGAAGCCACATATTCAATACTGATTTCAAACGAATCGTGTTTATTATGTTTACGAAATGCACTAATAAATGCATTTTGTGCTTGATCAAAATAATTCAATAAACCGTTATGTAATGGTAATCCTGCTCTTAAAATTGTAGCAATAACTGGCTGTAAAATTAATTGTTTACTTTCTGCAATTCCTAAGGGAGTTTGTGTTGATGTAGTTTCATAATCTAATGTTTTGCTAATTTCGTATGCAAATATTTCTCCAATACGCTCCATATTTTTTCTAAATCGTAAACTGTCTTTTTGAATGTTAACATCGCGAATTTCAGCAATGAACTGATTTAAGATTGACGATTTGAGAGATAAATTATGAACCATCGTTATTTAAACAGATAATTGATTTAACATTTTTCTATAACTATTGCGTATCCTTGTCCAACTCCAATGCACATGGTAACTAAGGCGTATTTTTTTTTGTGTAAATGTAAATCAATGGCTGCAGAATTTAAAATGCGCGCGCCACTCATTCCTAATGGATGCCCAATAGCAATAGCACCGCCATTAACGTTTATTCTTTCATCAGTATCATTAAGTCCCCATGCTCTCGTACAGGCTAAACTCTGGGCTGCAAAAGCTTCATTTAGTTCAATTATATCAATATCTTTAAAAGTAAGGCCCGCTCTTTTTAGCGCTTTATTTGAAGCTTCTACTGGTCCAATCCCCATAATTCGTGGCTCAACACCAATAGCAGCGCTTGATACAATTCTTGCTAATGGTTCTAGATGATGTTGCTTTAAACCTTCTTCGCTTGCAAATAATAATGCAGCTGCCCCATCATTAAGGCCGCTTGAATTTCCAGCGGTTACACTCCCTTCTTTTTTAAAAGCAGGTTTTAATGCAGCTAATCCTTCTAAACTCGTTTTAGATTTTGCAAATTCATCTTTGTCAAAAATTAAAGGAGCTCCATTTTTTTGAGGAATATTAATGGCAACTATTTCTTTTTCAAAACGTTTATTTTGTTGTGATTTAGAATATTTTTGCTGACTCCAATAGGCAAAAGCATCTTGATCGGTTCTATTAATTTGATATTTTTCTGCTACATTTTCGGCAGTTTCGCCCATAGCATCAACCCCATAAGTTTCTTTCATTTTTGGATTAATAAATCGCCAACCAAAACTACTATCATGTAATTGTTGGTCGCGACCATATGCAGCAACTGCTTTACTTAAAATTAAAGGCCCTCTGGTCATATTTTCAACTCCCGCAGCAATCATTAAATGTTCGTCTCCAACTTGAATTGCCCTCGCTGCGTCAATGGCAGCACTTAATCCACTTGCACATAAACGGTTTACAGTTTGCCCAGGAATCGTAATTGGTAAGCCGGCTAATAAAATAGCCATACGGGCAATGTTGCGATTATCTTCTCCAGCTTGGTTAGCACAACCCATAATCACCTCGCCCACTTGACTAAAATCAACCGTTGAATTTTTTTTCATTAATTGATTTAATACAAATGCGGCCAAATCATCAGTTCTAATAGTTGATAAGGTTCCTCCAAAATTACCAATGGCAGTTCTTAATCCATTTACTAAATAAGCTTGTTTCATTTTTATAAGTTTAAAGCGGATACATTTTTATAAAGTTTAATAAAATTTACCATGGTTTAGAAGTTTTATATACCGTGCCATTAAATAAAGCAACAATTAAATTTGGGTCATTACTAAAATAAATTTTTATTCGATAATGACCTAGTTTTTTTGTTTCTGTTTCGCAAAAAACTTCTGCAGTAATCTCATCATTTTCGTGTAAACTCTCAATATGAGAAATAGATGTTTCTATACTTACACTTTTAATACCTTTTGAGTTGGATGCAAAAGCTAAGGCGCTATCAGCAAGAGAATATGTTATCCCACCATGGGCAATTCCAAAACCATTTAGCATTTCTTTTTTTATAATAAGACTTAGTTTACAAGAACCAATTTCTTGTTTTATAATTTTTATACCTAGCCATTGGCTAAAAAAATCATTTGCCATCATCTCATTAATTATTTCAATATGTTTCATAAACTAATTATAGAGGTTTATGGTTTTACAATTATAATTTTGGCTTCCATGGAATTTCGTTAGCCTTTAATTCCATAGATAACTGCCGCGAAAGCATAAATAAATAATCTGACAATCGGTTTAAATATTTTGAGTGAATAGTATCTACTTTTTCGTTTTCGGTAAGTCGCAATACAGCACGCTCGGCCCTTCTGCATACACAGCGGGCGATGTGGCAATAAGAAACATATATATGGCCGCCGGGTAAAATAAACGATTTCATTTCTGGCACTTGCTCATCAATTAAATCAATGGCTTGTTCTAAAACCTCAACATCTTTTTCATTTATTGGCGGAAGCGACATTTTATTAGAATTATTTTCAGATAAATAAATTTTTGGATCGGCCGCTAAATGAGAGCCAATAGTAAATAATCGATCTTGAATTGAAACAAGTAAATCAACAGATTCTTTTATGGTTATTACATCTCTTAATAAACCAATGTGAGAGTTTAGCTCGTCAACTGTGCCATAAGCTTCAATTCTTAAATGTTGTTTTGGTAATCGAGTACCACCAATTAAAGATGTTAAGCCGGCATCGCCAGTTTTAGTATATATTTTAAATGACATAACTGAATAGTAAAATTAAATAAAAAGGTAAAAGAACACTTGGATAATGTAAAGCTAATAATTTTTTTCGAGCTTGAATCTGAATTTAAATCTGATTATTTTTCAATAAAAAAGCAACAGTAGTTAATTAAAAAGTAAAACTGATATTCACATTTGGCATTATTGGTAATTGATTAATAATTTTAAATGTAAACCGATCAACGTAAAAAATATTTTTTTGATTGTACAAATTGGTAGCGCCCATATTTACTTCTAATAAATTGTTTTCTTTTATACGATATTTGTATTTTAAACCAATATCTAATCTGTGAAAATCAGGAAAGCGGCCACCATTTAGTTCGGCAGGAATATAATTTAATGTTCCGTTAGCTGTTGGAAAATTATAATTGATATTGCCTTGAGGATTAAATTGATTAACAAAACCTTGTGTTTGAGTAAAAGGAAAACCAGTTCCAAAATTCCATCGGGCATTTAATTCCCAATTTTTCTTTTTTCCAAACATATAGGAAGTAACTATATTAATATTATTCCTCCTGTCAAAACTAGGAGCGTATTTACTAACTATTCCGGTACTTGTATTTCCAAACCATCTATCGTTAAAGGTTAAAGAATATACTGCCCATAAATAAAAACGTTTTCGATCATATTTTAATACTAAATCAAAACCTTGAGCACGCCCTTGTTCAATTATAAAATTCTTTTTAACCTCATCTGGATAGCTTGAAAATGAGGTGTTGTCATCAAACAATTTGTTTCGGTTGATATTGATAATGGTATTGAAAAACTTTTGATATACTTCAATATTTAATTCAAAGTGTTTAAACAAATCAAATTCAAAACCAGTTACAATATGGTTTGCTTTTTGTATTGATGAGTTAACGGTTTGAGATTGTCCATTTATATCCAAATATTCTTTTGATAAATCTTGATTTTCGGGAGCATTAATAAAGCCATAAAATAAATTCACTACATCTCTGTCGCTATTGGCGCTCATTAAGCTTTGGCTATATAAACCCGCGGCAGCTTTAAATCTGATTTTTTTTGTGAAATTAACTTTTAATGAAGCTCTTGGTTCAGGCGAAGCCACATTCATTGTAGCATAATACTGATACCTAAAACTAGGCTCGAATACAAGTCGTTTTTTCACATCAATAAATTTATATTTTATAAACGCTCCTAAATCGATTGTTGCTCGAGATAATGTAATTAATGCATATTGGGGGTTTTGGATTTGAAATTCGGTATTGGTAGTTATCCCCTCAAATCCAAAGCGAATTTCTTGTTTACCAATAAATTTTACAAAATTAAATCCAGTATTTACCCCATTAATATTGCTGTATTTTGAATCTGTTTCTTTGGTAGGATTTTTAAAATCGATGCGGTAATTTGAATATGCAAATACCCCTTCAATTAATAAAGAACTATTTTGGGGCACCAATAAAAAATTAGTTCCAACGCCTATGTTTTTCCAACCAAAACTTGCTATATCACTATAATCTACCTTGTCGTTAAAATTAAATCCAAACAGGCTAAATTTACTACCATTGGTTGAGTTGATGGAAACTTTACTGTATATATCGGTGTAATTAAAAGGTAATCCGTTTGGATTAGCATATGAATATAATATTTTTGAGGTTTGAGGCAGGTAAGAATGTTTGGCTGAAAAAAGGTATGATATGCTGGTGTTTCCATCATCATTCAATTTAAGCAAAGGCCCTTCTAATGTTGTTTTAGCGCCAAAAGTAGAAGCTGATATTTTTCCACTGTGGCGTTTTTTATTTCCATCGCGTGTTGTGATATCCATAATTGAGGAAGTTCTGCCACCATATTCGGCCCCAAAGCCTGCACTGTAAACATCTGCATTCTTCATAATGTCATTGTCGAAAACCGAAAATAAACCAATAGAGTGAAACGGATTATAAACAATTAAGCCATCTAATAAAACTTTATTTTGAACTGGTAAGCCTCCTCTAATGTATAATTGGCCGCCCTGGTCGCCTGTAAAAACTACACCGGGTAACACTTGTAAATATTGCGCAATATCGGGTTCGCCTACGCTCGGAAGTTTGTTAATAATAATGGGATCAATTTTTTGAAAGCCCACACTGGTATTTTCTATTTTTTGGCTGGCTTCGGTTGTTATTTCAATCTCATCGAGTTTAACGCCCCCTTTGATGGCAAAAAACTTTTTATTAATAATAGAACTTCCTTTTATCGAAAAATGGTCTATAATTGTATCAAAATCAAAATTAGTAATTAACAGAGTATATTCGCCCGGAACGATTCGATTAATATTAAAAAAACCATTTAAATCGGTGCTTGCACTTAAATTAGTGTTTTTAAAAAACACATTGCAAAAGGGTATTGGCTCGCCATTCGCTTTATCAAAAACAAAACCTTGAACAGTGCTTTCGAACTGAGATTGACTTTTTGAAACAAAAGAAAAAAACAATAAAACAAAAGATAAAAATCTTTTCATTAAGCCATATTAAAACTGCGCGTAAATGTAATTATTATAATTTTGTTGGCCACTTAGCATAGCAGTAAAACGAATAAATGTTAAAAAATTATTAACATTGCTATAAAAACATCGTTCAAAACTCTTAAAATTTGTTATAAAAGTTAACAAAAAAATAGTATTATTTTTAAATTTAATATTTAATATTTAACTATCTTTACTTCCGTTATGAGATTAAATTTTACCATACTAATAATTTTATTTGGCATTTTAAGTCCAAAAACTAAAGCTCAGACATATTATTTGAAGACTACAGGGACTTTTACTTCACCAGCTAGTTGGACAACAGATCCTACAGGAGTGGCTTCTATCGGAACACCAACTTCATTCACTGCTGCAAATTGTAGTTGGCATTTCGCAAATCGTACAGGAACACTTTCGCTAAACTCCACTAATAATTTTACTTTTGTTTCTACCTCAACTGTTTATATTGATCTTGGCCTTACATTAAAATTTAATACTGGCGGTAGGTTTTACGGAGACCCAGAAGTGGTAGTTAATTCAACAATAATAATTAACGCATCCATCAACCCCCTTGCTATAGCTAGTACTACATTTAATACTGGTAGCGTAGCTAAATTTACCAGCGGTACCACGATATGGGCTTATAACACACCTTATTACAACTTATATTCATGTGGTGGTTCAAAATCGATTACCGGGTATCAATTTGCAAATAGCGCTGGAACAACCTTTAGTGTTACAAATAATTTTTATATTGGTGATGGACTTTATCCAGGTGATCAATATAACAATGGGGATGAATATGTATTTAATAGTTCTTTTACTACTATTCGTAATTTCACTGCGAATAATTTATATATTTTGGCAGACGACGTAAGTATAACTAATTTTACTGTAACCAATATCACTATTGGTGATGGAATAGCTGAGACTGTTTCGGGTTTTGGATATTACAATGGAAATAATACTGCATTAGGCGTATTAACTAGCACTAATTCTAACCCATCAAGTGTTTTAGGCACTATAACGGATAACTCACCGACATATACTTTAACAAACTCTACAGCTGCAAATCCCACTTCAACATACTCAAATGTAATAATTGCCGGGACAATTAACTTAAATGGACCAAGACATAGTATAACAACGTGTACAATTAATAATGTAAGAGATCAATCAAGTATTAGTTCAATTTATAGTAACGCCATATTTAGTAATAATTTATCTTTAGAAGGCACAGGAACCTATTCTGTATTAACTGATATGGTTGTTGGTGGAACTTTTTCGCTTTCTGCAACTAATGGTTTTAGTTTAAATCCTACAAATACAACGCCAATTACTTTTTCTGTAAATAGTTGTGTGCTTAATACCAATTTAATTTTAGAAGCAAGTACTGCCACCATTTCAGGTGCATTGTCAGGTACAGCTTCTATTATTGGTGATTCTAATTCATCATTGGTTTTTGATAACACTTCAACTGGCACTTTAAATCTATCAGCATGGCCTAATAATAAATTTAAAGATTTTACCATTGATGGAAGTTCCAGTATCTCTCTAGGTAATAACATATATATCATGAATGGGAATTTTAATTTATCGGGAGGTACTTTATCGTTAAATAGTAAAACCTTAAGTATTTCAAATTCTGCAATGGCCGTAACATCAGGTTCTCTCTCAGACAATGGCACCTCAACATTTTCCTTAAATACAGTTACTTTGACGGGAGGTTTAAACATGGACGGAACTAACAACACATTAAAATCAATTATAACGAATAGCAGTTTCTCATTATCAAATGCTTTGAATATTAAAGATTATATTCAAATAGATGGTGGTGCATTTACAACAAATAACTTCTTAACATTAAAAGCAAATAATTTAATTTCTGCAAGAGTATCTTCTTTAAGTGGAACAGGCTCTATTTCTGGAAATGTAACAGTTGAAACTCGTATTGCAGGAACCACTGCTGGTTGGTCCTTACTCGGATCAAATGGGGTAAGTAACACTACCATAAACGAATGGCAAAACCAATTTCCTGTAACATGCTCTAACTGTACTAATGATTGTTATTCTGCTAATGGGTCTTTTTTTGCATCTGTTCAAGGCTATAATGAACCTACTTCTAGTTATATTACAAATATAACCACTACCGATAATGTTTCAAGTGGTAAAGGTTTTTGGGCATATTTTGGTACCGGAACTGTTGTTGCAACCGCTACTACTATTTCATTTACAGGCCCCTTAACACAAGGAGATGTTACATATCCAATAACTAAATCAGGAAACGGATATAATTTAATTGCTAATCCCTATGCTTCTCCTATTGATTTTGATCTTTTTAGAGCACAAAATAGTAGTTTGATTTCAGCTACAATGTATGGGCATAATAGGACGGTTAGTGGAAGTTATGTAGTCGGTGGAGCAGGCACTAATGGAGTAAATAAAATTATCCCTGCTGGCCAAGCTTTTTACGTTTTAGCATCAAGTGCAGGAACAGCAACATTTACTGAGGCAATGAAAACAACAAATAATACTAATGCCAATCCAGTTCTTAGATCTTCTTCATTAGCTCATAATTTGAAGCTTAAAATTAAAGCATCAGATAATAATTCAGATGAAACTATTATCGCTTCATCTTCTAATGCTACCTTAGATTATGATATAGATTATGATTGTAAAAAAATAAATTTAGCTCCAAGTTATTTTGGAGTATCAAATAATAAGCTTACTTCAATTTCAACCAAAATAGGAAATAATGTTTTTTCGATTAATGATATTGGTGTTATTACAAATACTATAACTATTCCATTACTAGCTAAAGCATTAATGCCCGGACAATATACAATTTCGGCCGAAGACGCATCAAATTTTGACGGTTGTGTTATTATCAAAGATAAATTATTAAATGTTTATAATGACTTAATAATTAATCCATATGTTTTTAATCTTAATGATACTAATTCAAGTAATCGTTTCGAACTAATTTTATGTCCTTTTAATAAATCGGTTTCTGTTAAAGAACTTAACGAATCAAATAATATATTAATTTCTCAAGATGAAAATGGTGCTTTTGTAAAAACGTTTTTCGAACAAAATACTAAAACAGTTATTTCTGTTTATAATATTTTAGGCCAGAAAATGACAAAAGATATTATTTTAAATGAGGCAAGTGCTATAACTCGTTTAGAAATTAATAATCACAATCAAATTTTATTTGTAAAAGTGGTTGCCAATAATCAAAGCGTTACAAAAAAAATAGTTACGCATTAAAAAAAATAATTATTTATTAAAAAAAGCACGGCTATTTGAACCGTGCTTTTTTATTTTAAATAATCAATGGAAATTTTTATAATACTATTTGTGACACTAAAAATAAAAAAATTAAATATTACTAATAAATTAATAACAATTCTTATTTAGAATGATTATAAATTATAAATAACCAAAAAATAGTTAAAAATATAGCTTAATAATCATTAATCTTCTATTAAATTTGCATCTAGTTTTATGTCACTAATTTGTCATAGCTATTAAATTAAAAGGTTAAAATTTTTTCATTTTTATATGAACAACCAAGCAGCTCAAATTTCATTAAAAGCTCTGATAGCGTTAGTTTTCTCAGTTTTTATTTGCTCCAATAGTTTAAATGCTCAAGATGGAGAAAAATTATTCAAACAAAATTGTGCGGTTTGTCACTCAGCTCATACCGATCAAATGTCTACAGGCCCCGGATTAAAAGGTGTTTTTGATAGAGTGCCAAAAGGAGATTGGATAACTAAATGGATTATCAATAATGAAAAATTGATAAAAGGTGGCGATGCTTACGCTACTAAAATTTATGCTCAGTATGGTAAAGCAGCAATGACTGTTTTTGAAGGGCAATTAAACGAAAAAGATGTTGCAGCAATTTTAAATTATATTAAAACTCCACCAGTTGTTGTAGCAGCTTCAGGAGGCAATGCATCTGCAGATTCAACTGAGTCTTCTGAAAAAACAAATGGGATCGATCCATTATTTTTAATACTAGGCTTTATTGTTGTGTTAATTATTTTATTGGCATCTCTTCGTAGCGTTCGAACTTCCCTTCAAAATTCAAACAACCGCTCAGAAGGAATAGATGAAAAACCTGAGCAAACGTTTTGGCAAGAAGTAAAAGAATGGATTACAGGAAACCGTCGTTTAGTTGGTGTTTTTGTAATTATAATTTCTTTTATAGGCATGAAAAGTTGTTGGAATGCTTGTTACAACATAGGTGTTTATTACGATTATAAAACTCAAAAAGGATATAAACCTGAACAACCTATTAAATTTTCGCACAAATTACATGCAGGCGAAAACGAAATAGCATGTCAATATTGTCACAGTTCAGTCGAAAAATCTCGTCATGCAGGCATACCATCAGTAAATATTTGTATGAATTGCCATAAAGCAATACAAAAAGGACCTCAGTATGGAGAAAAAGAAATTGCAAAAATTTATGCTGCCAATGGTTTTAATCCAAAAACTGCCACCTATGATAATAGTATTCAAAATCCTTTAAAATGGATTAAGGTTCACAACCTCCCTGACCACGTTTATTTTAATCACTCACAACATGTCGTGGTTGGTAAAATAGAATGTTCAACTTGCCACGGAAATCTTAAAGAAATGACTGTAGCTGAGCAAAAAGTGCCTTTAACCATGAAATGGTGTATTGAGTGCCATCGCAAAACAGAAGTGGTTATGGAGGGCAATGCATACTACGACAGATTACATAAAGCATTAAAAGAAAAATATGCTGGCGTACAAGATGTGAAATTTACAGTAGAAAAAATAGGTGGTTTAGAGTGTGGCAAATGTCACTATTAATTAAGATTAACATTAAGAATTTATATAAGTAATGTCTATGTCAAAAAAATACTGGAAAGGATTACCAGAGCTACATAATAGCCCAGAGTTCCAAGAGCAGCAAAAAAACGAGTTTGCTGAATCACCTCCAATGGATGAGTTTTTAAGTAGTAGTGAAGCTGAAAATTCAGGAACATCCCGACGCGATTTTCTTAAAGTCATGGGATTTACTACAGCTGCCGTAGCTTTATCAGCTTGCGAAACACCTGTTAATAGATCTATTCCTTATGTTGTAAAACCAGAAGAAATTACTCCTGGTGTTGCAAATTTTTATGCTACTACTTTTTACGATGGTCATGATTATGCTTCTGTATTAGTTAAAACTCGCGAGGGACGACCAATCAAAATTGAAGGAAATGATTTAAATGGCTTATCACATAGCGGTACAAACGCTCGTGTTCAAGCTTCTGTTTTGGGCTTGTATGATGGAGCTCGTATACGTGGCCCACTTATTAAAGGAAAAGAAGTAACTTGGAAAACAACGGATGAATCCATAAAAGCAGCTCTTTCAAAAGGAAATGTAAGGATTTTAACTTCAAGTATTATTAGCCCTTCTACTAAGGCTGTAATTGCAGAGTTTAAAGCCAAATATCCAAATACAAAACATATTACTTATGATGCCATATCATATAACGCTTTAACAATAGCAAACAAAAATGTGTTTGGTAAATCGGTAGTATCTTCTTACGATTTTAGTAAGGCAAAAATAGTGGTAGGAATAGCTTGTGACTTTTTGGGTAACTGGTTATCGGGCGAAGAATTTTCAAAACAATACGCTAAAAATCGTAAAGTTTCAAAAGAAAATTCTGATATGAGTCAGCATTTTCATTTCGAAACAACACTTTCGTTAACAGGCGCAAATGCCGATTATCGTTACATGGTTTCTCCTAGCGAATTAGGTAAAGTAACAGCGGCTTTGTTCAACGAAGTTGCAACTGCTACTTCAAATGCTACAGTTCAAGCAAATACAAAAATTGAAAACAAAGAGGCAACAGCAGCTATTAAAAAAATTGCACAAAAATTAGTTAATCATAAAGGTAAATCGTTAGTTGTTTCTGGATTAAATGATGTGGGTATTCAAACCTTAGTCAATGGCATTAATCAAATGTTAGAAAACTATGGTAAAAGCGTTGATGTTGAAAATTATTTAAACTTAAAACAAGGAAATGATTTTGAATTTGCGACTCTTGTTTCTGAAATGGCTTCTGGTAAAGTTGATGTATTAATCACTTATAATTGTAATCCAGTTTATACAGCACCCGCAAGTTTAAAATTTGCTGAAGCATATAAAAAAGTAAAAACAAAAGTTTCATTTGCTCAAGTATTAGACGAAACTGCTCAATTAGCAGATATAATATGCCCTGATAATCATTATTTAGAATCATGGGGAGATGCAAATCCTAAACGAGATACTTATTCATTACAACAACCAACAATTAATCCAATATTTGGTCAACCTCGTCACGAAGGAACCCGTCAATTTCAAGATTCTTTATTAAAGTGGTCAGATGTCAAAACCGATTATTTAAAATATTTACAAGGTTATTGGAATAATCATGTTTTTCCACTTCAAGGAAGATTTTCTGATTTTCCTTCATTTTGGTCTAACGCCTTGCATGATGGTGCAATAAAAGTAGCAGTTTACAATGAGCCTACATTTGTTCCAGTAACTGTTGATTCAACTGGAATGCCTATGATGACTGGAGTTGCTTCAGTTATCAAAGCCGATTCAATTCTTTTTTCAGCCGAAACTAATATACAAAAGGTAGTAACTGTAAAATCATCAGCTGAAATATTACCAACACCCGATTATAAAATAGCTGCAAAAACAGCTACTTCTATAAATAAAACTAAACTAGAATTATTTGTTTATGAAAAAGTAGGCATAGGAAATGGTAATTATACTAATAACCCATGGTTAATGGAGTTGCCAGATCCTATTTCTAAAGTAACATGGGATAATTACATTACCATGAGCCCAATTGATGTTAAAGAAATGGGTATAAACGAAATGTTACGTCAAGACATTAATGGTACTATTGTAGAATTAACAGTAAATGGTGCTACAATAAAAGCACCTGTATATCCTCAGCCTGGGCAAGCTCCAGGTACAATTGGATTAGCAGTTGGTTACGGCAGATCAGCCGAAACATTAAAAGTAGCAAACGGAGTAGGTGTAAATGCATTTCCATTTTTAGGAATGATTAATGGAACTATTCAACCGATTGCGACTAATGTTTCAATAAATCCAACTCAAGAAATTCATCAGTTTGCTGCTACTCAAATTCAGCATACTATAATGGGTAGAGAAGAATTTTTGTTACGCGAAGTATCTTTAAAAGAATTTAAAGAGAATGATAAAGAATATTGGAATCCTGCATTAGAATTAGCCGTTTCAGGAGGAAAGAAAAATGTAAATGATGTTGATTTGTGGGCTGCTCATCCAAGACCTGGTCATAAATGGGGAATGAGTATCGATATGAACTTATGTTTTGGATGTGGTGCTTGTGTTGTAGCTTGTACCTCTGAAAACAATGTAGCAGTTGTAGGAAAAGCCGAAGTAGCTAAAACTCGCGATATGCATTGGTTGCGTATTGATCGTTATTATAGTTCGGATGTAACAAAACATAGTGCCCAAGCCGATGGCTTACTAGAAACTAAAAAAATGTACATCGACATGGAAAACCCTTCGGCAAATCCGAAAGTAACTTTCCAGCCAATGATGTGTCAACATTGTAATCACGCACCTTGCGAAACAGTATGCCCAGTTTTAGCTACAAGTCATAGCACCGAAGGTTTAAACATGATGACTTATAATCGTTGTGTGGGAACCCGTTATTGTGCTAATAACTGTCCATTTAAAGTTCGTCGTTTTAATTGGTTTAATTATAATGGTAACGATATGTTTGCTGATGTAAACCCTGCTCAGCAAGAGTTAGGTCGCATGGTATTAAATCCAGATGTGGTAGTTCGTAGTCGAGGTGTGATGGAAAAATGTTCTATGTGTCAGCAAAAATTACAAGCTGGTAAATTAGAAGCTAAAAAATTGGGAATGCCTTTAAAAGATGGAGCTATAAAAACGGCATGTCAATCAGCCTGTTCAACTGATGCTATTATTTTTGGCGACTTAAACGATGCTGAATCAATTGTTTCAAAAGAAAGAAAAGATGAAAGAACATATTTTTTGTTAGAAGATGTAGGAATAAAACCAACTACTTCATATAAAGTAAAAGTAAGAAATCAGGATGAACAAGTTATTTTTCATGAGCAATCTTCAAAAAAAGAGTCTGTTCACGAAGAAAAACATTCATAATAATATTTACGAATAAAAATTAATAAATTAATATGCACGCAGAATCAGAAATTAGAATACCATTAATACTTGGCAATAAAAGTTATCGCCAAATTACTGATGATATTATAGCACCGATAGAGGGTAAGGCAGCAAAAGGATGGTATATTTTAACAAGTATTTGCGCTTTATGTTTTTTATGGGGAATTTTATGCTTATCATATACTATTGGAGTTGGAGTTGGAGCTTGGGGTAGTAATAATGGTGTTGATTGGGCTTGGGACATAACTAACTTCGTTTGGTGGATTGGTATTGGACATGCTGGGACCTTAATTTCAGCTGTTTTATTATTGTTTCGTCAAAAGTGGCGCATGGGAATTAATCGTTCGGCTGAAGCTATGACTATATTTGCGGTAATGTGTGCTGCTATTTTTGTATTGTTGCATACTGGTCGTCCATGGTTAGATTACATGTTATTTCCACTACCAAATCAATTTGGTTCATTGTGGCCAAATTTTAACTCTCCTTTATTATGGGATGTTTTTGCAGTAAGTACTTATTTTACTGTATCACTTGTGTTTTGGTATATCGGTTTAATTCCTGATTTTGGGATGATTCGAGATCGCGTAATTAAACCATGGCAAAAGAAAATGTATAGTTTTCTTTCTTTTGGTTGGGGAGGAAGTGCTCGTCATTGGAGTCGTTTTGAAGAAGTTTCATTAGTTTTAGCAGGATTATCTACACCCTTAGTATTTTCTGTTCACTCTATTGTATCTTTTGACTTTGCTACTTCTGTTGTTCCAGGATGGCACACAACCATTTTTCCGCCATATTTTGTGGCTGGTGCAGTTTTTTCTGGGTTTGCTATGGTTTTAACTTTAATGCTAGTAGTTAGAAAAATTTATAAATTAGAATCATACATTACAATTAAGCACATTGAATATATGAATATTGTTATTATAGTTACAGGTTCTATTGTAGGCGTTGCCTATTTAACAGAATTATTTGTGGCTTGGTATTCTGGTGTAGAATGGGAACAATATGCTTTTTTAAACCGAGCAACTGGTCCTTTAGCATGGTCTTATTGGATTATGATGGGTTGTAATGTTGTGTCTCCTCAATTATTTTGGTTCAAAAAAATCCGAACTTCTATTATAGCTACTTTTATTTTATCTATTGTTGTAAATATAGGAATGTGGTTTGAGCGTTTTGTAATTATTGTAACAACATTATGTCGCACCTATGTTCCATCATCATGGAATACATACTCTCCTTCATTCATAGATATTGGTATTTTTGTTGGAACAATAGGTATGTTTGGCACTTTCTTTTTATTATTTTCTCGTTTTTTTCCTGTTATAGCTCAAGCAGAATTAAAAACTATTTTAAAATCTTCGGGCGAAAGTCAAAAAAAATCAGCTTCAACCCATGCACCTCACTAATTATTTGAACTTATATAAATATGGCAACTAATAAACATATTATTCACGGAATTTTTGGCGACGAAGTGCCAATGATGGAGGCAATAAAAAAATTGAGAGCTTCTGGCATTCGAATTAAGGATGTATTTTCTCCAATGCCTGTTCACGGCTTAGATTCTCTGATCGGTTTACCTAGAACCCGGATTGCAATTTGTGCATTTATATATGGTTTAACTGGATTAGGTTTAGCTACTTTAATGATGTGGTACATGATGATTTCTGATTGGCCAAATGATGTTGGTGGTAAACCAAATTGGCAATATTATTTTAACATTCCTGCTTTTATTCCAATTACTTTCGAAAGTACTGTGTTTTGTGCTGCACATGGAATGGCATTAACTTATTTTTTACGTTGTTGGTTAATACCTGGTGCAAAAGCAAAAAATCCAGATCCAAGAACTACCGATGATAAGTTTTTAGTTTATTTAGATTTAAACGACGATCAAGCAAAAAAAGCTGAGGTTATTTTAAAAGAAAATGGTGCTGAAGAGGTAAATCAAATCAAATCTTACCTTGTTGAACCAAAATACACTTTAGAAGAAACACACTAGTATCATAATAATGAAAAGACAATACAAAACCATCAAATTATCCCTTGCCACTTCATGTGTTGCGCTATTAATGGCAGGGTTTTCATCTTGTGGTAAAAAAGATGCAAACAGTCCAGGTGTAGAATTTATGCCGGATATGTATCGTTCGCCATCTTTAGAATACTACAGCGTTCATACCGTTGATGGAGATACCATAAATAATGCAATGAAACCTGTATCTGGTTCGGTGGCTAGAGGATATCTTCCTTACGCTTACCCTAATACTCCTGAAGGATACGAAAAAGCTGGATTAAATCTGCATAATCCATTTAATTCTGATTTATATCGGGCAGATTTTGAAAAGGAGGGGGAAATATTATTTAGTAAGTTTTGTATTCACTGTCATGGTGCAGCCGGAGCAGGAGATGGTAAAGTCTCAGCAAAATTACCTGGTCCGCCACCTGCATATGATGGACCATTAAAAAATTTACCTGAAGGAAAAATTTTCCATTCCATTACATACGGAAAAGGATCTATGGGTTCGCATGCTAGTCAGCTTACTCAAGAAGAACGTTGGAAATTAGTTTATTATGTTCAAAAATTACAAGGCCCAAAGGTTGCGCCAACTGATAGTTTAAAAGTTGTTGCTCCCAGATAAATAATATTAATTAAGATTTAAGAGAGATTATGAATACTGAAAAATTAAATTTTATATTTCCTTCAAAAGCAAAATTAACTGCTTTTATTTTTATGGCTGTTGGCTTAATATCTATTATAGCCATGTTTTTAACAGATCATGTTGAGGGCGATGCTAATTATCATCTAAACAGAGCTTGGAGCAACGTATTTGCTGGTTCTTTTTTCTTTATGGCCTTATCATTGGCAGCAGCTTTTTTCTTAGGCTTGCAATATGCAGCTGAATCAGGTTGGTCAACTACTATTAAAAGAATTATCGAAGCAGTTACCATGTATTTGCCTTGGGGTTTAAGTTTTATGATGTTGTTATTTATTTTAGGTCAAATGCATGTTCATCATATTTACCATTGGATGGCAGATGGGATTGCTACTCCAGGTAACGAGCATTATGATAAAATTATAGCGGATAAGATGGGTTATTTTGGTGCCTTTTGGTGGATCAGAACCATTTTATACATGGTTGGTTGGTATTGGTTTACAATGAAATTACGTAAGAATTCATTAGACGCTGATAAATTAGATATAGATATTAACAACAGTTACCATTGGAAAAACATTAAATTGGGTGCTTGGTTTATGGTTTTATTTGCAGTCACCTCTTCTACTGCTTCATGGGATTGGCTAATGAGTATCGATACTCACTGGTTTTCTACTTTATTTGGATGGTATATTTTTTCAGGAATGTGGATCAGTGCTTTAGTAGCTATTACCATTTTATTAGTCTGGTTAAAAAAAATTGGATACATGGAGTTTGTTACCGAAAGTACGGTTCATGATATGGGTAAATGGATGTTTGCCATCTCTTTCTTGTGGACATATCTATATTTTTCTCAATTCATGTTAATTTGGTATGCCGATATTCCTGAAGAAGTTGTTTATTTTCAAACCCGTTGGGAAAGTTATAAGGCCCTTATGTGGACAGTGTTTTTTGTAAACTTTGCTTTTCCAATGGTTATGTTAATGAGCCGCGATTGTAAAAGAAACTTTTTCTTTTTAATGTTTGTAGGCACTATAATTTTTATTGGCCATTATTTAGATTTAATAATGATTGTGATGCCAGGTACAGTTGGTAATCACTGGACAGGATTAAGTTGGATGGAATTCGGAACATTCTTTTTCTTTTTAGGTGTATTTATATACGTAGTTCTTAATGCGCTCTCTAAAGCGCCTTTACTTGTAAAAAATCACCCGTTCTTACAAGAAAGTTTACACCATTCAACCTAAGAATTAAATAAAAAAAGTATAAACAACGATAATTAAATTTTTAAATATATAGTAAAATGAGTTTATTAGTTCTGTTAGCCATAGTATTATTGATAATTGCCGGACACCAATTGTTAAAAATTATTGAGTTAAGTCGAAGTTTAAAAAAAACAAAGGAGTGGCAAATTAGCGACTCAGATAATAACATGATGGGGAAAGCCATGTTGTTATTTATGTTTTTGTTTTTTGCTTTTTTCTTTTGGCAAGTGGACCGTTGGATAAGCCGTTCATTGCCTCCAGCTGCTTCTGAGCATGGAGTAAAAATAGACGAGCTTTGGGATGCAAATATGTATTTAATTACTGTGGTATTTTTAATTACTAATTTCTTTTTATTTTGGTTTGCATATAAGTATAGAGGTAACCATAAAAATAAAGCCTTTTACTTAACTCATAATAATAAATTAGAAATGCTTTGGACCATTATTCCTGCAGTAGCCCTAGCATTTATTATTATTTTTGGTTTAAAGTATTGGAACGAAATAATGGACGATGCAACCGATAAAAATAAAATAACAATAGAGTTATATGCAAAACAATTCGATTGGTCTGCTCGTTATACTGGTAAAGATGGAAAATTAGGCGAAACTGATTATAGACAAATTTCAGGAACTAATTCAGTAGGTATGGATACTACTGACACCTTCGGATACGATGATTTAATTGTTAAAAATGAATTTCATATCCCAGTTGGGCGTCAAATTGAACTTCTCATGAGAAGCCGAGATGTTATTCATAGCGCTTATTTGCCTCATTTTCGTGCCCAAATGAATTGTGTGCCAGGGATGATTACAACTTTTAAATTTATTCCTACTAAAACCACTGCACAAATGCGCAAAGATCCTTACACCCTTAAAATGATGGATGGTATTAATAAACAGCGTGCTAAATTTAATGAAGAACCAGTTGATTTTGATTATCTTTTGTTGTGCAATAAAATTTGTGGCGCCTCGCACTATAATATGCAAATGAATGTAGTGGTGGATTCAGAAGAAGATTATAATGCATGGATTGCAAAACAAAAAGCAGTTAAAGTTGTTGCAACTAAATAATTATTTTAATTAACATTTATAAATAGTATATACATGGCTACCAGATCTAAAACCATAACAAAAGAAGAAATCGAACATTTGGTTCATCATGAACATGTTCAAGACCACGCTCATGATGATGATCATGAAGAGAGTTTTGTGAGTAAATATATTTTTAGTCAAGATCATAAAATGATCTCCCGTCAGTTTTTAATTACTGCAATAATTATGGCGGTAGTTGCTATGACTATGTCAGTTGTTTTTAGATTACAATTAGCTTGGCCAGGAGAAAAATTCGCTTTTATTAATGCTTTATTAGGAGATAAGTGGGGCAAGGATGGAATTTTAGATCCTAACATGTATTTAGCATTAGTTACTATTCACGGAACAATAATGGTTTTTTTCGTTTTAACTGGTGGTTTAAGTGGAACTTTTAGTAATTTATTAATTCCTTATCAAATTGGTGCTAGAGATATGGCTTCTGGCTTTTTAAATATGCTTTCTTATTGGTTTTTCTTTGCTTCAACAGCAATTATGCTTTGTTCATTATTTATTCAAGATGGACCTGCTTCTGCCGGATGGACAATTTACCCTCCTTTATCCGCACTTCCTGAAGCTATACCCGGCTCTAAATTAGGAATGACTTTGTGGTTAGTTTCTATGGCTATATTTGTTATATCTTCATTATTAGGAAGTTTAAATTATATAATTACCATACTTAATTTGAGAGCAAAGGGCATGACGATGACTCGTTTACCTTTATCTATTTGGGCGTTTTTTGTTACAGCAATTCTAGGGGTTCTGTCTTTTCCAGTTTTATTTTCTGCAGTACTATTATTAATTTTTGATAGAAGCTTTAATACTTCTTTTTATTTATCTGATATTTATATTGGTGGAAGACCATTAGATAATGTTGGTGGAAGCCCAGTATTATTTGAGCACCTTTTCTGGTTTTTGGGCCATCCAGAAGTATACATTGTATTGTTACCAGCTTTAGGCATTACCTCCGAAGTAATTGCAACAAGTTCTCGTAAACCTATTTTTGGTTACAGAGCAATGATAGGTTCTATTTTA
>Ga0214919_10001993_pt1 | contig 32667 bp, 18 predicted proteins | sample LL1503_MetaG_FD_177994 | JGI IMG/M metagenome (GOLD analysis project Ga0214919, IMG submission 177994) | Freshwater microbial communities from Lake Lanier, Atlanta, Georgia, United States - LL-1503 | ecosystem: Environmental > Aquatic > Freshwater > Lake | place: USA: Georgia | collected... | reverse complement strand
TTGCTCCAGTTGCACCAGTTGCTCCAGTTGCCCCAGTTGCTCCAGTTGCTCCAGTTGCCCCAGTTGCCCCAGTTGCCCCAGTTGCACCAGTAAATCCAGTTGCCCCAGTTGCGCCAGTTGCTCCAGTTACCCCAGTTGCCCCAGTTGCACCAGTAAATCCAGTTGCACCAGTTGCACCAGTAAATCCAGTTGCACCAGTTGCACCGGTTGCTCCAGTTGCCCCAGTTGCACCAGTTGTACCAGTTGCTCCAGTTGCACCAGTTGCACCAGTAAATCCAGTTGCACCAGTTGCACCGGTTGATCCAGTAAATCCAGTTGTGCCAGTTGCTCCAGTTGCACCAGTTGCCCCAGTCGCACCAGTATATCCAGTTGCACCAGTTGCCCCAGTTGCGCCAGTTGCGCCAGTTGCTCCAGTTGCGCCAGTTGCCCCAGTAAATCCAGTGTCGCCAGTTGCTCCAGTTTCTCCAGTTGCTCCAGTTGCCCCAGTTGCCCCAGTATATCCAGTTGGTCCATCTATTCCATCCAAATTTACATTATATATTTTATTATTGGATGACAAATCCTCCCCATATATATTTACAACTAAAATAGTTATACCTCCAGAATTTTTATCATATAAAACAACCGTTCCTTCAATTTTATTTGCTAAATTTGTAGAATCTACAACAATAATAGAATTTCCAGGTATATATGATAATCCTAATCCAATAGTAAGGCTTAAAGTTTCACCTATAGTTGGGGCTAATGTTATACTAGTAGTATTTGATAAATATTTATCACCAGATGCACCAGTAAATCCAGTTGCACCAGTTGCCCCAGTTGCGCCAGTAGCACCAGTATATCCAGTTGGCCCATCTATTCCATCTAGATTTACATTATATATTTTAGAAGTTAAAAAATCAACACCGTTTATATTTACAACTAAAATAGTTATATCTCCAGAATTTTTATCATAGGATATAACAGTCCCCTCAATTTTATTTGCTAAATTCGTAGAATCTACAACAATAATAGAATTTCCAGATATATATGATAATCCTAATCCAATAGTAAGGCTTAAAGGTTCATCTATAGTTGGGGCTAATGTTATACTAGTAGTATTTGATAAATATTTATCACCAGATGCTCCAGTAAATCCAGTTGCGCCTGTTGCGCCAGTATATCCAGTTGCACCAGTATATCCAGTATCTCCAGTTGCTCCAGTATCACCAGTGTCTCCAGTATCTCCAGTGGCGCCAGTATATCCAGTAGCGCCAGTATATCCAGTATCTCCAGTTGCCCCAGTATCACCAGTGTCTCCAGTATCTCCAGTGGCGCCAGTATATCCAGTAGCGCCAGTATATCCAGTGTCTCCAGTAGATCCAGTATCACCAGTGTCTCCAGTATCTCCAGTTGCGCCAGTAAATCCAGTAGCGCCAGTATATCCAGTGTATCCAGTTGCTCCAGTATCACCAGTGTCTCCAGTATTTCCAGTGGCGCCAGTAAATCCAGTAGCGCCAGTATATCCAGTGTATCCAGTTGCTCCAGTATCACCAGTGTCTCCAGTATCTCCTGTTGCGCCAGTATATCCAGTAGCGCCAGTATATCCAGTATCTCCAGTTGCTCCAGTATCACCAGTGTCTCCAGTATCTCCAGTGGCGCCAGTATATCCAGTTGCACCAGTATATCCAGTGTCTCCAGTAAATCCGGTATCACCAGTGTATCCAGTGTCTCCAGTGGCGCCAGTTGCCCCAGTATAGCCAGTTGCGCCGGTCTCCCCAGTTTCACCAGTATAAGCATTACTATTAGATAATGATGCCCAATAATTTGAATTTATATCATCTGGGATATGATTCTCATTATTATCTTCTGATATAGATACATATAATAATCCACCATAACCGACAGCATCTCCTTTTTGATAGGAGATATCACTTCTCCAATACCCCCTATAATTAACTGAAAACCCAAAACCAGTTGCGCCAGTATAGCCAGTTGCACCAGTATATCCAGTTGCCCCAGTTGCTCCAGTTTCTCCATTTCCAATAGGACCATTATTATTTGGAGATTCTATAATTCTATCTAATTCTGCAAGTTTAAGTATTTTTCTTACTGGTCTCATTTTACAATAATATTATTAAAAAAAAAATAAATTTATTATTTATATTTATACATTTTTTTTTATAATAAATGTTAAATAATACTCCAAGTGTTCCCTCCAAATATTAAATGAATGTTATCAGTTGGGCTAATAAATAGTGCATCAGTTGTGGTGTCCTGTAAATTAATTTGGATTGGAGTTGGTGGTTGCGATGCTAAATTTAAAGAGATTACTCTTACATTAATGGACGAATTATTAATGATGGTGATTTCTGTACCATTGAAAATGGTTGATCCATTTAATTGAATTTGAGGTTTATCACAATCACACGTATCTGAATCTTCTGGGGTGCCTATATTGCCATTTAGATAAATTGTAAGGATATATGATGGCGCCGTAGGTGAATTAATAATGCCATAGCCAACATAATCGGAAGGAATAATAATACAATTTTTAGTTGAGAAATTAATTTGATAATTTGTAGGATCATCCGTGATTATTTCATTTATTGTTGTAAAAGAATTACTACCTTTAAATTTTTCTAATTTTGTATTCTCTGGTAAAACAAATGGATTAGATATTGTCCAATTGTTTGGCAATTGTACTAAATCAGTACATTCTGAATATAACCCCCAATATTCACCAATTAATGGTGTTGGTTCTGTAATTATTCCATTAGAAGAATATTGAATGTAATATTTATCTAATCCAGAAGAAGAAGTATTTCCATTTACATCTGGATTTGGGCTTGTTGGGATTGTTGGGATTGTTCCAGTGTTACCTTGCCAAGTTACTTGATTTGGATAATAACTAATACCAACTGGTAAAGCATTTCCATTAATATAAATATTTGTTGTATATTTTCCACAAATATAAATATTTCTTGTCGTTAATTCAATATTATAAATAATGGTTGTTATATTTTTTTCGAGCAAATCTATTTTAGTGTTGAGTACTTCAATTAATCTACTTACCTCTCCATATCCATATAAATTTGCAATTCTTTTGAAATATAATAACATATTATTAATAATAGAATTATATGAAGATGGCGTAATTGTATTTATTAATTTTCCATAACCTTGACCTTCAAAACAAAAAACTCCATGTTGAGATTCTCCATTTATTACTGCCATACCATCCACATTATTTGCGATTGTATTTCCAGTAATAACATAAAAATAACCTTTGTATAAAATATTAAGATTTACGGTTTCGTAGTAATATAATGATTTTGGTGGTAATAAAATATGACCATTAACGGTTGAATATATACCAATATCATTATACCCAGTTGAATCAGTATTTATATTTGGTGGTACTATATACCCATTAATTAAATTTCCTTGTATTAATAAATCATTTTGTTGCATAACTTTTAAATATATATTATTTATAGAATAATCATAATTATACACCCCTCTACTATTTTTATACTTTGTAAATGATGATATGTAATATTTTTGGGGCAATATTGTCATTCTAATTGAAATTTTTAAATAATAATTATATTGAAGATTATTTACAACAATTGGTGCATTTAATAACTCTGGGCTTCTATAACATTTACTACCACCAAAATATGTATTTGTGGCCTCTGTCTCTTTTGTATAATAAGCCAATTCATACCCATTAATATAAATAATAGATTCAAAAAAGTTTATTGGTGAATATACATAAATATTGATGGTATCACCTTGAGTTACTGGATATGGATTTATTCCAGTGTATAATGAGCCATCCACCGGAAAATTAATTCCAGCAATGTCGCCACCATATTCAATTAAACTAAGCAAAGGAGGATAGCTTGCTATACTATCAATATCATCAGTTACAAATATAAATTGTAAAGCATTAGAACTTTTATAATAAATTTGGCCACTAGTTTCAGATGGATATCTAATAGCAATACAAATTTTGTAATTATAGCCTAATATAACCGAATATGTTCCAGGATTTACACTACTAAAACTTAATGTAGGATCAGTTTCTCCAGTATCATTATATTCATATAATCTCATCATTACTAAATCTGGTGTGGAATTGCTCATTAAATTTGCATTTAACTGATAAAATACTGAAGTTATACCACTTCCTTCAAATTCATTTGGCTCATCTATTAAAAAACCCAATTCAAATGAATATGTGGATAAATTAAATTGAGGCGGTAAAGTATGACAAGATGTCTCCAAATTAAATAAAACAATTGTGTTTATATTTACAGGATGGTAAAAATTAATTTGGTCTACTGGCGGGGCAAGTGGAGAACTTAATTGATATAGATAACAATTATTAACGATTGAAGGCTCAGATGGATTGTATGGGTATCTTGATGGGGTGGATGAATTTGGTACAGGAATATATTTTGTAGCATTAATATAAATTTGCATACTTAGATAATACCATATTTTGTTATCACCACCCTCGCCCCCATCGCCCCCATCGCCCCCATCGCCACCCTCCACATAAATCTGATTTGTATAAATAAATATATTCATACCAAATGAGTCTAGATTTTCTATACTCACCAAATCATAATAAATAGTAATGCTATTATTAACTAAATCAAAACTACTAATATTTAGAATTTGATAAGAACTATCTTCATTACTAAATTTACCCACAAAAATATCGCTTATTGTTGTTTCTATAGGTGGATTTATAGTAAATGTAACACTTTTATTATTGGTTTGATCTAATATAATATTTTGTACATTATATTGTACAGGTGGTGAATTTGTTCCTTCATAATTTTGAATAGAATATAATAGTGAATTTGAAGATGGAAATTCATTATAATATGGAGGCTCTGCTCCTAGTTCCGGGAATGGCGGGAATGCTGGGGATGGTTGTATTGATTCTCCAGTACTAATATAAATACCAACTGAGCCATTATTTTTAGATCCATTAAAATATATTTTATTGCCATAAATGATACATAATGTATATGGAGATTTTGTTGTCCCAATTAATGCACTATATGGAAAAGTAATTGAAGACTCTTCTGTTGTAATATTGGTAGTGGTGCCACCAACAATATTATTATCACAATCTATCATAAAAATAGAACTTACATTTGAAAGTGGCACATCGGGGCCAGAATCAGATAAAGCATATATATAAAAAGTAATACTATTTCCTACTGATGGCAATATAAATGTTGTAGCATTAGGGGAAACTAGACGAAGAGTGCCGTCTATGGTATTAGTCTGTTTTAATCTGAATAGTGTGTTATTTGGGTATATTTCAATATCAGATCCTAAATATCTAATGGTGGAATTAGGTGTTAATAATACTTCTTCAACGGGCGAAAAAGAATTTGGTTGCACATTATTTTGAATAATAATATCACCAATATATTGAGATTTTTTAACATTTACTGGATATGTTAATGTGGTAATAGAATCTAATGGAATACTAATAGTATTCAACTCATTTTGGTTAGTTAATTGATTTGATACCGCGGCAAAAAATTCTGGATAATATTGCATTATTTTAATAACTCTATTTAAATAATCAATAGATTCTACAGTTTCCAATTTATTACCAGTGTCTAAACCATCTGACATTTCTTCTCCAATATTCACATCTAAATATTTATATAAATCAATTGGAAACCCTTCACGCGTCACAATTTTGTTTGGCATTTGACTACTATCATCTGAGTTAAGAGGAAGCCCAGTATCCAGATATGAAGTTAATTTATCTACTAGGACACTTTTTGTGAGGTCAGTAACAATTTTATTTTGGATAGATGGGTCAATTGCTCCTAAATCAACTAATTCTTTATATAATAATAAATTAGATCCAGTAATATAATTCCATCTTTGATTATGGTCATATGCAATAAATATAGAATCACCATACACATATTTATTATATGGCCTATCTAATTCTTGTATTTTATTATTATGGTGATCATAAAAAGATATTTTTGTTTTAAATTCTTTTGCTGAGTCTTCAATTTTTTCAATAAGGGTTACTTTTATTAATATATTTATTACATATGAATTAATTGGTATAGTAATTTTAATTTTATTAACATTTGATAATTCATTCTCTACTAAATCAAGCAATAAAAATTTATTTGGCGTTAGCAATGGATTTGGAACTGAAAAATTTAATGTAGAGCTATTAACCGGTTGTGTAATTAAAAATTTAATTACATTATATGATGATGACATTATGCAAAATATATATGTTATAAAAAAAAATTTATTATTATATTTAATAATTTTTTTTAAGATTTATTATTATTAAATATGTTTCACAGTTTAAATATGTTTCAAAGTTTTTTTAAATATGTTTCCATACACCTATTCGATTAGATTCATCGGAAGAAGTATATATTAATCTAATTGTGTCTTGTGGGCTAATATAAATTACATCTGATGTGGTATTTCTTAAATTTATTGTGTTCATGGTATTAAATGTCGGATCATTTGATAGATATGACTCTGACGATGGTGCCCAGTCAGAGGGAGGATCGCCATTTAATGGCGTTGATGATGGTGGAAATATATTATATGGAAATGATGGGACTGGGACAATATTAGGCAATTGACTAATTAAAGTTACATCACTACTATAATCTAAATTTCTAGAAACAAATTGGACATAATATCTTGAGTTATTGCAAATTTGAATTTGTGTACCATTTTTAAGTTGGGCTTCATTTGAGAATTCAGATGTATTAATATATGGCGTTGATGTTTCTGGAAGTGATGGTGTTGGAAAAGTAATACTGGTGATTATATTATTTATATTGATGCTTAACATATATGTTGGAAATTGAGTACCACATGGATATGCGGGATTATATGAAATATCTCCATATCCACGATATGTATTTGGAATAATAATGGTGTTTAACATAGGGTGTAATTTTGCCTTAGCGGTAATTCCAATATCTTCATCAAAAAATAAATTATCATTGCTATTTTCACCAGTGATGGCCTTTTTTGTTGATGGCGAATTGCATGGTTCGCTCCAAGAGTAATTACTATTCACTGGAGAATATAATTCAGCACTCCACCCCCAATCAGAATCACTAGGATTGTAATAAGAATATCCAGTGGGCAATCCATTTCCATTAATGGAAACTGTAGAAGTATAGTCCCCAACTACATAAATATTTTCAGAATGTGCTTGTAAATAATTGGTTAATACTTTTAAATTTCCAATATTTAATTTTAAATTGCTCAATAAATCAGTTACGTTTTTAATCTGATTACTATATGCCAATCCAGATGCAATTGCTAGTTCATTGAATAGAGGCAACATTGCGTTTATAATAACTGGTGGTTCTGTAGATACTGGAACCGTTGTATTATCCAAATTAAAGGAAGAAATTGCACCATATGCATTACATGGAAATGAAAAATTATTTCCTCTAGTGCTAGATAATTCAATCAATCGAATAGTTCCATTTGGTAAACTTTTAACTGGGTTATCATTATCAGTTGGGTCTGTATATGTAACACCAGATCCAATAAATTCAAATGTAAGATGATCAGAAGACAATGATTCTTGGCTTGGTGGTTTATATGTACTTGTAAATAATGAACCAGATATTAGACCATATCCTATCTTTGATGTCGTTGGTGTGCCAATAATACTACCAATTAAATTTCCAGTTACTTTTAAGGATGCCGTTAATTCATTTGATGTATTAGGATCAAGTAATGGCACACACGAAGTAACATCTCTTATAAGTTTTAAAATAGTAGTGGGCGTAAAGTTTAGGTTGGTAAAAGTAATTAGAGCATTTGATGATATATCTCGCAACTCAAATAATGCACTTGGGATGGAAACTGCTTCAATTAGTGAAATGGTTGAACCTTCAATTAAATTAACCGTTACCAAGTTGTTATTATTAATTATACCACTTGCCGTAGATGCAATCATTCCTGGATTTGCCGATAATGTTCCGAAAAAATTAGCAATAATATTATTATTTCCATAAGTGGTTACTAATTTATTATTGCCATTTTTTGTAAGTTGATATCCGGGATGAATAAATTGATTTAATGAATCAGTAATTGCATCTGTGGTGAGAATTTTATTATCAATTTCACCAGTTCCAATAGGGGGCACTTTTGTATCTAAATAGTCTTCTAGAATCACATCTACTTCATTTTGAATTTGTTGAAAGGTCATTATTGGATTTACATTTGATGGTGTATTATTACCATTTAAACCAAAATTATTTTTTAAACCATTTTCAATTGATTGCTTTGCATGAGTAATTAATGGAGAAGGAGCCAATCCAGAATGCACACTAATACTATCATTTAATTCCACGGATTTATCAAAAATAGTATCATTATTCTTTTTAATTGTTAAATTAATATCAAAACTAACAGTTACATCACTAATATTAACAACCACTAATGATCTTTCGTCAATATTTTTTAATCTTAAAAGAATATTTAGTGAAAAATTTGGGGGGCTTGGAGGTGTTATATCAGATATAACCAAATTAATAATATGGTGATTTGTATTTCCACTTCCAAATGTTAATGTATTACTTAAATTAGACGGTGAGTATTGTAATGAATGGACCTTAGGTGTTGATAGGGCAAATGATGACCCATTTGATGATGACATTTTGTTAAATTATATAATTGATATAATATAGTAGTATTTTTTTTATTTATATATTATATTTTATAAAAAATTTATATTTTTTAAATTCAAGTTTATGAATTTTTAAATTTAAGTTTATAAATTTTTAAAAAATATGAATATTTATATTTTTTTAGTATTTATTATTATCATAGTTATAGCTGGTATTATTATTTTATATCAAATTCGCATTGATAGTAAAAAATGCATTGATATGCCACAATATAATATTAGAGGCGGTAACTTAGAATTAACCAAAACTGATCAAAAATATTTAATTGACTATTTTAATGTGGAATATAGCCATGAAAAGATAAAAAAGAGATTAGAGTCCGTCTTATATAAAAAACATACTAAATCGCATAAAAAAACAAATATTGGGGATATTGTAATTGATACATTTAATGCAATATATTTTATTAAAAAAGATGATAAATATATATCAGTTAATACTATATGTAAAAGTATTGAATATATGGCGATAAAATTAAAACGATATTTTTCTGGCCGTATAATGTTTATTATTAAAGACGATGAAAACCAAAAAAATAATGATTCTATTAATGAGAAATATAAAGAATTGGCAAAAAAATTAAGAATATACATATATGTTGCTGAATCATATAAAACCAATGCACCTACTTGGAATTTACCAAATTGGATATCAAAAGATATTCATAGTTTAAAGGGAAGAGATGATTTTGCCACAATTAAAATTGCAGAAGAATTTAATTGTCCAATATTATCAAATGATAATTATGGCGACAAAAAAGAATTTAATTTTGCCGTTGCTCCATTTAAATTATTAGAATATAATTGGTTTTCGCTTAAACTTCCAATTGTTAGACAATACAAGCCCGAAAATTATAAAACCATTCATTGGTCTAGAACTTTATGTAAATTAGACAATATATTTATGCCAAAGGAATTAGCAATCGTTAATTTAAATAGTGATGATTAATTACTTGTTGCCACTTCAGGATCGGTCTCGGTCTCAGTCTCAGTCTTAGTCTCAGTCTTAGTTGTTGCCACTTCAGTCTCGGTCTCGGTCTCAGTTGTTGCCACTTCAGTCTCAGTTTCGATCTCAGTCTTAGTTGTTGCCACTTCAGTCTTAGTTGTTGCCACTTCAGTCTTAGTCTCAGTCTCAATTTTTGCCAATCTTTCTTTTTCATATTCTATTTTTTCATCTTCAAGATCACATTCTCTCATAATGTATACACCAACTCTTTCTTCCCATACCTCATCAATGTATAATGTAAGATTAGTATCATCTAACTTTAAAGTCTCTACATCATTAATGTCAAATCCTAAATTAAAAACATGATCTGAGCAAGATGAGATTGTCAATTTATAAATATTTTGGCATATATAAATTAAAGTAGATACACTTTTTAATATTTCCCTCCATTCATTTTCTTGAAAATTAGATTGAATTTTATCAAATTGTTTTGCCATATCATGATTTGAATCACATTTATTCATAATAATATAAAAATATGTTTCTTTATTTGTTTTTTTGTCTATATATGTAATATTCATACCACCTACTTTTTCAACAGTTGTTTCATTTTCAATGATGTCCGAAAATTCTTGTCTTAATTCAATATTATCAGATTTAGAATGTTTTAGCAATGATATCATCATTATTCGACAACATGGCAATCCCATTGATAATAATGACTTTTGATATTCCATGTATTTCTCAATATCTTCGGGGGATAAATTTTTCATTTGATCGACAAATTCAGAGATAGCCGAATCATCCATTTTTCCCAAAATTTCATCATTTTTTACAAATTCTTTTATTTCATCAATTGGGCGATTTAATTTATCTAAATTTAAGCTATTTTTTCCAATTTGTAGCGAACTTTTGCTCATTTTCAATAAAAAATTATATTTGAATATTGTATTTTAAATTAAATATATAGAAAATATAATAATATATATTTAAAATAGAAATATTTTTACCAATATACTTTTGTTATCAAAAATGGAACAACAAAATAAGGAAAGTTTGGAGGCAAGCAGAGAAGAGGCAAAGACATTATTGCAAGAAAACAGTGAATTAATTACAAAGGCAGTAGCTCAATGTTTTTCACAATTAATGACTTTTATGGAATTAGTACGATTTGAATTAAATGAAAAAATTTCAAATTTAACAGAGAATGTAAATAATTTAACAGAAAAAGTTGAAAATTTGAAAGAAAATATAAGTGAATTAAATGAAAAAGAATTTAAATTGCCCGAATCAAATAATTTGCCCATTAGGCCAGATGAAGAAGTTAGATTATTAAAAGATGAAATTAAAAATTTAGGAAGCGCAATTGAACTTCAATTTTCAATATTAAAAGTATTAATTGGTGCCAATAGTAGCGATACTTCAATCAAACCTTCTGTTCTTGGGACAACAAAGGTTGAGCCTACAAAGCCAAAGCCAAGAGCGACTAAAAAAACAATTGAGGTAAAAAGTAGCACAGTTGATGCCACCACAGTTGATGCAACCACAGTTGATGCAACCACAGTTGATGCAACCACAATGGATGCAACCACAATGGATGCAACCACAATGGATGCAACCACAGTTGATGCCACTGAAGATTTAACGGCAAAGCCAAAAGCAAAGCCAAGATCAAGAGCGGTTTCTACTAAAACAACTTCTACAAAAACAAAAGCAAAGACAAATTCTGAATTTGCTCTTTCATATATGAAAGATTCCGATAATTTAAGAAAAATGCTCTCTGAAATTGGGGCGGCTGTATTAAATTCATATTGCAATGTGTCAAACATATCTATAGACGAAATGAATGATAAAGATTTAGATGATCAAATTCATGAAATTACAAATTTAGATGATTCCAATATGGAAACAATGATTAAATCTTTAAATAAATTAAAAGAATTTAAAGATTATATTACACAAGCGCAAAAAATCATTTCAAATAAAGATTCATTGAATGAGGATGCTTGAGCGAATGAGGATGCTTGAGCGAATGAGGATGCTTGAGCGAATGAGGATGCTTGAGCGAATGAGGATGCTTGAGCGAATGAGGATGCTTGAGCGAATGAGGATGCTTGGGCAAAATGAGTAAATGAGCAAATGAGCAAATGAGCAAATGAGTAAATGAGCATGCTCGGGTGCAATTTATTTTTTTTTGTCAGATTTGAATTTAATATATTTTTTAAAATACAACTCTTTTTAAAAAGGTGCCAAGTATGGAAATCTTTACACATTTAACCAATGGTACTGATAGTGTATTTCATAAATATGATACAAAAGAAAAATTAAAAAATAAATTTATTATTCGAAATGAATTATTAAATAAATTTATTGTATTCCCATGTTATAAAGAATATGAGACATATTTTCAAGAATGTCCAAATCATGAAAAATGTTTTCATGAAGTTATTATTGGATCAAATTTACAAAAAATTAAATTTGACATTGACATTGAAAGCGAAATTAGCGGTGAAATCGAAATTGGCGGTGAGAGTACAAATGAAATTATTATTGCAAATATAAATGTAATTATTATTGCAAATATAAATGTAATTATAGATTCCATTATAGAAGAATTTGATTCTCAATATCAAATAACTTTGACATATGAAGATATATTAGTGTCTGATTCATCTGGCATTATTTATAAAAAAGATGTAAAATTTTGGAAATATTCATATCATATAATTATAAATAACTATTATGTGCAAAATAATATTGAAGCTGGAAATTTTACTGATTTAATATATCAAAAATTACCCGAATATATACAACCATATATTGATTTAGGTGTAAATAAAAAACTACAAAATTTTAGATTACTTGGATGTGCAAAATTTACTCAATACCCAAACAAATTGTGCACTTTGCCACTTAGGCATAAAAAATTGTCCGAACTATTTAATTCTAAAATAAAAGGGGTAAAGTATGAAGATTTTATTATTGGAGCAATTTCTGAGATTGAAATTGAAAAAATATTACCAGAAATAGCAAAAACTGTAAATTTTAAGAATGCAAATTCTAAAAAAATCACAATTGAACAGAATGAAATAGATTTTATTTTAAATTGGCTAGATAGTAATAATATCACAAAAGATCATATACTTAGAGGAGTCATTGGTGATATTATATCATATAATAGAATTGGAAATATTGAAAATTGTAGAATTTGTAATAGAATACATGAAAATGATAATTCATTATATATTCAAATTAAAAAAACTAAAAATAAAGTATCCCTTATTGAATATTGCCATCGAAATTCAAATAAATTTAATACATTAATCACTAATTTAGAAATGCCAAAAAATTTAAAAACCACAGAAATAGCGCCCAAGATTTCATATTTACAGCATATAATTACACTTTTTACCGATACACTTTTTACCGATCTACAGGATACTTCGTATCCTTTCGATCTCCAAAAAGCTGACCAAAAAGATTGGCAAAAAGTTGGGCAAGAAAGTATTTCCGGAGTTGAAACTGAAATATATTCCGAATCGGTTATGAGGCCATATCCAATTGAGCCAAATACATTATGCATTAAAGGCGGTATGGGTGTTGGGAAGACTAAAGCATTACGTCAATATTTAAATGAATATTTTTCAGATAATATTATTGAGCATAAAATTGTATCTATTTCAAACCGACAAACCCTTGCAAGCGGGTATTTAAAAAACTTTCCAGAATTTTCATTATATTCTAATATTAAAGGAAATATTGATTTGGATACATTTCCACGAATTAGTATACAATGCGAATCCCTTCATAGATTAGGTAAGCCCAATCCATCCAAAGTAATTGATTTACTTATATTAGATGAAGTTGAATCTATTTTAGAGCAATTTAATAGTGGTCTACATCAACATTTTAATTCAACATTTGCCATTTTTCAATGGATGATGGCCACTGCTAAAAAAGTAATATGCATTGATGCGCATTTATGCGAAAGGACATTTAATACATTAAAAAAGATGCGAAAGAATGAAGGTATATATTTTCAATATAATACATTTTCTAGCGAATCTGAAAACATTTATAAATTTACAAATAATCAATCAGATTGGATTAATATGATGTTAGATTATATTTCCCAAGATAAAAAGATTGTATTGCCAACAAATAGTTTATTAGAGGCAAAAACATATCAAAAGATCATAGAAGAAAATTTTCCAAATAAAAGAATTAAGTTATACAGCAGTGAAATGCTAACAAGTGAAAAGAAAGAACATTTTTCAAATGTTGATAATTATTGGTCATTATTAGATATTGTTATATATACACCAACGTGTTCCGCTGGTATCAGTTTTGAATTAACTCATTTTGATTATGTATTTGCCCATATGTCAGATTCATCATGCAATGTAGAGACTTGCCGGCAAATGTTGATGCGAGTTAGAAATATAAGTTCAAAGGAATATTATATATACATCCCACCATTTAGTAGCAATGCCGGAAATTATTTAACCACAACGGAAGATATTGTAAAAGCCCTTAAAAAAAAAAAAATAGAAATGTATCAAAATTATAATGATGATAGCAAAACTGAAGGATTTCAATATATTCAGTTTCAATATGACCCACTTAATGGTGATATATTATTCTATGAGACGGATTACTTTTATTTATGGTTGGAAAATATTCGTATAAATAATCTTTCAAAGAATAACTTTGCCAAAAGATTTATTGAATTCACATTTGCCTATGGGGCAAAAATTGAAGTATTGAAATCACCTACTCAAAACGTCGAAACTCAAAATGTCGCAAAGTATCTAACCTCCAAAAAAGAGGTTAAGCAAATTGAGGCAAAATTCATTTCAGATGCGCCATATATCACCAAAGAAGACGCCTTAGCAATTCTAGATCGAAACCAATCAGGAGAAGATGTAGACAGAATACAACTTCAATCATTGTCCAAGTATTTTGTTATGGAATATTTTAATATCAAATATGAAAAATATATTACTCCAGAATTTCTTCAGATATATAATAATAATAGTGTAAAAAAAGTATTTAAATATTTAAAGAAAATATGTGAATATCCCTCTGTCGAATATGGACTTGAGGAAATTCAAAAGCAAGATATTTGCGCATATTCAATTATTGGTACTGATATTGGAACTAGTGGCATTGAAAGTATTACTGGAGATTATGTTAATAGATATAATGGATATAATGCTAATAGTACCAATGCCAACTATAAACCATCTCATAAAGAAGGAATTGAATACCATAATCTAGTAAAATATAAATACACATATACAAATCATTTTGCCATTCAACAAATCATTAAAATATGTGGCTTTTCATTTGTACAAGTATTTTTGATTGATCCATATTACATTACATTTGAACAATTTTATCAAAACATTAAATCCAATATGGGCAATATTGAAAAATATATTGAACTCATTGGGGAGGAATTAATGATCACATATGATTTGCAAAAAATTAAGAAAGAAGTAAATACAATAGAATTTACCAAAAAAATGTGTAAAGTAATAAACTTGCCATTGGGTCAATTTTATGGGATCGAAATTAAAGAGCAAAAAAAAATGTATTCAATTGGACTAGGAAAGTGCGCTAAACTATTTGAGTATTGCACAGCTGGGGCTATTGATGACGAACTCGATGCAACCGAACTCGATGCAACCGAACTCAAACAAAATGGGTGCAATGCCGTTACTGTATTTAAACCAAAAATATTATACAATTTGCAAAATTAACGACTATGCATTTAAAATCGCAACACCTATCTTTTTGGTCAGCGTGGAAAATTCAATAAATTGAATTTGTCCGTGGAGATCGAAAGGATACAAAGTATCCTGTAGATCGGTAAAAAGTGAATTATACGTCATATATAATTTTGATGGGGGTTTCATATTTATATCCATGATTTAAAACTTTGCCATCAATATATCCAAGTTCATTACATATAGAAATAACTCCATTTGAGGATAACATATCATTTGTTATACCCATTTGATCTAATAAATTTGCAACATGTTGAAAACAATGCCTAGCATATGTTTTTTGTTGCTTTAATATTTTTTTTTCAGATAATATTTTTAGCCCTTGTATTGGGGTTGGATATGGGCATCTTTCCTCCACACAAACATCTAAGATTTTCTTTTTTTCTGGAGTTAATTCTTTATTTAAGCGCATAATAAAACAATCACCTGGATAATATTTTAATCGAATTAATAATGGTAATATATCTGCACCATAATTAGTAATCCATCCATCATGTTGAGCCTTTTGTAAATGAGGGCGTAATCCATACCAATTATCTACAGTATGATCTCTGGGCAAATATTCAAATGCCGGATTGGTCTCACTAATATATAAATCCGATAATCTCTTTTTATTTGGTTCTAATGGAATGGTTTTATATATATCAACATTGACATTTGCATTATTTGCATTATTTGCATTATTTTCATTATTTGCATTATTTGCATTATTTGCATTATTTGCATTGTCATCATATTTAATAACCATACCAATATGAGTATAGTATATATTGGACAATAGTCCAGAAATGGAGAGACCATTACACTTATATAAAATAATATCACCACTTTTAAGAGTATCATATATATCAGATATTCCTACACTTTTTAATATTCGTGCATTTTCATATCTTCGAATATAAGAATATTGCTTATTTAATATTGCAAATGCCCCTATTAATAATAGTAATAATACCATAATTATAATATAAAATATAGTACGCATTATTATAAAAAAATATAAAATATATTATACTATAATTATTAGTATAATTTAGAGATATTCCTATCTTCTTACCTTGCGCCAATTCCTTATCGTATTACCTTACACCAATCCCCATTATTAGTTCTTCTACCATCGGTATTGCGCGTTGCAATTGTTTGCTCAACTTTGAAAGTTGATGCCTTTTTTTCACAATTTGCAAAGCAAATGAAGGCAATGCTAAAGACCATTAGAGCGCCAAATGCTAATATGGAGAGCCTAATAAGCAACCTAAGAAGATGTATGATAATCGCGTAAAAGGCAATTTGGGTCATTAATTTTTTTGTCTATCATATTTTTATAGTTCAAATATATTATTTAGAAAAAAATAAATTTATTTAGAGAATTACTCCCTTCTCTTTATCTCTTATATTCCTATACAACACAATATTTTGCTATTCTCATAAGATTTAAATTTTATAAAATTATAAAATATCTTTGACACAGCCAGGAAATTCTTGGGGAGAATTACCGCTATAATTATATTTTTTTTTAGCCGTGAGACCAAAAATGGAAGACATTTAATTTAATATATTAAGATTTGGCAATAAGCAAGCATTTATGGGGGATACTTTAATTTCATTAGTAATGCCAACAGAGTTAGCATTTTCAGATTAAAGTAAAATATTTTGGCATTAACATAAGTTATTGCACTCGCTTGCCGTGCTTGCGCACTACTGCGTCCCGTTGATCCAAGTTGTAATTTTGCCGTCTGTATCTCTCGCCCGTGCGCTTCCGATCGAAGTAATTGTATATAATTGATTAATAATAAAAATATTTCCATATCCAGAGGAAGACCCCCCAGTATCGTCATAACTTTTTCCATCAACAATCATTTGTAATACAACACCCAAACCGTTTGTTTTTTTGTTTATAATATTTGTAATACAACACCCAAACCGTTTGTTTTTTTGTTTATAATATTTTTAATATTCAAATATGCCAGATGTATTTTATCGATGTTTTTTATTTTTTTTATAATATATCAAAAAATATATTGACAATGATGCAAAAATGATGCAAAAATGATGCAAAAATTAGATTATGAGTATATAACCGTAGTTGGTGATGAATTATCCGGCAAAATAAGCCATAATGAATTTAATGCAATAGTTAGTGATGTTTTAGATGATCCAATTGGGTGGAAGCAGTATAATATCCATTTTACCAATAAGTCCAAAAATAGTATTAGCATTGAAAGTGCAAAATCAATAAAATATCCTACTTTAAAGATATATATTAGGGGAGAGACTGAGACCAATAAAATATGTGAAATGAGAGGATTATCTTGTACAAGATTTAAATCACCAAATAAAGACTCAAATTCATACCCAATTGATATCATTATTAATTATAAAAACTGGATGGGTGGGAGTAAATCAAAGTTGCCAATATCAGACTATAGGAAATATATAATCAATCATGAAGTTGGGCATTGGTTAGGATTGGAGCACTCAAAATGCCCATTAGAGGAATGCAAAAAAAGAGGAATTGAGGCAAAAGATTGCCCAGCATCTATTATGCAACAAATGTCCAAAGGTTTAAAACATCTCTCACCATGTGGCAAAGAAACATGTACGCCATTGCCACCAGATTGGGGTGTTGACAACCCACACCAAGAAAAAAAACATATGCATGACGACAGTGGGGACACTATTGACACTATTGACACTATTGACACTATTGACACTATTGACAGTGACGTACTTAGTCTTAAAACAATAAGTATTGATAATACAGATACGGGAAGTATTACCACTGTAGAAAGCACATCTAAAAAAAATAATTCAATTTTTAAAATAAACATGGCAATTTTTATTATTTTTATTATAATACTGTTATTTGTAATTATTATTGTTATTTTTCTAACTAAAATGCCAAAAAATAATTCTTAAAAAAAATAATTATATACAGTGGCTAATAAGAGTTAAATAATTATATACAGTGGCTAATAAGAGTTAAATAATTATATAGAAAATGAAAGAAAATATATACATGAGTTATGGCGATTAACTCCTTATGGCGTCTAAAATGATTGATAAAATATTACTATGATCTAATTCCAAAATTTCTCCATTATGAGTTAAAATTGGAGAATAGTCAGACTCCAATCTCATCACGGTTGAAAATAATAAAGAAATGGGGCACTTTTCTGATGTATTTACAATGTTTTCGATGGAATCTATATATGTTTCATAGAAACATCCATTGTATATGTCAATAATATTTGACGTTGCACAAGTAATATGTCCACTGGTATCCAAAGGATAAAGTGGAAATTTATTTGTGAACATATGCAATAGATACATAATCAATGCAAATATATCTGTAGCATGCCCAACTACATTGCGCCCAATATCAGTAGGGTGGCGATAGTTTGATGCACCAAAATGGTTGACTGATTTAGTACAAGTTCCTTGTTCTAAGGTGTAAGCCTTTCCATAATCAATGATATGTAGCTTACCATCTGAGTCAATTAAGATATTATCACCCTTAATATCACCATGCACAATACCGCATTGGATTAGTTTTGCTAATAATGGCAATAAATTGGTCAGGGCATAAATGATGTATTTAACCCTAGCTTTATTGGATGCCCTATATTTATATAACCAATCAGTAATCCAATCATGGAGGGTATTGCCGATGTATTTGGTAACAATGACAATACTATCACCAATTTGGAAAACATCAATGGTGATCTCTGGGCTCATTAAAGCAAGAAACTTTGCCTCTTGAATAGCGTGTTCAAGATTACTTGTTGTTACAACTTTCATAAAAATGTCTATTTCATCAATTTTGCCACCAATATTGCATATTGCCTTACCTTTATAATAAAAACCATTTCGACCAGTCGTTTTAACTTCATTTAATTCTTTTATTTCAATAACTTGTGAGCTCGAAATGCCAATAGTTAATCGCAAGCCACCATTCTCTTTGGTATGCAACATTTTATTGATTTTGGAGACCATTTCATCGATTTTATTGGGGGCGTCCATTGTAATACTTTTGTCTAATGCATTTTTTTTAATCAAATATGTGACACATAATTATAGCATAATTCTTCATATTTGAAAAGTATAGAATATAAGAGTATAGAATATAAGAGTATAGAATATAAGAGTATAGAATATAAGAGTATAGAATATAAGAGTATAGAATATAAGAGTATAGAATATAAACATGTCAGAACTTATTAAGCTAAGATGGGTTCAACATTTAAGTGATATTGCATCAACTAAGATCTCAGAAGAGGATAAAATTTTAGACATTTTAAATTTTTTATGCAATAGTATAAATCAATTTATAGATGAATTTAAAATACTTATGCCAAGGCAACAAGGCTATTATTTATACAAATTAGTAACTAAAGATGAATCAAAAATAATACTTGCTATAGGATGGAATGGCGAATATTATATAATTAATTCAAATGAAAAGGGATTTATAGTTCAACCATATAATATTATAACATCATTATATGACAAATTAAAAAAAAATAGTTTATTTAGTGAAAATGGAATTAAACACAAAAATAATACATTCCAAATTAATTTTGATCATTTTGTACAAAATTGTGTTGAAATTAATACAACAATTGATACAACAGAAGAATATTTGCAAGATTTAAAAGCATTACAAGAAAAACAATTACAAGAGCTAAGAGAATTACAAAAAAAACACTTGCAAGAGCTAAGAGAATTACAAGAAAAAAAGTAATACTATTTAATAAATATTGCAAATATCTATTTTTTTATACAGTATTTATTTTACACCTCGACAACTTTCCTTTAGAGTTAAATGTTGTTATGGGAAAGTAGCGCCTCTTATGGCCTCTAAGTAGTTTTCTACGTTGTGTACTAGGCGGTGGGCTAGGTTGTGTACTAGGCAGTGGGCTAGGTTGTGTGGCAGGCAGTGGGCTAGGTTTTGAGTTAATGGTCGTTGGTATGACAACTTTTGTAGCAGGCGGTGGGCTAGGTTGTATATCAGGCATTGGACTCGGGTGTAAGTCAATAGTTGTTGATATATTACTATAGTTTAGCATTTCTATATATACCGGCATTTCTTCTAGTTGGGTCTTTTTATTTATAATATTATTAACTATCAAATATGGACGTATTAATAGTAGCATAATAGTAGCATAATAGTATCATAATAGTATCATAATAATTGCATATTTTTTTACATTTATTTTTTGCATTATATATAAGTATTATATATAAGCATTATGAAATCAGTTTCTATTATTACTATAAATATTATATCAATAATTTTGGCTATTATTGGCATTATTATCATATTGTGCCAAAATGGGCAAAATGGGCAAAATTGCAATAATAAAAACAATTTTTATGGGATTGCTCCACATCATTATAGACATATGACAAAAGATGAACTAACTACAGATAGTTGGAGCTCATTTAAGTGTAATGATACTATCAGTAATGAGTCAAGTAGCCCAGATTGCCTATTAAATGGACATAGGGCAAGCACTCCCAGTGCACTACTAAATTGTGTAGAATTTGACCCAAATTAGTAAATAACTCTCAAATTTGAATATATATAGTATAATAACTAAATTGACAAAAATGGAACAATTGGAGCAAAATAGGTTTTTTCACAAAATGAAATTGCTAGGTGATACATTAAGAAAAATGGGCAAAGTAGAAGAAATGAATGCATCTGAATTAATGGAACGAATAGAGATATTGGAGAAAATGAGTGATTTACAAACAAATGAATTAAACCGAATGGAAGAATTAAACCGAATGGAAGAATTAAACCGAATGGAAGAATTAAACCGAATGAAAGAATTATTAATAGGTATAAGAAAATCCATAAATAGTGTAGAATCCAAAAAATTTAGAAAAAATGTATTAGGCGAATTTGAAAAGCATATTGGCATATTAGGAATAAAAGAATTAAAAACAGATGGGAACAATTCAACAATTTATGAATTAGAATTACAGCAAAAATTTATACATTTAAAACAGCAATTTTTATTAAAAATAATTCATTCTAATAAAGATACAATTGATCAGTATATTCAGTCTAATAAGGAGATTCGGGAGATTAATTATTTAAAATTGATCTCCCCATCTATTTATGAATGTAGTTTTATATTTTCTAAAAAAAAATGCAAAACTGCATATAAATATGTTTGTATCATTATGAAAAAAATGAGATCAGATTTAGCAAACTACATTACAGATCAAACAAATTTAACTGGTATATCAATCTCTGAATTATTTATTCAATTAATGCCACAAATTATTACCCTTTTGCAACTATTAATAGATAATAATATTATACATAATGATTTAAAGACCCCTAATATTCTCGTTGATGAAAGTGGACAGTTGTTTTTATCTGATTTTGGACTAACGCAACCATTAGAAACTAAAATTGGTTCTATTGGAACTCATGCATTTTTACACCCATCAGATTTTAAGGATTCAAGATATGGAAGCGGTACTGATTTATATAGTATGGGTATGTCAATATTATACACCATTACTAATTTATACATTGAGCAAAACAAGTATAATACCAAGTATATAGATAGGTTTAACGCATTATATAAAGACACTATAAAAGATTTATATAAGAATCATAATGAATTATTTCAATGTTTAGAATTGCTATTAAATATAACATTTAACCCCTTTAGCGGGAAAATTTATAAATTTGATAGTGGGGATTTACACCACGGTAACGCAAAACAACGCATAAATGCACTTTATAGTATTTTTCAAAATCAAATGATATAATAATAATAATTATACAATTGTATTATCAATACTTTGAGATATAATTAGTTCAATTGTTTTTTTTGCGGTTAATTTTATAATATATGGATATATAGTCATATCTTGCACATTTTTATCCCAATCCTCTAATGGTTTTTTTGGGTAAAGATTCCAATTTAAATGCCCCCCTATTGCAAATATAGCATCTAATATTTCATTTTTTGAATATTTACCATTAATAATTTCACTTGCATCTTCTAGTACATTGTCAAAATAATCGCCTTCAATTGAATGAAAAATATAATTTCCAATAATAATGCACGCAAGCGCATATAAATCTGGGTTTCTTTTAGGATTTAATTTTATAAATAATAGTTGCACATATTGAAATAGTTGTGGGCTATTAATAATCATACATATATCAGCAATGAATAAATTGACGCTTTCACAAATACTTTTTATATTTATATCAGTGATTAGTCCATTTACATCAATTGCAACATCTTCTTCAATGTTTTGGCCATTTGAGCAATGTTGGTATAATTGTTTTGGTGATGGTGGTATGCCATTTGGATCCATAATATTATTGGAATCTACACACATCATTTTTTTTATACAATCTAAACACATAACATCAATTTTAGAAAAAATTTGCTTATCAAATATAGCCTTTAATTCATTTATATAGATAGGGATATTTATGCCAACTATCCATTTTTTATTCATGGTTGTAAATTTTGTATGATTTATGTATTTTTTAGTAATAAAGAAAATAAGTGTCATTGCAAAAGAATATATATCATATAAATAATCTATTTGTTTTTCCCAAGTAAGATAATTAGGGTGTGAAAATTCATATGTCCCAGAATAACATTGTGTATATTTATTGTATGGAGTTGCAAATCCAAAATCAATTAAATATATCTTTTTATTTGCTGTCATTGTTATATTTTGCGGTTTAATATCTCCATGAATTATATTGTTTTCTTGTAAAAAATTCAATATGTTTAATATTTGATGTAACATGGATGGGATCAATTGTATCTTATTTTCTTCAGATATTGTTCTTGCCAATGTATGTAAATCACGCCCGCAATATGTCATACTTATTATTAAATCATTATCAATAATATCTATTTTTAATAATTTTGGCAAAAAATGCCTTGAATAGTCATTATATAATCTTTTTAATATAATTACTTCAAATAATCCTTCCGTAAAATTAATTTTTTTCATTACATGCAAAGTTCGATTAATGTCAATAATACTTACCTCTCCAAATGTACCTTTTTTGAGATCAATTTGTTTAAATTTTTTTCCTTTAATATCAGTATTATACGATATTGATGGAAAAGCATTATCAAGTAAATCCATTGTGCTTATTTTATAACAAAAAAAACATAATCAAATATAATCAAATATAATCAAATATAATATCTTCACTTTTTGCATTTGCACTTTTTGCATTTGCACTTTATTTATTTTCACTTTTTGCATCCTCTTCTTCGGGTTTGAAAGACATTAAATCAGATAAATTTTTCATAACTTCAGATAATTTATCGTTGTCTACTTTGGGTTTATTATCGACTGAAGTTGATATAAATGGGCTTTCAATTGGATAATTAATTTTTTTTTCAATTTGTTGCTGTATTGGTCTTCTATGGTCATTGCGAATTGCTCGTGTGCATAAATAACAATTTTGAGCAATAAACAACATTAATTTTTGAGTGAATACTTCTGGAGGTATATTATTTGATCCTGTATTCACGCATTCATTATTTGATCCTGTATTCACGCATTCATTATATAAATTGTCAACAAGAATTTGACATTTTTCACAAAATTGTACTTGTTTCTGATTTTGCTCCATTATTTTTAAACGAACTTCTTTTTCTTTTTTCTCTAATAAATCTTCTTTTTCTTCTGAGGTAAGTTCTTTACACTTTGATGATTTCATATCTTTAGAGTCACTATCTGCATTGAATTCATCGCATGCATTGTCATCATCAATTGCATTGCATTCTTCAATTGCATTATACTCTTTAATTTCTTCCTCGTGCTTAATTAATGTTGGGACAATTGCATCCATAATAGTAATTTTTTGTGTCTCATTCATGAGTTGTTCAATTGGACCATTTTTAATAAGTTCGGTGGACAGATCTAATTTTTGAATAAAAATATTATAAATATCATCTAATAATTTTTTATCTTGAATTGTATGAATTTTATCCAATCTTTCTTTTGCCGGAATAGAAAGGCCAACCGTTTGTTTCCAAAAATCTATACAATCCATATAAGCCAATCCCATTTGCATAAGGGTTGAGTGTACTTTTACCGCATCCATTCTATTATTAGATACATATGCAACCGCATCAATATCTTTATAAAGAACAACCCATACAGTTAATAAATCCGAATGCTTTGAGGTCTTAAAACATTGAACCATAAAAGAAGTTATCAAATAATATGCACTTACAATTTCTTCAATGTCAGAAATAGAGTAATATGATCCAACATAACCAACATTATCTGATAAAACATATAAATATGGTGGAAATGTGGACTTTTCTTTATCGGACTTTTCTTTATCGGATTCGGACTTTTCTTTTTCAGACTCAATTTTTTCGGTTATAATTTCTGTAGTGGTTGTACTTTGAACAATTTCAGTTTTTACTGTTGTATGTACTGTCTGTTGCACAGTTGTTGAATACTCTTTTACTAAATTGTCATTGAGATTAATATTTTCTAAATTATCCTCCATAATATATGCAATATGCAATATAATATATGCAAAATTATTTTTTTTATATGTATATATTGACATTCATTTAAATAATAATTTATTTTAACAAATTTAAATAATAATTTATTTTAACAAATTTAAATAATAATTTATTTTAACAAATTTAAATAATAATTTATTTTAACAAATTTAAATAATCATTTATTTTAACAAATTTAAATAATCATTTATTTTAACAAATTTAAATAAAGTAATGGAAAATCAAGTTATAGAAAATAAAGTAAGTACTGAAGTATACATAAATAAAAAAGAATTAGATGTGTCAAATAATAGATTTAAAATAATTATTATTACATTTTCGGTTTTAATATTTGTAATAATGTTGCTTATTTTTATGACAATGATATATAATATAAATAATGGAATTATGGTATATGGCTATTATGGGCAAAATCCAAAAAATTATAGAAATAATATTTTACCATTTGCAATCATTGCAAAAAAAATTGCAGAAGGGAAATATGGCAAAGGTTAAATTGCAAAATTGCAAAAAAATATAAACTGATAAATATATAAAAATATGATATTATTTGTAATATTTATTATATTGCTAATTTTATTAGCCATAGTGTTATTTTTTTGTACAAAAAAATGTCAGTGTAATACAAATAATTTACAATTTATTAGAGGTCAAAAACATATTATTTACACTAGGAGTAAAAATGTATATGGTGGTGGAAATATTATAACATATAGTGGCGCTATTCCAGAGCAATTAGAGGCAAAAATGATTGGTATTGGATGGGGTAAAAATGATAATGAAATTGCGCATTTTAGTTTTGATAATAATGCAATATTATGTGGGCAAATGATACAAGTAGGAAATGAATTTTCCAATAAAAATAAGTTAGAAAAGCATTTTTCACACAAAGATTATTTTCCAAAATGGGAAATTGGTGATCTTTGTATATTAAAAAATAAAGGCACAAATAAAGATAGCCATGCAAGTTCTTTTATTATAACTGACAATTGCAATGGTGGCAATGATGGCGTATCAAAGACTAAATATATATCAAACCCATTATTGTATAAAGAAAAAAAGTTCAATTTGCAAGTATATTTTGCACTATATAAAAGAAATGAAACATTTTCGAATGCGGTTGTGTGCCCACATTTATCTATGCAAGTCGCCTCTGAAAATTATCAAAATGGCCAATATGAAAATAAAAACATTCATATAACAAATACACTTTTTACCGATCTACGGTATACTTCGTATCCCTCCGATCTCCAAAAAGCTGACCAAAAAATGCATTTTACCGATCTCCAAGGACAAATTCAAGCTATTGAATTTGACCACGCTGACCAAAAAACGCATAGTTCATGCTCAGAATCTGAATTAGAAGAGAGAAAATTATTTATGTCCAAATTACAAATTTTACCAACAATACGGCAAATAATTTCAGATTGTCAAGACGTTTTATTAAATTTAAATTTAAATTGCTCAAATTCATTTGAATTGTTAACATTGGATATTATTGTTGACAATAATCATAAAGTTTGGTTAATGGATATGCATAGGACTTTAGAAAATATGCATAGAACTTTAGAAAAAAGTAAAGTATTAAGTAGTGAATATTGGGATTGGGTATTATACAATGTAATATTGTCAAATTTTGGATTGTATACATTTACATTAAATTCTTTTGCTAGGCCAAGTATGGCAAAGTCAAGCGTAATTATATTACAGCCCTTGCATTTAGCAACACCTAGTAATTTATCTGATTTGGTAAAAATTGGAACCACTCCAGAAGTATATAAATATATATCATATGGCAAAATATGGAATGAAGGATATGTAAAGGGTTTATATAAAGAAGCCGTATCCGATAATGCACAATTAAAAAGAGATTATTATCATTGGCTAATATTATTGTTTGTTGGCCACGGCAATCAACTATTATCTAATAGCCATGGCAATCAACTAAATTCTGGTTTTAAATGTGTTGGGTATATTGGGATTCGCCCCTATGAAGATGTTAATGTTTCTTTTCCAAATGTGGTAAAATGTGTAACGCCAACCTATTTTAAAGTTCCAGAAAATGCAATGGCGCATAAAAGAATGAAACCACCAATTATTGCAAAGGGTGAAATTAATTGTTATCAAATGAGATATTTTACTTCTGTCGATCATAGGGGGCAAAATTTGGCCTCTATTGGAGGAATGCATTGTGTGCATTTTTTTAAATCTATATACCCAACAAAACCACTATTTGCAAACATTTTAGAAAATAATATTGCATCCCAAAAAACCGCACAAAAAATGGGATTTCATATTGTGGAAAAAAATAAAGACTATACCCTTTTGGAGGTTTAGAATTTAGGTATAGATAATAAATGTGTATAATAATAGAATATGAGTAATAGTATATAATATATAATAGAATAGGAGTAATAGTGATAGATAATAAATAATAGTAAATATATAATAATAAATAATAGTGATGAAAAGGTAAATCAATAATGATACTTACAGCAGATATGACATACCCACCCATGTCTATTATTTCGGATTGAGCAGTGCCAGCAACCTGTCAAAATTGGGGTTGAAGACTGGGCTAAAGACTGGGTCGAAGGCTGGGTCGAAGGAGGGGTTGGAGCCTGGGTTGAAAGCTGGGTTGAAGCCTGGGTTGAAAGCTGGGTTGAAGGCATTTTTTGATAATGTTTTATCTTCAATTTTGTCTAACTAATTTTTTTGTATCAATTATGTGGAAGCAAAAAAAAAGGCATTTTACTCCTTTTATAATTTATATATTTAAAAAATAGCTATATTTAAAAAATAGCTATATTTTGCAATTTACGCGAAAAGACTAATAGTGGGTATATTTTCATCTCTAGATTGATCTTCAATTGCACTTGAGTTTGATGGTCTCAATGATTTTATTTGTGGCTTAGTAGCATCAAAAATATCACCCCTAGATGCAATATGTAATGATGGTATTTCAGCAATAATAGGCCTTAAGTCTTCTATTTTATCCCATGGCTCTTGAGATGTGCTAGATGACAATTCTGTGTAATAATGATTTATGATTTGAGCAATTAAATCTTTAGTTAAAATACTCTCATTGCTTTTTATTAAAGCACATGCATAAAGTCTTCTAAATATAAGCAAAGCATGCATTTTTTCCTTTCCCTCAACAACTGGAAATAATGTCAATCCCCACATCTTTCCACCTTTAGATGCTAAATCTAAATATGTAGTCATTATTTCTTTTGCGGAGGTAGTATTTTTATATGCGGCATTCATCATTGATGTCATTTTTTCATTAATTTTTTCACTTATTTCTTCAGGGTGATATAATCCAACACATGCTTGTTTAAACTTATCACAATAGTTTTCTTTTGTGCATGATTCTCTCCCAGTTTTTAACTCAGTGATAATTGCATTTACTAAATCAACACAAACTGAATTTATAACTTCTAGTTCATTCTGTTCTACCCATATAGTATCCGTAACATAAAAAAGATAATTTAAAATACCAGATTTACTTGAACTAACAACATGCTGGCATAATAATAGGTCTTTTAATGTATTATGATCAGAATATTTTTCTAAATATCCTAAAATTACCTCAAGGCAAGATGAAAATGCGCCATATGCATTTTCTAAATTATCTAAGTAATCTAAATGTGGCATTATTTCAGTATGAAATATATGCTTACAGCTCTCAAGGTCACCTCCAACGGCTCTGGATTCTCTCTTTCGGTGATGTACTTTATATGGATCGCCACTTTCTGGGGGCTCACCTTTAACAACATAATAAATTCTAATCACATCTTTTAAATTAGATGATAGTGGCTCAAAACTATTATGGCCTAATAGTGGATGGATTTCCATCCCATTTTCAAACACTACTTTATGCTTATCACAAGATTTGACCTCATATTTATACCCCAATACATTCCCAACATCTTTTTTTTGAAAATCTTCACAGGAGTGAAATACCTCTGGGAGAATATATCTTTTAAAATCCTCACAGGCTTCACGAGAATCTGGAGTAAATACTTTATCACAAAATTTCTTTCTTATAGTTTTACTTGTTTGGTATAAAAAGGTTATACCATTATATTTACTTGGCTTCATCCAAGAATCCAAACATAAATCCATAATTGCCTCCGCGTATTTTGGATCACCATGATCTTTATGGTGTTGAATCCAAGATGTAATTTTACAATATTGATTAGACATTTTTTCAAATTTATTTAAATTATATATTTATATATATTTATATTTGTAATAATATTTATATAAAATATTTATATAAAATATTCTTTATAAAATATTGTTTTGTAACATTTTGCTTTTAATTTTTAAAAAAAGCAATTTATTGAATTTTTTATTTTTTTGAACAAATTCAATTTATTGAACTTTTCATTTCGAACAAATTCAATTTATTGAATTTTTCATTTTGATCAATAAATATATTTTTTTTTATTTAAAATATAGATAAATATATAATATAATTTTTTATTAATCGGGTAATCTATTCTGTATTTTCAGATTTTTTATTCGAAGGTTTTAATTGACAAACCTAAATTTTGCGTTAAATTGCGTTAACTTGTATTTGTAATAAATTTTAATTTAAAATGGGAGGCTCGCAATCGGGTCATATTCTACAGAAAATTAAATCATCATTTCAGAGAAACCACGAGAAAAGTCTATCTCAAAATGGTCAAAGTAAAGAAGGTGGAAATGCATATGGTGGATTTGTTGAATCTATAGCAAGTCGGGATGGGTCAAATGTTTCCGGAGGTTCTTCTCACCATCACAGCCACAAGCATGTAAACACAGATGATTTGTCCACATTCAAAGAGTATGAGAAGACATATGCAAGCAAGGCAAAAGAAGATACTATCCGAAAAATGGCCAATGCAATGAAGAAAGTTGGTATGAATTTAAACCCCGATGATGATTTGGATAAGATTATTGTGGATTTAAATAGAGAAATCCCCAATCCAAAAAAAGGCAAGACTTTCGCCGCGGATGCAAAGACCCAAGAAAAAGTATGTCGAATTGTCGCCGGAGTCCTTAATGATGAATTTACACCCGGCGCCCCAGACCATGAGCAATTTATTGATTTATCAATGTCCCCCATCGAAATTTGCCGTGCCGTGGGTGAATATACTCATAGTTTTAACCAAGGAGTAAATACTGAATTCCTTGGTGTTATTGGTTCAGTTAAAAATTCATTACATGCAATGAATATGATGGATCAAGTTATGGCCGAATTGTATAAAAAGATTCAAGAAAATATTGGAAAGGCCAAGGATGACATTTTAGAGAGGGAAATTAAGCCCCTAAATGATATCTATATCCGTGCAAAGCAAGAGCGTGATCAAAAGAAAAGAGTATTAGAAAATCTTTTACATGTACATTTGGAGCCAACTTCAAAGGCACTACAAGAGGCATTAAGAGAACATGGAAATGATGTCTCTCTAGTTAAAAAACTAGGTCTTAAATTGGGCTCAACAGATTTTGCAAATGCTATTGCCGCCGCATTGTCCGGGTTGGGTTCAACTGCATCTATCGCCAATAAAGTACACAAGGCATTAAAAACTGTTGGCTTGTCCATGAACGAATACTTAAACAGTCCGTCATTTAGAGAATTTGAAAACAAATTAGACGCCATTGTAGATGAAGGCAAATTAAACGATGATGATCTTGTTAAATTTTTGATTGCATCTAAATCCCTTAGAGAAGGATTTGATTATAGAAAAGATGCCAAATTTAAAGAAATCATCACCCGTGGTGGGCGCCCAGATATGATGAGACAAGCTAGTGGCGGTGGTCGTAGTCATAAGAGTGAAGGTGGAAGACGCAATCACTATTCATCCTTAGATGATAATTTGTCATCTTTAGACACAGATGTATTTGGTAACAATATGAAGTCTTCTATTCGCCGAAGAGCTGATAGAATACATATAAAAGAAGAAATCATTAGTAAAGATTTTGTTATTAGACTTGGTCGTCATTATGATGAACTTTTGGAAGCAATGAAAGACATTGCAGTTAATTTGGGAAAAACCATTCCATTAACAAGTAAAACTGAACTATTAAAAGACGCACTTGTACATTTGCAAGATGGTGCTACTTCAAGTAATGATATTGAAACCTCCACAGATGAAATGACAATCGAATTAATTGTGTCTAAGGGAATTAATACCGTAGATGCAAAAAGAAGAAAGGAACAATATATTAATCGATTGAGAATGATTGCAGATATTTGTGAAATCATCACTGGTATGGAGGCATATAGATCAACATCTTCTAAGTTTTCCAAAGTAAAAGATGTTGTTGGAAAAATTGAAAAGACGATTGATTACTTTTCCGGTATCACAAATAAAGAAAGAGATAGTATGTCTGATGTTGGTGTTTATGATAAACAATATGCCAAATCTATTAATGACCCCGCTGGATTTGCAAGATCAGAGAGAAACACACCAGTTCAAAATGACTCAGATGATGAAGGAATGACTGTTACCGGCGGTGATGACTATGAGCGAAAAGAACTGAATGTTCCTCAAATTGCTAAGACTGGATTAACCCTTAATGAAATTGTTAATACTTTTAACTATTATTATTATCTTGCCGGGGTTAGAAATAACTTGAAAATCTCTTCTAAAGAATATGATTTATATGGAGAAGATTATAGTAATATGCTTGGTAATGCAATTGCAAAAAGAATTTTTGAGTTGGAGAATAGTTATCACGAAGACCTAAAACAAATTCATACTAAAGTTAATAAAGATACATGGAGGGCTGCTATTACCAATATAGGTGGCAAGGAAACTGATATAGATACCGTTAAAGAAAAAATGATCAAATGGGTAACATCTGAATATGAAATTAAAATTAAATTGTATAAGGCATTACAAGCATTGGATTTGTACCTTAAAGCATTTACTCCGGCAATTACCTCTAATGTAGACGCCGTTAAAGAAATTAAATCTATGTTGGATGAAACACAAGTTATTGCAAGATGGTTTAATGAAAGTACTGGAAATAGTTTAGCGGATGCATTTGAACAATTACCGGGCTTTAATGCAGCCAAGACTGCTGTATATACATTTAGTGACGATACTACAGATGATAAACATCCTAATATTGATATGAGTAATAAACATTATTATGAACAAATTTTTAGTAAGTGTAATGCCGGAAGTATTACATTAGGAAATCCATTATTTGGTCGATCTTTTGCACAAGAGGCAAAAAAAGACGGAAAAATTGAAAAAATGAAAAAAGATGTTGATGATGCAATTGATCACTTCCAAGCATTGAAAAATATTGTAAATACATTTATTCGTATTGGAAATAAATTTGGCACAACTGATTTAAGCACTAAAGTATTTATGTCACCATCTCAAATTTATAGAGTTTTGTTTAACTTTTTAAAACAAAGTGCATTAAGATTAAATGTGCAAAAACAAAAAATTAGCGCAACAAATTCAGAATTTGACAATTTGGAAGCATATGGTACTGCTAATATATTAAGCAATACGGTAAGCTTTGATTCCACAGATGCTGTAACATTTAAGCTTGATAAACATGCTAAGGAATATAAGGATGGTGCCGTTATTGCTCCTTATTCAGTATATTTTCCCGGAAATGCAAATGGTATTAATGACTATATTA